>Ga0310121_10005472_pt1 | contig 10913 bp, 9 predicted proteins | sample CB27_Tmax_986_MG_FD_203504 | JGI IMG/M metagenome (GOLD analysis project Ga0310121, IMG submission 203504) | Marine microbial communities from Western Arctic Ocean, Canada - CB27_Tmax_986 | ecosystem: Environmental > Aquatic > Marine > Oceanic | place: Canada: Western Arctic Ocean | collected...
TCAACTCCTTATTCATGAAATGGACCATTCATTTTTGGCCGACTACGCTGGTTGGACGTAAAGGCTATTTGGAAGCCACGCCAGCGATCCGCATTGTAGACGGCTGTCCGGAAACGAAAAGTGGCCGCCGGCTCGGCGAAGCCCAGGAACCAGCTCGCTGAAGCCCAGAAACTGGCTCGCCGAAGCCCAGAAATCAGCTTGCTGAAGCCCAGAAACCAGGGCATTCTGCCGCTACATCAAAGCCCACGTCGAGAGCTGCTCAATGGACGTTCGTAGCGTATCAAGAAAGGCGGCGGCTGGGGCTCCATCGATAACACGATGATCAAACGTGAGGCTCAAGGTCATGCAGTCCCGCGGAACGACCTGGTCATCCACCACCCACGGCTGCTTGATAATTCGCCCCACGCCCAGAATCGCCGCTTGAGGAAGGTTGAGGATCGGAGTAAAGGCATCCACGCCGTACATGCCCAGATTCGTGATCGTGAAGCAGGCCCCTTGGAGATCCTCTGGACTGAGCGCCTGACGCCGCGTGCGCTCCGCCAAGTCGTCGAGCGAACGACTGATATCCCGCAGCGACAGACTTCCAGCGCCCGACAGGACCGGTGCGTAGAGCCCTTCATCGGTGTCCACTGCGACCGCAATGTCGCGACTTTCGGGAACCACAAGCCCCTGATCGGTCCAGCGGGCGGTCATCATTTCGTGTTGGCCCAAGGCATCACAGGTCAGACGGACCAAGAGCGCCGTATAGCTGGGGGGTAAGTCCCCGATCAGGCTGGCTTGGTTCTTCAGCTCAAAGCGCGCCTTGACGAACTCCGTGGCATCCAACGTGGTGGTCAGTGTCACCGGAGCGGCCTCGTGAACAGCTGCCAGCATGCGGTGTGCGATCGTTTGACGCAATTTAGAAATCGGAACGATGCGAGCAGCGTCCGCTTCGTTCCCGGCCTCCCTTCGACCACTGGTCGATATGTCCGATGCAGGACGAGCTACCCGACCGGCCGCTGGCGCAGCCGACTCCGGCTGGCGAGCGGCCGAGACGATGTCGCGTTCACGAATTCGGCCGGTCTTCCCGGTACCTTTGATTTGAGTCACGTCGACGCCCAGCGTCTTGGCGGTGCGAGCAGCTCGCGGGCTAATCCGCGGCGGCGAATCGGTGTCGACCGGATCACTGGTTTCCGCGGCGGACTCGACGTCCCTGCGCGTAACGCGACCGTTCTTACCGGTCCCGCCAACGTTGGCCAAGGCGACACCCAACTCACGAGCCAACCGCCGAACCGACGGGGACGCCACGGTGCTTCCCTCGCCATTGCCCACGCTGGGGCGTTCATCGTTCGTGATGAGCGAAGAAATCGGCTGCGTCTCGCCACCGGGGGCTGGCGCTTCACTCATGGCAGCAACGGGTGCATCTCCGGTGAGCCCTTCGCCCTCTTCACAGAGGTAGCCCAGCCGCTGGCCGACCGTCACCGTCTCCCCAGGCTGAGGGCCCTCGGGTGCAATGCGAAGGATCCCTCGATCGAATGACTCGACCTCCTGAGACGCTTTGTCACCTTCGAGCACAAACAACATGTCGCCCTCGGCGACGAATTCTCCGTCCTGTTTGAGCCACTCCGTGAAAATACCTTCCTCCATGGACCAACCCAGGCGTGGTACGATGATTTCAATAGCCATGGTGTTTAATCTTGCGTTCTTTCTCTCGTTATTCGTCAATCAAGCCGCGAACGGCGTCCGCGACATCTTCCCAATTCGGCACGACGGCCGCCTCGAGAGACGGGCTGTACGGTGTCGGCGAGTGAGCACCGTTGAGCCGCCGAATCGGGGCGTCCAATTCGTCAAACGCTTGGTCCACGACGTTGGCTGAAATCTCAGCCCCAGCACCAAAGGGTGAGAAGTCTTCATCGACGATCAAAAGCCGTCCAGTCTTGCCAACCGACGCCAGAATCGTATCCATGTCCAGCGGGGAGATGGTTCTTGGATCGATCAGCTCAACCGAAATTCCTTCTTTTTCTTAACTGCGTGATCGCTTTCAGCGCGTCCCGGACCATGCGGGCTAAAGCCACGACCGTAACGTCCGATCCACTTTTCACCACCGCCGCCTTCCCAAACGGGATTTCATACGGCGTCTCGGGTACCGGACCCTGAACCATCAGTAACTCACGATGTTCCAGAAACAACACCGGATCCTGACAGCGCAAGGCCGTCGCCAAGAGCCCCTTGGCATCGTACGGTGTGGCCGGTAGGACGACGCGAAGCCCAGGAAAATGACCGTACATGGTCGAGTAATTTCCGGAATGGTGCGTGGCGGCGGAGTGGCCAATTCCGATGCAGCCGCGCAACAAAACCGGCATCCGCAATCGCCCTGACGACATGTATTGCATCTTAGCGATCTGGTTGATGATTTCTCCGACGGAGTCCAGCACAAAATCGGCGAACATGAAATCGACTACCGGCCGAGTTCCGGTCATCGCGGCTCCAGTCGACATGCCGACAAATCCACGCTCGGCAATCGGCGTGTCACACAATCGCACTGGGCCGTATAGATCGTAAAGGCCAGCGGTCGTATTGAAGTTGCCGCCCCTAGCGCCCACGCCCTCGCCCATGACAAAAATGGTGGGATCCTCGGCCATCGCCTCCAAATTGGCCTGCGTATAGGTATTTCGCGACAATCAGAGGTCACCTCGGGCGACCGCGGGCGAGCTGGCAAGTTGGTCGTCGCTTCGCCTTCAAAGTAGATGTGAGTCGTGGCAAACTCACTGGACGGATAAGAACTCTGTTCGGCGAATTGCACGGCCTCGCGGGCGATCTCCCGAACGTCATCCTCGATATCCTCGATATCCTCTGGGGACACGACGGTCTGATCCAACAAGAATGTCTTCATCCGCTCGATCGGGCATCTCTGTTTCCATGCGTCCACGTCTTGCTGAGTACGATATCCAAAGTCGGGCATCCCTTCGGCGTGCGAACGCGTCCGATACGTTTTGCATTCAAACAGAGTGGGGCCGCCCCCAGCCCTGGCGCGTTGGATCGCCTCCATCGCGGCTGCGTAAACCGCCAACACGTTGTTGCCGTCCACGATCGTGCCTTCCATTGCGTACATCCGCCCCCGCGTGCCAACATCAGGATTTGAGCTCGAGTAAGAAAAGGGGACCTCGGTCGCGAATTGGTTGTTTTCACAAACCAACAACACGGGCAGATCCCAGATACTGGATAGGTTCATGCCTTCATGGAACGCTCCATTGTTGACCGCGCCGTCTCCGAAAAACGCGACCGCCACCTGGTCGGTTTTTAGCATCTTGAAGCTGTACCCTGCCCCCGTGGCTTGTAGGATACTGGGCCCCACAATGCCACTGGTCCCCATCATTCCAACTTCGGGCGAAAACAGATGCATGCTGCCGCCGCGGCCACGCGAACATCCACCCTCTCGACCGAAAAGTTCCGCGACTACCTGCCGCGATGGAACCCCCTTCGCCAAGGCATGCCCATGCCCTCGATGAGTGCTGAAGACCACATCATCGCTGTTCAGATGGGCGCATACACCCGAGGCAATCGCCTCTTCGCCGATATAAGTGTGGCAGGCACCGTGAATTAATCCCCACTGGTGGCATTTAGCCAATTGCTCTTCGGTTCGGCGGATGACCAGCATGGTGCGCAAGAGGGCGAGCAACTGCTCGCGGTCCGCCACTTCGACCGCCTGCTCATCTAGGTTGTCTACTTCGGCCATGAAATCCCGTTTGAAGATGGATTGATGATTGAGGCGAGTGGACGAAGATTCGACCGAGTGCAGCCCTGAAGGTCGCCAACCCACCCAGACATTCATCATACAATAACCAATCTGTGAAATATAGGCGCTTTTGAGCGAGTTCGAGGGCCGTTTCTCCACTTAGGGGCCTTGATAAATAATTAGTCCAGCGAATGCTGGTAATGTCACTGTCGAAGATCCGGTACCGCTTGGGTCGTCTTGTTGGGGGAGGGCGAGGCCTTAGGTTTACTCACTTCCTTTGTGCAATGATCCCCACCCCTTGCGGTCTGTTGATTTAATCGGCGCGTAGGCGAACGGGGGCCGTTAGGCCCGCGGTGGACGCCACTAGTGACCAAAACCTGTGTTTACAACCCAATGCGCGAATATGCCCAACCTTGGGAAACGAAATAGCCGGACAACCGCGGGCCTAACGGCCACCCTTTTAAAGGTGGCACTGCATGCTGCAAAAACCCCGAGAAAAACGACAATATGCACGGTACCAGCGGCGAGTTTCGTCGATCGACTGTTGGCGCGTTGTGTCGCCAGTTTTGTGTCACAATCAGAAATACCATGTTTTGCAGTACCAAATTGGACATCCGTGCTGGCATTGCCTCCATCGCATCGATTGCCACCTTTAAAAGGCTGGGCCTAACGGCCCCCGTTCGCCTCAATAAAAGCCTGAGGCTCCCAACGGCAAGCGTTGGGGATCTTCATGGATTCTGTCGACGTCCAGGTGGCTTGCCAAAGTCAATGACTTTTTTCATCGGAGAAAGCTCGACTTCATCAAAAACCGTTCCGGGACGGGCCTTGAGGATCATCATGACCGCCGCGGCGATGTCGTCGGGATCAATGGCGTTGTCCGGAGACGAGCCAGGCGCGAAGTCAAGCGTATCGAACATCGGAGTGCGCGTCATACCTGGATGAATGAGCGTTACCCCAACGCCACTGGCGGCGCATTCTTCACGTAGCGAAAGGGCAAATCCGCGCAGACCGAATTTAGCGGCGCAATAGATGCTCCCCTGGCGTCCACCGCGCAGCGCTGATTCGGAGCCCATCACAATGACATTGCCGCGGCCGCGTTGCTTGAACCAAGGCACGACCTCGTGCGCCACTAAAAGATGGCTGGTCAGGTTTAGACTGATCGCATCGCGGATTTGGGTGTGTGACAGCTGCTCAAGATAGCCAAACAGCGGCGCACCGGCATTCAAGATCAGCGCATCGATGTCGCCGTGATGTGTGAGTATCGACTGGAATGTTTCGTGGAGGTTGTCGAGCTCGCTAAGATCGCAAGTGGTCGCAAAGTAATCGTCGGACGCCTCCCCCACCTCAGGCTGGCGGCAGACGCCAATTACCTGGTGCCCGTCCTTCAAGAGCCGACGGCGGATCGCGGCCCCTATGCCACTGGATGCACCGGTCAGTATCACCTTGCGTCTCGTCATGACTGGACTGGGCCTCCCGACTGGACTGGGCCTCCCGACTGGACTGGGCCTCCCGACTGGACTGGGCCTCCCGACTTAAGAGTGCCTCCCTGGCTACTCAAGTCTCCTTGGCAACAGAATATCCGATCGGCATTGATCCGCGTCTGCAATAACTCATGACATTTCTGGGTCATTTCCAATTGGACCGCTCTCGGATACGACTTGACACCCTCCTTGAGCTCCATGGGGCTGGCTAACAGAGATTCATCGGGATAGAGCTTGACGATCCGATCGTGGACGGCCTTGGGAAATCTCAGCGACCCTAAGCTGACCGAATGGATTGACTCGACATCCAGCGCCGCGAAAAGCTGATCGACGAGCGAACGATAGGCCGGCAACCAGCCCTCAAAGTGCAACAGCGGGTCGAGGCGAAGTCCAATATTCCAGCCGTTCTCGGCCAGTTTCGTCATGATGGCCAAGCGTTGCTCCAGCCTGGGAACGCCATGTTCGGTCGACCGCGAAACATGGTCGGGAGTGAGGCTAAACGCCACCACCACCCGTGGCATTGCTTCACGAGACTCCAAAGCCCGTGTTTGGATACTCTTGGTTCTTAACTCTAACCAAGCGTTTTCCAATCGCTGAAATGTGGGAAGAATAAAATCGGCGAACTGGGTTACGCTGTCCAACGCCAAAGAGTCACAATCATATCCCGAAAAGAAATGGACTTCGTCGCCAGCGCACTGCTCAGCACACTGCTCAGCGCACTCGACGATCGAATCCGCGAAGTCCTCGTAGTTTACAAACAAAACATAGTGAGCCGATTGATAAAGGCCCTGGAGAAAACAATAGCGGCAGTCGTACACACAATTCAGCATGTGCGAGAAATAGTAGTTGCGATTCGCACCGATTCCAAAACCTTCGGGAACATCCAGGACGAAACGACCATGCTTTTGCGCCAGGATGAGCGACGGTTTTTGCTTTTGTATCCTGAAATTCTGGGAACGAACGTTAAAAACCTCACCGTACCGATCGCAGCCGACCCGCGCGGCATGTGGAAATCGTTTCAGGATGCCCATCGTCCGAGGGTGATCGGAAACCGCGCGTTCGATATAAATCGTATCGATCATCGCGGACCGATTCTCAAGCTGGTGTGGTCGAGGCGATCAGACAACGCGCGGAGAACCTCCCGCGGAAACTGGCAGGCGGAAGATTCGCTTAACGGGGACGCCAGAATCTCCAGCGCATGCCACCGCCGCAACAAATCGCGCAGTTGCCGCTGCCGCGTCGCGGTAAAATGCCAACGCATCAAGAACTCCGCCAACTCGGGCGGATCGGAATGGATGGCATGCTCGGAGTCTGACAACTCCAACATTTGTGTAACGATCGAATCAACGTCGTCCAGACTGGTCGCGATGAGTTGGCTCACCTCTCTCTTGCCCAATCGTCGGTGGACCGTTTCCCGATTGTCGGATACCACCTTAATCGATTGGACCAATTCGCCGGTGGCCCATCGAATACAGGCTGCCGCGAAGGCCGAACCTTCCATGTCAAAGAGACGGTCGTCAGGAAAATCGGTCTCTGGCGAGTCCACGGTAATCAACTCCAAACGCGGCATCTCCCATTGGTAGATCTGGGGCGGGTACCAGGACCGGTGGCTGGCGCGATCGAGGAAACGGGTGACCAGACATGTCGTCCCCACGGGGCGCTGCCCATGCCCCGCGACGCCAAGGTTCAACCACCCATCGTGGCGGCGAGCGGTGGAGTGAGCGAACAGGTATCCGACGCCCGCCGCCGATGCTGGTTTTCCGACACCGGTCACAAGAACCCGCACCCGCTCGCCGAGGAACAGTGAAAACGGTAGATTGTCGCCAGCCGGTCGCAGCTTGTAGCGATCCACGACGGGCTGGGCCTCGGCGGTCAGCGCACAGACAATGTTGATCATGGTTTCAACCTATCCGCTTTGCGAACCTGTATCCAGCGGTTCGCGGGCAGCCATGGCGAGGATTTCTTAATTTGATCTTGTATCAAGGGCTGCTGTCGTCGCCAGCCAGCTGGGCGCGTGTGGGGCGCGGCTACCTGGGCGGCATGCTGCGCGCCGGTACGGATGTGGCGGCCGTAATTACCCGCGGGTTTCGATACGATCCCGACTTTCCGCTACCACCGGGATTGCCCATGATGTCCCTCCCGGAGCGCCGCACGGTGTCGCCGCCCGAAATCGGCCTGGGATTTTTGCATCCACCCCATCTAGAGCGATTGATCGGCGACTATAAGGCCAATCTCTTCGTCTGGGAGTCGAATCGGGTTCCACCTTCATGGGCGGAAAAACTCAAACGCGAGACCGATGTCGTGCTGGTTCCGTCACGTTTCACCCAACAAGCATTGATCGAAACTGGAGTTCCGGCGGACCAGGTTGCGGTGGTTCCCTACGGTTATTCAGAACTCATCGAAATCGTCGCCGACCGATGTTCCCGTGATCCGTCCGCGAACCCGCCCGATCGGCCGTTCACCTATCTGGTCGTGGCGGCACCGCACTGGCGGAAAGGAATTCGCGAACTTTGCCGCGCCTTTGCCGACACATTTTCGAAAAGTGACGACGTCGTTCTCCGCATCAAGACGACGTATGATCCGGCGACGGCCAAACGCCGATTTCCTTTTGAGATTCCTTCTTGGGATTCGCTGTTCAAACAATGTGGGTTGTGTGAAAGCGGCTCTCCGCGGGTCGAGCTGATGGTTCGGACGCATACGGATGCAGAGATGCTGGAACTTTATGCACAGGCAGACGTCTATGTCGGTCCCAGTTGGGGCGAGTCATTCGGCCTGGCGATACTGGACGCCATGGCAATGGGTTTGCCCGTCATCGCCAACGGATGGGGCGGCCAAACGGAATTCATTCCCAGTACAGACGACCTGGTCGACTTCGAGCTGAGCGATCGTCAGGAAGGGCTGTACGAATCCGCGGATGCGGCGCTAGTGGCCATTCCTAGCGTCGCCAGCATTGCTGGCCGTTTGCGCTGGCACTTCGAAAACCAAGAGGCATCACGTCAAATTGGGGAATCCTGCCGAAAGAGCGCCACGCCACGAACTTGGGATGTGGCCTCCGTGGAGCTGTTGAGGGTGCTCGACCGCCGCGTCTAACATGGTTGGCCCTCGGAGCGCGGCTGCCACGCTAGAATGACCGATTTCCACGAGAACGGCGTCTGTTTTCGTCGGTTCTGGCAGCCCCTTGAAATGGAACCCCGTTAGGCTTGTATCAGGACTGGACTGAGCAGGGGGAGAAAGCCGCTTGACGGATCCTCTCGCCTCCCCAGACCGGTGATTGAAACTACCGTCACACGGAGCGGCCACGGGTGCCGCGGAAACCCGCCGGTAGAAGTATAAACCCTTTGACAAACGAGACCATTCAACCTATGTTGAACGCTTGATGGGCTTTAGGAGACGGCACTTCTCCTGACTTGCGTTCGGGCAGCGCATCCGACGGTTTGCGGCAAGCATTGGCTCCCACTGGTGGTTCAGCCCAGTGGAGGTCAAACATGGCAGGCAAGCAATGGTTGGCAATGCGGTGTTCGTCCTAATCAAGTCCCACGCGTGGCTCGCCGTCTGCGTCATATCCTGGGTCGAGAGTCCATCGCCGTTGCACGCTGTTGGTACGTTCGTCACCTCCTTGACCAGAAGGAAAAGCCGCCGTGTTCACTCCACGATCCAATCCAACCAGACGGAATCGTCGCAGACCCATCGCCACTCCCTCTAAATCCAGCCGAATCGGCAACAGACGATTGTTTTGCGAATCGCTGGAGGACCGGCGTCTGCTCGCCGTCGACGGTCCGTCCATGATCGGCGACTTCAACGCCGACGATCAAGTTGACCATGATGACTTGAACCTGATACTGTTCAACTGGACCCGCGACGTCAATGATTTGCCCGACGATTGGGTCCAGTACCGACCGATCACGGAAGTTGGGATCGAGCAGCTTAACGCCGTGCTCTTCACACTGGGCAACACTCGTTCGATCGATTCGTCGGAACCGTCCAACAGTAATCTGTCCAGCATCCACGGAACGGTCTGGCGGGACGTCAATGGAAATGGCGGGCGGGACGCCGATGACGCTGGCATGCCGGGCGTGGTGGTCTATTCGGATTTGAACCACGATGGGCATCTGGATTCGAACGAGCCACGGACAAATACCATGCCGGACGATCCGAATACTGACTTCGACGAAGCGGGCATGTACTGGTTGGAAGAGGTGCGGCCCGGTTACCACATGATCCGGCAGATTGCGCCACCCGGATCCTCACAGACATTTCCTCCAACCGAGCTGCCGCCTGACTTTCTTCCGCCTCCCTGGGGCGACCCAAGCGTGCACGTGGTTTTCGTGGACGAAGGGGAGTCCGTCGAGGACGTTGACTTTGGAAATCGGGAGGTGGAGCCTTCCTCCATCCACGGCGTGAAATGGGAGGACCTCGACGGTGACGGCGAGCGTGGAACGAACGAGCCTGGTTTGGCCGGAGTTGTCATCTATTCGGATCTCAATCACAACGGCGTATTGGATTCCAACGAACCGAGCACGACCACCATGGAGGATCGACCGGACACCGTTGCCAATGAATCGGGCCGATATTGGCTGGAAAACCTCCGTCCCGGTGTCCATGCGGTCCGTGAAGTGGTTCCTGACGGTTTTGAACAGACGTTTCCGCCGTCACCCATCGCGCTGCCAGCGGAAGATCTGAACCAGGCAGTCCTGCCGATACCGTTTCCTTACCCCAGCGCACACATTGTCACGTTGGGATCGAACCAGATCCTCGAAGGCGTTGATTTTGGTAATCGACGGATTGAGCCTGGTTCAGTCCACGGCACGAAGTGGTTGGATCGAAACGGCAATGGACAGCGTGACGACAATGAAGAGGGACTGGCCGGCATCACAATCTACGCGGACTTGAACTTCGACGGATTTCTCGGCGAGGACGAGCCTCGGTCCGTCACGATGCGAGACGATCCAAATACCTCGCTGGACGAGACTGGCAGGTACTGGTTGGATGGACTCCGTCCTTCGTTCCACGTGATTCGAGAGGTGGTCCCCGATGGATTTGAGCAGACGTTTCCGCTGGGCCCCGTGCCAATACCATTGATGGCAAATGGTGACGCCGTGATCGCTCCGCCGGAAGGTAACGGACACTTTGTGTTTCTAGGATCAGGACAGGTGGTGGAAGGAATCGACTTCGGCAACCGGCCGATCAACACGAATCCGGCCTCGATCCATGGCCTCAAGTGGTTGGATAGGAATGCGAACGCCGAACGGGATCCGAATGAACCGGGACTGGCCGGGATCACTATCTACGTGGACGTCAACAACAACGGCGTGCTAGACGGTAATGAGCCCCGCACGTTGTCAATGGAGGACGATCCAGACACGGCAGTGGATGAGACGGGCCGCTATTGGCTTACGGATTTTCCGGCGGGTGAGCACACCATTCGTGAAGTGATTCCGGATGGATTTCAACAGACTTTTCCGAGGCGGCCGACGGACATCGATCCCGGAACGGGCGTCTTTGGCAGCGATGGCCAGCCAATCCATGACGGCGAGCCTGCCGCGGACGGCACGATTCCTGACATCTTTTCAGAGGTCCATCCAGGTGCCATATTGGGGAAGAAAGGCAGGTCCGGAATTCTGAAATCCGTGGCGACGCGGCAAGCGTTTCTTTCGGACCGCCGCCATCGAATTCGGTTCGTGTTTTTTCCAAAGCACACCTCGTGGTTGAATCAAATC
>Ga0310121_10005473_pt1 | contig 10913 bp, 7 predicted proteins | sample CB27_Tmax_986_MG_FD_203504 | JGI IMG/M metagenome (GOLD analysis project Ga0310121, IMG submission 203504) | Marine microbial communities from Western Arctic Ocean, Canada - CB27_Tmax_986 | ecosystem: Environmental > Aquatic > Marine > Oceanic | place: Canada: Western Arctic Ocean | collected...
GATGAATCTGTCGATCTGCGCGCCGCATTCGTCGCCAAGAACGTCTGCTCCGGCCTGTTCGTGAGCGGTCGCGACGAGGCCGACTTCCTGACCCGCGATCTGACCTACGTCGACCTGGAGGGTCTCGCCGTCGGCGTGGACCGCACCGCCCAGCGCGTGACGGTGGCGGTGGACGTGAACGAAGACGAGGACGAGATTGGCCTCCTACGAACCGCTGTCTTCCATGCTGGCCACGGTTGTACCTTGCTGCCGCGCGGGCAAGAGGACGTCCTGTTCGATCCGACGCCGGTGCGCTCGTCGCTGCCGGGTGGCACGCTTCAGGACTGGCCGATGGGGGATCGGCTCTCAGAGGCGCCGCTGCCGCCCGAGATCGACCCTGCGGCGCTCGACCTCGCCGTGGCGGCTGCGTTCGAGGAGGATCCAGCCGGACCGCCGGTCGACACTCGCGCCCTCACGATCGTCTACCGCGGACGGCTCGTGGCCGAGCGCTACGCGCCGGGTTTCGACCAGGACAGCGTGATGATCTCCTGGTCGATGGGGAAGAGCATCACGGCGGCGTTGATCGGCGTCCTCGTCGGCGACGGGCAGTTCGACCTGGACGATCCGGCGCCGATCCTCGCGTGGCGACAGCCCGGCGATCCGCGCGGCGCGATCACGATCCGGCACCTGCTCCAGATGAGCAGCGGCCTGACGTTCAGCCGGCTCACCCGTGACGACCCGCGGTTCTACACCCATCAGAACGATCACAACTACGTCTACAACGAGGGGATCGACGTCTTTGCCCACGCGGTACGGCCGGCGCTCGAGCATCCGCCGGGTACCCTTGGGCGCTACCGGAATTCAGACCCGCTCGCGCTCGGCAAGATCGTCCGCGACACGGTTGAGGCGAGGGGCGGAGACTACATCACCTTCCCCCAGCGCGCGCTGTTCGACCGGATTGGGATGCGCGACATGGTCCTGGAGCGGGATCCGTACGGCAACCTCGTCCTGACCGGCTACGACCACGGCACGGCGCGGGACTGGGCTCGGTTCGGCCTGCTGCACCTGCAGGACGGCGTCTGGCAGGGCGAGCGGATCTTGCCGGAAGGGTGGGTCGATGCCGTTTCGACGGCGGCGCCGGCCTGGCCAGAGGGCAACTATGGTGGACTGTTCTGGCGAAATGGGAACGGCGCACTACCCGATGTGCCCGAGGACGCCTTCTGGGCCTCCGGCGCGCGAGGCCAGCGGACGTTCGTCATTCCCTCCGCCGACCTCGTCGTCGTGCGGATGGGCTACAGCCTCGACGGCGCGACGCTATCCGCGAACCTGAACCGTGTCCTGGCGGGCATTCTCGCGGCCGTAGGGCACCCGCCCGCGTCGCCGATGCCGACCGATTCGTAGCGGCCTGGTAGCCTCCTAGGGCAATATTCTTATAGCGCAGGCTTTGCCGCTTCGAGCAGAGTCCAACGATGCCGCGGCCCCCGAGCGTAGCGAGTGGGCAGGGCTGCGAAAAACGGGCTTCGCCTCCGGCTCGCCCACGCAGGTCTGTCCGCTCGCTAACGTTTGGGGGCCACGGCTTCGTTTGGCCCTGCGGGCGGTGGCAAGACCTGCGCTACACTAATCTTCACCGGGCTCAAGGCCTGCGCTACTCATATCTGAGCGCTTCCATCGGATCCACGCGCGTTGCCCGCTTCGCCGGGATGAATGACGCCGCCAGCCCGGACAAGCTGAGCGCGATCGTCACCGTGACGAAAATTGTCAGGTCCCACGGTTCGACGTTGAAGAGGATGAGGGTCAGCCCGCGGGCCAGCAGCAGTGCCAGGCCGAGGCCCAGCGTCAGTCCCATGGCAAGCTGAATCGCGCCCTGCCGCAGGATGAGTATCAGCACGTTCCGCGCGCCGGCGCCGAGCGCCATCCGCACGCCGATCTCCCGCGTGCGGTTACTGGCCAAGAACGACATGACGCCGTAGAGCCCGATTGTCGCGAGCGCCAGCGCCGCGAACCCGAACGCCATGAACAGCGTGCCGAACAGGCGAAACGCCCAAGTGTCGAGGTTGTACTGATCGGTCAGGGATCGCACCCAGTAGAGCCGCAGATCGGCGTCGATCGCGTTGACCTCGCTCTGGATGGCGGCCGTGTAGCCCATCGGCGCCTGATCGGTCCGGGCGATCAAGCTCATGAAGTTGATGATGTTCTGCTGGAGCGGGATGTAGACGCCTTCGTGCCGCGGATTGACCGCGCCGATCGCCCCGCCCAGGTACATGTCGGGGACCGCCGTCGCGCGTGAATGTCAGCGGCCAGAGGCCGCGCGGCGCGACGGGGTGTCGCTGCTCGCGGCGACCTACGAGGCGCCGTGGGAAGGCGATCTCGCGCGGATTAATTGGAAGCAGCCGTCGGGCCAGGTCCACAACCTGATCCGGGGCAGCGACCGGCAGCCGGGCGCCTGGACAACCTTCGGCAGCGCGACGGTGAAGCGCTATGGCTCGCGTGTGGTCGACGGTTCGGGCGCGTCGGGCACCGTCGCGGCCGTGGCCGCCGAACGTGCCGCCGACGCCGGTCTGACGATCTGTTGCGAGGTTGGCGCCGTGCGCGTGGACCCGGTCATGCCGGACGGCGCCAACGCGCGGACCGGCCCACGAGTGCACGGCGGCGAATGGCGTCGTGGTGGGCGGGGGGTGTTCGAGTAAAAGCCGCGAGTCGAACCTACCGGCGCGCTCTGTCCGCCGGTGCCAGCACCTGCCGCGCCCCCTCACCTCGACCCTCTCCCAGTTAGGGAGAGGGGGCCACACGTCGCCGCTGGCGCTACGCCGCTGTCGAGTACATCGCGCGATTGCTGGCGACGTGCCGGACCACCGCCAGGACGCGGTCGACCTCGTCGGCGGTGTTGTAGAAGTGGGTCGAGACGCGGCACGCGAAATCGTTCAGCCTGCTGCCGGGAAGGTAGATCCGCTCCCGGTCCATCAAGGCCTTCGTGATGTTCACCTTCGGCACACCGTCGATGTAAAACGTCGTCAGCCCACCGCTCATCTCGGCCGACCCTGACGTGCCCACGCCCACGCCAGGGATGTCGGCGAGCCCGTCCTTCAGCCGGGTGGCCAGCTGGTGGACGCGGTGCTCGATGTTCGCCTTGCCGATCGCCAGGTGGAAGTCCAGCGCGTCGCCCATGCCGAGCGCCGACGGCATGTGCCGCTGGCCCGACGATTCGTACTTCCGCGCCCCCTCGGCCGGCGCGCGCCGCCACATGTCGCCCCAAATGCGATCCTGGACGCCCCGGCTGAAGTACGCCATGCCCGTGCCGGTGCCCGCGAGCAGCCATTTCTGCCCGGCCGTGCTGAAATGGTCACAGCCCATCTCGTGCATGTTCAGGTCGAGCATCCCGAGCGCGTGGGCGCCGTCGACCGACAGCAGCACGTCGTGCCGGTGCGCCATTTCCGCCAGCCCCTTGATCGGCATCAGGAGGCCGGTGACGAAGATCGGATAGCTCACCACGAGCACGCGCGTCTCGGGACGGATCGCCCGTTCGCAGATGTCGATCACCTGGCCGGTGCTGTCGGGCGGGGCGGGGATCTCGACCGTCCGCACAACGATCCCGTCGCGATCCTCGCGCGCCCGCCAGGGGCCGTACCCGCCCGGATGCTCGTGCGACGACATCAGGACCTCGTCACCGGGCTCCAGGTCGAGACCACGGCAGAAAATTTTCATCCCTTCCGTCGTGCTCCGGGTCATCAGAATCTCGTCGGCGTCGGCGCCGACGAATGCCGCGAGCTTCTCGCGCACTGGCTCGATCCGGTTCCACCTGCCGGCGCGAGGGTCGGCCGCGATTTGGGTCAAATAGCGAGTCTGGGCTTCGACGATCGGCTTCGGCATCGGCCCCATCGTCCCGTTGTTCATGTAGCGCATCTCGTCGACCATGTTGAACTCCCGGCGGACGCGCTGCCAGTAGGCGTCGTCCAGCGTTCCCGACGGCCGGATCCGCTCGCGCCAGGACTGGCCTCCGGCCGCGCTAAACGCGAGCGCAGGCGATGCGATCGAGGCTCCGGAAAGGCCACCCAGGGCAGCCATCGTTCCGCCCAGAAAACGGCGGCGTGATACCGATGTGACCTGCCTGCCGACGGCGGTGACGGTGTTCGACTCGTGTCCGCTCATGGTGTCTCCCTCGGTCTGGACGGCCGTGTGTTCTGCAGCGAATGTGGTGAGATTGTACGGCAGGCTGGGTGGCCGCGCACTGTTTCCGAAAATTGTCGAAAAAGGCGAGCCCTTGAGGGCGTGAGAGATAGACGTCGCTCGCCCGCGATCCGGATCCTACACGAATTCTCGGATCAGCTCCCGGCGGGTGTCGCCATCGATCTCGTAGCTCTGGTGCACGAGCGGTTCACCGGTGGTCAACGCGGGGTCCAGCGCATCGAGCGGCGGCGGCGCGTCCGGGTTCTGGTAGAACAGGCCGATCGGGATCCGGTCGCCCCACTCGAGGGCCTTGTCCATGGCCGTGCGGAAGTCACCGGTGTCGTGACCCTCGTCTTCGAGCTTATAGATCCGCTCGCGGAACCACGAGTAGGTGTTGTGCTTGTTGTATGTGACGCACGGGCTGAATACGTCGATGAGCGCGAAACCCGGGTGTTGGATGGCGTCCTTGTAGAGCTGCACGAGGTGCTTCGGCTGGCCGCTGAAGCCCCTGGCGATGTAACCGCACCCCGACGCGAGTGCGAGCGCCATCGGGTTCAACATCCCCTCGAGATTCCCGAGCGGCGTGGTCTTGGTCTTCATGCCAGTCTCGGTGGTCGGGGAGGCCTGCCCGGTTGTCAGGCCGTAGGTCTCGTTGTCCATCACGATGTAGGTCACGTTGATGTTCCGGCGCATCGCTTGGATGAAGTGATTCAGCCCGATGCCGTAGCCGTCGCCGTCTCCGCCGGTGACGACGACAGTCATGGCCTGGTTGGCCAGCTTGCTGCCGGTCGCGAACGGCAGCGCCCGGCCGTGGAGGCTGTGGACGCCGTATGAACGGATGAAGCCGGGCAGGTTCGACGAGCACCCGATGCCCGAGACCACGAGAAGATCGTGCGGCTGAATCTGCAAGTCGGCGCACGCCTGGAACAATCCGGTAAGGACGCCGAAGTCGCCACAGCCCGGACACCAGTCCGGCGGCACTTCAGGCTTGAAATCTTTTGCGACAAGTAATGCCGTTGCCATAACTCGACTCCTCAGGTTTTCGCAGGCACACCGGGGCGCTCGACCTTCAGGCCGGCCCAGGCGCCGCTCGTGCCAGTCGGGTGGTCCGTCCGAAAGCCGGGCTCGGTCGAGATGACCTCGACGAGTTGCTGGCCACCGATGACGTCCCGCACGCCCGCGACGATGTGCTTCGGCTCGAACGGCTCGCCATCGTACTTGCGAATGTGCCCGTCCGCGACGATGCCGGTCTCGCCTCGCAAGTGCTTGGCGAACTGACCGCTCTGGTTGTTCTCGATGATAATGACCCGCTGACCGCGGCCCAGCGCAGCCGTGATCTCTTCGACGTGCAGGGGGAGAAGGGTCTTGACCTGAAGATGGTTCACCGAGGTGCCATCCGCGTTCAAGCGTTCCGCCGCCTCCTTGATGACGCCCCAAGTCGACCCCCAGCCGAGCAAGGTGGTCTCGGCGTCGGCTGGTCCTTCCAGCACCGGCACCGGCAGATGCTCGAGGATCGTCGACATCTTCCGCACACGCTTGTCGACCATCTTCTTGCGCCGGATCGGATCGGCGTAGACGTCGCTCAGCAACACCCCGTCCTCGTCGTGCTCGTCGGAGGCCGCGACGTGCAGGTGACCCGGGAGGCCTGGGACCGCGCGCGGGGAGATTCCCGACGGCGTGTCCTTGTACCGTAGGTAGGGCTCACCGGCTGGCGGCCCGTCGGCCTTGGTGATGAGCTCACCGCGATCGATTGGGAACTCGACGTCGAGGACCTCCGTCGCGACGGTCTCGCTCCCTTCGCACATGAGCAGGTCCGCGAGAAGGATGACAGGCAACTGGAAGCGGTCGGCCACATCAAAGGCCAGCGATGGTGTCACGAAGCAGTCGGACATGCTGGTCGGCGCCAGCACGACGCGCGGGAAGTCGCCTTGACTCGCACCGAGCGCTTGGTTGAGATCGGCTTGTTCGGTCTTCGTCGGCACGCCTGTCGAGGGTCCCGCGCGCATGACGTTGATGATGACGGCGGGAGTCTCGAGGATGCCCGCCATCCCGATCGCCTCGGTCATCAGCGCAAACCCGCCGCCCGAGGTCGCACACATGGCGCGCACACCCATGTGGTTGGCCCCGATGCACATGTTGACTACGGAGATCTCGTCTTCGACCTGACGGACGCAGATGCTGAGCCGCTGCGCATGAGTGGCGAACCACTCCAAGATGTGCGTGGCTGGACTCATCGGGTACGCGACGTAGAACTTGCACCCGGCCAGAGCGGCGCCCATGGCGAACAAGTGGTTTCCCGAGGCCTGAGCCCACGTCTGGTCGGTCGTCTGAAGGCGGGCCGGCAGCTGCTGGAAGTTCTTCGAGGCGTAGTCGTAGGCGGTCCGGGCCGCGTCGACGTTCTGCTGAACGACCTGTGGCTTCTTGGCGAACGTCGTCTCGAACACCGACCCCAGGCTCGCGAAATCCAGACCCATCAATTGGGTCAATGCGCCCACGGCGACCGTATTCTGCATGACCGGCAGCCGCTTCGAGTCGGGGGCAAGGTCGGGGACCGGGAGCGGGCACAGCTGGACGCCGGCGGGCGGGTCGTAACTCGGAGCGAGCTTGGCGCCGTTGTACAGGGCAACGCCGCCGGGTTGCAGCTCCTGTAAGTGGCGGTCGAGGCTGTCCTGGTTGAGTGCGATCAGTGCGTTGACTTGATCACCATGATTCAGCGGTTTCTTCGCGGAGAACCGGATGCGCAGCCAGGAGTGCCCGCCGCGAATCACTGACTGGTAGCTGTTGTAGCTGTAGGACGGAATGCCCTGACGGGCCAGCGACAGCACCAACGTATTTCCGGCGGAGGCCGTGCCGTCGCCGGCCGCACCTCCGATGCCGACGATGACTTCTGGTTGAGACATGTGAACCTCTGGGCGCACTCGGACCGGTGCGCGTCAGGCCCCGGCCGATGCGGCCAGCGCGCGACCGATCACTCGACCTTGTCACGCTATTGCCAGCTATAATTTTTTAATTTGTCGGGCGGCGTTGTCAAGGCCCCATCGGCGGCGGAGCCTGCCCCGTTCAACTCAACACCTAACTCGATAGTGCCCCGCCGAGCCCAGACGGCACGGTGCGATATACTCTTTCGGCGCGATCGCCGCGCCGCCAGTGGAGCTGGCTGTGATGTCAGACCCGATCCCAACGCTGACCCCGCCGACGCGACGACGCCCCTGGCTGCCGTCGGTGGCCATGGCGATTCTCGTGGCTTCGCTCGGCGGGTGCTCGCTCAAGTCCTCCGCCATCAACATGGTGGGGAACGCCCTAGCGGAGGGCGATTCGGTCTACGAGAGCGACGAGGACCTGGAGCTCGTCGGCGACGCGCTGCCGTTCAGCCTCAAGCTGACCGAGAGCCTGCTGAGCGAGTCGCCCAATCACCGTGGCCTGCTGCTCACCGCTTGCCGCGGCTTTATCCTGTACTCCTACGCCTACGTGGACTATCCGGCCGACGTGACGATGGAGACCGACATCGACCTCGGCCGCACGATGCGGATGCGGGCGCGCAAGCTGTACGAGCGGGCACTCGGCTACTGCCTGCGCGGTCTCGAGCGGGAGTATCCGGGATTTACCAATCAGCTCACGCGGGATCCGGACGTCGCCGCAGCCTTCGTCGAGCCGGGGCATGAGGAGCGCGATCTGCCGCTGATGTACTGGTCGGCGGCCGCGTTGGGCCTGGCGATCTCCGTGTCGCCGGGGTCGGCAGCGATGCTGGCGCGGCTGCCCGAGGTCGAGGCGCTGCTGGAGCAGTCGCTCGTGCTCGACGAGGCCTGGGACAACGGTGCCCTGCACGAGTTCAAGGTCGTCTTAGCGGGCGCCGTGCCAGGACAGCCCGACTACGACGAGATCCGCCGCCATTACGACCGCGCGCTCGTGTTGTCGGGCGGGCAGAGCGCCGGGCTGCACGTCGCCTACGCGGAAGCTGTGTCGGTGCCGACGCAGAACAGCGCGGAGTTCCGTGAGATGATGGAGCAGGCGCTGGCGGTCGACCCCGACGCCAACCCCGACAATCGGCTCGTCACCCTGATTGCGCACCGCCGAGCGACCTGGCTGCTCGAGCGCATCGAGGATCTCTTTCTGGACGTGGACCCCGCAGGGTAGCTGCCAGACCCTGGCAGCGGCGCGAGGCATTCGATGCAGATCTTTCGTTCGGCTCGGTTCGTCGTCGTGATGGTGGCGGCGGTGGCGGTCCTGTCCGCCGCCCTCGTGGAGGCGCAGGGCAGCCTGCGTGTGCGCATCGGTACCGTCGTGCCCGACGGGTCGCTGTGGGACGAGACGCTGCACTACATGGCCCAGGAGTGGTCGCGGATCACGAACGGGTCGGTGCGGGTGCAGGTGTTCGCCGGCGGCGCGCTGGGCGATGAGATAGAAATGGTTCGCAAGGTCCGCCAAGGGCAGCTCCAGGCCGTGGCGCTGTCGTCGGTCGGGCTGTCGCGCATCGACAATGGCGTGGCGTGCCTCCAGGTGCCGATGCTCCTGGATTCGTACGACGAGTTCGACTACGTCCGGGACCGGATTGCGCCGACGCTGGAGGCGCGCATCGAAGCCCGGGGATTCAAGGTCCTCAACTGGGCCGACGGCGGCTGGGTGCGGGCGTTCAGCAAGTCGGCTGTGACCACGCCGGACGACCTCAAGCGAATGAAGCTCTTCGTCTCGGCCGGCGATCCCGACTCCGAGAGTCTCTACAAGCAGTTCGGCTTCAACGTCGTGCCGCTGTCACTGGTGGACCTGGTCACATCGCTGCAGACCGGGATGATCGACGCCGTGCCGATCGTGCCGCTGTACGCGCAGCTGCAGGAGCTGTACAAGCTGACCCGCCACATGCTGGACGTGAAGCTAATTCCGCTCGTTGGCGGGACGGTCATGAGCGCGCGAGTCTGGAGTCGGTTGCCGGCGGAGCACCAGGCGGGCATGCTCGCCGCCGCGCGCAAGGCCGGGTCGCGCCTGCGTGACGAGATCCGGCAGATGGGGGATGACGCCATCGGCGAGATGGCCAAGCGCGGTCTGCGCGTGACCGAGCCCGACGCGGCCGCGCTGACCGCCTGGCGACGCGAGATGGCGGAGGCGTACCCACGCCTCCGCGGCGACTACTGTCCGGTCGACATCTTCGACGAGGTCGTCCGCCTCCGGGACGAGTACCGCGCCGCCCGGTAACACCCGGCAGCGATCTGAGTGAGATGCAGCCGTTCGAGCGGCCCCGCCTGCACTTTCGCGTTGAAAATTCGCTGGCCATCGTCGTCCTGGCGGTGATGACCCTGTTGCCGCTCATCGAGATCGCCGGACGCGTGCTGGTTGGGCGGGGCATCTCCGGGTCGATCGTCGTCGTTCAGAACCTCACGCTCTGGATCACCGTAATCGGCGCGGTGCTGGCGGCGCGCTCCGAGCGCCTGCTGGGGCTGTCTACGCGGCGGTTCCTGCCGGCCGGCGCCCAACGGCCCGTCAAGATCTTCACGTCGGCCGTCGCCGTGGCCGTGACCGCGACGCTGGTCGTGGCCAGCCTGCACTTCGTCCAGATCGAGCGGGAGTTCGGCGACATCGTCGCGTGGGACATTCCGATCTGGGTGGTGCTCGCCGTGCTGCCGATCGGCTTCGGCGGCATCACCGGCCGCCTGATCTGGCACGCGGCCGAGGATTGGCGCGGCCGTCTCATCGCGGCGCTCGGCCTGGTGATCCCCCTGGGCTTCACGTCGGTGCCGGGTGTCGAGGCGGTCGGGCTCGTGCTGCCGGCCACGATGGTCATCGTCGCCGCCACGGCGCTCGGGATGCCGATCTTCACCGCCATTGGCGGCATGGCGCTCGTGCTGTTCTGGGACGACGGCACACCGGTCACCGCCGTCCCGAACGAGACGTACCGGCTGACGGCGTCGCCGATGCTGCCGGCCATTCCGCTGTTCGCGCTGGCCGGGTATCTTCTCGCGGAGGGCAGCGCGAGCCGGCGGCTGACCCGGCTCTTCACGGCCTGCGTCGGCTGGATGCCGGGCGGTCTGGCGATTGTCGCGACGCTCGTGCTCGCCTTCTTCACGCCGCTGACCGGTGCGTCAGGCATCACCATTCTCTCGATGGGCGGGCTGCTGCTGCCGGTGCTCGTGAAGGCCAAGTATCCGGAGCGGACGTCGCTGGGGTTGGTGACGGTGTCCGGTTCGATCGGGCTGCTCTGGTTCCCGAGCTTGCCGGTGTTTCTCTATGGCTTCTACGCCAGTATCGACTACGCCAAGCTGTTCATCGGTGGCCTGCTGCCCGGTATCTTGCTCGTGCTGGTCGTCGCGGGCTGGGGGGCGCGCCGGGGCTGGTGCGCGGGTGTGGCCCGGACGCCGTTTGTCGCCAGTAAAGCCGGCGCCGCGATGTGGGAAGCGAAGTGGGAACTGCTGCTGCCGGTCGTCGTCCTCGGCGGGATCGCCGGCGGATACACGACCCTCGTCGAGGCGGCCGCGCTGACGGTGCTCTACACGTTCGTCGTCGAGTGCTTCATCCAGCGCGGCCTTTCGGTGACACGGGACCTCCCGCGCATCTTCGTCGAGTGCGCGACCCTGGTCGGCGGCTTCATGATCATCCTGAGCGTCGCGCTCGGGTTCACCAACTTCTTGGTCCTTGCGCAAGTTCCGACGCTCGCACTCGAGTGGGTCCAGAGCCACATCGACTCGCCGATGCTCTTCCTGCTGGCGTTGAACGGCCTGCTGATCGTCGTCGGCGCCCTGATGGACATCTACTCGGCCATCGTGGTCGTCGTGCCGCTCATC
>Ga0310121_10005474_pt1 | contig 10913 bp, 9 predicted proteins | sample CB27_Tmax_986_MG_FD_203504 | JGI IMG/M metagenome (GOLD analysis project Ga0310121, IMG submission 203504) | Marine microbial communities from Western Arctic Ocean, Canada - CB27_Tmax_986 | ecosystem: Environmental > Aquatic > Marine > Oceanic | place: Canada: Western Arctic Ocean | collected...
CGAACTGTCCCTCCACTCAATATTAGACTGTCTCTTCCTGTCGATTCCTCGTTGTGCTGATAAACGATCACCTCGACCGGCTCAAGCGTCACCAACCCCCCGGGGGTCATCCGATCGAGTTCGGCAATGAACGGGGCAAGGTGGCCGACGCTGTCAACGGTCTCTACGATCATGGGCATGTCTTCACTGATCCGCAGGATTTTCGTCGTGTGGACCCGGCTGTGCGCCCCGCAGCCGAACACACCACGCCGCACCGCCTCGACGAAACGCGTCAAAGCAGTCGGCCGACGGCGAAACCAATTATTAATAATACGAGTCCAAGTACATTCTGGGTCGCCATGTTGATCAGAGCCTTGACCCACTGGCCCTCCTCGATTAACTGGCCGGTCTCGAAGGCATACGTTGAAAACGTCGTAAACGCGCCCATGAATCCGGTCAGCACATACAGGCGTGGCTCGGGGCCAAAACCGAAGTTGCCCTTCTCGAGCAACGCCCAGACGAGGCCAAACAGCAAGCACCCCGAGGCGTTGACCGCGAGCGTCCCCCATGCGAACCATGTGCCCGGCGCCTGCGGCTGGACCCATCCCGTCACGCCGTAACGCGCCAACGTGCCCACCGCCCCGGCGACCGCCAGCCATACCAGGTTCTGCCACACGTTACTTACCCGTGGATGATTGCCTTGCCGTGGATTGCCCGTTCATCGTCCTCCCGCACCGCCCGAACCGGTCGGTGGATTGTAGCGGCCCGACGCGATCTGCCAAACTTCGCCGCTATCCACCGAGATATAAACCGCTGGGCCTTGCCCTCCACCGCCCCATGAATACCATAACCAAATACCATGACCGTTCTTCGGCCGGTGGCGCCGGCCCTGACGAAACGAGGTCAATACGTTGCTGCCCCAATCACCGCTACGCCTGACAATGTTGATGCTCGGTGCGATATTGATGATCGGCTGCGACGGTGACGAGGCGATCCGCGTCTACGATGCCCCGCCCGATGAGCATGAGCATGAGCATGAGCACGCGGCCACAGCGCCGCAACCCCCCACCGCGGCCGGCGGGTCGGGCATGGTCAGGCCCATCACATGGCAGGCGCCCGCAGGTTGGCAAATTCAACCGGCCTCCGGTTCGGCCACGCGATTCGCCACTTTCCTGATCGGGCCGGCAGACGACCCGATCGACCTGACGGTCGTCGCCCTGCCGGCCACGAACATGAGCCGCAGCGTGCTGGCCAACGTCAACCGCTGGCTCGATCAGATGGGGCGGGAGCGTCTCGAGGACGTCGCCCAGTTCGACCGCTACATCAAGCCGATCGAGTTGCCCGGCCTACGCGCCCTATTGGTCGAGATTGCCGGCCCGCCCCTAGATGACGAGGAGGAGGATGGCGATCCCGAACAGTTGATGCTGGCGGCGATCATCCAGGGCCCGCGGTTGGTATGGTTCGTCAAGTCGGTGGGGCCGTACCCGGTGCTGGCCGCCGAGCGGCAAAGATTCGCATCATTTGTGCGCTCGATCCGCTTTCCCGCCACGACGCCGACGAAGCCGCCGATTTCCGAGTCGTCCGACGTGGTGACGATCCGCTACCAGGTTCCCGACCACTGGCATAAGGATCCGCAACAACGGCCGATGCGGTTGGTGACATTTATCGTCGAGGACGGCAGCCGACGGGCGGACATGTGGATCAGCCGATTTGCCGGGTCGGTCGGATCGCCGCTGATGAATATCAACCGGTGGCGTAGGCAGGTCGGCCTGCCGGGAATAGATGACCTCGGGCAGCAGGCGACCGAAGATATCTCGGCGGGCGACACGACCGGGTCGATGCTCGACCTGGCGGGTCCGAAAGACGCGGCGGGGCGCGCCAGCCGTTTGCTCATCGCGCTGTTCAACACCGGCAACACCAAGTGGTTTTTCAGGATGCACGGCGACGACCAACTCGTGGCACGGGAAAAGGAAACGTTTGTTCAGTTCATCGGCCGCGTCCAATTCGTGGAACCGTCGCGTGAATGACCGGATCAAAAACATCCTCAAGCCGGTCGGCTCACTGCGTATCACGGTGGTGCTGCTGGCACTGGCAGTGGTGCTGATTTTTTGCGCGACGTGGGCCCAGATCGACCTGGGCATTTGGGCGGTGGTCAACGAATACTTTCGCAGCCTCGTCGTCTGGGTGCCGATCCGGATCTTTTTGCCGCGACCCGCGGCGGGCGAACTGGCGCGGTTTCCCGGGTTTCCCCTGCCCGGCGGATACCTGCTCGGCGCCGCGTTCCTGGTCAACTTGATCGCGGCGCACCTGTTGCGATTCAAGCTCGCCTGGAAGCGGGCCGGCATTTTCATGATCCACACCGCGATCATCCTGCTGCTGGTCGGCGAAGCCATCACGGGCAACTTCGCCGTCGAGGCGCAGATGCCCATATTGGAAGGCAGGTCGAGCCGGTGGGCCCAGGACATCCGCGAGGTCGAGTTGGCCATCCGCGATCCCGACAAGGATGTGCAGAACGAAGTCGCGATCGATCATGCGATGTTAAAACCCGAGACGCTGTTGCGGCACGAACTACTGCCTTTCGATATTGAGATCGAGCGCTACATGTTGAACTGCAGCGTGGTGCGCCGCTCACCGAACGACCCCGAGCCCGCGCAGGCCTCGCGGGGCATTGCGCTGCAGTGGCGTGTCCATCGAATACCCGACGTGACGGGCATCAGCAAGCAGAACGTCAACTACCCGGCCGCCATCGTCCGGCTGACGCACGGCGGGCAGTCGCTGGGCAGTTACATGGTCACACCGCACTTGCAGGGCCACGATGACGTGGCCGTGCTCGAGCAGCCGGTGCAGGTCGAAGGCAAGACGTACCTGATTTCGCTGCGGTTTCGCCGATATTACAAGCCCTACTCCGTTCACCTGATCGACTTCAAACACGACAAGTACACCGGCACCACCGTCCCTAGCAACTACTCGAGCGAAGTACAGTTGGTCGATCCGGCCAACCACGAAGATCGCAAGGTACTCATTTATATGAACAATCCGCTTCGCTATCGCGGCGAGACGTTTTTCCAGGCGTCATTCCTCAAGGGCGATATCGGCACGGTGCTGGCGATCGTGGATAACCCGGGGTGGCAGTTGCCTTACCTAGCGTGCACGCTCGGAGCCATCGGCCTGCTCGTGCATTTCGGTATCACGCTGACGCGATTTCTGAAACGGACGGCCAAATGACGGTACACGCCAGCCGACCTCGAAGCGCATTGGCCATCGTATTTCCGTGGCTGGTGATTTTCGGTTGCTTCGTCTACCTGTTCATGCCGTCGCGCCAACCGGCGCACGATGAGCGATTCGATGTGGACGGATTCGCGAAGCTGCCCGTTTCATACCGTGGCCGCGTCAAGCCCATCGACTCGGTGGCGCGCAATACCCTGCTGGTCCTCAGCGGCAGGCAGACGCTCGAGCACGCCAACAAGACCATCGCCGCCACTTCGTGGTTGCTCGACGTGCTGACCAGGCCGACCAAAGCCGCCGACTACAAGGTGTTTCGGATCGATCACCCGGACGTGCTGACCATGTTCGGGCTGCAGCATTCACCGCGCAAACGGTTTGCATTTTCCGAACTTCGCGCCCATTTGAAGGACCTGTTCGAGAGGGCTACCGCTATCGATGCCGTCCCGTCCCAACGGCGCGATGCCTACCAGATAAAGGTCATGGAACTGGCCAGCCAAGTGTCAGTTTTCGACAAGTTGCGGCACTATCGGAACCTGCACATGCTTCCGCCGGCCAAGGAAGGACAGGATTGGACCACGATGCCCGATGCACGTCACGCGCAGCACAGCGGCGCCCTACCGTCGCCGGGCTTCGAGGTGGTCAGCGACATGCTACTGGCATTCAAAGATGGCAAGCCGCAGGCGTTCAACGCCGCTCTCTCGAATTACCAGGCGTTGTTGACCCTGCGCCAGCCGACGGCGGTGCAAAAGGCATCGTTGGAAACCTCCTTTAATCGTTACGCGCCGTTCTACCGTGGCTTGACGCTGTACGTGGCCGCGGCGGTGCTCGTGTTTCTTTCATGGCTTGGCTGGAGCGGGCCGCTGCGGCGCGCCGCTTTCTTCGTCGTGGTCATAACGATCGTGTTGCACACGCTCGGGCTGACGACCCGGGTCTATCTTTCCGGTCGGCCGCCGGTGACGAACCTGTATTCGTCGGCGGTGTTCATCGGGTGGGGCGTGGTCATCATGTGCATCGTGCTCGAACGTTTGTATCGCAACAGCATCCCGACATTGCTCGCAGCGGTCATGGGTTTCCTGACCCTGATAATCGCGCACCACCTGGCCAGCGGTGGTGATACCATGGCCGTGCTCGTGGCCGTGCTCGACACCAACTTCTGGCTGGCGACGCACGTGGTGGTCATCACGATCGGGTACTCGGCGACCTATCTGGCCGGACTCATCGGGATCGTCTACATCGTCCGCGGTTTGCTGACCAATACCCTGACAAAGCAAGAGAACCGGCGGATGGGGCAGATGCTCTACGGCGTGCTCTGCTTTGCCCTGCTGTTCAGTTTCGTGGGCACGATCCTGGGCGGCATCTGGGCGGACCAGAGCTGGGGCCGGTTCTGGGGCTGGGATCCGAAAGAAAACGGCGCCGTGCTGATCGTGCTGTGGAACGCGTTGGTCCTGCACGCACGTTGGGGTGGCATGGCGCAACAACGTGGCCTAGCGGTGCTGGCGGTGTTCGGCAACATCGTCACGAGCTGGTCGTGGTTCGGCACGAACATGCTCGGCGTCGGCCTGCATTCCTACGGGTTTATCGACACGGCGGTATTCTGGCTGCTGGTGTTTATCGCCAGCCAGCTGCTGTTCATATCACTGGGCTCGATACCGCTTCGTTACTGGCGCAGTTTTTCGGCCCCCGCGGTGCGAGCCTGACAGTGGCCCGCACCGCGCCACTGTCGCGCCGGTTCTATCGTCGTGATGCGGTCACCGTAGCACGAGCGTTGCTCGGCCAGCGGCTGGTGCGCGTGTGCCACGGTGGACGTGTCGCCGGCATCATCGTCGAAACCGAGGCCTACCTGGGCGTGGCGGACAAGGCGGCGCACACCTGCAACGGGCGGCGAACCCCGCGCAACAAGTCGATGTGGGGCGACGGTGGTCATGCCTACGTCTATTTCACCTATGGGCTGCACCACTGTGCCAACATCGTGGCCGGCCGCGCCGGCGACCCGGTGGCCGTGTTACTACGCGCCCTCGAGCCGGTCGAAGGCCTTGACATCATGTACACCCGCCGCACCGGGGCTCGACGCGACCGCGATTTGTGCTCGGGACCGGCCAAGCTGGCCAAAGCGCTGGCAATCGATCGCGAGCTGGACGGCCTTGACCTGACCGGTGACGCGGCGATGTACGTCGAACGGGCGCGCCGCCGGCCCGTGCCCGCCGATCAAATCATCGCCGCGCCGCGCATCGGTATCGACTATGCCGGCGTGTGGGCACACAGACGGTTGCGGTTCTACCTGCGCGATAACCCGTATATCAGCCGGCGATAAGGCTCCCAGCGTCACGACGCCCGGTGCGCCGGTCTTGCATCCGGCTGCCGTCAACCCTATACTCCGCCACCTTGTCACTCATGATCAGGCCGCCGCGCAACTGAACCACCACACCGGTCATCATTGCCGCAATCTCAGGAGCCAACCGATGGACAAACTCGAGATCAAGGACACGGACATGGCGCGCAAATATTGCAATGACGGCCGCGCCCTTGAGCAAAACGGTGACCGCCTGAAGGCCATCGAGGCCTACGAAGCCGCTTTCACCGCCGACCCCGACGACACCGAGGTCTGCTTCAGGCTGGCTTACAGCCTGGACCTGGTCGGCGAGGAGGAGGAAGCGATGCACCTGTACGAGCAGTGCATCCAACAGCCCAATCCCCCGCTTAACGCGCTGCTGAACCTGACCGTGCTCTACGAAGACCGCGGCCAGTACACCAAGGCCGAGCGTTGCGTCCGGCAAGTCCTGGCCACCAACCCGAATCACCCCCGTGCCCAGCTTTACATCAAGGACCTCACCGCCACCAATACCATGGTGATCGACGACGAATCTGATCGTAAAACCGAGAAGCACAGCGCCCTGCTGGACACGCCGGTGACCGATTTCGACCTTTCCGTCCGCACGCGCAACGCGCTGCGCAAGATGAGCGTTCGCACGCTCGGTGACCTGCTGCGCGTGACCGAAGCAGACCTGCGCAGCTACAAGAACGTCGGCGACGCCAGCCTCGACGAGATCCGCGCCATGCTCGCCCAGCGCGGGCTCCGGCTCGGTCAGGCCATCGACCAGCAAAATTCGGCCGCCAAGCAGGCGATGTACGATCAACTCACCGAGGGTACCGAGTCAGAAACGCTCGATCGCACCGTCAACGAGTTGAAGCTTACCGTGCGGGCCCGCAAGGCACTGGCGCTTCTGAACATTAACTCGCTGGCGGACCTGTGCATGCGCACCGAGGCCGAACTGATGGGCATCAAAAACTTCGGCATGACCAGCCTCCTGGAAATCAAGGAAAAGCTCAGCGCGATGGACCTGTGCCTGCGGCAACTGGAAGAATGAGATTCAAGCTCTCTGCAATACCGACCGTAGACGCCCACAAGTAATGACCCAGGCCGAATCTGGATACATTGAGGCGATACCGGCGAGGTTTTCACGGTTCACATTCATGCCACGGTCCCCGCTGCTGATCTTCCGCTTCCTCGCGACGCTTCGCTTGGCCGCGTCGCCGGCTCACACCCGCTTGAGACCAGCAGATGAAATACCGCAACCTTGGCCGCACCGGCCGCAGCATTTCGCAGATCGGGTTCGGCGCCTGGGCGATCGGCGGATCGTGGGGCGAGCAATCGGATGACGACTCGATCGCCACGCTGCACCGCGCCCTCGACCTCGGGGTCAACTTCATCGACACGGCCGCCGACTACGGCAAGGGCAAGAGCGAACGTCTGATCGCCCGCGCGCTGGCCGAGCGGTCGGACCGCGACCAGATCACCGTCGCCACCAAGACGCATCCGGGCCCCGGGCCGTGGCCCCCGTCGCCCTATTGCAAAGCCGACGAGCGGTTCAGCGAAGCGTATCTGCGCACGAGCGTGGAAGAGCGGCTTACCAATCTCGCCACCGACTGCCTTGATCTGCTCCAACTGCACACATGGACGCGGGCCTGGAACGCCGATCCGACGCCGCTGGCCGTCCTGCGCCGCCTGCAAACGGAGGGCAAGATCCGCCACATCGGGATATCAACGCCCGAGCACGACCAGAACAGCGTGATCGAGTTGATGCGCACCGGATGGCTCGACACGGTGCAGGTGATCTACAACATTTTCGAGCAGGAGCCTGCCGCCCAACTGCTGACCGTCGCCGCCGAGTGCGGGGTCGGCGTCATCGTCCGCCTCGCCTTCGACGAGGGTGCCCTGACCGGAAAATTCACGCCGCAGACGCGCTTCGCCGACGGCGACTTTCGCAACAATTATTTCCAGGGTGACCGGCTGCAACGCACGGTACAACGCGTTGACAATATAAAGGCCGACCTCGCCGGCACCGGCTATACCATGCCGCAAGCCGCGCTCAAGTTCGTCCTGGCGCACCCGGCCGTCTCGACCGTCATCCCCGGCATGCGCAGCCCCGCCCAGGCCCAAGCCAACTGCGCCGCATCCGACCTGCCCGACCTGCCCGACCCCCTGCTCGACAAAATCCACACCCACCAATGGCACCGCGCATTCTGGTACGAGGGAAAATAAACCGGCCCTTAAACCTGTGCGGGTCGGCTGACTCGAAGAGATGTCGAGACGGCGGGGCAAGATGCGTACAACAACAGACAACCATGAGCAATCCCGTTCACTGCAGGATTGCCGCGTCAGGCCCGCCTTTTCCGGGCCCACATCTTAATCACGCTTCACGGCATGAACTTCGCGCTCATACCGTGGGGCGCGCCTTGCGATCTTCCCAGCCGTCCTGCCACATGTTCCAGAACGTTTCGCGGGGGGGGTGCTCGGCGAAGACTTCATCAACGAGCGTGATGCCAAGGCCCGGTTCGGTCGGGATATCGATGTAACCGCCCTTGACGGGCAGAACGCCCTTGAGCGCGTCGAAGACGTACGGCTCCATCAGGTCGTCGAACGTTTCCTGGATCTTGAAGTTGGTCATGCCCAGATCGACGTGGACGGACGCGGTCGTACAGAACGGCGAGTTCGAGTTGTGCGGCGCGACCATCATGCCGTGCATCTCGGCGATGGCGGCGATCTTGCGCAACTCGGTAAAGCCGCCGGCAATGCAGACGTCCGGCTGGATGATGTGCACAGCGTCGTGGTCGAAGTAAGGCCGCATCGCAAACCGGTCGGTGCAGTGCTCGCCGCCGGCGATGGGCACGCTCGTCTTGTCGCGCACCTGTAGGTATTCGGCAACGTGCGTGATGGGCATCGGCTCCTCGAACCAGCCGACATCGTATTTCTGCAACTCGATCCCGACACGCACGGCTTCGTGCACGGTCAACCGGGCGTGACCCTCGATGAAAATTTCGACATCGGGGCCGACAGCGTCACGGACGGCCTCGACGATGCCGAGCGACAGATTACGCTCCGTGCGACCGAGCTCCCACAGGCCCGTGCCGAACGGATCGAACTTCAAAGCGTGGTATCCCCTGGCGACCGTTTCTTTGGCTTTTTGCGCGAACGCTTCGGGCGATCGGCCACCGGTGTACCAGCCGTTGGCGTAGGTGGGTATTCGATCGCGACAGGCGCCACCGAGCAGTTGATAGACCGGCACGCCCAGGGCTCTGCCCTTGATGTCGTACAGCGCCTGGTCGACACCGCTGACAGCGTTGCCGGCCATGTCGCCACCACGCATGAAGTCGCCCTGATACATGCGCAGCCAGATCTCCTCGATATCGAACGGATCAGCGCCGACCAGATGCCGGCGCGCCATCTCTTCGACGAGCGAACAAACCTGTCGGCCGCGGTACGGGTGGGTGATCTCGCCGACGCCGACGATCCCTTCATCCGTATAGATACGCACGAAGCTGAAGTTGCGCCAATCGGTACCGAGTGTCATGGTCTCGACGCGACTGATGCGCCCGGCTCTGCACGCGGGGCGGGTGGTGTTGACGGTGAGCATGGCGAGAGGTTCCTTGATCGAAGCAGGGGGCAAGCCCCGCCGCTAAAAAAAAGAGGCCAAGTGGGCTCGGGCGGCCTGCTCGGCGGTGCCGGGCGCAATATCGCCACGGGCGGTGATCAGTTCCGTTTCGATGGCGCGCAGCGCGGCGAGCGTGTCGTCGGCACCGACGTATCCCATGTGGCTGATGCGGAATATCTTGCCAGACCAGTCGGCGCCGCGACCTTTCTGGCCGCCGGCGATGTGGATGCCGTGTTTGTCGCGCAGCGCAGCACGGAACCTTGAGTCTTCCACGCCTGTCGGGTAATACGCGCCGGTGACCGAGTCGCTCGGTGACCGGCTGATCAACGCCAGCCCCAACGCTGCCAGCGCCGCGCGTGTCGCCGCCGCCAGCGACGCAGTCCGCGACCAGACGTTTTCCAGCCCCTCATCTTCGATCATCTGCAGCGCGACGCCCTGCGCGCGGATCAACGGCACCGGCGGCGTGAACGGCACGTCCTGATCGTGCCAACTGGCCAGCCAGCGGCGCAGGTCGAGGTTGTAGCAATGCGACGGCTTGGTCGATCCGAGCCGCTCGATCGCACGCGGCCCCAGCGCCACGTACCCGAGCCCGGGCGGCAGCATCAGCGCCTTCTGAGACCCAGTCACCAGCACGTCGAGACCCCACCTGTCCATCTCAACCGGCAACGCGCCTGCCGAGGTGATGCCATCGACGATCAGCAGGGCATCGGTCTTGCGCACGATCGCGGCGATCGCTTCGATGTCACACGCAGTCGCCGTGGACGTTTCACTGTGCACGACCGTCACGACGCTGACGTCACGGTGATCGCCCAGGGCCCGTTCGATCTGTTCGGGTTTGACCGCCTCGCCCCACGGCACGTTGATGGGCACCTGCTCGATACCGTAGCCGTCGAAGATATCCTGCCATCGCTCGGCAAACTTGCCCGCCGCGACGGTGATCGCCCGCGTCCGGGGCGGGGTCAGCGACACCTGGGCCGCCTCAAAGGCGGTGGTGCCCGACCCGGCGATCATCAGCACGGGCGCCTCGGTGCGGCAGAGCCGGCTAAGGCGCCGTCCGACGTCGGCGAAGATCTCTCGAAACGCGGATGTGCGATGGTGGATGATAGGCCGGGCCATTTCGGCGCGTACGGCTTGCGGCACGGCCGTGGGCCCGGGTGTCAAGAGCCGCTGCTGGATTGACTCACCGGCTGTCATGGCTGGCAGTATAGGCCAATCACCGCCCGTTTCAGAAACGGGCGGTTCGCCGGTCGATCCTTGCGCGGTTCGATCGGCAAACAGATAGGTGGTGAGCAGACGGCCACGCCCGACTTGTCCGCCATCGTTCTCAACGTCGCCGACACAGGATCATCAGCCCACCCAGTCAGCAGCGGGGGCGTGCCCGACTCGACGACAGGAGAAGGCAAGCCGTGAGTGCCCGGTGTCGGTGACGAACATAATATGATGCGTAGCGTGTCATGCCAGCGACCATGCAGAAAACACTCCATGTCTCCTGATCAATCACGCAGGGGCCGACGGGGTTTCACGATGGTGGAAATGCTCGTGGTGCTCACCGTCATCGTTATTCTGATCGCCCTGTTGCTGCCTGCGGTGAAGCAAGCCAGGGAGCACGCGCAGGTGACGACCTGCCTGAGCAATCTGCGACAGCTTGGCATCGCGCTGCACAGCTACTGCTACGATAACGGCCAGGTGTTCCCCTCGCTGGCGCGCGACGGCAGCGATACGCCCCAACCGTTTGGCAGCAATCAGGTGGCCTGGAACCAGTGGCTCTTCGGCGGCCGA
>Ga0310121_10005477_pt1 | contig 10909 bp, 7 predicted proteins | sample CB27_Tmax_986_MG_FD_203504 | JGI IMG/M metagenome (GOLD analysis project Ga0310121, IMG submission 203504) | Marine microbial communities from Western Arctic Ocean, Canada - CB27_Tmax_986 | ecosystem: Environmental > Aquatic > Marine > Oceanic | place: Canada: Western Arctic Ocean | collected...
ACCGGCAGACCGGCCTATTGATTCAGAATATTCAATCGTCGGCGGCTTCGCTCGGGATCCCGGTGCAAACGCCCCGCGCAGGCAGCATGTTCTCTATATTTTTCTCCGAAAGTCCGGTCCACGATTTCGACGAGGTCTCTGCGACAAATACCGACCGATTCCCGGGGTTCTTTCGATCCCTGCTGGCTCAAAACGTGTACCTGCCCCCATCCGCGTTCGAAACCTCCTTTCTTTCGACGGCACACGGCGACAGAGAAATCTCGAGGGCGAGCGACGCATTCGATGGCGCACTACGCAAACTGGGTTCATGACCCTTCGGTTTCTGAATTGTATTGGCGAATTCAGGATCCCGTCCCGAATTGGCAATCGATCTGCTACGGACTAATTTGAGATTTCTCAAATCAAGCTTGTGGGAGAATATTCGTGTATCAATTGGCCGGCACCGAAACAACGTTCACGCAGGGGCTGAGCTCCGTATTGCAGGTTGGAATCCTGGCCGCGAGTGCCGATGCGACGAAAAACTGCGAAGATCGTATCGGCGCCGCGTTCGGTCGGATCCATTTCATGCGTCTGTCCAGTGAACTTTCCAACCGCACGCATCTGATTGGAGCGTTGGGTCTGTTGGTTCTTGCCGACGATCATCCACTTGGCAAGGATGAGAAAACATTCGAGGATCTTGAGGAGGATCTCTTCCCGTTACCCGTAATCCGCCTCGGCATGATCACCGAGTTGGTCGACGCGGGTGTCGTTGCGGCGGAAGGCATCGACTTGAATGACCTGAAAGGCAAACCACAAAGCCGTGTCATTCGCACTCACTTTCATCAGCAGGTTCAGACTTCTACGGTTCAGAAACCACGATTTGTGCTGGCGGGGCAACGAAATCTCCTGGAGATGGTCGCTCGGGGCCAGCCATTGCCGATCGTTCTCGACACCATCGTCAAGTTCATCGAGGCGGTGGACCACCGTGCGACCGGCGTAATCTCTCTCATGTCGCAGGACCGGGAAAACCTGCTGATGGGCGCGGGTTCCGGACTCCCCGAACTGTTGCGTAATACCTGCATGACTTTGCCGGTCGGACCCCAATCGCTTTGCTGCGGGACCGCAGCCTACTTTCGCCGACAGGTGGTGGTGGAAGATATCTCGGTCGACCCGCTGTGGGCAAAGATTCGCGAACCGACCATCGAAGCAGGGATGCATTCCTGCTGGTCTACCCCGGTCTTCGATTCCCAGGAAAATATTCTGGGGACGATCGCTCTATATTTCAACCAGCCCCTTGGGCCCGACGAAGAAGACCAGAAGTTCATCAACATGGTAGTGGGAATCGCCGGGATCGCTATTGATCGTGCTCGAACCGAAGAGAATGAGAGAAATTTGCAAGCGAAACTGGTCCGCGCGCAACGCATGGAATCATTGGGGATGCTCGCCGGCGGCGTGGCGCATGACCTTAACAATATCCTGGGACCCGTGGTCGGCTACCCCGATCTTATCATCAGTGATTTACCCGAAGACAGCCCGATCCGCGAGGACGTGATGGAAATCAAAGCTTCGGCTCGACGGGCGGCGGAGGTCATTCAGGATCTGTTGACGCTGGCCAGGCGTGGTTTCATGGAGTCGGAGCCCGTTTGTTTCAGTACGGTGATTAGTGATGCGATTTCTTCCGAGCCATTCCGCGACCTGGTAGGGATGTACTCCGATCTTCAGATCGAGCGTCAGCTCGATCCCGATGTGGGAAATGTCCAGGCTACGTCCAAGCACCTTTCTCAGATCCTGCTCAACCTGGCCCACAATGCATTTGAGGCAATGCCGAACGGCGGAACCCTCAAAATTCGCACCTATCGCCGCCTCCTCGACACAACCGTGGGCGCGTACCAGACGCAGACCCTGCAGGAGGGGCGGTACGCAATTCTAGAAGTGACCGATACGGGGGAGTACATGAGCCCGGAGGATATCGATCACATCTTCGAGCCTTTCTACACTAAAAAGAAAATGGGCCGGGGTGGAACCGGACTCGGACTGGCGGTCGCCTACGCGATACTTCAAGAGTTTGACGGATCGATCAGCCTGGAGAGTGATCCGGTCAGTGGCACCAAGTTTACGGTGCAGCTTCCTCTCACGGAGCAGGAAGTTACCGGGGTGCCCACGCCCCCCAGCGGCATTCAAGGCAACGAGACGGTGTTGGTCGTGGACGACGTGCGCGAGCAACGCGAGATTGCATCCAAGTTACTTGGCCGGCTCGGGTACACGGTACACACCGCGGAAAGTGGCCAGCAGGCAATCGAGTACTTGCAATCCAACAAGGTAGACATCGTGATCCTTGACATGATCATGGAGAATGGATTTGACGGGTTGGATACCTACCTCGCCATCCTGGACCTGTATCCGAAGCAGCGATGCATCATCGCCAGCGGCTACTCCGAGACGCAACGGGTGATCGAAGCCCAGCGACTCGGCGTAGGCCAGTACATCCGCAAGCCCCACACGCTCGACAACATCGGCACTGCGGTACGAACAGAACTGGATCGTCCCACCCGGGCGTAAGCCCAATCTTCCAATCACCGCAACGATTTCCCAACCCGGGGAAGTTTTTAGCATTCAAGTAGCCGTCCACCTCCGGGGGACGGATCTGCGTCAGTGCTGTCCGGGTGTTGAGCCAGGACATCAGTCTAACCTATTGAAAAGCAATATGTTACATACGATTTGTGCTGTTATCAACTTGAACTGGCAGGGGGCTTTTTGCCCTCGAAACCCTCGAAACCGCGAGGGCCGCGACCATGTATACAGGTCACGTTTTCGCGCAAATCGTCGATTCGCTACCACACCATCAGTTCCATCGTTGCGTGGAACATCCAGGGAGCAGACCGGAAAGGAACAGGATCAAGCACACTCCTGCCGCGAATTGAGCTCCGGGGCGTACCGCCGCCGCTCTTTTTATCTCGCCACGACACGAGGCCGCTTGGGCTTTTAGCCCGAGTTGCGCAAGGGAACAAAATGAATCAGCGAATGGGTGGAACCGGCTCGATCATTCGCAAGCCACGACCTTTCATTGCTCCGGGTCGGCTTGGAAGACCAACGTACCTTTGCCGCTGACCATGGCGCCGCAGTCAGGACTCTTGGTCTGGAAAAAGTTTCGTCAACCCCTCTTCGGTGGCGGCGCTTACCCCTCGCTCGGTGATCAGGCCGGTGACGAGCTCTGCCGGTGTCACGTCGAATGCGAAGTTCGCCACCGGGGTGCCGGCCGGGACGATGGTTACGGTACGAACGTCATCGCCGTCAAGCCCCGTCACCGTCGACACCTCGTCACCGTTTCTCTCTTCGATGGGAATTTCGTTGATGCCGTCGGAAAGGGTCCAGTCAATCGTGGACGAGGGAAGCGCGACGTAGAACGGGACGCCGTTGTCGCGAGCAGCAAGTGCCTTGAGGTAGGTTCCGATTTTGTTGCAGACGTCTCCCCGACGGGTCGTCCGATCTGTCCCGGTGATTACGAGGTCCACCATCCCATGCTGCATCAGGTGTCCGCCCGCGTTATCCGCAATCACGGTGTGGGGGACGCCATGTTCGCCCAGTTCCCACGCCGTGAGCGACGCGCCCTGGTTGCGCGGTCTTGTTTCGTCGACCCAGACATGAACGGGAATACCCCCGTCGTGCGCGAGGTAGATCGGGGAAGTCGCCGTGCCCCAATCCACCGTCGCCAACCACCCGGCGTTACAGTGAGTCAGGACTTGAACGGGCCGATCGGGGTGATCGCGATGCACTGTTTCGAGAAGACGCAGCCCGTGTTCGCCGAGGCCGCGGTTCACCTGAATATCTTCCTCGGAAATTCGCAACGCTTCTTCAAGCAGCGCTTGCGTCGGATCCGCGGGGTCGGTTTGCAACAAGGCAAACTGCCGATCGAGAGCCCAGCGTAGATTCACGGCGGTCGGGCGCGAAGCAAGCAGCGATTGATACGCCGCCTCCAGGTCCTCCCCGCACCGCGCGGCAAGGTAGACGCCGAACGCCGCGGTCGCGCCGATGAGCGGGGCCCCGCGAACCACCATCTCGGCAATGGCATCCCGCGCATCACCATGGGAACGCAACGTAAGAATCTCGAAACGATGCGGAAGCTTCCGCTGATCAATGACGAATACCCGGTCCGGGTGTTCCGGTTTAAACCAGATGGAACGATACGATGATGTGCCTACTCTCATTCGAATTCCGTGAGCGCGGCTCGGCTTTGATTCCTTGCCAGCACCGCACAGAATCGTATCATGAGTCGTTTGCCATGGACAATACCGTACTCATCACCGGCGGCGCCGGATACATTGGATCACACACCGTCCGGAAAATGGCGGAGATGGGATACCGGATCGTGGTTTTGGACAACCTGGTCTATGGCCATCCCGAAGCGATCGTATCGACCGGCGTCGATCTCATCGTTGGCGATGTCGGCGATCGGGAGATCCTGGAGGGGATTTTTGAATCCCAAACCATTGGCGCCGTCATTCACTTTGCCGCCTATGCGTACGTCGGTGAATCGGTTGACGACCCATCCAAGTACTACCGAAACAATCTGGCGGCTCCGCTTGTTCTTCTCGATGTGATGAGGAATCACGGGTGCGACCAGTTCGTGCTTTCTTCCACCTGCGCAACCTACGGAAATCCGGCCTATCTGCCCATCGACGAGAGTCACCCGCAAAATCCCATCAATCCCTACGGCCGTTCAAAACTCTTCCTGGAACGAGCGCTGGAGGACCATGATCACGCCTACGGAATCCGCAGCGCCAAATTGCGGTACTTCAATGCATGCGGCTGCGCGGAAGACGGGGTTATTGGTGAAGATCACGATCCAGAGACACACTTGATTCCCAATGTGCTGATGAGTATCACCGGAGAGCGAGAATCGGTTACCCTGTTCGGCACGGACTATGAAACGCCTGACGGAACTTGCGTCCGCGACTACATTCACGTCCTGGATCTGGCGAGTGCGCATATACAGTCCCTGCAGCACCTCGAAGACGGAAACCCATCCTTTGCCTGCAATCTGGGTACCGGACATGGGGTTTCGGTGCAGCAGATAATCGACATCGCAGAAGTAGTGTCCGGCAAAAAGGTTCCGGTCGTGTACGGCGACCGACGGCCCGGAGATCCAGCGGAACTGGTGGCGAATCCGGCGCTGGCGAAGGAGATCCTCGGCTGGAAGGCGGAGTACGTTGATGTCCGGGATTCCATTCGGACCGCATGGGCCTGGACAACGCAGCCGCATGGCGGCAGGTATTCTGAAAAGTGCAGCAAAAAGAATTGCGGGACATAAAGAGTGCCCCCTGAAAAAAACCACGCGCGCGAAACCGCAGTCGATGGCACTGCGCCGAGCGATGCGTTCGGGCGATGGGAGAAACGGTGGCATCCCTTGCTTCGCGAGTGGGTGCTCTATGCCGCGCACAGAAATAGCCGACCCTGGATCGGCGAAACGGAAGCGCATCCCGACCCGATTCCCGCCTATGATCCCGGCTGCTACCTCTGTCCCGGCAATGAACGCATCGGGGGCACGGTAAACCCGGCCTACAATCAGGTTTTCGTTTTTGACAATGATCACCCGGTGGTGGGACTCAACGCGCCGGACGTTCGTTGCGGGGGAATCTACAGGAAAGCGCCTGCGTCCGGCATCGCGAGGGTGGTTTGCTTCGACCCGAGGCACCACGTAACCGTTCCCGACCTCTCCGTGGACCAGATGTCTGAGATCGTCTCTGCCTGGAGGGATCAATCCCGCGAGCTGGGGCAACGCCAGGGCATTGATTCCGTCCTGATTTTTGAAAACAAGGGCTCAATTTGCGGCACCTCGGTAGCGCATGCGCACTGCCAAGTCTATTCCACGGATTTCACGTTTAAAAATGTCTCGCGGGTGCTGGAGGCGGTTACGGCTCACCGTCAGAACGAAAGACGGGATCTCTTTGACGATATTCTCTCCATGGAACTGGACGATGGGAGCCGTGTGGTTGAGATCAACGAGGGTGCGGTCGCATTTGTGCCATATTTCGCCCGATGGCCTTACGAAGTCTGGGTCCTTCCCCTGAATCGACACGCTCACTGCACCGACCTGGAGGACTCGGAAATCGCTTGTATCGCGGAGATTTACAGAAACGTCTGCCGACGATTCGACATGATCTATGACATGTCCTTTCCATATGTCATGTGCATGTACCAGGCGCCTTTCGACGGCGGAGAGTACGACGACTTTCACCTTCATTTCGTGTTCATGCCTCCGTTACGTCAGCCTTCCCTGCGAAAGATTCCTGCCGGTGCCGACCTGGGCGGCGGCAACTTCATGAACGACACAATTCCGGAAGATACCGCCGAAACGCTCCGGTCGCTGAACCCTACTGCCTACACGCCGATCCTATGAACGAAGAGCGTGTCGTCAGACTCCTGGTTGAAACCGGCCATGCCGTACGCGATGCAGTCGGCGATTACCTGCGCGAAGTGCCGCGGGAATCCCGAATCCGGGTCGACCGGGAGCAGGCGTCGGATGTCATCTACTCGATCGATGCCGCGGTAGAGCCGGTGATCACGCGCCATCTGGGCGACTCCGCGGCATCCGTTGGCGGCGTCGTACTGATCGCAGAGGGAATCGGCGAGACGGAAGTCACGGTGTATCCTGACACGGTCAAGCCGGAAGAAGCCGCTGTGCGCGTGCTGATGGACCCGATCGACGGTACCCGCCCGATCATGTTCGACAAACGCTCCGCATTCTTTCTGGCGGGCGCAATGCCCAATAGGGGGGAGGCGTCGGGGCTGCATGATCTTAGCGCGGCGGTGATGGTAGAGATCCCGACCACCCGGGCAAGGGTCGCGGATACCCTTACCGCGATTCTCGAGCAGGGCGTGGAAGGCTCCACCTGCGACTTGCAGGACGGCAGCTCGACTTCCTGGAAACCCAAACCGAGTCCGGCAACATCGATTCGTGGTGGATATGCGCAGATCTGTCGTCTGTTCCCGCCCGGACGAGACCTGCTGGCTGAGCTGGAAGAGGAACTGCTGGGCCGGTTGTTTCCGGATGCCCGGGAGGGAGAGATCCTGACGTTTGAAGATCAATATACTTCGTCGGGCGGGCAATTGTACGAACTGATTACGGGCAAGGATCTGTTTGTCGCCGATTTGCGCGCATCCCTGTATGCGTCGCCGGCATTCGAGAACCGGCGACGGGGCCATGTCTGCCATCCGTATGATCTCGCGGCCCACCTCGTGGGTGCGGAAGCCGGCGTTGTCATCACCGACGCCGGCGGAGATCATCTCAGTGCGCCACTCAACACCACCGGTGCGGTGGATTGGATCGGCTACGCGAACCGTGCGGTGTATGAAGAAGTCTCGCCGGTGCTGAAGGAATTGCTGCGTGCGCGAAACATGATTTAGTAGCCGCGCCCCCGGCGCAAAAAAAGTTCGACGAACAGGCTGCTCCGGCCGGAATCATTTCCGTCCCAGATGCCGTATCAGGAATTGCTCCTCCGCCTCCGCGGTACCCGCAAGGATCAATTCGGCGCCCGACTCGAGCTGAAAAAACGGGTCCGGATTCACGTGCATGGTTCCATCCACGTTCACGGCGACGATATTGCATCCGGACTCCTGACGGATTCCGCTGCCCGCCACCGTCTTTCCCGCGAGAGATTCCGGCAACTTGACGCGGAAGAAGTGCAACCCTTCCGCCAGCATGACAATATCGCTGCGCTTGAGCACATTGAGCATCGCGCTGGCGCCCATGGATGCGTAGGAGAGCACGAAATCGCTTCCGGCCCGGTGCAGCGCCGGTACGTTCCGCTCAAGATTCGACCGGCTGATGATCTGAATATCGGGGCGGAGCCGGCGACAGTAGATCGTCAGGTACACATTCGTGTCATCGTCGCTCGTCGTGATCAGCGCGGTCGTCGCATCCATAATGCCTGCGGCTTGGAGAACCTTGAGCTCCGCGGCATCCCCCTCCACGTACTTTTCCTTATCGCGAACACGATCCACCAGACGTTCCACGATCCGGTAGTCCATTCCCCGCCGCGCCAGTGCATTGCCCGCCGCTCGCCCGACTCGCCCACCCCCGATAATGACGACCGGCGCATCGGAGACATTATAAATGCAGAACAACTCGTTGTAGTCTTCGATCTGCTCCTTGGTTCCCGCCAACACCAACACCGTATTTTCTCCGATCCGTGACTCCGGCGCCGGAAACTCGAATCTGCCTCGCTCCCAGATCCCGACCACACCGACACTCACGTTTTCCCGTAACTCCGATTCCTTCAGCGTTTTGCCGACCAGTGGCGTCTGGTGCGCGGTCGCCTCCGCAATGACCAGATCACCAAAGGACCCGATGACGTGGGCCATTGCATCGTTCCCCACGACGCGGCGCGCGAGCGCCTGACCCAGCATCTCTCCGAGTTGGAAGACGTTGGTGCAGCCCGCCATTTCCATGATATCCACGGAAGCGGGGTTACGCGCGGTAGCAATAATGGGCACATCGACGTCCAGCCCGCGCACCGTGAACGCGACGTGGGTATTCAATTCGTCGGAGGCCGTGGTCACAAACATCGCGGCATCCTCAATCCGGACCTGCCGGTAGGTATCGGGATTGTCGAGATCTCCAAACACCACGTTATAACCCTGGTCATTCAGCCGGAGGGCCTCGTCCAAATCGGGCACCACGACAACATACGGGTGTTGATAGTGCTTCAGCTTGCTGATAAAGGACGCCGTCACCGAGTCGATCTTTGTGAGTACGATGTGATCCCGCGTCTTTTCGGGAACCGCCCGGGGAGCGCGCGCCGCGGATTGCGCCTCCATCCACGGGGCATAAAAGAACTGGATGAAGAGAAACGGAAGCAATACCAGCATGAACACCGTGCCCGTCAGTAGGACGATGATCGAGAAGACAAGCCCCGTGTCGGTAGAAAATGTGATGTCGCCGAACCCCAATGTTGACATCACAGTAAGCGTCCAGTAGAGGCCGGTGATCCAACTGTATTGGTGCCCTTCCATCTCCATAAGCTTGTGAAACAGAGCGCTATAGGCGAAAATCAGCAGGATCAGCAACAGGAGAAACCGGATCAGAATCTTCAGGTTACGCTGGCTTGAGCGGTTTTGAAGATATGCGATGTATATGCCGGGAATAAATTTCATACTACCACCCATCGAAATGGATCAATCCGAATTTCGGATCCTGGTGCATCGTCCCACAAATAAGTGTACATTGGACACTTATTTAACAAACGGAGCACGAGCACAAAGCAATTTTCAGGCAGAGCATACAGGTCCGAAGTAGAACCGTCATGAGGATAATCACACTTGGCACGGGCACGGCCGGGCGATATCTCGGCACAAACCTTTTGCGATGCCAAGGATTGATCACGACCTCGAAACGCTGGAGGAAACGGACAGACAATTGGACGCCCTCACCATCGAGGGTGACGGATCGAGTCCGGCCGTCCTTGAAAAGGCGGACAGATCGAAAGCGAATGTTCTGACGGGGGTCACGAATCGCAACGAAACGAATATTCTCGCCTGTATCTATGCGCGTTCCCTCGGCGTAAAACATACGATTGCCCGCGTTTCAAACCCGGGCCACACGCGCAAGGACTGCGGAGTGGGCCTCAAAGCGCTCGGCCTGGACCTCACCGTGAAACGACAAGAAGGAATGCGTGCGAGAAATCGCAAACATCCTTCGCATGCCCGGAACAACCGAAATCATCGATCTCTTCGATGGAGAACTGAAAGTCATCGGGGTGAGAGTGCCCAGTGTTACGCCGCTGTACCGGCAGCCAATCAGTGAGTTGAGCGAATCCCGAAATCTCAAAACGCGGCGATTCATCGCCGTTCGACGGGAAGACAAGATCATTGTTCCGCGGGGCGACACCCATTTCCTGATGGGGGACGAAGTTTACGTATCAATTCGCCCTTCGGATATCCCCGATTTTCCAGCATGGGCGGTTCCAGAATGCTCACCGTGCAGAAAACTTGTGATTTCAGCGGGTAGCGAACTTGGTTTGCTATTGGCACAGACGCTGGAGAAGTCTGATATGCCCGTCGTCTTGCTGGAGGCGAATGCGGAGCGAGCAAGGCAGTGCGCGGAGAGTCTGAAACAAGCTCTCGTTCCGCGGGGCATGTCGTTGGACCAGGAGGCCCTGGAAGAGGCGGGAGTGAGGTCAGTCAGGGACGACGTTTGTCGCGGCCTCTCAAAGCGACAAAAACAACATGATTACCTGCATCATGGCCACCAAACTGGGTGCAAACTATACCCTGGCCCAGATTCGCAACCCCGACTCCATGTCGGTCATTACCAGCCTGGGCGTGCTTGATCGCGCCGTATTGCCGCAACACTCCTTGATTAGCGCCATCCTTCAGTTCGTGCGCGGAAAAGATGTGAGACGCGCGGCAGTTTTCACGACATGCCGGGAGAGTTGATCGAACTCGAAATTGTACCTGAGGACGAATATTCGCACCAAAAAAAATCTGGCCGGAGAATACGCCGGCATTCCATTCTTGTCGGCGTCATACGCGAAAGCCGGGTGGAAATTCCAACCGGAGAACTCATGTTGCTGCCGGGTGACAGAGTCGTGCTTTTCAGCATGAAATAGAGTGCAGAAACACGGCCAGGCGATGAGGGTACCCGCGAACAGGCAAAGTCAACCATGAACGCGCATGGAGACGGCTTACGCAGCGGCATCGCAAAACTGGGAACAGCCGTTTACTTCGTGTTCTTCTGTCGGGATTGACGCAAATCATCGGCGGGACGCGCGAATCGGGCGAGAACTCCCGCTACGGCGACTGTTACCGTCGCCGCCAGCGACTCCCAGGGACGATCCCTGAAATTCCAGATCAGCATCCATCCGGAAACGAGAAGAAACAGAATGGGTGTGAAAGGGTATCCCCAGGTCCGGAACGGCCGATGCCGGTCCGG
>Ga0310121_10005478_pt1 | contig 10909 bp, 8 predicted proteins | sample CB27_Tmax_986_MG_FD_203504 | JGI IMG/M metagenome (GOLD analysis project Ga0310121, IMG submission 203504) | Marine microbial communities from Western Arctic Ocean, Canada - CB27_Tmax_986 | ecosystem: Environmental > Aquatic > Marine > Oceanic | place: Canada: Western Arctic Ocean | collected...
CAGCAATTCTTGGCCTTGCTTCCACCGATATCAAAGGGAGGATCGACGTAGGTGGTTTGAATCGGTATGATGTTTAGTTTCCCAGGGACAAAGGGCGGGTAGACATTGATCATGGATGGATCGCCCGGCGGGGGAGGCGGAACTTCATCCACTGTTCTCGGTTTGAGATACTCCTCGGTATAGGTCGGACCCTCCGCGATTTTGGAGAGCGTGTTTGCATCGTTGGCAGCGATGGCAGCTACGTCTAGGTGTTCGAGACCTGATTTAAATTCCAGGTTCAATACATCTATCAGTTGATTTGCGATGAGGGCGTGGCCGGTCCGGCCCGGATAGACTCCGTTGAGCAAATAGAATCCACCCAGAAAATCGCCGCTCAGCTTCTGATTGCCGGCTTGCGCGCCGCCGCGGGCAACCTTGGCAAGATAGTCATGGAGGTCGAAGACCACCGCACCTCTCTTCTCCGCGGCGTCTAGGATCGAGCGGTTAAGCGCCGCCAGTCCCTTCTCGATGACCGTTGCCTCCTCAGCGGAAATCACGGAGCCCTCGAGTAGCTTGCCCGAGAGTTGGCGGGCGGTGAATTCGAATCCCAGCTCCGTCAGGCCACGCAAGTCGATAAGGTCATCCGCGGCTAGACCGAATTGTTTCCGAAGAAAAGTCTCTTCGGTGCGCAGAATGTGGGCCGCAGTGTTGAGACTCGAAAAGTAGGCAGTGTCCAGCGGGTTGGGCACCGTGCAGACAACGATCTTGCGGCCATTGGCGACAAGTTGATCGAGCAGTTGTTCGAAATCTGATCCGAAGCGGGACACCTCCGTTCGCCTTCCACCATGGCGGTGTCCCTCGACGAGAGATTCGAGTAGTTCCTGGTAGCCCAAGGCCACCAATACGAGGTCGGGATTGCGCGATACGGCGTATTCAACCTGGGTTGGAAGCTCCCCTCCCTCCATCGTCAATCCTGGGATTCCAAGAATGAGATTCAGGAGAGTCTGATTGGCGTCATCGGGTTGCACCAAGGGGCTGCAGGGGCGGCGAGTGAGAGCATCAGAAAGACTGAGGCCGGGCACCGAGAGGTTGTCGAGGTCCGCACCTTTGCGGGGAAACTCCCGCAGCACGGTGGTCTGCAAGAGTTCCGGCACGACAACTGGTTGCTCGGCAAAACCTACATTGCCCACCCCGGGGGGTTCGATGAGCGGTTGGGAAAATTTCACTCCCAGGCGCTCGGCCACAAGGGCGGGAAAGCTATATGCTTGGACGTCATCACTGAGAGAAAAGTGGCTGACCCCTGCTGCCAACCCTTCGCCTAGAGTTACGAATGTATTAATATTTGGGGCCGTCATCTGCAAAATTGATTACATTAAAGCGGGTTTCTGGAAGAGAACAATCCCAAGTTGGGCGCAACCTCTATTCTTGCGAATCTGAATAGATTTTCAATTCAAAAGGGCTCATATCCCTTTGATCTAACTGTTCTCAAATCCGGGCGGTTTGTAATAGATACGGGTTTAGCGATGATCAGGCAGGATAAACAGCCGGAGTGAATTGTTGCGAGTGCGGGAAGCCCTTCGGCATTTCCGTTGGGAGTAAGACTTATCTGCTTTTGTTGTTGAGTAGAGGCATTGATCTGCATTGGATCGCTGCGTCTAGTTCGCCGCGGAAGGAGGCTGCATCCATTGCAGTGATCTGGATGTCGCGGACTCAATAGGAGACCTTGGAAATGAAGAAACTAATCGCTATTTATTGTGCTCTTGGGGTGCTTGCTGTTGGTCCCGCGTGGTCGGGGAACGGAAACATGCTGCACGGATTCGGACCGATCAACAGCTCGATGGGCGGCGCCGGTTCCGGTATCTGGTTGAATGATCCAATCGGTGCCCTGATGTTCAACCCTGCGCTCATGGGTGGGTCGGAAGGAACTCACGTCAGTATCTCCACTGAGATCTTTTTCGATGACCCGAAGTTCAAAGTGGAACTCGACGATGGGCGGATCGGCTGGGGCAACCCCTCTACTGAGCCAGGCGTATTGCCGGCACTTGCAGTCACTCATCGCTCTCCGGGAAGCCAGTGGGGCTTCGGATTTGGGTTGGTTGCCATCGCCGGGTTCCGTACGGATAATCCGGAAGATCCTGACAGCCTCCTGTTCTCTCTTCCGACCGACGAGCCTGCGGGATTCGGTCGCATTTACACCGACCATCGCGTGACCAAGATCCCGTTGGCGATCTCCTACAATTTGAATGACAAACTCTCGCTGGGTCTGGGCCTCAACGCCTACATTGCAGAACTCGCCATTGCACCTCTCCCCTATGAGGTCGTCGATGTGGGAGGAGGAGTCGGCTTCTATCCCCAGGGTGATGGACTTGTGAAGTCCTACGCAATCTCGGTCCAGCCTAGTTTTTACTATCAGGCGACCGACAGAATTTCAATTGGCGGCTCGTTCACCACGGAACAGGATTTTGATAATTTCGAATGGAACTCAACCTTTGCCAACCCGCTCGTTCAAGACGGGCCGGAGCAGTTTGGAAGGGCTCGGATGCTGGAGTATGGTCTCGATGGTCCCATGATCGCCACGCTGGGGGCTGGGATACAGGTGACGGACAAGACCAAAGTCGCTATCGACGTGAGCTGGTTGCGCTACGACGGGGTGGCGGGCTTCGGCAGCCCGGGTGGCATCGTCGATGGGGTTGTGCAACCCTTCGGGTGGGATAACGTCTGGGCGTTCAAGATCGGGGTTGAACACCAGTTTTCCGAAAAGCTCACCCTGCGCGGCGGTTATAACTACAGCGACATCCCGATGCCTTCCAAGAACACACTGACCGCTACCGGTGCTCCGGCGATCTTCCAGCACCACATCTCGGTGGGAGCAGGCCTCAAGCTGACTGATCATATTACCGCCAATGCCGGATTCTACTACGTGCCAAAGTCGACCCTGACGGGCCCCTACCTTCAGCCGTTTGCCGATCCGATTGGAACGGTCACTGAGTCGAACAGTTTGATTGGTGCTCAGGTGGGGCTCAACTTCGACTTCTGAAGCGGCACCGGGGACTCGCGCGTTCTTCCAGCCTAGCCGTCATTCGAGTCGAATGAGAAGAGGTCTCCAAGAACCTTGGGCTTGGCCGGGCAATCGTCGAGCCGTGCCCCGATGGCGGCTCGAATCGTTGAGCTGGCGGATGGGTTTTGGAAGAGATCTCGGGAGGCGAGCGACTCTTCGAAGTGAGCCAGACTCTGTCGGTCCTCCGTGATGGTGAACCAGACGAGAGCGGCAGCGCTGATGCCATTCGCCGCGGCGGCCAACGACTTTTCGTTGGCGAGGGGAAGATGGGCGAGCATTTTGGCCGCCGTCTCAGGGCTGCGCATGTTGATCATTGTGGTGGCCCACGCGAAACCAGCCAGGCGGTTGAGAGCCGCATCGTCGGTAGCGGAAAGGTAGGAACGATCACGCAAGTTGGTGGGGACCATCATCTGGAAGGGATCAAAATAGTGTCCTCGTCCAACGCCGTGCCACAGCAGGCGGTAGCCGATGGGATTGTGTTCAAGAAGATAATCCGCAGCGGGGTCGAGAAGATCGGGATACATTGTGTGCAGGACCAATCCAAGGGCTTCAAAGACCGCGGGTTCCAGTCCGCTTGTGCTCTGCTGATCAACAAGCGATTGAAAATCGGTCAAGAAATCACCCATGTGTGGGAGTTGGCGCGAGCGCCGATGTTTGCGAATCGTGGCTTCGGCAAGGGTGAGGCCTCCACCGGAGTGAAGCGGCAACAGAAAATTGGATGGGATCCCGATCTGAGCAGACCAGTCGCTCAGAAGGACGGAGTTGCTTGCACTGCGATCGAGTTCGGCGAGATGCGCTCCCAATCCCTCCGCGCGCCAGATATTCCGCGAGGGATGGCCGGCAAAGAGATCTGGGGGGAGGTCGGGCCCCGAACAACTGCGCTTGGTGTTTTGAAACTCCGAGAAGGCATGGAATTTGTTCCGGTTCTCCTCGGCCAGTTCGCGAACCCATTTGCACGGGAACATCTGCGCCACGGCGTTTAATGACCACTCCGTGCTTGAGTCGAAGATGCTCGGATACCCGGGCATGGCTTGAAGCTGACGGGAGAAAGAAGCGCGGAGCGGATCAAAGAGCGCTTTCGCAGAGTCTGTGGGGTTCGATGGCATTAGCGGGGCACTGGCCAATTTGACATCGTGTTCTCGCTCAGCGCAATCCTTCACTTCGCAGAGAGCGGGGGAAAGCTGTCCTGGGGAAGCATGCCGCGGAACATGGATGCGCTGGCTCAATGATCAAGAGGACGAGCACGGTCCGAACTGGTTCGCGTGGGGAAGGTCGTTGGACGCAAGCCATCTGTCAGCGCGGCGCAAGGTGCGAAGGCTGGAATCGGGTGCCACTCTCGGTTCGCCGAAATGGCTGCCCGCTGCTTGGGCTACTTCCTTGTATAGATCGCCCGCCATCCTGGCTTGCCTTCCTCAAGGCCCAAGGTGGTATTGACGGGCAGATTTTCCAAGATCTGCCGTTGACCGTTGGGCCAATGGATCTCCATACGCTCCACTTTTGTCAGTTCTCCAAGCCCGAAATGTTGTTCGCAGGGCAGACAGCCGAAGTTGCTACCGCCGGATACGAGACGATGCTGATCGCGCGATCCGGCACGCAGTTTGATACGAGCTCCGATCGCGTCGCGATTGCTTTCGACGCCGGTGAGACGTATGTTCAAGTAATTGCCGAGTGAGGACGTTGGGCGGTAGACCGCGGAGGTCTGCAAATCGCCCGGGTAAAGGCCCCCGCTCGCCACGATGAGATGGAGACGTCCGTCGCCAGCCAAGTCGGCCATATTGACACCGTGTCCTTTGCCGGTGAAAGGCAGGCCCGCGGAGAAGGACACGTTGCGGAACTTTCCACTGCCGTCGTTCTCTAACAGTATCGATGCCTCGCTGCGGTCGATGCTCGGATCGCCGTTGCCGAGGAGCAGATCCAGGTATCCGCTGTTGGTGACGTCGCCCGCACAGGCACTCATCGTCCCCCAGCAGCCGGTGATGCCAAACTTGTCACTGACCAAGCTGAATGTCCCGTCGCGATTATTGCGGTAAATGCGCGGCGGAGAACCGCCTGCCGGCCCATGGCCGTGACGGAGGGTATAGATCGCGTCAGCCGGCCGCGAATAGGTAAACTGAATGATGTCGAGCCAGCCGTCATTGTCGATATCGCACCAGAAGACCACCGAGCCGATCGCGGGGGCATTGATTCCAGCCTCACGGCTGACATCGGTGAAAGTCCCGTCGCCGTTGTTTCGGAACAGCTGGGCGCGCCCCATGCCGCTGACGATCAAATCGGGGTAGCCATCATTAGAGATGTCACCCCAGGCAGCACCAATCGTCGGCCAGGGAGTGTGCAGTCCGGCCTCGATCCCGACTTCTGTAAAGGTTCCGTCTCCGTTGTTGTGAAAGAGTCGATTCCTAGTCTTCCTGTCGAACAAGCCGCCGACGTTGTTTGCGACGAACAGGTCGAGCCGGCCATCGAGATCGTAGTCAACCCAGGTGGCGGTAAATCCGGGACCCCAAAAATCGACGCCGGCATCTTTCGTGACGTCGGTAAAGGTTCCGTCGCCGTTATTATGAAATAGCCGTCCCTCGCCGTTGTAGAAACCCAGGCTGCTGACATAGAGATCGGGTCGACCGTCGTTGTCGTAATCGCCCGCCGAGACTCCGAAGCCGTAGACGCACTGGTCCAGGCCGGATCCCAATGAGATATCCTCGAAGGTGCCGTCGCGATTGTTGCGGAACAGACTGCAGCCGGCGTGTGCTCCGGCAATGACGACATCGAGGTATCCGTCGCCATCGAAATCGAGGACCGCCGTTCCGCGTCCGCCGCTAACCTTGTCCAGTCCGATCTCCACCGCGACGTCCTCCAGTTGAAGGGCAGTCGGGTGGTAGCCGTCCTTGGCTTCCATTCGCAGCTTGGCCGGAACCTCCTCCGGATACCCACCCGCTCGCTGGGCCGAGAGCCACAGCCAGTAACGTGTTCGTTCGCATTTAGGTCGCAAGGCCAGGCAAGCGGTCCCATCCCGAATCGCGGTGCGATATTTCGCGCACCTGTAGAGCGCGACGGTTCGCTCATACAGGGCTCGATGGCGGAGGTCGGGGGTCTTGGCCGCGATTTCTAATTCGCGCGCGGCTTCTTCGAAGAGGCCGCATTTCATGTAAGTCCGGCCCAATTCGAGACGTGCCGCCGCGTCGCTCGGCCTCTCTTCGACGCATTTCTGCCAGCGCTCCAGTTCCTCGTTGTACTGAAGGCTGAAATAGATGTGCAGGTCACTGAATACTTCGACGACAAACCCGATGAAGTCGGCCCAGCGGTCGGGGGGAGTAGCCTGCGCAGAGGTTACCGCGCGAAGGCCCTCCTGAATCGCGAGGGTAGCGAAGGAGAGCGGTAATTCCGCAGGCAAAGTGAGCCAGTCCCGAAGCAGCAAAGGTGGGCTGCTCTTCATCGCGGCACCCGATAAGTCCTGGTAAGCAATCGCGATCCGGCTTGGCTTGAATTGCGTGAAGCGGGCGAGCCGGAGGATTCGATTGGCGAACTCCGAGGTGGCGGCATCAAGGTCGGCCGGTTGGCCGCGGTCCGCGGTTGAGGACGGCGCAGCGGAATCCAAGCTTGCACAGTCTCTCACCAATGAGCGCATATCGCCAAGCATCCGGTCGGCCATGGTGAGGCCCGACTCGATGAGGGGGCCGGTAGTTTTTACGAGCGAGCTTAGAATCGCATTCGGCATGGGGGCACCTTCATCATCAGGGTTGCAAGGGCAGGAGGGGCCGCTACCGGCCCAGGGGCTTGGGCAGGATGTAGTGGATCGACTCGATTGGGCACCCAAAGGGGGCGGTTTCGGGGCGAGCCGGCGAACTACCTCCCAACAACGCCTCGATCGCGGCATCGAGATAAGGCTCGTATTCCGGATCCTGCGGATACTTGAAATTGTCGATCGCTCCCCGGTAAATCACCTGGAGGTTCGCATCGATCAGAAATGCGGTGGGAGTCTGGCGGACGAACCATTGATGAGCGAGGGCACGATCGGCGTCGTGCAGCAGCGGTAACTGCAGGGCTCGTTGCGAGAGTGCGGCCAGAAGTTGCGCCCGGGATTCGTGTTCGCGAGCCGCCACAACCAGCAAGGCGATTCCAGGATTTCGATTCTCGAAATCATTGAGGTAAGCGTCGTAGCGGACACAGTGAGAACAGACGCCCGACCAGAAGACAATGACCGCGCCCTGCTTGCTTACGAGGTGCTGGCTCAGTCTGCCGGGCCCTCCACGGACGGGCGGTAACGCGAAATCAACGATCTGGTTCGTGTGTTTGAAATCGGTATTCATTGGACCTTCGGGAGGAGAGATTTCCGTCAAGCGATATGGGTTTCGTCTGACAATGGAGTGACTGGGGCTATTCCCGGGCGAGGAGAGAGCGGATCATCGAGATGCTGACGCCGATGATCGACACCACCAGAAGGCTCAGGAGAACTGCCGATCCCTGCTCGTGGACGAGAAAGGATTGGACGAGCCACGCGAGGACGAAAAGAACAAAGGCATGGGAAAGTAGAATGAAGAGGGAGCTTGCGATTTTGGAAGGCTCCTTCGCGGAGGAATGAGGAGCGGCGTGGGCGATTCCACGGCCCTGGGCTGCCAGGTTCATTTTTTCGGGGATTTCCATCATGAGGTTCAGCCACTCCTGGCCATGGCTTGTAGCTGTGCTCAAGGAGAGGAGACTGCGCAGGTTGGCGAGGGAGTCCGTCCAGCGAAACTCGTAGAGAGCATCCTTGAAGGTGTCCCGTCGGGGAGAGAGAGCATGGACTGACCGGGCCAAGGTGGCGAAGCTCTGCAGGAAGGCCAGCAATTCGGAATCGAGGGGATATCCAGCCTCGCGGATGACGCGCAACTGAACGAGCACGTGCTCGGCGAAGAGTTCGTGTTCTTCCGTTTTGTTGATCTGGCCATCGCGAAAGGGGACAATCTGTCTGAAGAGGTCGCGAACCTCCTCCAGGTTTTTAGCCCCTCGGATGGGGCGGAGATGACTGACAAGGATGTCGGCGGCGATGTCGGGTTGATTGGCGGCGGTGGCACACAGGTAGCGGATGAGAAACTCCTGAGACTCGTTGCTCACCATCGCGAGGGGACCGCCCAGAATGGCGGGTGAGCCTTTTGTACTCACCCCAAGGTTCTCCGGGCTGAGGTCCATCGGAAACCATGAACCCTTCAAGGTGTAATGAAGCCACAGCATGCACATGTTGCGGGCAAGATCGATCCGGGCGGAATCATTCTGCTCGGTCTTCCAGAGTCGTTCAAAGGCGGCGCGGGCGGTCGGTGCGCTTGCACTTGAAGGAGGCTCGGTCACTCCGAGGATCCCCGGGGCACAATACTCCTCCGCAGTTTCGGGGAGGGAAAACTCCTTGGATCCGACCATGTCATTCTCGCGAGCGAGCTTTCCGAAGTGACTGTATGATAGCGCCAGGGCTTCGAGGTCCATGAGTTGCTCGATCCTCTTTCGGAAGGGGACAATGACGTCCTTGAGAGTGGTCTGGGGCCAGAGGCGGTTGGCGGTCGCAGCAAGGCGAACCAGAAGATGTTGATCAGTTTCCCACAACTCAAGGAATGCTGGATTGAGGAGACGCAGCGAAAGATGGGGCTGTCCGGGCCAGCGATAATAATGTGTGAGGTGGTCGGAACGTTTCGCTTCAGGACGCAGCTTGGAGAGCCAGCTTGAGGTCGCCTCGGGAAATTCCTGAATGTGGGCAAGGGCAAGATCTTCGGCGTCCAGAAGAGAAACCGTGCCGGTCTCCAGAAAAGCCTGGCAGAGTTCGGGGCGGAAAAGATCGTAACGGGTGCCGAGATAGCGCCCGAACTGGGAGAAGACGGGACCCAGTTCAGCGAGGGTCGCAATAAAGGGAGCGAGTTGTTTTTCCGAGGCACCCAGGACCCCGCTCTGCACGGAAAGAAGATCCGTATCTAGGCGGATAACCGCCGCTCGGACGATTCCTTTGCGAGTGGCGGGCAAATCGCTGGACGAGGTTGGCGTCGAGAGCATGACGGTGGGTGGGGACAGGGGCGTTACTTCCCCCCCCTTGGCACCACCGACGTGATTGCTCCGAGACCTGCGTCAATCATGCGACGCTGGATATTGTCACCGAATTGGTAGGTCTCACGAAGATTCCGACCCAGGGTGTTCACGGTGTCATCGATGGCATTGTTGAGCATCGACTCGGTTTCCTTGAGAAACAGGTCACGTTGGTTTTCGTTCGCTATGGCACCCGCTCCCCGGATTCCGGCCAAGCTGACCGCCCATGAGAGACTGATCGCCGATTTTATGAGCTCTTTCATTTCGTTGTTGGTCGATGGGACAGGTTAATACTAATCGCCGTCATTCCAAATTCCAAATTTCTCACCTTGAAGCGATTCGGGATCGGCTATTGGACGACTGGAAGATCAAGGGCGTTGGCTACATTGGACATTGCGACGCGGAGTGGCTCGGGTCCGTCCGCAACGAGTTCACCCCCGCTCGTGAACGCGTCGAACACGCGTTCGTAGGAGAAAACGTTACGGCGCAATCCCGCTTTGAGGTGAGCACGGGCAGCCTTGGCTAGCGTGTCCCCCACATCAAACTCCGGGTCGAGACGTTTAATGAGGCCCCCCGGATGTCGGACAGTCCCATCGATTCGGCCTTGGGCCGCTGTAGCTTGATCGCCACCCGCTCGCCGTCGAGATCTCCGGCATAGACTTGACCAATTGAGGCGGTGGCGATTGGTTCGGCGGAGAGGTTCTCGAACACCTCCGCCAATTCGCCGCCCGTTTCTTCGGAAGAGATGCGCTCGGCCGTGGGATAGTCAAACGGCGGAACGCGGTCCAAGAGACCAAAGAATTCGGGCAGTCGGACCGGCCTGGACGGGATATCCCTGGCGCCCCGGCAGGCGACGAAACGAATCTGCGACGAAGACGATGTAGGAATATTTGAGGGCGTAGCAGACAAGCTGGGCCATGCGAAGCACCAACCAAATTGTGCAGACCCTGGGCCCGTAGCCGTCTCAGATGGGACCAGACAGCCGCCATCGACTGCTCGCGACGCTCAAAGGAGCTCAGTGTATTCGAATATCCGCCCGATCTGATCGGATGCCAGCAACTCTGGGCCAGTGGTATCGAGGGCCTTGCGAGCCGGCGCGCTCACGATCGTTTCCCATTGCGATTGCAATTTGCTGTCATTCGAATTCTCGGTGGTATCGAGAAAGGCTTGAATCAACGGGGTCCCGGGCGTGGTGTCCTGGCGCATGACGAGAGCCGACGCGATTCCGTTCTGGAACCAAATATTGCCGAGAAGCTTGTCTCCATGCGGCTTGATCACCAGGTCGGTCAGGACGTTGGGACTGCGCAGGTTCACCATGGCCATGGCCCACCCAACGCCGGCGTAGAGATTGTGACGGGAGATGTCATCGACACTTTCTCGAGTCGCCATTTCCACCGCTTCCCAAGTCGAACAGGGGAGGAAGTTCAAGGGGAGAAAATAGAGAGCGCGGCCGACTCCGTGCCAAAAGTAACCTCGCCACTGGGGCTCAAGTTCTTCGACAGCCCGATCGACTTGCGAGAGCAGTTTTGATTCGAAGGTCCGTGTCACCAGTCCCAGCGATTCGACGGTGGCCCCCAAATGGGAAGGTCGCGAATTCTGCCGGCAAAGCTCGAAAATCTTGCGCGTTGCCTCGAGGATTTCTTCGTCGGATGGTTGCGTATTCAATTCTCCAAGTAGGCGCTGGGCGTAGGCCAGCCCGATCCCGGCGTGGAGCATCAGCATTGATTTGGCGGAGAGTCCGTCCGCTCCAGAGCCTCCGAGCAAATTGGTAGCTTCCGAAGTGTCGCCCGCATCGAGTTGGTTTTCACCGAAGAGGTGTCCAAGTCCTTCGACTGC
>Ga0310121_10005479_pt1 | contig 10908 bp, 10 predicted proteins | sample CB27_Tmax_986_MG_FD_203504 | JGI IMG/M metagenome (GOLD analysis project Ga0310121, IMG submission 203504) | Marine microbial communities from Western Arctic Ocean, Canada - CB27_Tmax_986 | ecosystem: Environmental > Aquatic > Marine > Oceanic | place: Canada: Western Arctic Ocean | collected...
TCGCATCGTCGAGCCGGCCCTGCCGGTGCTGGGCATCGGCCAGGAACGAGAGCGCGATTTCGTCGTTCGGCTCGGTCGCGAGCATCTCCTGGGCGACCCGCTCCGCATCGGCCACCTCACCGATCTTGAGATGCGAGGCGATCACGGTGCGGCGGTTCTGCGCCGGGGTCTCCGCCCCGCGGATCGCCGCCACCTTGTTCAGGTTGTTGATCACCTCGCGATAGAGGTTGGCCGCCTCCGGCGGGACCGCCGCGCCGGCGTCGCTCGCCTGCACCTCCTTTGCGCGCTTGTCGGCAGCCGCGTACGCATAGGTCGCATACGAGGTGAGTAGCTCGGTATTCTCGGGCGCGGTCTCGAGACCCTGCCGGACCAATCCCATCGCGCCCTCGGGATCACCGGCATCGGCCATGTCGTAGGCGATGTTGAGCCGGACCTGATCCGCCCCCGGATTCACCTCCAGATAGCGCGAGTAGTAGCCGCGGCCGCGGTCCTCGTCGCCGAGCTGGATGGCGACGAACCCGGCGAGCTGGAGGGCCTCCTCGTGGAAGGGGTCGCCCTCGAGGACCGTGTCGATCTCCTCGAGTGCCTGCTGGAAGTACTGCGACTTCTCCGCCTCCGGGATCCCCTCCTCGCGCGCCTGCTCGAAGTGGATGCGGGACTTGCGCATGCGGGTCGTGATCGCCCCCGGATTCAGATCCAGCGCCTGGACGCAGTTCGTGAGCGCGTTGTCCCACTGCCGGCTGGTCGCATACTCGGCGCAGAACTGCTGCGCGCGGGCGAGCTGCACCATGCGGTCGAAGGCGGTGAAGATCTGCTGGGCGGCTTCCTTGTCCGCGTCCTGTCCGCTGACCGTGATCGCCGGCACGTCGAGCGCCTCACCGATCGCAATGTCCCAGAACTGGATGCCGGTGATCTCGCGCGTCTCATCGGCCTCGGTGTAGGTCGCGCACAGGGCGACGTTGGCCTTGATCTCGATGGCGAGCTGGCGGGTCCTGATGCAGTCGAGGTCCTCCATGTCGAGGTCGACCTCGTCCGCCGCACGGTCGATGGCGCGGCGCTCGATCGGCGCGTGGGTGCGCAGCGTGTTGAGCAGGTCGCGCAGCTCCTCGGCCGTGTCCCTTCCGAAGTTCCGCCGGGTCCCCTCCGGGGCGTAGAAGTCGGGCACCAGGACGCGGAAGCGCTCCTGTGCCTCGGCCGGCACAGCGGTGAGGATAGCCGCTGCAGCCAGGATGGAGACTCGAGTCAGCCGTCCAATCATGAAAGTTGTTCTCCCTGGGGTTTCACCCTGTTCGGTGAAAAAAAACAGCCCGACCGGACTGTGTCTGAAACATATTCAGCGTTCTATACTACACCGGCGGACGTGAAGGGGTCCGATCCGCCGGCAGGAACCAAACAATCTAGCGCGCTCCCGCCACCCCGGTCAAACCGGTCATCTTCCCCCTCGGGCACCCCACGGGCGGGCTGCGGGCCGCGCGCCGGGGCGATTCGGGAGATCCGGCGACCCACTCCCCCGCGGAGACGGGTGTCCCCGCCCCCATCCACCGTCTGCCCGGTCCGAAGGGCCGGCGCGCGCCGCGATCGCGACGCGCTCGTCCTCGGGCACACCCTTGCTCGCGCCGGCCCGGTAGTCGTACATGATTTGGACTGTGCGGTCGCTGACCAGGAGGGTTCCGTCGAGCGCACTGACCCGGTAGTCCATGACGAAGTGCTTGCGTGCCAACAGGGGAACCCGCAGCGACACGTCGAGGCGGACCGGCCAGTGCCCCGCTGATGCCATCGGACCATAGCCTCGGCGACGATGTAGTCGATGTCGTCCACGCCGGATCTTCCCACCACCTCGCGCCGATAGGCGGCGCGCGCCTCCTCGAAGTAGACGAGCCCGTGCGAGTGGTGCGCGTGCCCGCCGACGTCGATGTCCTTGAAGCGCACGTCGACGGCGTGGCGGAATCGATAGGGCTGTTCGCCGGCCATGGTGGGCGGGAATCTTCCGTGGGGTGGAGGAGAGCGCAAAGGGATGGAGCGAGCGCCGGACGCGGACGTGATCGTGGTGGGCGGAGGTGGCATCGGGCTCGCGTGCGCGCGCGCACTCGCGGCCTCGGGACGCTCCGTGCTGCTGCTCGAGCGCGGCCGCACGGGGCGGGAGGCCACGCTGGCCGCGGGTGGAATGCTCTCGCCGCTGGCGGCAGCGGACGGCCCCGGCCCTTTCTTGAGCCTCGAGCTCGACAGCCTCCGCCGCTGGCCGGCCTTCGCGGAGGAGCTGCGCGCCGAATCCACATTGGATGTCGAGCTACGCCTCGAGGGAAAGCTGCTGCTCGCGCTGGACGATGAAGCGGCCGCGCGGCTCCGCGCGCGCCATTGCTGGCTGGCCGCGGCGGGGTTCCGCGCCGAGTGGCTGGAGAGCACGCAGCTCGGCGAGCGCGAGCCAGCGGCCGGGCCCGCCGTGGGGGGACTGCTCCTCCCCGAAGAGGGTCAGGTGGACAACCGCATGCTCGCCCAGGCACTACGGGTGGCCGCCGAGCGGGCGGGATGCCGGATCCGGGAGGGGGTCACGGTCACCGGGGTGCTCGGAGAGAGGGGGCGCACGCACGGCGTGCGGTTGGAGGACGGGACCGAGCTCTCCGCCGATCAGGTGGTGCTGGCCGCCGGGGCGTGGAGCGGCAGCGTTGCCGGGCTCCCGCGGCCCCTTCCGGTGCGCCCGGTGAAGGGGCAGATGATCGCGTTGCGCGCGGAAGCGCCGGCTCCCCTCCTGCGCGGAATCGTCGAGAGCGACGCCTGCTACGTGATCCCGCGCAGGGGCGAGCGCGAGGCGCGCGTTTGGGTGGGAGCGACCTCCGAGGAGGTAGGGTTCGTCCGCGGCACGACCGCCGAGGCAAGCGGCCGGCTGCACGCGGCTGCCGCGCGCGCGGTGCCCGCGCTCGCCCGCGCGCGGGTCGTGGAAGCGTGGGACGGATTCCGCCCCGGGACCCCGGACGGCCTCCCCGTGCTCGGGGAGGATCCCGCGCTCGCCGGGCTCATCCACGCGACCGGCCACTACCGGAACGGCATCCTGCTCACCCCCGTCACGGCCGAGCTGGTCGCGAAGGCCGCCCTCGGCGCCCCCGAGCCGCGCGTGACCGCCTTTCGGCCCGACCGTTTCGAGGCACTCTGAGTGGCTGGTCGTGCGCGCGCGACTGTAGCTTGGGCTCGATACCTCGCGCGCAGCTTCCACTCCTCCCGCTTCTCGTCCTGATTCCGGCGACCGCGGCTTGCGCCTGGGCGTGGGAAACCTGTCGCTGGGAGAGGGACGCGCTGGGGGATGACCGGTACGCTGCCACCCGCGCTCGTCATCCAGGAGCTCGTGAGCGCAGGGCTGCTGCGGCGCCCCGACGTGCACTTCGTGGAGCGTCGGAGATTCGCGGACGCCTTCGCGCGGTTCGTACCCGCGGGACGCCGCCCGCTGGTACGCATCCGGGCCGAGGAGCGGGAGCGCTTCGTGCGGGTCTGGGTCGAGGACAACGGGGTGGGCGTCCCACCCAGACAGGAGGAGCGAATCTTCGGAGTCTTCGAGCGGCTGAACGAGAGCGCTACGCGGCCCGGAACCGGCATCGGACTCGCGATCGTCCGACGCGGGATGGAGCGCATGGGCGGCCGGGCCAACGTAACGCGCGCGGCGGAGAGCGAGGGAAGCCGCTTCTGGGTGGACGTTCCCCGCGTCGACGGCTCGCCCCGCCCCGGCCTTGAGGACGCTGGCGGTGACGCGCAGGCTGAATGCGGGCGCGGGCATTGCATCCTCCTCGGAGCAGCATCAGGATTCACACCCTTTTCCACCCGGGCGCACCGGACGACCCATGGATCCCAACATCATCCCTCTGGTGGCGATCGTCATGGGCATCTCGGTCGTACTCGTCCCCGTGATCGGACTGACCGCGCGCTACGTGCTCAGGCCCTTCGCGGAGGCGCTGGCGCTGGCCTTCCATGCACGCGGCACCGAGGAGGCCGTTCAGCTGCTGGAGCAGAGGATGGCGCTCCTCGAGCAGCAGCTCGAAGCCATGGAGACGAGCCTCGCGCGGCTCTCCGAGGCCGCCGACTTCCACCGCGAGCTGCGCGCCCTTCCGCACGCCTCCCAAGCCCACGCGCCCCACACGCCTCTCCCCCACGTCGCCCCGGGCGCACCCCCGAACGACGCGCGGCCGTGAGACGAGCCCAGTGACCGCGGGTGACATCGAGGTCATCGGGCACCGAGGCTACAGCGCCCGCGCCCCGGAGAACACGCTGCTCGCGATGGAGCGCGCGATCGCGGTGGGTGCTGACGCGGTCGAGTGGGACGTGCACGTGGCCGCGTGCGGGACTCCCGTGCTGATCCACGACCAGGACCTGCCGCGTACGAGCAGCGGGACCGGCTTGGTGCGCGACCACACGCTCGAGGAGCTGCGCGCACTCGATGCCGGCCGCTGGTTCGGCGCCGAGTTCGCGGGCGAGCGCATCCCCTCGCTCGCGGACGCACTGGCCCGGGTGCGCGGGCGCATCGGCCGCGTCTACACCGAGGTGAAGGGATACCGAGGGCCGGCAGAGCTCGACCAGATCCTCGCGGTGGTCACGGACGCCCGGGTTCCGGGCCACGTCTTCATCTCGCTCGACTGGGACTGTCTGGACCATCTGGGACGCAGGGATCCCGCCGCCGCCATCGGCTACATCGTGGACGACCACGAGCGCTTCGACGAAGCGCTCGCACGCGCTACGGGTGACGGCCGCGCGCTGCTCGATCTGGACCGGAGGCTCGTACTGGAGCGTCCCTCGCTCGGGCGCCGCGCGCGCGACCGCGGCATCCCCCTGGCGGTGTGGACGGTCAACGATCCAGCCGATGCGGACCGGCTGCGCGCCGCGGGGGTGACGCGCTTTACCACCGACGAAGTGGAGGCACTGATCGCCTGGAGGGCGGCGGCGACGTGACGGTGCCGCACCCGTTCTCTCCCGAGGGCCGCGCGCACGCCCTCGAGGAGATGGCCCGTACCCGGTTGGACGTGCTGGTCGTGGGGGGTGGGATCACCGGCGCCGGGATCGCGCGCGACGCCGCGTTGCGCGGATGGCGGGTCGGGCTGGTGGAGAAGGAGGACTTCGGCTCCGGCACCTCCAGCCGCTCCTCGAAGATCATCCACGGCGGCGTGCGCTATCTCGAGTACGGTCAATTCCTGCTCGTCCGCGAGTCGGCGCGCGAGCGCAGGGTGCTCCGGCACATCGCTCCCCACCTGGTGCATCCCATCCCCTTCCTCTACCCGATCTTCGGCGGGGATCGCTTCTGGATGATCCGCGTGGGCATGGCCCTCTTCGACCGGATGGCCTCCGCCACCCCGGCCGAGCGCAGCCGGACGCTGGACCCGGCGTTGGTGCGCGAGCGGCTGCCGGGACTCAGGGATCCGCTCCGCGGCGGCGTGCTCTACATGGAGTACATCACCGATGACGCGCGCTTCACGACAGAGAACGCGCTCTCGGCTGCCCTACACGGTGCGCGCGTCGCGAACCACGCACGGGCGCAGCTGCTCGTTTCCCGCGGACAGGTCGTCGGAGCCGAGGTGACCGACGCGCTCACCGGGCGTACGCGCGCGGTGCACGCGCGCGTGGTGGTGAACGCGACCGGCCCCTGGGCGGCGCACACGCTGGCCGCGGCCGACCTGTCGCCGGCCCGCCCGCTGGTGCTGAGCAAAGGGATCCACCTGCTGCTCGACGCGTCCGCGCTCCCGATCCGAGGGGCGTGCTTCCTCAAGGCCTCGGGGGGGCGGCGGGGGCTCGCGATGCGCAGGATGGACCACGTCTACGTCGGCACCAGCGACGAGGAGTACGGGGGCCCGCTCGACGCGCCGCGCACGACCCGCGCCGAGGTGGAGGAGCTGCTCTCGATGGTGCAGGACTGCTTCCCGTCCGCCGGGCTTCGGATCGAGCACGTGCGCGCGACGTGGGCGGGGATCCGGACGCTCGTCCTGCAGCGCGGAAAAACGACGCGAGACACCTCGCGCGCTGACGCCGTGTGGTCAGACACGCCGGGGCTGGTGACGATCGCGGGCGGGAAGCTCACCACATACCGGCCGATGGCGCGGCGCACCCTGCGCGCGGTGGCGCGCCAGCTCGGGGAGGATCCGCCGGGGCCAGACCGGACCGCCGAGGTGATCCTGCCGGGGGGCGAGCTGATGGGACGTGACCCCGAGGGCTACCGCAAGACCCGCGCGCGCGCGCTCGCGACACGGGGGGTCGGCCCCGAGGCCGTGGCGCGGCTCACCTGGCTGTACGGCCGCCAGCTCGACGACCTGCTCGCGCTCGCCGATCGCGATCCCGCCTGGCTCGAGCTGCTCCATCCCGATGTCCCGGCCCTGCGCGGCGAGGCGCTGCTCGCCGCGGAGCGTGAGATGGCCTCCACGCTGATCGACTTCATGGACCGGCGCTCGGCCCTCCTGTTGTTCGGTCCGGGACAGGGCGAGACGGCCGCTCCCGCTGCGGCCGAAGTCCTGGGCGATGTCCTGGGATGGAGCGCGGAGCGACGCGCGGGCGAGCTGGCCGCGTACCGGGCGTACGCGGCGGAGCACCGGGTCCCGGCGCCGCCTCCCTAACGGCCGCCGGACACGGTGCCGCTCAGCGAGCAGGCGCCGTGACGCGCGCGGGACGTTCCCGCTCGGTGCGTGGCGCCGCGACGGGCGCGGTCGGACGGGCGGGTCGAAGTCGTCATGGTTCCGCGCTAGGTGGGAGCGAGCCGGAACACAGCTGGCTGTTCATTCGCTTCACCGGATCGGAAGAAACGCTCCGGGGAAATGGGCGCGGGGACGGACGCGGCGCGCGGGTGCGGCTCGGGCTGGACTCCCGCCCGAGCCGGGTCAGAAGGCCAGCGAGAGAACAGCGAATACGACCGCGCCGAGCAGCGCGGTGAGTACGGCCTTGCCGGTCCCGAAGTCCAGTGCCTGGCGGATGGCCACGATCCCGGCGATCAGCACCCAGAACACCAGCACGGCCTCGATTGCCCAGCCGATCAGCGGGATGATCGCGAAGACAGCCAGCACGTTGGGGGACTGCGCGAACCCGAGCGTCCGAAGCAGCTCGCCCCAGGTAGCGGTCCCACCGAAGAGCTTGTCGCCGATCAGGTAGGTGACGCCGGCCCAGGCGAGCCAGCCGACGAGCGCCCCCCCGGCCGCCCCGACGATCTTTGTCGTGCCCTCCCCGGAGGCACCGATCGCCTGCGCGATCGCGGTCATCGCGACGACCAGGGCCGCCTGCCCGGTGGCCCCGCGGTCGTGTTCGACCTCCTCGTACGCCGAGACGTCCAGCACGGCGGCGGCGCGCATGCGCTAGGCCAGGGTGCGCGCCATCAGCCCTTGGATTCCGTGCCGTCGAGCCCGATTCGCATCGTTTCCTTGAGCGCGGAGAGCACGATGCTCGTGGTGCTCCAGTGCACGCCCGGCCAGGACTGGATCTCCGAGAGGAGCCGCTCGAGCGTCGAGGTGTCGCGCGTGCGCACCTTGAGCAAATGCGATCCCTGGCCGGTGACCGCGTGGCACTCCTGGATCTCGCCATGCTCCTTCGCGTGTTCGACGAACCCAGGATAGTAGCGCGACCCGTCGATGCCAACCGCGATGAACGCGGTCACGTCGCAGCCGAGCAGTTTGGGGTCGAGGATCGCGGTGTACCCCCGGATGATCCCCTTCTCCTCCAGCTTGCGCAGCCGCTCGCCGGTGGCTGGCGAGGACAAGCCGACCGCCTCGGAGAGATCGTGCTGGGACATGCGCCCGTCCTGCTGGAGCATGGTGAGCAGCTTGTAGTCGATCTCGTCGAGTGTCGAGCCGCGCATGTCAGGCCGCGCCTGCGACCCGAACTTCAGCGGCCAGCCGCTCTCGGGGCTCGTTGGCCACCCGGGCCACGGTGACGCCGTCGCCCAGCACCTGCGCGACCGCACTCCGCACCACCGGCTCGAACGCCCGGTAGCCCTCGTCAGTGTTGGGAGCCCGCAGCCGGTCGTTCGCCTCGACCCGCAGGGTGGCGCGATCGAAGCGGAGCTTGCCCGCGACGCGCGGATCGCGCGCCAGCCGCTCCGCCACCTCGAGGCCGTGCCGAATCGTCAGCGCGAGGGTCGCGACCGCGTCCCCGGTGCCGGAAACCCGGCGCTGCACCAGCAACCCGAAGCGGCCGTCGGAGCGGTCGAGCGAGAAGTGCGCGGCGTGCGTGACTAGCACGATCCCGGGGCTCTCCGGCACGTGCGCGTAGTCGGCCACGTCGAACAGCACCAGGTCGTCAAAGACCTGGTCCCGGATCCACTCGTGGAAGATCGGCACGAAGAGCTGATCGTCCAGCTCCGGCTCCGGCGCGTAGATCTTCACGCACAGCCGCTGGAGATCGTCGATCTCTGTCACGCTCACGCGCGGTCCTCCAGCGCGGCGGCCACCGCCGGGCTTCCGCCCGGTGCCGACTGCGCCTGGAGCACCCGCGAGTAGCACGCGTGAGCAGCCTCGATGAAGAGCTGGGCCTCCTCGACCCGCCGGCGCGCCTCGTCCCGGTCGCGCGCGCTGCCCCTGGCTTCGTGCGCCGCCTGGAAGTACGGCCACTCCTGGTTCCCGATGTAGCGCTCGAAGAACGCGCCCGTATCGATGAAGCGGCGCTTGAACTCGTCGAACACCACGTCGGGATCGCCCTTCACGTCGGGATCGCTGTGCTTGAGCAGCCCCTGCGCGGCCAGCACTATCGCGGCGTAGGCCAGCTGGGACGCTTCCTCGATGTCCGCGGAGGTCGCCGCGGGATCGTCGACCGTGATCGAGGCATCGAACGCCTTGCTCTCCGCGCTCGCCAGGCTGAACTGTGTCAGGCTGATCACCTCGCCGGCGCACTCACCCACACCGATGTCGCCGATCGAATACTCCCGCGCGTCGTGCCAGTCTACGTAGAAGCTCTGGTCCACTTCGTACGGCGGCACCTCGGTGAGATCCGAGAGCTTCTCCTTGATCGTCTTCTTGCCCACCCGCATCACCCAGGACCGGAATCCCTCGCCGTCCTGCCGCTCCGCCGAGTAGAGATCGAGCAGCCGGTCCACCGCCTCGGGCGCCCGCTTCGACGGGATCGCGCCGACGGCCATCCCGTAGTTCCCTGCGTTGTCCTCCATCGCACCGCCCAGCACCATCAGGAAGTGCGGTACCTTGTACGCGCCTACGTTCCGACTCGAGCCGTAGAAGCCGATGTCCGCGATGTGGTGCTGGCCGCACGAGTTGTTGCAGCCGCTCACCTTGATGTTGACGTGCTGGAGCGTCGGATCGAACTGGAGCTTTCTGGCCTCGAGCCGCTCGTGCAGCTCGGCCGACAGCCCCCGCGAGCTCGCGATGCCGAGCTTGCAGGTATCCGTTCCCGGGCAGCTCGTGACGTCGGTGATCGTGCCCGCGCCCGAGAGGACCAGCTTAGCCTCGTGCAGGTCGTTGTAGAGGCTCGACACGTCCTGCTCGTAAACCCAGCGAATCAGGAAGTTCTGATCGACCGTGGTCCGCAGGGCGCCGTTCGTGTACTTGCGCACGATGTCGGCCAGACGGCGCGCCTGGCGCGCCGTGATGTCGCCCAGCGAGAGGTTGACCGTCGCCGCGACGAACCCGGGCTGACGCTGCTCGTACCGATTGGTGCGCGCCCACTCCTCGTAGCCGGGCGCCGGGGATACGCCGTCAGCGGTCGCGGGCACCGGCTTGGCTTCCTGCGCCGCGGCCTCCGCCTGATCCAGCCACTGCTGCCAGCGCGGATCCGGCTCCAGCGCAGCCAGCTCGGCGTCCACCAGCCGGCGGAACTCGTCGATCCCGAGCTTTGCCACCAGAAACTTGATGCGCGCCTTGGCCCGGTTCCTCTTCTCACCCAGCCGTGCATATACGCGCGAGATCGCCTGCGAGACCGGGAGCATCTGCGACGCAGGCATGAAGTCGTAGAGCTCCTTCGCGACGTGGGGGACGGGCCCGAGCCCGCCGCCCACCACCACGCGGAAGCCCAGCTCCTCGCGGTCGTCCACGACGCGCTTGTCTGCGATGAACCCGAGGTCGTGCAGCATCACCCGACCGCACCCCTCACCGGCGCAGCCGGAGTAGGCGATCTTGAACTTGCGCCCGAAGTCCTGGACGTCCGGATGTCCGAGTAGGAAACGGTACTCCGCGCCCGCGTACGGCGAGATGTCGAAGGACTCGGTTCGGCAGATCCCCGCGAGCGGACAACCGGTCACGTTGCGGACCGAGTTCCCGCACGCCTCGCGCGTGGTGATTCCCACAGCGCCGAGCCGCCGGTGCATGTCCGGCGTGTCCTCGATGTCTACGAAGTGGAGCTGGATGTCCTGGCGCGTGGTGACGTGCAGGACCCCGTTCGAGTACTCCTCGGCGCAGTCGGCGAGCACCTCGAGCTGCTCCGGGCTCATCTTCCCGAAGGGGATCTTGATGCGTTGCATGCCCGGGGCATCGAACTCGGTATCCGGCCCCTTGGTGAGCCCGCGCCGCGGGAACGGAATCTCCTGTGTCTTTGTGCCGTCGTAGCGATGGCCGTTGTCGTAACGCTGGCCATACGCCCCGCGCCGGAGTCGCAGCTCGGCGAAGACTTTTTCCTCGATCTTCCCCTGCTTGCGCAGCTGCATCTGCGCCTCGTACTGGTCGATCTCCTCGGCCATGTGAGCAGGAATTCGCAAGCCGAGCACTTCCTTCCAGGTCCGTCCGGTGATGCTCATCGCAGATACCGCGTCGTGGTGGGCCACGAGATTTCGCTCAGCGGACCGGATTTCTCCAGCCCGAAGGGCTAATATGGTCCGCAAAGGCGTGGTTTACCAGCAGAGGCAGCCGTTTTCGGCAGGATCCGTCCTGGTGAACACCGACCGGCTGATCGTGGGGGTGATCGGCACCGCCAACTCGTCCCCCTCTGGGGCCTCCTTCGCCCCCCCCGTCGATGCCG
>Ga0310121_10005483_pt1 | contig 10901 bp, 12 predicted proteins | sample CB27_Tmax_986_MG_FD_203504 | JGI IMG/M metagenome (GOLD analysis project Ga0310121, IMG submission 203504) | Marine microbial communities from Western Arctic Ocean, Canada - CB27_Tmax_986 | ecosystem: Environmental > Aquatic > Marine > Oceanic | place: Canada: Western Arctic Ocean | collected...
TCGAGTTACTCCCACGCGCCGACCGAGCCCTCCGGGTCTCGTCTCACGGTCTAGCCAGCCACCTTCCACCGCGTCCCGTCCGGACCGTCCTCCAGGGCGATGCCTTTGCCTGCCAGCTCGTCGCGGATCGCATCGGACGTCGCGAAGTCCCTGTTCGCGCGCGCCGCGGTACGCTCCTGGATCCTCTGCTCGACGTACGCGATCTGGTCGTCGTCGAGCGCCCGGGAGGCGTTTGCGACTTCGAGCAACGCAAGCACCGCGTCCATCGAGTGGAGCGCGTCTAGCGCGGCTTCACGATCCGACTCCGAGACCGTCCCGTGGTTGTCCAAGGCAGCGTTCACCGTGCTGACGAACACGAAGACAGCCGCGAGCGCGTCAGCCGAGTTGAAGTCGTTGTCCATGGCGGCACGGAAAGACTCCAGGGCTTGGCTGGCAGCCTCGGGAAGTCCCGACGGAGCGGCGGTACCGTCCGCCAGGATCCCCTTCAAGCGGCTCTCGAAATCGAGTAGGCGCTGTAAAGCGGCTCCCGAAGCCTCGAGGCCTTGGCGCGTGAAGTTCAGGTCTCCGCGGTAGTGGGAGGAGATGAGTAGATGCCGGATGGCCGCAGGGTCGTACCCTTCGTCGAGCAGCTCTCGCAGCGTGATGAAGTTGCCGAAGGACTTCGACATCTTCTTGCCCTCGACGAACAGGTGCTTCACATGCATCCAGTTGCGAACGAAAGGATGCCCGGTCGCCGACTCGGACTGTGCGATCTCGTTTTCGTGATGGGGGAAGACGAGATCCTCACCCCCCAGATGCATGTCGAGTGTGTCGCCCAGCTCGGTCGTGCTCATGACCGAGCACTCGAGATGCCAACCCGGCCGACCCCGGCCCCATGGCGAATCCCACGCAGCCTCGACCTGCTCGTCCTCGGGCGTCGCGGCCTTCCAGAGCGCGAAGTCGCGGGCATCCTCCTTGTCGTAATCGTCGTGCGCTACCCGAGCACCCACCTTGAGCGTCGCGGTGTCGATGCCCTTCAGTTTCCCATATTGCGCAAAGCTCGCGATCGAGAAGTACACCGCTCCGTCGTCCGCAGGATATGCGTGCCCACTGTCGATCAACCGCTGCACGAAGTCGACCATTTTTTCGATGTGGTCCGTCGCCCTGGGATAGGACTCGGCCGGGCGGATGCCAAGTGTTCTCGAGTCCTCGAGGAAGACCTCTTCGAAGGGCCCGGTCTTTTCGGTGACGGTCATTCCGGACTCCACAGCCGACTCGATGACCTTGTCGTCCACGTCCGTGAGGTTCATGACGAAGTGCACTTCGTAGCCGCTCCAATCCAGATATCGGTGCACTAGATCAAAGAACAGGAACGTCCGGAAATTACCGATGTGCGCGTGGTTGTAGATCGTGGGACCGCAGCCGTAGACACGGACGGTACCGGCCTCGAGAGGCTCGAAGTCCTGAAGCGATCGCGTGGCGGTGTTGTGGACCCTAAGCGTCATCCGACCCCCGGTTGGCCTTCGATTCACTATGAGTGTGGCGGATCATGTCCGGAGCATCGCGGATCATGCTTCGCTGGGTCCGGCTTGGGTCAGCTCGGTAAGCAGAGCCGCGAAAGCGGCAGCTGGATCATCGGCCAGCGTGATCGGACGCCCGACGACCAAGTAGTCGGAACCCGCGGAAACCGCCTCGGCAGGGGTGGCTACCCGCTTCTGATCTCCTCGATCGACCCCGGCGGACCGGACTCCGGGCGTGACCACGAGGAAGTCCTGCGCGACCCGCTTCCTTATCCATGAAGCCTCGAGGGCCGACGCGACCACGCCGTCGAGCGCGCACTCGACAGCCAGATCGGTGAGCCGCCCGACCTCCTCGCGAATGGATCGAATCTCTCTTCCCCATACGACCTCCAGCTCGGTCGGCGTAAGGGACGTGAGCAGCGTGAGACCGACGACTCGCGTGTCGGGACCGGATGCCTGTGCTGCCGCCTCCAGCATCGCTGGCCCCCCTGCGATATGCACCGTCAGGAGGTCCACACCCAACTCCGCAGCCGATCGCACGGCACCCGCGACCGTATTGGGAATGTCGTGCAGCTTGAGGTCGAGGAAGACGCGCTTGCCCAGCGCTGCCAATGACTCGACGCAGCTGGGGCCACAACGTGTGTACAGCTCAGGTCCGACCTTGTAGAAGGTCGCGCTTGGCCCCAATCGCTCGACCAACGAGAGCGCCTCGTCGGCGGACAGGTAGTCCAGCGCCACGATTACCTCTGCCATGCAGCTTTCCGATTCGGGGATTCTGAGACCAAATCCGCCCACGCGCCGACGTGGTGGCGGCGTCCCCAGCGCGCGAGTCCGGCCACGATCCTCTGTGCCGTGCGGGGCGCAGCAAATGTGGCGGTCCCGATCTGAACCAGCGAGGCCCCCGCACGTGCGTAGGCGACCGCGTCCTTCACAGCCAGCACTCCGCCGACGCCCACTAGAGGCAGGGTCGTCGCCTCGCGAGCCGTTTGCACCGCTCTCAAGCCGACCGGTCTCAGCGCCGGACCGCTCACTCCCCCCGGCCCCGCTCCCAACTCGGGCTCGCCCGTATCATCGCGCAGAAGAGTGCCTGGCAGGGTGTTGACGAGCGTGAGACCGTCGGCACCCGAGTCAGTGGCGACGCGCACCGTCTCTGCCAGATCCGGGTCATTCGGGGCCAGCTTGGCGAGAATCGGCCGATCGGTTCGCCCCCGACATCCCTCGAGGATCTCGGCAACAGCCGTCAGGTCGAGCGCAAAGGGCTGTCCTCCCCGCTTGGCGTCGTTGGGGCACGACAGGTTCACCTCAAAGCCGAGAAAGCCATCTTCGCCGTCGAGGCCCTCGATCAGCTCGAAGTACTGCTCGACCGTGTGACCCGCGAGACTCACGAGAACCTGAGCATTGCGCACATTGCTTCGTAGCCAGGGCAGCTTCTCTCGCTTAGTACGCGCGAGGCCGGGATTCATGAGCCCGATGGAGTTGAGCATCCCGCCCCCGAACTCGGCCACTCGCGGTGCCACGTTCCCGGCACGCGCCTCCACCGTCACGGACTTGGTGACGAAGCCACCGAGAGATTCGAGATCGACTACCTCACTCAATTCTTGACCGAAGCCGCACGTACCCGCCGCAAGAAGCACCGGATTCTGGAACCGGACGCCGAACAGCTCGGTCTCCAACCTCATCGGTTCTTCATCTTCATCAAACGCAGTGCCAGGTCTTCCTCGAGCGCTTCGAAGCCAGGCGCGGGGTCGCCCCGGGCGGCCAGAACGTAAGGGCTCACGGCATGCGCCTCCAGACGCCCGAGCAGCCAGGTACGGTCGCTGTCGTCAGACGCTACGGCGAGCGCCGCAAGCAGCGCCTTCGGCACCCAAGGGTCCTCCGGATCGGCGGCGGCATAGGCGAGGAACAGACCTCGCGCCAGCGACCGCGCCCCCAAGTCGTCGCGTGCGATCTCCGCCGCGGCAAACCACCCGAGCGGCTCCGTCAAACCGACACCAGTGAGGTCGTCGAACGCGCCCAGAGCGTCGAGCAGAGTCGCCGCACCCTGATGGTCCTCGACAGGTAACAATATCTCCTTCACGTCCTCGATCTCGGAGAGGGCAACCGCAAGCTCCAAACGCCACCGCGTGAGCTGGACCCGCGCCTCCGCAGCAGCCACCCCGATCCCGCGCGCCACAGCCCATGCAGCGACGCTGGCCGCGGCGGTGTCGCCCGACCGGTGGAACATACGAGCCCTTCCGAGTCCGATCTGACCGCGCCCGACGTTTCCCCAGCGCGCCGTATCTGCGGCCGACAGGAGCGTCGCCACCACCCCAGGACTCCATTGCTCGGCAGCTCGGTCGGCGAGCACGACTACCGTATCCAACCTCTCTCCCGCTTCCGCATACGAGAGCAGGAGCGTGAACGCCTCTCCCGCGCGCGCGGGCTCATCGTAGTGAATCGCCCAACGCAGCTTACTCAGAGCTGCCTCGACGCGAACGCGCGCATCAAGGTCGGGCGCTCGATCCAAGTCGGACCAGCCGCCGTCCCCCTGCCCCTGAGAGAGGAGAATCCGCCCGCGAAGCAAGTGCGCTTCCGCCCGTGGTGCTCCGGCGCTCAATCCGGTCAACGCACGATTGACGAGGGGAAGAGCGGCGCCCGGGTCCCCGGATTCCACGTGTGCGAGAGCGAGGTAGACGAGCACCGCGAGGCTCATCTCAGCGCTCTCCGATCGCTCGGCCACTTCTTCCAGCGCCGCTCGCGCGGCTCTGATCTCGCCGAGGCGGAGGCGCGCTCGGCCAAGCAGAAAGAGCGTGTCATCCCCCCATTCCCCTTCTGGATCTCTGCGGTACCCACGGGCAGCTTTGCGGACCACATCTTGGTACGCTTGGCTCGCGAGCGAGTCACGACCGGCTCGGCGATGAGCTTCCGCTTCGTCGTAGGAGCGCTCCGCGTTGTAGATGGCGTTGTAGTACGTACACCCACTTGCAAAGAGCATGACACCGAGCAGGACGGCGCCGCACCGGCTCACACGCCGTCTCCCGGTCCTCCGGTTCCGCTGCCTGGAGGGTATCGCTCGAAGAAGTTGACGACTGCGCGGGCGATCGATCTCGCGGCCTCGTCCTGGAACGTGGGTTGGCCGAGCAGCGGCCCCTCGTCCTCGTTCGACAGGTAACCGACTTCGACCAGCACCGAGGGCATCAGTGCATTGGTGAGCACCGCGAGCACGCCCTGCTTCACGCCACGGTTCGGGCCTGGGTGGAACTTGGCCATCTCCGTTTGCACCATCTCGGCGAGCATCGAAGACCAGTGCTGATGATCGAGAGCCTTCAGCTCACGCAGGATGAATCCGAGGTCGGCATCCGCATCCGGGCCAACGGCTTGGGTCCCGGCGCTAAGAGGCGCGTTCTCGATCGCCGAGACCCTACGCTCGTGATCGTTTCTCGCTTCGGCCAGGAAATACGTCTCGAATCCGCGCGCCGAGCGGCGGGTCGGGAACGAGTTCGCGTGGATCGAAATGAAGACCGCGGGGCGGTCCCCTTTCCACTCGGTCGCTAGATCGCCGCGGTCCCAGATCGGCACGAACGTGTCGTCGTCCCTGGTGAGATACACCTCGAAGTCGGGCTCGCGCTCGAGCAGGTCGGCGATCGCCCGTGCGATTCCCAGAGCGACGCTCTTTTCGCGGATTCCTCTCAGGCCGAGAGCTCCTGGATCACCCCCGCCGTGCCCGGCATCGACCACCACCACCCAAGGACCCTGGTAACGTCCCGCACCTTGCCCCGCATCGAGGGGCGGTATTGCGATAGTTACCGGCTCCGCACCGGCTGCATCCCCCCCTCCGCCGATCGAGTCAGAGCTCCCTGGCGTCTCGGTGCCGGGACGCAACTGCAGCACGCTCGTGCCAAGCCAATCCTCAGCCTGCGCGGCCCGTAGCGTCAGAGTGGGCCCGTCGAAGGAGTACAGCTCAGACAAGCGCTTGGGTAGGAAGTCCGCGAGCAACTGGACCGGAAGCAGAGTCTCTCCAGCGTCACGATACGGAACGTCCGCGAGCTGAAGCACCTCCTCGTCCCAGGTGAAGAACGGAGATCCGATCGTGAGTGACATTGCGACCCCGTGCGGTCCCAGCATCGCAATCGCCCCGTCGAGCTCCGCCACGGCCCAACCGAGTTCCTCGAAGAGCGCCAGACGGACCGCGGCGAAGCCCATTTCCAGGTCGAGTGCCCGCACGTCCACAGCTCCTTCGGCACGCTCGATCCTCAGCTCAGGGATTCCCTGACCCCCGAGCGGACGCACCGCCACCGTGGCAAGAAGGGTCACGGCGACAAGCCCGATGCGTCCCACCACATCTCGCTTCATCGGACGCCCATCCGTCATCGAGCCTCCATCGCGCGTTTCGCCTCCAAGTCTTGCTGGCTCCGCTTCAGGTCCTCGCGCTTGTCGTACAACTTCTTTCCTCGGGCGAGCGCCAGGCCGACCTTGGCGTAGCCCCGCAACAAGTAGATCTCCAGCGGGACGATCGTCAGCCCTTTCTCTTTGATCTTGCCGACGAGACGCCGGATCTCATGACGGTGGAGGAGGAGTCGCCGCTCGCGAACCGGGTCTACGTTGAATCGGTTCGCCTGTTCGTAGGGGCTGACGTGCACACCGTGCAGCCACAACTCCCCGTGTTGCACACGCGCGTGCGCGTCCTGGAACGAGACGTTCCCGGCTCTCAGAGACTTCACTTCGGGACCCTTCAGTTCGATACCGGCTTCGAACGTCTCGAGGATCTGGAACTCGTGCCGAGCCTTTCGATTCCGTGCGACCACCTTTCGCCCCGACTCGGACGCATCGCGGCCCATCGTCAGAAGACCAGGACCAGTGTACCGATGCCGACCATGTGCATCAGCGTGCGCGCGGCCTCGTTGGTGAGCCGGATGCAACCGTGCGACACGCGCCGTGCCTCCGGATCGGGGTCGAGCAACAACTCAGGCTGACTCGTCCCGTGGATCGCGATGCCGGCGCCGAGGTAGATTGCGGTATTTCCCATCACGCCCGGCAGGAGACGAGAAGGATCGTCGTCGGGCGGAATCGGAACGCCCGCCTCGACGAAATGCCAGTCGGGCGCCTCCCGGATAGGATCCTTTTCCATGCGCTGGATCCGAAACAGCCCGCGCGGTGTCGAGAACTTCCACCGATGTTGCTCGGTGTCGAGTCGGAACCCGGTGCCTGTGCCGGCCGGTGCCGACCAAAGCGAGCGCGCTCCTTCGAAGACGAACACGCGATTCTCCGCCAGATGCACCACGACGTAGGGACCGTTGTGCCGCACGAGGGGACGATCGGCCACGACCTCGCGCTCGACGGCATCCCAGGAGAACGAGAAGTCGACGAGGTCGGAGGCGAAGAGCTGAGCGGACGCGGGCTGGGTCATCGCCGCGATGCCCGCAGCGCACATGATCAGCCTTCTCACGGCTCGGCCTCGAAGCTCATCACTCCTGATCGACTCGCCTTTCGCATGGTGTATACCTGGGCCACTTCACCGCCCAAAATAAACACTATCGCCCCGTAATAGATCCAGAAAAACAGCACTGCGACGGTTGCGAGATTCCCGAGCGCGGATCTGTAGTCCGCGATCTCCGTCGCGTACCAGGAGAAGCCCTACTTGAGGGCCTCGTGCAGCAGCGCGGAGAACGTCGCGGCAACCCACGCGGTTCGCCAGGGAATCCGGCGCGCTGGCAGGTATCGGTACCCGATGAGGAAGAGAGTCCAGATGGAGCCGAGTGCGAGCCCGTGCCCGAGCAGGCGCCCCAGAAGCGAGAACGTGTTGCCATCGACGCCGCTCAGCCCGACGCCGTAGTCCATCGTGGCCTCGAACGCCACGGTCACACCCAGGTTCAGCGTCAGCAGCGAGACGCTGATCAGGACCGCTTGGATATCGAAGAGCTTGCCCATCAGGACTCCGCGCTGCTGTCCGATGTCGAAGATCTCCCGGAGAGCGACGCGTAGGGTTGCGACGAGCCTGGTGCTGATCCAGACGAGGAAGAACGCGCCGAGCACGGTGAAGCCCGTGCGTCTCTCGACGAGGGAGGACACGGGTGCACGAAACGCCTCGACGAGCGCGACCCCGTCGCCGGCTTAGGGAAGGTTGTCCGTAACGAGCGAGAGCACCGCGTCCGTGGGGTCACCGAAGCGAGCGCTGAGCATGTACCCGGTGAGCCCAATGCCGAGGATCAAGAGCGGCACGAGCGCGACGAGCACGTTGAAGGCGATCGCGCCGGCCATGAAGAAGCCTTGATCCTCGAGGGACTTCTGCCAGAGGCGGCGGAAGAACTCTCGCACGCGGTAGTCGTAGCGGTGATGCCGCGGCACCGTGCGCGCCGCGCTCACGAGACCGCGCGCGCCAAGACGAAGCGCTGCAGAGGTGGTCCTCACCTCCACGGCGCAGGAACGACGACTCTACGCCGCCTTGAACGAAGGAAAGGGGTCAGTCCCCGGCCTCCGAGTCTTCGTCACCCTCGGCGCCGGCTGCGACGGTTTCCCGAGCGGCATCGATGCCCGCGCGATACGCCGCCTTGGACGTCTCGAGTTTCTTCTCGAGCTCGCCGCGCGCCTCTTGCGCGGCGTCGCGGCCAGCGTCCAACGCACTCTTGACCGACTCAACCCGCTCTTGCACGCCTTCCCGAGCGACATCCAACCGCTCCTCGAGCTGTTTCTGGGCCTCGCGCATCCGCTCCTCGGCGGTACCGCGAAGACGCCGCGCGCTCTCCTTCAACTCCTCCTGCGTCTCGGCCCCCGACTTGGGGGCGAACAGCAACGCCAGCCCCGCACCCACTAGTGCCCCTATGACGAAGGAGCCTACCTGGCTGCTGCCATCTTTTTCGATGACGATGTAGGGAACCTCGTCGTGATCACGCATGCATGCCTCCCACCACTCTCAGCCGGGCTCGAAATGACCCCGACTCTCATTTCAAATCTAACGGCGCCGGCACAAGCTATCTACGAGTCCGACCACGAGTTGCAAGCGGTCACAGCACCCAACGCGGGTCTGCCTCGGCGATCTCGGGGGCTGGCACACCGCTTCGCCCCATGAGACCATAGGTGAGCTGCTTCCCGAGCTCGACGCCAGGCTGGTTCATCGGATCCACGCCGTAGAGTGAACCCGCGAGCACGGTGGCAATCTGCAACAGCATGATGAGTTGGCCGAGCGCTTGGGCATTGACGGCGGGCAGATGGATCGTCGCATTGGGACGCCCAGCACGCCGCAGGGCCTCGGCCGTCGCGGCGCGCTCCGCGGCCAGCAACTCACCGAGAGAATGCCCGCCGAGGTACGACAGCGCATCGATTTCGGAATGCCGCCCCGGGATGAGCACGGAAGCCTCGGGATCGTCGACCCCGATAAACAGCACGACCTTGTCGTCGGGGCCCTCCATCAGCAACTGGAGTAGCGAATGCTGATCGGTCGCACCGAGCGCGGCGAGCGGTGTCGGTCCGGTGGGCTTCTCTTCTCCGGAAAGCTTCGTGCTCTTCCCCAGGCTCTCGGCCCAGAGCTGTTGGAACCAGAGCGCGGTCGAGCGCAGCCGGTCCGCGTACGGCATCATCACATGGATCGGACGACCTTGTCCCGTGTCCGCGTGGTGCAGTAAACACGCGAGCATTCCGCCCGGATTCGAGTTCAGCGTATGCGAGCGGCACCGGGACTCCATCTCGGCCGCTCCCGAGAGCAACGCCCCGATGTCGGCGCCGCACATCGCGGCAGGCAGAAGCCCGACCGGCGAGAGGACCGAAAAGCGCCCACCCACGTTGTCCGGCACGGGCAGCATCGCAATCCCGTCGGCGACGCCGATCCGCCGCAGTGCACCGCTGGTGGAATCCGTCGTGAAAAGTAAGTGGCTCCTTGCCTCGTCCGGTCCTACGAGTTCATCAAGCCGCTCACGCACCACCAGGTATTGAGCCATCGTCTCTGCGGTGGCACCTGACTTGCTGACGACGTTGAAGAGGGCCCGTGCGGGGTCGATTTGCTTCATCAGGCGCCGGAAGGTGTGCGGGTCCGGATTGTCCAGAACGTGAAGCCGGGGGAACTGCTCACGCTCCCCAGCCGAACGCTGATTCCACAACGGTCCCAGTAAGGCGTCGCGCAATGCGATGGCGCCGAGGCCCGAACCACCGATCCCGAGCACTACGACGTCATCAAACGATTGGCCGAACCGGTCCGCCAGTTCGGTGACCCCCTCGGCGCCATCGGTCGCATACGGAAGATCCAGGAAGCCCAGCTCGCCTTTGTCGCGCCACGCAGAAACCGCGGAGAGCGCCGTCTCGAACGCCGACGCCAGGCGAGCCGACAGCACGCTCGGATCGATACCGCCGGGCAGGCGCGGCGCCATGAAGTTGCCGTAGTCGAGCCGGATCGCTTCCACTAGTCGATCTCCACGGTCAAACCGTCGTACGCCGGCAACACGCCGCCGGGCAGACGCGCCTCGAGCTCCGCGTGCGTTACCCTGTGAGTGAGGTGCGTCAGATAGGTCCTCGGCGCGCCGACCTCCCGCGCGGCCTCGATCGCTTCTTCGACATTGAAGTGCGACGGATGAGGACGTCCGAACCAGAGAGCGTTAAGCACCAGCACATCGACTCCCTCGAGAGCCGCAAGCGTCTCGGGCGGTAGGGTCTTGCCGTCCGTGATGTACCCGAGGCTACCTACGCGGAAGCCATACACCGAGCTCGGGCCGTGAGGCACCTCCAAGGGCACGAAGTCCTGACCTATGATCTCGACCGGCCGGCCCGCCTCGATCTCCTTGAGTTGGACTCGTGGTTTCGAGCTGCCGGTGGGGGGTTCGTACGCATCGTCGAATATGTATCGGAAGTAGCGCGAAATCGTGGGTAGGTACTCCGAGGCCACGTACGCGGGCAAGTCACGCCGTCCGCGGACCGTGAAGATCCGCAAGTCATCGATGCCGTGCACATGGTCGGCGTGCAAGTGCGTGAACCAGACGGCCTCGATGTCGGAGATCCCGGAGGCGAGCAGTTGCAACCGGAGCTCGGGCGGCGTGTCGACGAGCAGCCGCCGTCCGTCGACGTCGACGACCGCGCCGTGGCGTGTGCGTCGGTCCCGGGCATCGTCTGAAGTGCAAGCGTCGCAGTCGCATCCCACGACCGGGACGCCGAAAGAAGTGCCGGTACCGAGAAAGGTCAGCTTCAAGAGAGGTCAGCTATCAAGGGCTAGAAGTGACTAGAGGCGCTCGAGGCGCATGGTGTTCGTCGATCCGGACTCATGGAACGGAAATCCGGCAGTGACCGCAATGGACGCGCCAGGTTCACCGACACCGCCGTCCAGCACGCACTGTCGTCCGAACTCCATCTGGCGCTCGTACGTCATCTCAAGTCCCTCAGCCAGCACAGGGCGCACCCCCCACACCGCGGCCAATTGGCGATACGTGTGCGCGTCAGGCGTGA
>Ga0310121_10005484_pt1 | contig 10900 bp, 11 predicted proteins | sample CB27_Tmax_986_MG_FD_203504 | JGI IMG/M metagenome (GOLD analysis project Ga0310121, IMG submission 203504) | Marine microbial communities from Western Arctic Ocean, Canada - CB27_Tmax_986 | ecosystem: Environmental > Aquatic > Marine > Oceanic | place: Canada: Western Arctic Ocean | collected...
AAACGAATCGAGAAGAGTAGCTGCATGCACGGGAGAGGCTCCTTCCAAGAAAAGAACCCCCCTGCAAAAGCCTCTACGCAGAAATTCAGCCTAGCGTTCGGTGAAAATTACTTTGCAGTTCTCCTGCAAAACGTACACGGAAGCTTGACTTCTGTAAGAGCCAAAGTTATTCTAGCTCCTTACTGGCAGTTAACCGTTCGACATTGCCTCTTCAGGCACCGCTAATTTAGTTCAATCAACGACATCTGGATCCTTCTCCCCGCTGCTACCTATTGGCAGTGGGGAATCCGGGAGCATCCGGTTGTCGTTTTTTTTATTGGGGCCATCCCAATGTGAGGGTTGGCAGCGTTTTTACCCGCAATCGACCGTGGGCAACTCTCCCCCAGAGAGAATGAAACCTTTATCGGTCGGTTGCTATTTACCGGGAGAGAACCAATGCGTCTGACTACACTGTTTTTCCCCGCTGTACTTCTGGTCTGTACGTCCCAAATCTATGGCGAACAGTTCTCGGGAATCGGCAATCCGACTGATACGATCTGGGTGGAGACGCCCGACATTACGAACGACACAGAGTTTGTAAATAATGGGTCAATTAGGATCACATCTGCCGGCACGCTGACCAACAACGGCACGCTGCATAACGCGGCTCAGGGCGCTGCATAACGCGGCTCAGGGCTTGGTGATGAACCAGGGCCATCTGAACAACAAGGCGACGTTGAGAAACGACGAGGGCTGCACTCTATTCAACGATGGTACGTTCGAGAATTGGCCGGGCGGCAGGTTGACCAACGAAGGCATGCTGGAAAACCCGCGTTATCTGGTCAACCGGGGCACACTGACCAACAAGGGGGTATGGGTAAATGGTCTAATGACCGGTGGCGTGCTGGACACCTACGGCAGGCTGATCAACGCCGGCACACTGACGAATACCGGCAAGTTGACCATCTCCGTGGGTGCCAACTCCGTGGGTCCGCACCTGATCAACATTCACCTAGGCACGCTGATCAACAAGGAGACGTTGAGCAACCAAGCCGGCAGCACGCTACTCAACGCCGGCACACTGATCAACGCGGCCGGCGGCAAGCTAACCAACAATGGCACGATTGATACGGTCCATGGTACGTTCACCAACAACGGGACGCTAAAGGGTAGCGGGTCGATCAAAGGCAGTTATACCGATCATGGCCATACCGAACCGGGCAATTCAGCCGGTGTGATGACCATTGACGGCGAATATTTCAAAGTTGAGGGCAGCAAAGAGATCGAACTGGGCGGTCATTTTGATGGGGGTGGCGATAAGTCATCCACCGAACATGATTGGCTGGACGTGACGGGGAATGTCGAACTGGCCGGCACCCTGGAGGTTCTGTTGATTGACGGTTTTGAGCTCGCGGAAGGAATGTCGTTCAACTTCCTTCGCGTCGGTGGCACGCTCACCGGTGAGTACGACGGACTTAGCGAAGGTGGTCTGGTGGGTAACTTCAGCGGCGAGGATCTGTTCATCACCTATGCCGCTGGCAGTGGCAACGACGTAGCGATCTATACCATCCCAGAACCCACCACCCTCCTCTTAGCCCTCTTGGCCCTGGTAGCCGCACCGCTTCGAGTGCGGTGCGGGTGAGGGCCTCTGCAGGCCGCGTAGCGACGGATCGTCCCGCAGTCCCTGCGCAGTCCTAACACACTGTGTTAAGGTAACCGCCGGCTAAGCAGTCTCCGAGGACAGGCTCACACCTCCGCTTTCCTCCCATCGAGCTAAAACGGGGCGACCGCCTGATGGTCGGGTTCGAGCATGACAATCAACGCATCCTGGCCACCGAGGTTCTCAAACACCATGTCTGAAACGGGGTCCACGACCGGCTCACCTTCCTGGCCGCCGAGGCTTGACGCCAACTCCAGTTCGTTTTGTTGATACAAGCCCTCACCATCGACAACCAAGTGGTCCGACAGGTTTGTATTCATCAGTGGCTCACCTTCTTGGCCGCCGAGGCTTGACGCCAACTCCAGTTCGTTCGAACGCGGCGGCCGGATGAAGCTGTTGGGCACGCAATTGTCGATAAACGGCTCACCTTCCTGGCCGCCTAGGTAAAGCGGTCCGTCCGTCGGATGCCCTCCCGCCTCCCACACGTGATCACTCGCAATATGATCTGTCACGGGCTCACCTTCCTGGCCGCCTAGGTTTGCGTTTTTTAAGAAGTTAACACTGCCAAACAGCTCTTCGGTGGTGGAGTGCGTCTCGACAGAATACAAATCGCCGGGGTCCAATTCAGCAACCAAGTCGCCGTGGTCAAATCCAGCAACAACAGGGGTGTCTGGTAAATCAGCCGCTGCACCTCCTACGAGGTCGGCAGCAAACAACTGCTTGGCTTCGAGAGCTTCAAACTGGCCACGTCGTTTCGAGTATTTTGAGAGACTCATCTTGGGGTGTCCTTCCATTTCTTGGGATGCGACAGTAACAGGCCAAGTGTTGGCCATTTGTTTGACTGAGCTACCAACACCACAGGTTTCGGACAGGTTCCGAAAAGGTGTTTATTTATCTCAGAATGAGATTAGAGGTGGTTTTCGTCTGGCCAGAACTTACCCCTTATCACCTTAACTACTTTACCCCTTGCCCGGCGTAGCCGGTGCGAAGTTTGACCGGGGGTGGGTCGAGTTCAAGCGGATGTTGTTCCGGAAAATCGCCTGTTTCCGCGTGCAGTTTTTTTACATAAGTTTGGTTCCGAGAGACGGTCTTGTGTCCCAGCTCAAGCAGACTTCCAAAAACTTCGATTTTGGGATAGCGTGCGGAATCATTCGTCACCGAGTCTGCTGCCGCCAAGCGCAGCAAATACAAGACCACCGCCGATCCAGAGCTATTCCAGAACACCCCACAACCACTGGACAAAAGTGGTGAAGAGGATCCGGTTACTTTTTCTCAGCAACCTTTTGCTGGACGTCGACCTGCTCAGTTTTTAACAACTCGGCAACTTTTTCAGAAACTTTATTGGCCAGCAAACCGCTGGGGTCACAGCCGGCAGCTATAGAGCGGATCTTACCACCCTTTTCGATGAGAAAATTGGTGGGCATAACCTTGGTTTGGAATATGTTCCAACTCGTCCCTTTGGTATCAACCGCATACAACATTTTCAGTTTCTTTTGCTTCACATAAGTCTCAACTTTTTTGTCCGGCTCCCGGAAGATCGCCAGACTCGTGAGCCCTTGACCCACATATTCATCATGCAAGGTTTGAAAGTAGATGAGTTCCTTATCACAACCGGCGCAACCACACGTAAGACGAACCAACACCGGCCCTTGCTCGGTCAATTGCGCCAGGTCGATCGTTTTGCCTTGCGAGTCCTGGATCTTGAAATCAGGTGCTTGCGCACCAATAACGACCGTCTTTTTTTCCTCTTCCGCCTTCGTCTCCGTTTTCGAATCCGCGGCTTGCAGTCCCACCGTAATTGTCAAAACAGCCAGCGCCAGGGCGTTACGCAGAAACCATCTCATGAGGTACTCCAATCGGACAATGATACGTGCACCGGGTTGTATAATTTAACCACTCTTATGTAGTTTAATAATTTTAGTCTGCATTAGCAACTTCAAAGTGCTTCGAGACAAAATCGAGGACGTCCACAGCGACGGCGTTTTCGACGCAGCCGACTACACAGTGTGGCAAGATAACGGGGGCGACTGGAAGGATTACCGAACCTGGAAGGATAACTTTGGCCAGTCTATCGCCAGCGGTTCAGAAGGTACGGCTACTGTCCCAGAACCCACCACTCTGCTGTTGGCCCTCTTGGCCCTGACTGCCGCACCGCTGCGAGTGCGGTGCGGGTGATGTGTGGCAGAGGGCCTCTGCAGGCCGCGTAGCGGTGGATCATCGTAGCTTTTCACCCGTGTTGATCTGCATCGGGTGGAGGATGGCCAGACTAACTGACTCTGAATCAGTTGGGCCGGTATCCTACACTAGCATGTAGTCGCGGTGTCGGATGGGTAGTGGGGCACGCGGTACCCGGTACCCGGCTCCTGCCGGTGGATGACGTATTCCCGGCAGGGTAGGATAGAACCCGCTGGATATGGCCGATGGTAACGCGTTTACACGGGGGAGGGCCGACTGATGGGAACGATTCCAGTGGCTACAAGCCATGTTCAAATCACGAACTCGCTCGGCATGAAATTCAACTTGATACCGCCGGGTGGGTTCATGATGGGGAGCCCGACGTCGGAGTGGGGACGCAGGGGCGACGAAACCCAACACCGAGTAAAGATCACCAAGCCGTTTTACATGAGTGTGCATGAAGTGACGCAGTCGCAGTACGAGCGGATGATGGGTAAGAATCCGAGTCACTTCAGTGCATCGGGGGAAGGGTCGTGGGCTCTCCGTCCCGGATTCTTTAGCCGACTCTTGCGAGCCCCCCTTATCGACACATTGCAGTTTCCGGTGGAACAGGTGAGTTGGAACGATGCGGTGGAGTTTTGTAATAGGCTAAGCAAGAGTGAGGGCGTGGAATATCGCTTGCCGACTGAAGCCGAGTGGGAATACGCCTGCCGCGCGGGGGCGACTACCGCTTACAGCTTTGGAGATGACGAGCGTCAGTTGCCGCAGTACGCATGGTACAAGGATAACTTCAGCGAGACCACGCACCCGGTTGGCGAGTTAAAACCGAACGCTTGGGGCCTTTTTGACATGCACGGCAACGTGTGGGAGTGGTGCCAGGACTGGTACGGGGATTATGATCTGCAGGTGGTGAGCGACCCGACAGGTCCGGCGTCGGGCATTCGCCGTGTGTTGCGTGGCGGGGCGTTCTCCTATCGTCCGAGGCTCGTCCGTGCTGCCATCCGCTACAACAGCTTCCGCCCGGACGGCCGTAGCCTCTCTTTTGGTTTTCGTTTGGCCAGAACTATCCCCTTATCACCTTAACCACTTTACCCGTTGCCCGGCGTAGCCGGGGCGAAGTTTGACCGGGGGTGGGGGGGTGTTTTTCTGGGGGCCGTGCTGCCACAGTCACGGCCTTAGACACGCGTATCTTCTGCCATAATTATTACTTTTGGGGCAGGAGCAACTGCAATGTAAACGTTGTTTACATCACCCGTGCCGCACTCGAAGTGGCACGGCGACCAGGGCCAAGAGGGCCAACAGCAGGGTGGTGGGTTCTGGGACGGTGAAGACATCGTACCATCCCTTCGGGAAAACGCTGTCGGCTGAGCTAGTGAAAATGGGCACCGGTCCAGGTGACTTCATCCCAAGCCTGCACGTCAAACAGGGCGTATTCGTTCTTGAAACCCGTGCACGCGGTCCAGGACTTTCACGGGAAGGCTGGCGAACCAGAGGGTCATTTTTCCCCAGCCGCATCTTTTTCGGGGAGTTGTTCTCCTGACCTGGATCTCAGGAGGCGCTCGAAGGATCTCAGGAGGCGCTCGAAGATGCATGTGACACACCCACCGCCTGCTCCACTGACGGTGCCTGCAGTGATTGCAACAAACGGTCGTGATGTGGCACTTAAAACTAACAGGAAACCACCCAATGCACAAAGTAGAATAACAACAACGTCTTTCTTTTGAATATTCATCAGTTTTCTCCAAAATAAAACCATGTTCAGGTCGGTCTGCCCGACCGTTTTACGTAACCGGGGCAGGAGTAAACATTGATGGGCAAAGCGAACGGACTGCTTGTTCCGATTCCGGTTGACCGGTTTGTTGTCACACGTTCATATTTCGTAGCCGGCGACTAAGACTTTTCTACGAAAGGTGAATTCCGGCGTTTGGATTGTCATGGTGACGGTTGTCGGTTTGGCGCCGAAAAGTTTGGCAAGCAATCGGTTGTCCGTAACAGTAAGGTGAACCTTGCCGTCTACAATCTTCGCTTCGCCGTAGTCACCAGCAATATGGCTGCCGTCTTTAGACACAACCCACAGAGTGTGCTGACACGCATCAAGAATGTCCGATAGCGATCCATTTGCCGGTATGGCAGGAGCCATTTTGAACAGCGCTGGGCCGAATTTGTAACCCAATTTGTGATTACCAGTCGCCACACTCCAGTTGTATTCGAGAAAGTCGTTGGGCGTTTCTACGTTGTACCATGACCATTGTTCTCTTTTCGTGGTGGGGAAGATGAATACCGCTTTGCTATGAGAAACATGGGCAACCCATTGCAAGTCTTCGATCGCCGGATCCTTGGACTGCGCCACTAGTTCAACACAAAAAACGGCAATGACGACCAAAGCAATTAGGGAAGACTTCATTTTGAATGTTCCATGGCGTAAGTGGGGCAACTTGCACTCTTGAAAGGGATCGCAGAAAGTACCTCAAGAAGCACCCCAACCACCCGACGTATAAGTAGTCTGCCACTCGGTTTCAGCGACCCCCTAAAGGGGTCGCTGAGGCTGAGAATAAGGCTCGTGCGGCTAAGAGAGGCCTGTGGGCCGATCCTGAGTCCATACCGCCCTGGGAGTGGCGTCGACTCAGCAAAGACGAGAAGGCGAGGGAGAAAGGTATTGCGCCCCCCCTTCAGATAGTGACGGTTTGGGAAGTTCAACGAATGACCAGCCGAAGGCTGCGATGAGCTATTGGATCAGCACCAATAGTCGCAAGCGACACAACTCGGGTTGTCGCTGGTATGAGAATTCTAAAGGCCGTGCGTGCACGGCCAGTGAAGGGGTTGCTTGTAAAGTCTGTGGTGGGTGAGGGATAGGTCGAGTTTGGGCGGCTGCCATATCGTCCATGTGGAAGATGCCTGTCGGGCATGGGAGGGGGTATTCTGAGATACAGAATATGCCAGAGCTAAAGATGAGTAATTTCCCAACCTGGGATGCAAAAGAAACTACTGCTCATGGCGGTCTGCGGAATCCTCAGGAGATAATGTTATGAAACGGCTGATTGTTTTCTTGTTGCTGTCGTGCCTTGCTAGTCGTGGGGCAGAGGCAGATCCACCGCAGGCCGTTGCTCCGTTTGATAGTGATCAAGCCAAAGCCCATCAAAAAGCATGGGCCGATAAACTCGGCGTACCTGTTCAAATCACGAACTACGTTGGCATGAAACTCAACCTGATCCCGCCGGGCGAGTTTGCGATGGGGAGCCCGAAGTCGGAGTCGGGACATCTACCCGACGAAACCCAGCATCTGGTACGGATTACAAAACCGTTTTATTTGAGCTCGCATGAAGTGACACAGGAGCAATACGAACAGGTGATGGGTAAAAATCCCAGCTATCACAATGGTATGGACAAACCGGTCGACACGGTGAGTTGGCAAGATGCAGTGGAGTTTTGCGGTAAGCTCAGCGACGAGGAAGGGGTGGAATATCGCTTGCCGACCGAAGCCGAGTGGGAATACGCCTGCCGCGAGGGAACGACGACCGCTTACAGTTTTGGGGATGACGTTTCCGGGCTTGGCGAATACGCATGGCACATCGGCAATTCGAATTCCACCACGCATCCGGTTGGCGGTTTAAAACCGAACGCTTGGGGTCTTTTTGACATGCACGGCAACGTTTTTGAGTGGTGTCAGGACTGGTACGGCCCTTATGAGAGCCTGCAGGTGGTGAGCGACCCGACAGGTGCGGCGTCGGGCCACTACCGTGTGTTGCGTGGCGGGGCGTTCGTCGATCTACCGAGGCTCGTGCGTGCTGCCGACCGCCACACCGACCAACCGGGCAGCCGTTACCACCTTATTGGTTTTCGTTTGGCCAGAACTTACCCCTTATCTCCTTAACCACTCTACCCCTTGCCCGGCGTAGCCGGGGCGAAGTTTGAGAGGGGGGGTCGAGTTCCAGCGGCTGTCACATCGGGGAATCGCTTGGTCCGGCGTGCACAATTTTCCCGACAAGTGTTGAGGCTGCAAAACACCGCGGCGCCCAGCGGCCTCTAATTTTAGACCTACTTCGTGTCGCCCTGGTCACGCGGTCGCGTTATAACGCGGACATGAAGCCCGTTTCTCTGTAGCGAGACACAGAACCGTCACTTTTCGGCATGAGCACCGGCCCATCACATTAATTCTTGACTCCGCTTAATATATTCTTCAAACGGGTTGTGATCTTCAGCCACGGTAGTGTTATACATTCCGGCCCGCGCCGTGGGGCTCAGGCCGAATTGCGTCGCTATGCGTGAGAACTGGGTAAAGGCGTCCCGCTTGCTGATTTGCCACGCACGCTCCGCCTGGTAGCCCGTGGGCCGATCGCTGTTTGCCAAGGTTGCGAACTCATTCCACCAGTAGCACAGGGCCGAGAGATTCGTGCTGTCCAGTGACGACGCGTAGCCATACTTTCCAAGTGGCTCAGCCAGTTGATCGAAAAGCTTTGCACCGTAAGGCCCGAACTTGTCGAGTCCCAGCAGGTCTTCGGCCTGGCCTTCCCCAATCACGTCTTGTCGGTCGTCGTGGGCCGATGGGTCGTACGTACCTTCTGCCAGGTGCGAAGCGATTGGTTTAGGTCGCCGGCCACCTTGTCCTTTTTGTGGTCCTCGTGTTCCCATGGTGTGCATCCTTTCTGAGAGAAATCCCGAGAGCATAAAACTTACTAGAAAAATTGTGCACACCGGGGCAAATGATTCTCAGGCAGTCGGCCTTTTGAACTCGACCCCCCCCCCGTTTTGGCCAGTCATAGCTGACATTGGTATTAGGCATTCTCTTCGACGTTTTTAGTTGTCAGTAATGCGGCCAGTCGGTGGCATTCGTTGGTAGAGAGTCGCATTCGCAAGCGATCGGCCAGGTGTCGCAATCTAGCGGGGATTGCGCTGGATTCTACGTCGCCTGTTTCAGAATTACCGATTTTTCCCGGGGTTTTTGGGGGTAGTTCGAGTCCCTCCTCCGCTACTTGGGCCTTTCCGCGATGCGTTTTCGCCTGATAAAAAGTAGGGTGGTCGGACAAGGTGCCGGTGGGCTGGGGCGTTAGAGTTTTTTGTTCTGTTCAACGAAACGCCTGTTGAAGTTCAAACTGATCGCTGATCGGTTCACCGGCGATTCGGTACCGGTCGCGGGAAGTGTCACGCCAGCAGCGGTTCCGTTGATTTGTGACACGGGTATGGTATATTGGTGATCATGCATGCCGAGATCGCCGTTACAGTTATGTTGGCATCCTGGCAGCGTGTCACCGAACGATTGAATCGGCGCGTTTTGGCAGGCAGAGTGAACGAGTATTATGAGGCGGTGGTCGCGGACGGCAGCCTTTCTTTTGATGCTGTTTTTCTTGATCCCGACCGTTGGTACGAAGTGGACACGCTCGGGGATCTGCGTGAAGCCGAACGGATGTTCCCGAAGCGTGCCGATGAGGTACCCCCTCGGCACGACCTTGCCACGTCTGGAGCCCGAACGTTCCGCCAAACTACTTAAAGTCGGACAAACCCGCTCGCCGCATTCCCGAATTCGCAACGGGAAGGGACAGACTGAAGAGACTAATACGCCATTACTGAAAAATATGACCAATTTCGATTGTGAATCCCAGGAACGAAAATACGAGTTCATTGCCGGCCAGCATGGCGGTTACTGGCGTCATGGTTTCGTCGACCATGCCTATCTCTATAATCTCTATTTCCCGCCGGATGCACTGCTGGATCATTTTGGAAACCACTTGCGAGAACTGGTTCTGAACTACCCTGTTGCCCAGGACGTCCTTGCCGGTTTAGTCGGCACGTTGATCGGACAACCATCTCAGCGGATCGTCGTTGGCAACGGCGCCGCCGAACTGATCAAGGCCATCTCGGGCAATCTCTCCGGTCGATTGATCGTCCCGGTGCCGTCGTTCAACGAATACGTCAACGCAGCTCAAGCGGATCGGGCTGTGGAGTTTCCCCTCGAGCCGTCCACGCTTGAGTTGGACGTCGACCAGTTTGCCGCCCAGGCCGCTCGCTGCCAGGCCGAGGTTGCCGTCGTCGTGACGCCGAACAACCCGACATCGCTTGTCGTGCCAAGGACCGACCTCCTCCGCTTGGCGAAGAGGCTTGCCGGCCATGACTGCTCGCTCATCGTCGACGAATCCTTCATCGATTTTACCTCCCATCGCGAACAGTTCACGCTGGAGCGAGACATCGAGCACCATCCGAACCTGGCCGTCATCAAGAGCATGAGCAAAGCCTACGGCATCTGCGGGCTGCGCATCGGCTATTTGCTCACCGCCAACAGCGAACTTGCCGAGACGATTCGCGGCCGGATTCCGATCTGGAACATCAACGGCTTTGCCGAGGCGTTTCTTCGCCACGTGCCGAAGTACCGCCGGGAGTTCCGAGAAAGCTGCCGGCAGGTTGCGGCCGATCGGCACGGTCTTTATGGGCAGTTGTGTACGGTTTCGGGGATGACCGTCTACCGACCCGCCGCAAACTTTGTCTTCTGTCGTCTTCCCAACGGTGCGGCCAGCGGTCCCGAGGTGACCCGCCGTCTGTTCGTCGAGCACAACATGTACGTAAAACACTGCCAGGGAAAAACGCTCCCCGACGGCGACCGCTATCTTCGAATTGCCAGCCGCACTCAGCCTGAGAATGGGAAACTGGTCGAAGCGTTGAAAGATATCATCGGCCCGAAAGATCACTGATGCAAAACTCCGATCCGCCGCAACCGGTGAGACCGAGCATCGTTGGCTTTGCCCTGGATCTTCCCAATATCTGTTCTCTGGCGGGGCTTTTCTGCGCGCTGCTCGGAATTTATTACGCGATTCAGGGCGTTTTCCCTGCAGCCATGATCGGCATTCTCTGGGCCGTGGTCTTTGACTGGTTCGACGGAGCGATTGCCCGGCGGCTTGCCGGTCGAACGGCGTCGCAACGGGCCTTTGGAACTCAGCTCGATTCGCTGATTGACGTGGTCAGTTTTGCTATTTGTCCAGCCATCGTGTTACTCAGCTACGGTCAATACAGTCCCTGGTTTGTTCCCGGAGCGTTTGCGATTCTTTCGACAGGAGTGCTGCGACTGAGTTACTTCAACGTATTCGGCCTTATGGACGA
>Ga0310121_10005487_pt1 | contig 10900 bp, 7 predicted proteins | sample CB27_Tmax_986_MG_FD_203504 | JGI IMG/M metagenome (GOLD analysis project Ga0310121, IMG submission 203504) | Marine microbial communities from Western Arctic Ocean, Canada - CB27_Tmax_986 | ecosystem: Environmental > Aquatic > Marine > Oceanic | place: Canada: Western Arctic Ocean | collected...
CGCCAGGCGACGGCCGGCCGTCGCGCCGGCAACAGGATCCTGAACTGGCTCGCCAGCTACCTGACCGGACGGCCGATCCCGGACCTGACGTCCGGCTTGCGAGCGGCGCGGCGCGCCCACCTGCTCGAGTTCATCCATCTGATGCCGAACGGCTTCTCGACACCGACGACGACGACGCTGACGTTCCTCAAGGCGGGCTACAACGTCGCGTTCGAGCCCGCGGAAGCGGCAGCGCGCGAGGGTGAGTCGAAAATCCGGCTGGCCCGGGACGGCGTCAAGTTCTTCCTGATCCTGCTGAGAGTGATCACGCTCTTCAGCCCGCTGCGCATCTTCGTGCCGATCGCCGCCATTCCGTTCGCGCTGGGCACGGGATACATGGTGTGGACCGTGTTCCAATACGTGCGCGTCACGAACTCATCCGTCCTGTTGATCGTCCTGGGCGTCATCATCTTCCTGATCGGGCTCGTGTCGGAACAGATCTCGGCGCTCTGGCTCGAACGAAGACGGTGATCGCTCGGTCCGGGATCGACCGGCTGCTGTGATGCCCCACACCATCGTCATGGTGACGACGTCGTATCCTCGGTTCGCCGGGGATACCGTCGGGACCTTCCTCGAGCCGATCGCTAAGGGAATCGCGGCGCGCGGTCACGCGGTCCACGTGGTGGCGCCGTGGCATCCCCGCATCCGGCGTGCGCCGCTCGAAGGGGGCGTCCGCTTGCATTATTTTCGATACGCCCCAGCCCGCCTGTCGGTCTTCGGCTATGCGGAAGGTCTAAGGGCGGACGTCCACCTCACGCGCGCGGCCTATCTCACGGCCCCACTCGCGTTCGTCGCGGGAACACTCGAGGCCCGCCGCGTCGCACGACGCTACGGCGCCACCGTCATGCACGGTCACTGGGTAATTCCAGGCGGTGTCATCGCGGCCGCGGCTGCGGCCGGGCGCCTCCCGCTGGCCATCAGCCTCCATGGCTCCGACATGTACGTGGCCGAGCGACACCGTCTGCTCGGACAGGCCGCCCGGCTGGCCTTTCGGCAGGCGGGCTGGGTGACGGCGTGCAGCGAGGACCTGCGAGGACGTGCCATCAACATGGGCGCCGTGGCTAACCGAACCGAGGTGTTGCCCTACGGCGTGGATGCGGATCGGTTTGCCCCGAACCCCGAAGGGAGCACGAAGGTGCGTGCCGAGCTCGGCGTGCCAGCGGACACGCCGCTGGTCTTCACTGCCGGTCGTCTCGTTCGAAAGAAAGGCTTCGAGTTCCTGATCGATGCCACGACCGCGCTGGCACCTACCTGGCCGGACCTCCGCCTGGTGATCGCCGGCGGCGGCGATCTGTACGACGAGCTTCGTGGGCGCGCCCGCGACGCGGGAATCGGCCACCGGGTGACGTTCGTCGGCGACGTGCCGCAGGACACCATTCCCGCCTATCTCAGCGCCGCCGATCTCGTCGTCGTGCCATCCGTTCGGGACGAGTCTGGCAATGTGGACGGGTTGCCCAATTTTCTCCTGGAGGCACTCGTCTCTGGCACCGCCGTCGTGACCACGGGCGTCGGCGGGATCGGCAGCGTGGCCAAGGATGGCCAGACGGCGGCGATCGTCCCGCCCGCGGATTCCGATGCGATCGCCAGGGCGGTCGATGCCTTATTGCGAGACCCAGCGCGACGGCGCAAGCTGGGCACGACGGCGCGCGCCCAGCTGCAACGCGATTGCGGCTGGGCCAACGTCGCGGAACAGTTCGAAGCGATCTACGACCGTCTAACCTCAAGCGGTGGATCGAGCGCGTGAGCAGCCACGTCCGTGACGGACGGCGCCGCTTCCGCCGGCCGCTTTCGGGCAACGACCGTCATGATGTCTCGCAAGTTGACGAACGGCGCCAGCCGCCCCAGCCGGATGGCGGAGCCGAGTCGTAGCGCCGCCCCGCCGGCGCGCGGCGCAACCAGCGTCGCCAGCTTCCAGAAGGCGAAATCCAGCGGCACCCGCTTGCCTGGCTTCGACACCGACAGAATCTCAAAGCCGGCTCGCACCAGCAGAGTCCCGATCGTGGCAGGTGAGAAGAAGTACAGGTGCCGGGGCGGAATCATCAGGTGCCAGAAGCGCCCCGTCATCCGCGCGGCCAGACTCTCGATGTCGCCGGTGCTCAACGCGAGCATCCCGTCATCACGCAAGACGTCAGCCGCCCGGCGCAGCGCCGCCAGCGGGTCCGGCTTGTGCTCGATGACATCCCACATCGTGACGACATCGACCACCCCGGCGTCGAGGCTCACCTCCAGGAAATCGCCGGCCACCACGTCCGCCAGCCCCCTGGCCCGAGCCTGGTCCACAGCATAGGTGGACATCTCCACACCGGCGATCTGCTCGACGTGCGGTCGGGCCGCCATCATGAAATCCCCGGTGGCGCAGCCAACGTCGAGCCAGCGGCCCCGGATCACGCCGGGGCTCGCGAGCAGCCGCAGCGCGCGGCGCGCGGCGTTCAGCATGCCCGGGCTGCGCGCCAGGCCGGCGAATTTCTCGCCCACCTGGAAGAACGACTTCGAATAAATCCGATCCAGCTCGTCGCGGGTTGGGTGCGGGCTCGCAAAAACCAGTTCGCACGACCGGCATCGCAGGATCGTGTAGCCCCCCTTGCGGAAAAGAGGCTCCAAGACGGCCGAAGGTCCGCACGTGATGCAGGGGCGCCGGTGGTCGCTCATCGAATGGCCGTTTCTAGGTGCACACCCAGCAGGAGACGTGTCCAGGGGGTCATTCTACTTGGGCGAAAGATTGCGCTACACTTCTGAGCCGGAGCGCTGGCCTCGCGGTCCGCCCTTCGTCTTCCATGCTGTATCAGGCCGTCGCCCTTGGCGTGATCGCCTACTTGCCGGGCGCCATCCTCTTTCGAGCGCCGATCGCCGATCGCTGGCGGCGCGCGGCACTCCGCGCCGAAGAGCGCGCGTTCTGGGCCGTCTTTATCAGCCTCTCGCTGTCGTCAACGGTCGCCTTGGGCCTGGCGGCGGCGGAACAGTACACCTTCGAACGTCTGCTCGCGGCAAACCTCGCCGTGTGTCTCGCCGTCGCGTTGCTCGCCCGCGGTCGGTTGCGGCTGGACACGGATGCGCCGCGGCCAGGTCTCACCGCGCTGGCGCCGCTCGTGTTGATCGGACTCGGGCTCTGGCTGTACTTCCCGTCCGCCGAGTACATCATCGGCGGGAAGGATCCCGGCGTCTACATGAACGAAGGGGTCCAGATCGCCCAGCGCGGCACGCTCGTCACACATGACCCGCAAATCGAATCTCTGCCACCCAGCTCGCAGGATCTGTTCATCTCCCGCCGGGACAACGACGCCTATTACGGCATCCGGTTCATGGGGTACTTCGTCACCGACCCGTCCGCCGGCACCGTGGTCGCGCAGTTTCCCCACCTCTATCCGGTCTGGATCGCGATCGGCTACGGCATCCACGGCCTCACGGGCGCCAGACAGGTCATCGGGATCTGGGCCATCCTCGGCGTCCTGGCGCTGTACTTCGTGGGCACGCGGGCAGTCGGGACCTTGCCGGCGCTCGCCGGCGCTACCTTGCTGGCCGTCCATGTCGCCCAGGTCTGGTTCAGCCGCTACCCGAACTCGGAACTGGTCCTCCAGGCCATGCTGTTTGCTGCGCTCCTGGCGTTTGCCAGATCCCACGTCGACGGCGATCGGTTCTTCGGCCCGGTGGCGGCCACGCTGCTTGGACTGTCGCTCTTCGCCAGGCTCCCCGCGGTCCTGGCCTGGGCGGCGGTCGGCGGGGCCTCCCTGGCCGGTGTCTTCGAGGGTCGTCGGCTTCGGCTGAGCTTCATCGCCCCGGCCGTCCTCTGGCTTGGACTCGCCACGTGGTACTTCCTCACGATCCTGGCGCCCTATGCGCAGCAGCCGATCGGATTCGTCAGGAATCTCCAAACGATCCACCTCGTCCTGATCGGCTTCAGCGTCGCCGGCCTGGCCGCGCTGATCGCAGCGTCACGCTCCGAGAGACTGCGCGTCGAGGTCCGGCGCTGGCTGCCCGTGGCAATCAGCGGCGTTGTCATTCTCGCCGCCACGTACGCGTACTTCCTGCGGACACCTGGCGGACGCCTCGCCGCTCACGACGCGCTCGCCCTTCGGACCTATGCGGCGTACTACCTGTCGCCTTACGGCCTCGTCGCGGCGCTGGTCGGATTCGTGCTGCTCGTCCGGCGCTCGTTCTGGCGAAACCCGGCGTTGATTCTGTCCGTCGTCGCATTTTCACTGTTCTTCTTCTACAAGATCCGAGTGGTGCCGGAGCACTTCTGGATGGCGAGGCGGTTTCTCCCCGTCATCCTGCCGATGTCGATGCTGCTGATCGGCACGGCGGCCTTCTGGGGAATCGAAGCGCGGTGGCCGAGCGCGCGGCAAGAGCAAATCAGATCCGTCGGCCGGCTGGTCATCGGCCTGGCATTCGTTGGGCTCCTAGGCCAGCAGTACCTGGCGGCGTCACGCCCGATTCTCGGCCATGTCGAGTACGCCGGCGTCATCCCGCGCCTGGAGGAGCTGGCGAACCGGTTCGATGACGAGGCGCTGCTCATCGTCGAGTCCAGAGCGGCATCAGACCTCCACGTGTTGGCGCTCCCGCTCGCCTACATCTATGCCCGGAACGTGCTGGTTCTCAGCGACTCCCGGCCCGACAAGCTCGCCTTTCTTGAGTTCCTGACCTGGGCGCGCACGCAGTATCGCGACATCTTCTTCATTGGCGGCGGCGGCACCGATCTGCTGTCGGGCATGGTGTCCGTGACCCCGATCGGCAGCGAACGCTTCCAGGTGCCGGAGTACGAATCGCTCTTCAATGCGTACCCACGGGCCGTGAGCCGCAAGGAATTCGACTTCGGGATCTACCAGCTCGGCGATGCCGTCAACGCGCGGGGGCCGTTCTCGCTCGACGTCGGCACGATGGACGATCTGCACGTCGTGGACTTTCACGCCAAGGAGCGATCGTCGTCAGACGTGACCTTCCGTTGGTCACGCGAAGAATCCCATGTCATGATTTTGAACACGACACCCGCAGCCCGCACGCTCACGCTGTGGATGAACGATGGCGGCCGTCCCGGCAACGTGATTCCGACTCGGGTCGCCGTCTACCTCGACGACGTGCTGCTCGGTGACGTTGGTGTCACGACCGGTTTCGAGCCGTACTCCTTCACCATCCCCCCGGACCTCGCCGAAGCGATGGCGGCTCGGCCAGACGCCACGGAGCTCACCCTGCTGGTCGATACCTGGAATCCGCTCGAGGTGCTTGGGGTGGCGGACGACCGTGACATCGGCGTGATGCTGGATCGCGTCGAGATACAATGACGTACCGGTGTTCGATCACCTGCTGATCCACGACCGCCCTGAACGGTGGCTCGTCGGCGCAGCCGACCTCGTATTGTCGGCAGGCGCGGCGATACTGCGGCGCACCTCGCTTTCGCCCGCTCCTCCGCGACGAATCCTGCTCCTGCGACTCGAACGAATCGGGGATCTGCTCATGACCCTGCCCGCCCTGGCAGCGCTGCGGCAGGCGCTGCCAGACGCGAGGATCGATCTGGTCGTCGGCAGCTGGAACGAGCCGCTGGCCCGCCTGCTAACCGTTGTCGATCATGTCGAAACGGTCGACGCGCCGTGGCTGGCCAGGGAGCAGGCAGGAGCGGGCTATCTCGAATTGACCCGGCGGGCCCGGCGCTGGCGCGCGGGCCATTACGACCTCGCTCTGAATTTCGAGGGCGACATTCGATCCAACGCCCTGATGGCACTGTCCGGAGCGCCGCGCCGCGCCGGCTTCACCATCAAGGGGGGTGAGGCGCTGCTGACCGAGCATGGGTCCTGGAACGGACATGCCCATGTCGCGGTCAACGCACTCCGCCTCGTCGACGCCGTGCTCGGGCGCCCCTCCGAGCCCGCGTCTCCGGACGACCGCCGCCTCCTCACCATTCCGGGGGCCGTGCGGTCGAAGGCGCAACACGTGCTCGACCGAATCGGCCGGCCAGCGATCGGCATTCATGCCAGCGGCGGACGGGCGATCAAGCAGTGGGATTCGGCCCACTTCGCGGAGGTCGGCGCCCGGCTGGCCCGGGCGCGCGGCGCGACGATCGTCCTGACCGGCTCGGCCGGCGACCGGCCGGAGGTCGACCGAGTCAAGGCGGCGCTCCCCCACGACGTTCCGGTCGTCGACCTCGCCGGCGCGCTGGACCTTCCGCACCTGGCGGTCGTGCTCGAACACCTGTCGCTGTTCGTCACGGGTGATACCGGCCCGATGCACCTCGCGGCCGCGATGGGAACCCCGATCGTCGCGATCTTCGGTCCGTCAGACCCGGCCAATTACGGCCCCTGGACGCCACGCGCCCGCGTCGTGCGCGTGGACATCTGGTGCAGCCCCTGCAATCGGATCCGCCGCCCACCCTCGCGCTGCGATGGCCATACACCAGACTGCCTGGTCGGCGTCGACGTGAGCCAGGTCTGTCGCGCCGTGGATGATCTGCTTTGCGGCGGTCCAGGAATCCGCACCGGTGCCAGCTCCCCATTACCGTCGGCCTGAGAGCACGTCATCGTACATCTGAAGCTGCCGATTCGTTACCGCTGTCCACGAGAAGTCGCGCTCAACGATCGCCCGGCCGGCACGTCCCATCGTCGTGAGACGATCCCAGGCGAGTAGTGCGTCCACGAGTGCCGTCGCCAGTTCGTCTACATTGCCTGGCTCGACGAGCCATCCGCTGACGCCCGCCTCAACTTTGTCCGGCAGTCCTCCGGCGGTCGTCGCCAGAACCGGCCGTCGATGCGCCATCGCCTCGAGCGTCACGAGCGAGCTGCCTTCGTAGAGGGTTGGATGGACAAACAGGGTTGCCGCCTCATACCACGCATGCAGCGTGGCGTCTGAAATCCGGCCGAGCATCGTCGTTCTGGAGCGTAGGCCCAGCGCATCCACCAGCCGCGTCAGCCTGGGCCGATGCGGCCCGTCACCGATCAGCACCCAACGCCAGGCGCGGCCCAGGCCGGAACTCGCACCGAGCGAAGCCTGGGTTGCGATCTGCGCGAGCGCCCGCGCGAGCACATCCAACCCCTTGTTCTGTTCGAGGCGGGCGACGCTCAGGAGCACGGCGTCGTTCGGGCCGAGCCCGAGGCTCGACCGCACGGCGAGGCCCTCGTCCGGTCCGGCAAGGCGATCACAGCCGTCGAGGTCGACAGCATTCGGCACGATCCCTACGCGGTGTTCGGGGATACGGAGATGTGTGAGGACGGTCGGCACCAGCGACCGGTCAGTCGCGATGACGCGGTCGGCCGCAGCCGCGCAGGCGCGGACGACCACCTGGAGTGGCCGATACGCGATCCGCTTCAGCGGGGCTCGCGAGGGATCAGTCGCGCCGAACTCCTCCAGGCCTTGAGGGTTGAAGATGAGCGGGACGGTGCCTAACCGATCACGGCGTCGCGCCAATGCATAACCAAACACACTGGCGCCCAGACCGTGAACCACGTGGATCCCGCCCTGTCTCACGAGGTCGGCCGCCACGCGACCGGCGCGCCAGCCGAACAAGGGGTACGCCGAGCTTCGGTCCAAAATCGTCGTTCCTCGGCGGCCAGCGAAAGGAAACGTCCGATAGGGCACGAACCGCCATTCGAGGCGGCTCCTGTCGAAATCCCCCGGTAGATCGCCCGGGACGCCCGGCGGCGGCCGCGTCACCACCGTGACGCGTACAGAGCGCTGTAGAAGATGGTGGACCAAATCGTAGACGTGACGCTCTAGGCCGCCGACGCCGTGGAGCGGATACATGGCGCGAGCCAGGACGATGACGTGGAGGTCGTCGGGTCTCACCGCTTCACATCAAGGCAGGTGACGCACCGTCGATCAGCTCTCGGTAAAGCGCTTCTACCCGCCGTCCGACCGCCGGCGCATCGAACCTCACCTCGACCTGTCGGCTCGCCGCCTGCCCGAGTCGGCATCGCAGCGCCTCGTCTGCGACGAGCCGACGCAGATCATCGCCAAGGCCGTCGCTCCCCTCCGACAACAGTCCGGTCTCATCGTGTGTGATGATGTCGCGCGTCCCGCCGGTGTCCATGGCCGCGGTCGCGACACCCAGCGCGGCCGCTTCGAGCAGCACCCGACTCAGCGATTCTGGCCCGTGCGAAGGAAACACGAGCGCAGAGGCGTGTCTCAACCACCGTAGCGTCTCGGGCCTCGACAGCCATCCGGTGAATCTGATGTTCCGGCCGGTGCGTCTGGCGAGTCGTTCCATCAGTGGGCGCTGGGGACCATCACCGACGACCACGACTGGCCAGGTGAGTCCGGCCCGCTCGACCGCGGCGATCAACTTGCTCGACCCTTTGTTCGGCGCAAGCTTGCCCACATACACGGCGTACGGCCCGGGCAGCGGCGCCTCTCCCTTCGCTTGCGCGCGGATGCCCTCGAGATCGACGGGATTCGGAATGACCTCGACACGAGTCGAGCGCAAGTCGTCCGTCCGGCTGCCGAGATCGGCGGCAATCGCCGAGCTCACGGCAATGACGGCGTCGGCGTCGGCAAGCGCCCGACGCTTGACCCGAAGGTTGGACCGCATATACGGAATGGCCGGCAGGGCGAGCGGCCACGCCGATCCCGCCCGCGGCCTGACGCACCGGGTCATCATCGACGGCGTGCAGGCTGGGCACAGTTCAGACGCACCGGGGTCGTGAATCAGATCGCTCCAGTAGCACAGCGGCCAATAGTCGCGGACGGTGCAGACCACGGGCCGGCGCTCCGCCCGCGCGGCACGCACCGCTGCCGGAATGCTCAGCAGGTGCTGGCCGTGCACGAGGTCGATCTGCTCGTCACGAACGATCTGGGCGAGCGCCCGCGCGTAGTGGCTGTAGAGGCGCTCGTTCTTGACGTAGTTCCGGACGAACGGTACGGGCGGCGCCCAGCCTCGGTACTCCCTGACCTGGAAGGCGTCGTGGACCGCCGACGCGCCGGCCGCCGCAGGCCCGAAGACTGGCCTGGAGACCACGACATGGTGGCCGTTTGCCCGCAACGTCTTGGCCAGCTCGTAGGTGCTCCACCCACTCCCGCCGCAAACGGGTGGAAACGCATCCGTGGCGATCAAGATTCGCATTGCCTCACACTACCGCCATGCGCTCGCGCGCACGCACCAGCGCGTCGGCGAGCTTTCGACAGTGGACATCCCAGCCGTACTCGTCCGCGGCGCGCTGGCGAGCTGCGCGCCCCATCGCCAACCGATTCGGCGCGTCGGCGAGCCGTTCGATCGCGTTCGGCAGTGCGTGGCTATCCGCGGCATCGTAGACGAACCCTTCACGCTCGTGTTGGACCAGTTCTGTCATACGCCGCACGTTGGGCGCGACCACCGGTAGACCGGCCGCCATGTACTCGAAGAGTTTCAGGGGCGACCAGTAGAAATCGAGCCGCAGCGGACCATGCGCCGCCAGGTCGAACGGCGCCACCCCGATGTCGGCCGCAGCCAGGCACGCCGGCATCCGATCATGCGATAGGGCCCCGGTGAACACAATGCCATCGACACCGGCCGCTGCCCGTCGCACCCGAGGCAGTTCGGGGCCATCACCGACGAACACCGCCTTGATGTCTCGACGGCCACGCAACCGGAGCTCCGCAATTGCCCGAACCAGATGAACCGCCCCGTGCCAGGGTCGGAAGGCGCCAGCGAAGATCGCCACGGTGTCACCGGACTCACGGCGAAACGGCACGTCGCCTCTCGCGTCGGGAGTGAACCTGGCGGTATCGGCTCCCCACTCGCTTCGAAGCACTCGATCCGTGTCGACCCACGCCGGCAGGATGGCGGCACTCGGCGTGACGAACAGGTGCGCCCGACGGCACTGCCAGTCGCGCCATCGACGCATCGGCTCCACGAGCATCACCCGGTCGAGCCGGGACTTGGTCGAGCCAGGGTAGTCGATCACCGGCGCGTTGACCTCGAGCACCATCAGCGCACCGGCCGCGGCGGCGGCGATCACGCCCTCCCCGCCAAAATTGTAGTACCGCTCCATGACGACATCCGCCCTGAGCGATCGTGCAAGCTCCGCAACGCTGCGTGCCCGCATCCATCGCAACTGTCGCCGCTCCAGCGGAGGACGCATCGGGTGCCACTGCACTGGACCGTCAGGAAACGGTCCACTTCCCGGTGTGATCAGTGCGTGAACCTCGTGACCGAGCGCCGCCAAGCCAGCTGCGACCTGTGAGACGTGGACCGACCCGCCGTTCGTGCCGGGAACGGACTGATCAATGGCCGCGTAGAGAATCCGCATGACTCAGCGTGGCGCCGTCAGCGAGCCCGCCGCCGGTTCCGGGAGTCGCTCGAGCAGCGCAAAGAAGGGACCGCTCTTAATCCTCCCGAACAGCAGCACATCCAGCTTCATGAGCCAGGTGAGCGCGCGGAGTCCCGTGTAGACGGCAGCTCGAGCTTCGATCAAACGCTGGGCATCTGCTCGAGCTAGCCGCCTAGCGCCCGTTTCCGACGGCGACCCCGAGGAAGGGACGCCGGACCGATTGCGCCGCCGCGCCGCTCTTCGCTCCATCAGGTGCTCCGCCAGTCTCTTGAGTATGTTCTCGACGAATCCGCCGACCAGCGGCGTGTAGTAGCGAATTCGGACGATCCGAAAGCCGGCCTGCCTGGCCACACGATGGAGGTCGTTGATGTCTGCGAGAGGGTTACGGTGATCGGATTTGCGCAGCCGGTCATGGGACATGTCCATCAGGCCCGCTCGCTCCAGACCTCGCGCCAAGGCGTTGATTGCGCGCAACCCGAGCGCAATCCGTGAGTTCTTACGAACGTGGCTATAGACGAAGAACGCGCCGCCAGGCGACAGTACCCGGCTCGCCTCGCCGAGCATCTGCAGGAGGTCCTCACGTGACAGGTGCTCCAGCACATCGAGCGAGTACGCCTTCGTGAAAACGCCATCCT
>Ga0310121_10005489_pt1 | contig 10897 bp, 10 predicted proteins | sample CB27_Tmax_986_MG_FD_203504 | JGI IMG/M metagenome (GOLD analysis project Ga0310121, IMG submission 203504) | Marine microbial communities from Western Arctic Ocean, Canada - CB27_Tmax_986 | ecosystem: Environmental > Aquatic > Marine > Oceanic | place: Canada: Western Arctic Ocean | collected...
CCGGGATTATCCGCTGCAGAAGGTGGTCGAACAGGCCACGAGATATCCCGCCCCTGCCCTCGAAGCCGCCTACCGCCGCCTGCTGGAGAACGACGTCGCGGTCAAGACCGGCGTGCTGGACGCGATGCCAGCGCTCGAGGTTCTCGTCGTGTCGTTGGCGGAGCTGGCGCGTACACCGCGTCGGGCCACGGCAGGGCGGCGTTAACGGTCAGTCGTCCTCATCTGCCGCGTCCTTGTCCTCCACCGCCGCCTGATACATCGGATTGAAGCAGGCGACGAAATGATCAGGCTCGATGAGCTCCAGCGGGGGAGACGGCTGGGTGCGGCATTCGTTCATCACCTTTGGGCAGCGCGGCGCGAAGGCGCACTCGTCGGGTAGCTTTGCCATGTCCGGTGGGCGGCCCTGCACCTGCCGCAGCCGCTCCCGGTCGAGGCCGAGCCGGAGCAGCGATGCCAGCAGGGCCCACGTGTAAGAATGAGAATTGGAGAAGGCGATGCCTTCTCCAATTCTACCGAGTTAGTCTGGGTTGTGCGTCAAAAGCCTGGTCCCAGGCGGTAGAGCACCCTGCCCTGCACCTCTACGTCCGCGGCGTCGACGTAGATCGGGTCCATGGTGGTATTCGCGGGCTGCAGCCGCACTCGACCATCCTCGCGATAGATCTTCTTCAGCGTGGTCTCCTCGCGGTCCTTGAGCCAGACGGCGACCATGTCGCCGTCGTCCCAGGCGGAGGCCGTCTCCATGAGGACGAGGTCGCCGTCGTTGACCAGCGCGTCGATCATCGAGGTCCCCTTGACGCGCAGGGCGAAGACGTTCTCCCTGCCCTTCGTCATCTGGTCGGTGACCTCAATCGCCTCTTCGAAGTCCTGCGCCGCCCAGGTGTCGGATCCCGGTACCGGGATCGGTTGGCCCGCGGCGATCTGGCCAATCACCGGCACGGTACGCATTTTCACGCGTCCTACCAGCTCGATGGCGCGCGATACTTCTCGGTCGCGCCGGATGTGGCCCTGGCGCTCCAGCGCCTTCAGGTTGTAATCGACGACGGACGTTGAGCTGATGTGGCAGCCTTCCTGGATATCGCGGATGCTCGGCGGGTAATCATGCCGGCCGATGAAATCGCGGATATAGCTGAGAATCGCCTGTTGCTTGGCTGAAAGCGACTTGCCATTGTTCATGGGTACGGGACTCCTTGAAACGCCTGTTCTGACGCACAAGTGTACGAGTCGATTTTCGCTATTGTCAACCAGGCGGCGAAAAATGTTCGAATGGCGCTCGCGCGTCAGCTCAGAAGGTCGTCTTCCTCTTCTTCGTCGTCCGCCGCCGGCGCCTGGCCGCGCGGCAGCGTAACCACGGCGCGCTCCTCGCGGCGTGGTTTGCGCTGCGGCAACGACTTGACGGTCTCTTTGAGCCGGGCGAGGCCGGCCACGTCGGTCATCACCGCGGCAACTCCGGCTGCCCGCAGACACTGCAGGTCGTCCGCCGAAGCGTCGGGCGCCGTCTCGCAGAGCATCGGGCGGTGCGCCAGCGACCCGGTACGGCTCAGCTCCAGCTCACCCGCCACCGTCAGCGGCGACGGGATGTTATGCAGCAACAACGCCTCCAGCGAAAGCGGCTCCAGCGAGCGGAGAAAGAGCTCCTCGGGCTGCGACGGCAGCGCCAGGACGTAGCCCAGGTCATCATCGAGCAGCGACGCGGCGGGTGAGTCCTCCGCTACGACGAGAAAGTCGATGCCGCCTTCACGCAGCACCGACGCGGCAGCCGAGTCCTGCACCGCGGTCCAGGCGCCGAGCGGCAGGTCGCCGGCCGCGCCACGCAGCTTCACCGCGTCCACGCTGCCGCTACGAGCGTCGACCAAGACGAAGTCGGCTCCCGCCGCGCTGGCGCCGGCGAGCTCGCCCAGGGGGCCGAAGTAGCCGACGAGCATCGTCGGCCGCGGCGCGGCCTTGGCGGCGCCGAACCCCATCGGCGCTGACTCGACCTTCTGGCTGCGGCGAATTGCATCTGCAAGCTTCGACATAGGCGCTCATGGGCCTCCACTCTCTGACTTCGCCGTTCAGCGTATCGTCTGGCGCCAAGCAGGCGCAACGCCGCCGCATAGACCGCGACGGGGTAGCGCCTTAGACTACGAGCACGTGCAAGTCTCACCAGCCCAGTCCGAAACGCTCCACAGCAAGAAGCAGTTCGCCAACGGCCTGCGACTGATCACGGCCCCGATGCCGCACACCCGCTCGGTGGCGATCAGCATCTACATCGGCGCCGGCTCACGCTACGAGACGTCGGTCCAGGCCGGCGTATCACACTTCCTCGAGCACCTCACCTTCAAGGGCACGACCAAGCGTCCGGAGGCCCAGCTGATCTCCGAGGCGATCGACGGCGTCGGCGGCATGATCAACGCGGCCACGGACCGCGAGTACACCGTTTTCTACGTCAAGGTGGCGCGGCCACACCTCGAGCTGGCCCTAGACGTGCTCTGCGACCTGGTCCAGGCCCCTTTGCTCGAGCAGGTCGAGATGGAGAAGGAACGCAAGGTCGTGCTGGAGGAGCTCTCCTCGGTGGCTGACTCCCCGGGACAGCAGGTCGACCTGCTGCTCGACGAATTGCTGTGGCCCGACCAGCCTTTGGGCCTCGACGTTGCCGGCACCAAAGAATCGGTCACCGGCCTGACACGCGACGTGGTGGTTGACTACATGCGGCACCAGTACGTGCCGAACAACATGGTGGTCGCCGTCGCCGGCAACGTGGAGGAGGAGGAGGTCGCTTCCTTGCTAGAGCCGACGCTCGGTTCGATGGCGGCGGGCGAGCCCGTCGACTGGTTCCCCGTCGTGGACGGTCAGACCGCTCCCAGATGCTCGCTGATCTACAAGCGGACGGAGCAGACGCACGTCCAGCTCGGCCTCCACGCGCTGCCGCTGGATCACCCGGACCGTCACGCGCTCGACCTCGTCAGCGTCCTGTTCGGCGAGAGCATGAGCAGCCGTCTCTTCGTCGAGCTGCGCGAAAGACAGGGCCTTTGCTACGACGTCAGCAGCTACGTGTCGCACTTCAAGGACGCGGGCTCCTTCAGCGTCTACGCCGCCGTGGACCCCTCGAATGGCCCTCGAGCGGTGGAGGCGCTGATGAACGAGCTGCGGCGCCTGGATAAGGACGGTGTCCCGGAGGAAGAGCTACACAAGGCGCGCGAGCTGTCCAAAGGACGCCTGCTTCTGCGGATGGAAGACACCCGGGCGGTCACAGGCTGGCTCGGCGGGCAGGAGATCCTCACCGGCGAGATCTGCACCCCGGAGGACATCGTGGCCCGCCTCGACGCGATCACGGCCGAGGATATGACGCGCGTGGCGCGAGACGTCCTGCGCCACGATAAGTTCAACCTCGCCGTCGTCGGGCCGCACCGCTCCGACCGTCGTTTCGCCTCTCTCCTCGCCCTCTAGCCATCGCATAGCGACATGCCGGCTAAGAAGCGCAAGCCACTCGCCATCGTCTACACGGGCAACGGCAAGGGTAAAACGACCGCCGCCCTGGGACTGTTGCTGCGCGCCTGGGGCCGCGGCATGAAGGTCTGCATGCTTTCCTTCATCAAGCACGAGAGCGCCAACTTCGGCGAGGAGCGAGCGGCGCGCAAGCTGGGCGTCGAAATGATCCCCCTCGGCGCCGGCTTCACGTGGCTCTCGCAGGACATCGAGAAGGACAAAGCGCTGGCGAAGCGTTGCTGGGAGCTCTGCAAGGAGAAGATCGCCTCCGGTCAATACGACATCGTTATCCTCGATGAGATCACCTACCCGATAACCTACGGCTGGCTCGACGTCGACGAAGTCATCGCGACGCTGCGCGATCGGCCGCCTAACCAGCACATCGTGATCACGGGCCGCGACGCCCATGAGAAGCTGATCGAGTTCGCCGACCTCGTCACCGAGATGCGCGAGCTGAAGCATCCGTTCACCTCCGGCATCAAAGCGCAACCCGGCGTTGACTTCTGATTCGAGGCGTTAGGATTTAGGGCATGATCCCCGTAGGCGACTTCCTGCGCCGCAACACAACCCCCTACGTCAACTGGACGCTGATCGCGATCAATGTGGTCGTCTTTCTCTACACGATTACGCGGAGCACGGTATCGGACCAGCTCATTGGCCCCTACTCAATCAGCGACGCCGACCTCTTCTTCTTCGACTGGGGCTTCGTGCCCGCCTGCCTGGCCGACTACCTCGGCGGCTCGACCGACGCCAGCCCGAGGGAGATCGCCTGGTTCTGCCCCACGGACGGCCGCGAGCCAGTGCAGCTATTCAGCTCCATGTTCGTGCACGCAGGCTGGGGCCACATCGCCTTCAATATGCTGTTCCTCTGGATCTTCGGCGACAACGTCGAGGACAGGCTGGGCCACCGGCGCTATCTCCTCTTCTACCTGTTCTGCGGCGTCGTGGCGTCCGGGGTGCAGGCCTACTTCGCGCTCGACACTGTGATCCCCAACGTGGGCGCCTCCGGTGCTATCGCGGGGATCATGGGCGCCTACCTCGTCCTTTATCCCAAGGCGCGCGTGCAGGTGATCATCTTCCCGCTCTTCTTTCTGCCGTTCGTCGTGCCGGCCGTCGCATTGATGCTGATCTGGTTCCTGACCCAGCTGTTTTCCGGCCTGGCGGAGCTCGGCCAGACCACGGCCGGCTCCGGCGTCGCCTGGTGGGCCCACATCGGCGGCTTCGTGGCCGGCGCGCTGGTCATGCTGGTGATGCGGCGGCCGCGCCGGCGGCGCCTCAGATCCGTACCACCGCCTGCCTTTTAGGGGGCGTCGAGCACGCGGTACAGGACGTAAGGCTGATTGCGTAGGGGCCCTCCCTCGTACACCTTAACCAGCTCAAAGCGCTCCGGATGGTCCTGCGGGAAGAGGCGGAAGAAGGACAGGTCCCAATCAGGGAACGTCAGCAGGTAATCCGGTTCCGCCTGGTTGAAATACGTGATGAAGTCGTGGCCTTCGTGGAACGGGATCACCTCGTCGTTAACCAGGCCGACCATATCGAGCAGCGCGAACTCCGCGAAGTAGCCCAAGGCGCCGATATCGTGGGCCGCCAGCGTCTCGTCCGGTGCGACGATCGAGTTGAGGTCAAGCGCCATCGCCTCGAGCTCGTTCAGCGTCTCGCGCGATGCCTGGGCGTAGACGTCGCGCCAGTGCTCGTACTGCATCGCGATTGGCACCAGCGCCACGACCAGGCCGGCCGCGACCAGCCCCTTCACGGCGTAATCGCGGTGCGACAACGCCAGCGTGATCAGGTAAGCAGCGCCGCCACCGGCCAGGACGGCGAGCATCGGCAACACCGGGTGCTGGTAGCGGTAGAAGTAGTGATTCAGGCCGCCCGGGAACAGCAGCACGTAAGCGATCAGCACTGGCACCCAGAACAGCGCGAACAGGACCGTCTCTTTGCGCCGCGCTACCAGGGCCGCCAACACGACCAGCGGTGTCACCGTCCCGGCCAGGATGCCGATCTGGTCTGAGGCGATCGATATCTTGTCGGCCAGCGGCTGCTCATCGTCCTGGAAGAAGCGCCACTTGGCGCTGCCGGTGCCGGTCAGCGTCCCGTTGACCAGCAGCGAGAACAGCGCGATCGTGCCGCCCGCGAAGAGGCCGGGCAGCGCCAGCCGGGCGCCATCGGCGATGTACTCACTCAACGTCTCGCCCTCAGCGCGGTCAATCCAGCGGTAGGCGAGGATCGCCGGCAGCATGAGGGCGCCTTCGGGCCGCGTCCAGACCAGCAGGGCGATGAGCACACCCGTCACCAGCCGCCCACGCGGCGAGCCGTTCAGGAGATACGACGCCATGCTCAGGGCCAGGAGCGCCATGAACAGGCTGGTCTCCAGGCCGCCGCCCGAATCGAGCACCGCCAAACCGGCCGTCGAGATCGCGAATGCGCCGATCAAGGCGGCGAGACGGCTGCGGAAGACGGCCCAGCCCAGCAGGTAGACGCCGACGGCGAGCAGCGCGTGACTCAAAATGCCGACGCCGAGACTGACGCTGAACGGGTCGATACCCAGCGCGATCGGCACCGCCATGATCACGACGTGCAGCGGGCTCGTCGCTCCCGTCGACCAGGTCTCACCATCGAAGCTGAGCTTGCCGATCTCCGCCAGGTTGCGAGCGTAGGTCAGGCTGATGTAGCTGTCATCGAAGATCGGACGGTTGGTGTCGGGCGCCAGCACGAAGACCAGGGACGCCACTAACCCTACCAGGGCGGCCAGCGCCAGGCCCAGACCGGCCGCGATCTGGACCGCTGACCTGCCGTGAAGCCCCGGAAGCAGCAGCAGGAATGGGAGGCTGCGTTGTCCTTCAGCCACTCGACGGACGCCTCCTCGCGGCGACACTCAGCGGCCGCCGCGATCTCAGTGTAACTGGATCGTCGAAACGGAAACGGACCGGCGAGCTCGCCGGTCCGTCGTCCGCTGGAGAATCCGAGGGCAGCTAGTCAAGATCCCAGGCGACGAGCGGCACGGCCAGCGTCAGCTCGTTGCCGTCGCGGATGATCGTGACGTCGAGGACGTCGCCGACTTCCCGCCGGTCGATGTACGCCGCCAGGTCATCGAACGTCACGATGGCAGCACCGTCCAGCGCCGTGATCACGTCGCCCGCCTCAAGGCCACCCTGGTCGGCGCCCGAGCCCGGCTCCACCGCCACGATCAGCGGCGGCGAGGAAGGCGCCTGGAGCTGAATCCCGAGGCGGGGGTGCTGGATGTCTTGGCCGGCCAGCATCTGAGCCAGGAAACGAATCGCCGTGTTGATCGGCACCGCGTAGCCGATGCCGATGAATACGCGGTCGTTCGTCGGGTTCTCGATCGCCGTTGTGATGCCGATGACCTCACCGCGGGCGTTGAATAGCCCGCCGCCCGAGTTGCCGGGGTTGATCGCCGCGTCCGACTGGATCAGTTCGCGCATCTGGCGGCCGCCGGAGCCCAGCAGCGACCGGCCGAGTCCGCTGACAATGCCCTCTGTCACGGTGCCTTCGATCGTGAAGGGGTTGCCAATGGCGATGGCCAGCTCGCCAATTCGGACTCGTGCGGAGTCGCCGAGCGTCACCGGCACCAGCTTGTCCGCCGGGATGTCCGCTTTGATCACGGCAAGGTCGTTACCGACGTCGCGGCCGACAACCGTGGCGGGACCCTCGGTGCCATCGATCAACGTCACCTTGAGGACCCCGTTCTCGCCCACGACGTGATTGTTGGTCAGGATGTGGCCTTCGGTGTCGAGAACGACGCCGGAGCCAACGCCGCCCCCGAACGAACCGGGGTCGCTGGCGTCGATCCGCACGATCGACTGCCGCACGGCTTCCACCACGTCGGCGATGCTATCCGTCGACAGCGAGACGCCGCTGGTATCGGGCGGGCTAACCCGCTCGATGATCGTCGTGGACGTCGATACCGGAGGAGCCGCCCGCAGCGAGTCGATGCCGACGACCGCCGTGGCGCCCAACGCCATGCTTACCACCACCACCAGACCCCATCTGAACTTTTCGATCATCTCTCACCTACGCTACAGTACGAGCCCTTATTACTGCCATGATCGATCGATTTCGCTCGCATGTGGTTGAATCGCGGTTGTCGCGACCTTAAAAGAGTGTTATCTGTCGCATCATCAGGGCGGGTTTCTCCAAGGTGAGACGAGTCAAGCGGCTGCCGCGCCCCGACGAGCCGTCACGCGCTACCTTCTAGGCCTGCGCCACCTATAATCGGTCGCATGACTGCGCCTACCCCCTTCGACCCCCGGCTGCAGGGCGTTTTGCCGCTCACGGCCGGCATCAACGCCGCCGGCCACCTGACGATCGGCGGATGCGACGCAGTGGACCTGGCCCGTCAGTTCGGCACGCCGGTCTACGTCTTCGACGAAGCGGACCTGCGCGCCCGCTGCCAGGAGTTGCAAGACGAATTCACCTCGCGCCTGCCGGACGTCCTCGTCCTCTACGCCTGCAAGGCGTACATCGGCAAAGCGCTGGCGGGCGTCATCGCCGACCAGGGCATGGGCCTCGACGTCGTCGCCGGCGGCGAGATCGCCATGGCGAGGGCGTCCGAATTTCCCATGGAACGCGTCTATATGCACGGCAACAACAAGTCGCGCGCCGAGCTGGAGGAGGCGATGGACGCCGGCATCGGCCGCATCGTCATCGACAACTTCCTCGACATCGAGCAGATCGACGCCGTGGCCAGGGCCGAGGGACGCAAGCAGGCCGTCCTGCTACGCATCACGCCGGACGTCGACCCGCACACGCACGCCCACATCACGACCGGCGTCATCGATTCCAAGTTCGGGCTGCCGCTGATCGAGGGACAGGCCGAGGAGGCAATCAAGCAAGCCATGGCCTGCGCCAACCTCGACGTGACGGGCGTTCACTGCCACATCGGCTCGCAGCTCTTCGAGTCGGAGCCCTACGTCGAGGCGATCGACAAAACGATCGCCTTCGCGGCGGAAATGAGGCGCAAGCATGGCCTCCAGCTGCGCGAGTTCAGCCCGGGCGGCGGCATCGGCCTGCAGTACGTGCGCGAAGAGGCGCCGCCGCCGATCTCGCACTTCGCCGAGACCATCGCGGAGGCTGTGAAGTCGGCCTGCCAACGCCACGCCCTCGATATCCCCCGCGTCGTGCTGGAGCCGGGACGCTCCGTCGTGGGACGGGCCGGCGTGGCGCTGTACAGCGTCGGCGCGCGCAAGGAGATTCCCGGCGTGCGCACCTACGTCGCCGTCGACGGTGGCATGGCCGACAACATCCGGCCCGCCATCTACGACGCCCGCTACGAGGCGATCCCGGCCGACCGCCCCCTCGCCGCCAACGAGGAGCTGGTCACCGTCGCCGGCAAGTACTGCGAGTCGGGTGACATCCTTGTGCGCGACGTGAACCTGCCGCGGCTTCAGTCCGGTGAGATCCTGGCGATTCCCGCCGCCGGCGCCTACTGCCTGGCGATGGCCAGCAACTACAACGGCGCGCTCAAGCCCCCCATCGTCTTCGTCCGCGACGGCAAGGCGCGCCTCGTGCGGCGGCGCGAGACTTACGCCGACTTCATGGCCTGCGAGTCCGAGTAGCGACCATGTGGAGCGTCATCGGCCACGACAAGCCGCTCGAAGCGCTGCAATGCGCCATGCGGTCCGATCGGCAGCCGCACGCCTGGCTGTTCACGGGCCCGGAGGACGTCGGCAAGCTGACCGCAGCGCTCGACTTCGCCGCGGCGCTGAACTGCGCCGCGCCTGAAAAACCGTGCCGTGAGTGTCAGGCCTGCCGTTCCACGCTGGCAGGCAACCACCCCGACGTCGAGCTCGTGGCGCCAGGGGGCATCTGTGACGAGCCGGACCATCGAGACCACAGCGACAGCCGTGACCTGCGCATCTGCCAGATCAGACGCCTCGAAAAGGTCCTCTCGCTCAGCCCCTACAGCAGCGGCCGCCGCGTCGTCATCGTCGACGGCGCCGACACGCTGCACCTGGAGGCAGCCAACGCCTTTCTCAAGACGCTGGAGGAGCCCCCCGCCGGCAGCGTCATCATCCTCCTCGCCGAGCGGGAGGAACGCCTGCCGGCCACGGTCCTCTCGCGCTGCCAGAAGCTCGCGTTCCGCCCCGTAAACCGCGAGACCATCCTCGAAACACTGATCGAGCGCGGCGCCGACCCGGAGGACGCCGTGGCGATCACCGCCGCCTCGCGTGGACGCATCGGCTGGGCGCTGCAGGCGCTGGACGATCCCTCTTTGCTCGACGAACGTACAGAAATGCTGGACGAGGCCATCAGGCTGGCCCACGCCGGCCGCTTCGAGCGCTTCGCCTGGGCGAAAGAGGCCGAGGGCCGTGTCGCCGGCCTGCGTGAGCGCTACCAGCGCGAATTGACGGTCTGGGAGGGCTGGTGGCGCGACGTCCTGCTCTTTAGCAGCGGCGCCAGCGAAGGCGCGGAGAACACGGACCGCGAGTCTCAATTGCTCGAAGAAGGTAAGCTATACGCGGCGAGTGAGGTGGTCGAGTTCTTGCAGACGCTGGGGAAGACCCGAGAGCATCTGTACGCCAACGTGGACCCTCAACTCGCGCTTGAGAACCTAATACTGGACCTGCCTCGCGCGGGCCAGCCCGGCCGCATACCGGCCACGCGTTAGGGAAGGAGACGGGCCGCCTATCGGCCCTTGAAATGCCTACCAGGACAGCCGGCGTCCGCTTTCGTCAGGCGGGCAAGATCTTTTACTACAACGCCCTCGATTTCGAGCTCTCGGTCGGAGATTACGTGGTGGTCGAGGCCGCCCAGGGCCTTTCCTGCGGCCGCATCGTCATTTCGCCAGACCAGGTGATCGAGAATCAATCATCGGCCCAGGGCGACATGAAGCCGGTCCTGCGCGTCGCGACGCCAGAGGACATGGAGAAAATGGACGCCGCGCGCGATAAGGCCCGCGAATCGCTGCGAGTCGCGAAAGCGAAGGCTGCCGAGCAGGGCCTCGCTATGACGATCGCCGGTGGCGAATACGACCTCGACGGTAGCCAGTTCACGGCTTACTTCTCAGCCCAGGAGCGCGTCGACTTCCGCAACCTGGTGCGTGACCTCTCACGCGATCTCGGGGCCAGCGTCCAGTTGCTCCAGGTCGGCGACCGCGACCGGGCCAAGCTCGTTGACGGCTTCGACGTCTGCGGTGAGCGGCTTTGCTGCAGCAGTTGGATGACCAGCTTTCCGGCCGTCAGCATCCGCATGGCGAAAGAACAGGACCTGCCGCTCAACCCGCAGAAGATCAGCGGCGTGTGCGGCCGGCTTTACTGCTGCCTCACCTTCGAATACGAAGACTACAAGGAGCTGCGCGGCAAGCTGCCCAAGGTCGGCTCCGTCCACTCGACGCCCGCCGGCGAGGCCAAGGTTATCGGCATCGATTTCAATCGCGAGGTCGTCAAGCTGATGATCACCGAGACGCGCACGC
>Ga0310121_10005490_pt1 | contig 10894 bp, 10 predicted proteins | sample CB27_Tmax_986_MG_FD_203504 | JGI IMG/M metagenome (GOLD analysis project Ga0310121, IMG submission 203504) | Marine microbial communities from Western Arctic Ocean, Canada - CB27_Tmax_986 | ecosystem: Environmental > Aquatic > Marine > Oceanic | place: Canada: Western Arctic Ocean | collected...
CAGCAAAAACGCGTCGGCATCAAGGGCGGATCATCTCACAAGCCGTCATTCCGAGCTTCAGCTACCGAAATTTGGCCGACAGCTCGCTAGCCGTGAAAGTATTTGCCGGAGTTGTGATCAAGGCCCTTTCAATACCCAAACGCCCTACCCATTCTGTGCATCTTGCGCGAAAACTCAGCGCGTCTGGTTCTCGTTTTCTGGTTCTCGTTTTCAGAAATACCCAAAGATAGGCGGCAATGTCTTCGTAGGTTGGTGTCATGGAGGGTGGACGGTAGCACACCCTCACGGTTGTCGTCAAAACTTCTAGGGCAAACCCAACGCAACCTTGAGTCAATCGTTGACGGTCAGCATTGCCGCATCGGGCAAATGGCCAAGCCGCCGACGCACCAGCGTTTGAGCAATCGTTGATAGGTTCTCACACGAGACAACCGACGTGTGCCGCAAGCCTGCGGCTTGGCCTTCGGGTGTGCTAACGTCAATGAGATACTGCGTCGGCTCACCGTGTCGGTGCGTGGTTGTGGTGATCGGTGCCAGAATCACATTGCTCAACCGTTGGTTGTTGTGATCCGGCTGCACCACGAGAGCCGGACGCAACTTAGAACCCGTACCGGATGAGTACGGATACTGCACGAGTACAACGTCTCCACGCTGCAATGCCATTATTCGATTGGGGAACCATCCTGCTCGGTGTACTCGTCAAGCTGGGCATCATCCCATACGGACGCAAGGCCTGCCTCTTGAGCCGGGTACGTGTCGGCAATGTCGAATTGATCGCCCGCCAGCATTTGAAGCAATTCTACCCGCACGATTGCTACGGGTACTTCGTTGCCGTTCGCATCGACAAGGTGCACGGGTTGCCCCTTGCTTTGCTGTACGGCTTTGCTTTGTTCGTCGGTGATCTTCGGCCTATTCATGCTATAATTGTACCACGTAGGCACGGTTGGCGGCTAATGCAATCTCATGTTTTCATCGGCTAAATGCACTCTGGCCTATCGTTCACCGGACTATTGACGAGCGTGCTGACCGCGTACGCTTCCATCTCGTTTGCCGGGTACGGCTTGAGTAGCTGTTGCAGTGTCTCGCTATCCTGCTGCGGATCAAGCCACGTATCGTATCGTTCTGGCGGCACAATCACGGGCATCCGGTCGTGGATCGTAGCCACCAGCTTGTTCGGCTCAGTTCTCGCTTGTGCTCGGTCGGGAGGATGTGGTGCCCGGCATGATTTCGGCGATCCAGACTCATGCGGAACGAGCCGATCTCGACGACGGCTGGTCCGCCATCTGCCTGGCCGTGCTACCGCGAGGGAATCGCGACCGGCGCCTCGAACCGCAACCGCTAACCTGCGTAGGTCGCCACCACCTCCGCGCCTTCCAGGCAATCGCACGTCCAAGATAGGCGGTGAATTTCCGCCAGATCGACACGCTGGGCACGGCGCCGGCGGTCTCGATCACGAGCCCGGTCGCGGATGCCGATCCGTTGGCGGCGGGCTGGCAAGTGGATGGCAATATGCGGGTGGCCGTCCTGGTGGATACGACCGATGACATCCAGGTGCGCCACGTGGAACTGCTAGTCAACGGGACGGCCACGGCACGCGACTACTCATTCCCGTTCGACTTTTCATTCCTGGCTCCCAACGTAGCGGCACCGGCCGAGGTGCAGCTCCAAGTGCGCGCCACCGACACGGCGGGCAACGCGGCGCTGTCCAACGTGTTGACTTTGGAAGTCTTGCCAACCAGCCCGCATGTGATCGACGTGCTGCCGGCGCCCGGCACGACGACGACGGGTACCGTGGATGAACTTCGGATCACATTCGACCGGCCGATCGACGGAGCGACGCTGATGGCAGCTGACTTTCCCCTGGTGGGCGCCGGAGCCGACGACATGTTTGGAACGGCCGACGATGTGACGTCGGGGTTTGACACTCTGGCCTTGAATCCCGCGGGCACGGTCCTCGCGTTGCGGCGGAATCTGACGTTGGCCGGCGACACCTATCGCGTCACGCTGCCGGCCGATCGCGTGCGGGACCTGGCCGGTAATCCACTCGACGGGGAGTTCTCTGGGCTCTTTCCGACCGGCGACGGCTCTCCAGGCGGCGACGCCGTGTTTGAGTTTACGGTAGCGGAGACCGCGCCGGGACTTCCCAGCGACACATATCCGTATCCGCGATTGCGGATGGTCGAATTGGCCGACGCCGAGAAGCTGGATGATCGGTTCACCGTGATCGACGGTTCGGCGCTGGACCGGCGCGGCAACGGCAACCTGCTGGTCATCGACCTGAATCAGGACGGGCGTCCCGACCTGGTCCGTCCCTCATTCGGCACGATCTTCGAAGCCACGGCCGGAGGCACGCAGAGTCGAACGTTCGACGCCGTGGGCGTCCGGCTACAGCGACCCGATGGCAGCTACGACGATCCGGTGAACTACGCGGTCGGTGCGCATCCGCGCGCGGTGCTGGCCGGTGATGTCAAATGCGACGGGATCGTCGACCTCGTTACGCTAAACGTTGAAAATTCCGCCAACGGGACCGTCACGCAGGTCGGACTGGATCTGTCAATCCTACTGGGCAGCGGCAACGGCGACTTCGGGGCCGAGATCCACCAGGCGACGGGCCGCACGGTGGCCACGAACCTGTTCGAGCTGCCTCAGCTGGCCTTGGGGCAATTCATGGGGGACACAAATCTCGATGTGGCGTTGCTGCTCACGACCAGCGCCACGATTTCCAGCCAGTTTTTCAACGTGCAGACGGAGCTGTTACTGTTGGCCGGCCACGGAGACGGTACGTTCGACGCACCGGCGCCGGCTTCCGTCCAGACCGGCAACGCGTACCAGCGACGACGTGAGCTCTTCTCGGGAGATCTGAATGGGGACGGCTTGCTGGATCTGGTGACACCCGAACATCTGCTGCTCAGCGACGGCCTGGGGACCTTCACGACCAGCCTCGTTCCGGGAGTCACTGGGACGCGTGTGATCACGGCCGCCGACTTTACCGGAGACAGTGTCGTCGACCTGTTGACGGAGGACGGCTCTGGCAACGTGGTGACACTCACGCTCGTGCGGAACGACGGCGCCGGAAATTTTACCACGATTCCCAGCGCCGCGCTGCAAGGAAATCGGTCAAACGGCGGAGGAATCGCGGCAGATGTGACGGGAGACGGTCGTCCCGAATCGATTACGCCCAATCCCGCGGCCGGCGTGTCGATCCACCTGGCCAATTCGGACGGGACCTTCCAGCGCCATGCGCCGCTGCCGCTCAGTTCCATTTCACATACCGCGCGACAGTTCGTCAACGTGGCGGCGGCCGACCTGGATGCGAACGGCACGCTGGATCTGATCACGACGCGCCAGGGTGACGAAGCGGCGGTCGTGGTCGAGGGACGCGGGGATGGAACGTTCGTCGTGCCACTCGACACCCTGCCGCGGATCGCGGGAACCGGTAGCTTTCCGAATCTTGCCGGGACGCGCCGGCTGATCGACGTGACGGGCGACGGATGGCTCGACCTGGTTGGCAATGGCCGGACGTCGACCATTTCGAGCACGCAGTCCTTCCTGGTGTTTGCTGGGAACGGCGACGGCACCTTCGATCCGCCGGTCGTCACGGCGCCGGCCCGTCCGCTATTTGCGATTGGCACGCTTGACGCCGGTTCCGTGCGCGATCTGGTATCGACCGACGCGTTCGGCAACGTCGAACTCTTACGAGGGCTTGGCATTGGCGGTTTCTCGGCCGCGGAAGCCGTCGGCGCCTTGGGCTTCGATGGCTTCAACAATGCGGCCCGCGCGATCGAGGCGGTTGACGCGACGGGCGACGGCCACACCGACGTCGCCGTCCTACATCGGCGAGGGATCACGATCATTCCGGGTAATGGCGACGGCACGTTCGGGACATCGGTCGAGACACTGACGGCGCTGACCATGGATCGGAATTACTTCTCCGCAGCCGATGTGAATGGCGACGGCCGCGTCGACTTCCTGGTCCCCCGCGCCGACGGTCTACGGGTGCTGCTGAGCAACGCGAACGGCACGGTGGTCGATCTGGCCGCGGTTGGCAGCCCGCCCGTGGGTCCGGACCATCGTCTGGCATTCGGCGACTTCGACCAGGACGGAGCTCTGGACGTGGCCGCGATCACGAACGCGAATCAGGTAGGATTCGTGGGACAGCTGCTGGTGTTCCTGGGGAACGGCGACGGCACCTTCGCGGCGACGAATCGGGTCGCCGTGGATGACTACACGGATGTCAAGGTCGCGGACGTCGATGCGGACGGGAACCTGGATCTGGTCACAGGAGGTCTGCATGAAGTCGCGATCCATGTAGGTGCTGGCGATGGCACATTCCAATCGGCGGTTCGGTTTGACCTGTCGGGACCTCAGACTTCTTTCCCCACGGATATCCTGGTGGGAGATCTGACAAGCGATGGTCTGCTCGACATCGTGGGCGATGCGTTTGTTTTGGTCTAGAACGCCGCGCCGCTGAGAGCGGCCAGCAGAGCGCCCGCCAGCCATGTGGCCTCGCCGCTGCTGGCGGAGCGTCTGGCGGTGATCGTCGACGAAGCGTTCCGGCGCGTTGCCGCGGCCGGAGTCGCACCATCGCGTTTAGAAGCTGTGGCGAAGGTGATGCACGAGTTGGGGCATCAGCTCGGAATGGTCGACACCATGGAGCTGGACCGCACCACCGAGCTGATGTTCTGCCGGCCGGAGCCAGGAGTACGTAAGATGTTGAACGTAGCGTCGATCGATACCCTGTTCGGAGGGCAGCGGGGAGTCTGGTGGCGTGATTCACGATGTGGTGCATAAGGAGGCCATGAAGGGAACCCTTTTCCGTCGCCAAGAGTCGATTTCCATCCGAATGGCTGCAAATCCGTGAAGCTGGGGTGCCGGTCGAGAGTCGTCATAACGCCGCCTTTAATTTTCGGTAGTGCTGGATCAGGTTGTTGGTTGAGCTGTCATGAGCGAGAGCCGGTTGTTCCTTGCTCTCGAGTTCTGGGATAATTCGCTGGGCCAATTGCTTGCCCAACTCGACGCCCCACTGGTCAAAACAGTCGATGCCCCAGATCGTGCCCTGCGTAAAAACGCTGTGCTCGTAGAGCGCGATGAGTTTACCCAGGTTTTCCGGGGTGAGACGTTCGACCAAGATCGTATTCGACGGGCGGTTGCCCTCGAAACCGCAGTGGGGAACGAGCCAGTCCGCCGTGCCCTCCGCCTGGACCTCTTCTGCCGTCTTACCAAAAGCGAGCGCCTCGCTTTGGGCGAGCACGTTCGCCAGCAAAATGTCGTGGTGCCGGCCAAGCGGGTTGAGCGACTGGCCAAAGGCGATAAAGTCAAAGGGAATGAGCCGCGTTCCCTGATGGATCAGCTGGTAGAAGGAATGCTGGCAATTGGTCCCCGGCTCGCCGAAATACACCTGACCGGTCTTGGTCTCGACACGGGTGCCAGCGAGTGTCACGTACTTGCCGTTGCTCTCCATCGTCAACTGCTGCTGCAAGTAGGCGGGGAATCGTTTCAGGTACTGCTCGTATGGCAGAACGGCGATTGTCTCCGCCCCGAAGAAATCGTTGTACCACAGGGACAATAGCCCCATCAGCACCGGCAGATTCCGCTCGAAGGGTGCCGTGCGGAAATGCTCGTCCATCTGGTGGAACCCGTCCAACATGGCGCGAAAGTTCGCCGGACCGACGGCCAGCATCGTCGAGAGTCCGATCGCCGAGTCCATCGAGTACCGCCCCCCGACCCAGTCCCAAAATTCGAACATGTTGGCCGTATCGATGCCGAACTCGGACACCTTCGCTCCATTCGTCGAGACCGCGACGAAGTGCTTGGCGACCGAGTTGGTGTCGCCTCCGAAAGCGGCGAGTGACCAGTCGCGGGCCGTGTTGGCGTTGGTCATCGTTTCGAGCGTCGTGAACGTCTTCGACGAAACGATGAACAAGGTCTCCGCCGGATCGAGATCGCGAACGGCCTCCGCAAAGTCGGTGCCACCGACGTTCGATACGAAGCGGAACGTCATGGTCCGCTCGCTGTAGTGCTTCAGCGCCTCGTAGGCCATCACCGGGCCCAGGTCCGAGCCGCCGATGCCGATGTTCACGACGTTCACGATTCGCTTGCCGGTGTGCCCCTGCCACTGACCGCTACGTACACGGCCAGAAAATCGGACATCCTCTCGAGAACGGCGTGAACCTTGGGAACCACGTTCTCGCCGTCCACGGTGATGGAAGCATCTTTCGGTGCTCGGAGGGCCACGTGCAAGACCGCCCGGTTCTCTGTGATGTTGATCTTCTCTCCACCGAACATGGCGTCGATCCGCTCACGCAAGCCGGATTCCACGGCGAGCTGCACGAGTAGCTTGAGTGTTTCATCGGTAACACGGTTTTTGGAATAATCCAGGTACAGGCCCACGGCCTCCGATGTCAAACGCTCGCCGCGCTGGGGGTCCTCCGCAAAGAGCGTGCGGCGATGTACATCGCGGACCTTCTGATAGTGATCCGCGAGACCTTTCCATGTTGTACGCTGCGTGAGCGAAGCGAATGTTGCTGACATGTTGTATTCCTTATTTGCAAGTCGATTCTTGGTGATTCGAGTTTTTCTACCGGAATACTCGTTAGCGCATGCAGCGCAAGCGCCCCTCGCTCCGCAAGGTCCAGAGTATCCGGAACCGTCGCTTCGTAGTGGGCGGCTGACTCACTCACACTCCAGGCCGGCGCACAAGGTAGTGACACAATCAAGATGAAGACCGTTTCTTTGATAACGGGAATGAAGCCGAACGGTCTCTTCCTTTTTGCTTGCTTCTTGATATTCAGCAGCCGTATACCAATCCTGCTCCTAATGGCACCCGCGCATCCCGCATCGCGAACCTATCGCTGCTTACCTACTCTCTCCGCATCGAAACTAGCCTGTGCCTCAGCCAGTACCCGCATGGTGGGCAAGATCGTTTCCGGCGTGATTGACGGCGGGCGGCTCTCACGCACGGCTGAGATAAACTCAGCTTCTTGCTCAGCCAATTCTAAAATCGAGTACTCCGGATTGATGACGTTGCCTTCAAAGTCGAACAGCGTACCGTCCTTCCACTCGAACCAATCTTCATGACCAATCACGCGTATCTGCTGCCTCAATCTGGGTGCAAAGTACGAATGGGAAACCGTGGCAATCGCCCCGTTGGCTAGGGTCATTGTTAGCGACATGTCCATCGTACCCTGCTCATTGAAATCCGGCCCGACGTGATATGAGAGACGCCGCACCTCGAAACAGCCACTAATCCACATGGCCAGATCGACCAAATGGGCGCCATGGTGCCAAAGGATGTTGTCGGTCCACGAACGCGACTTGCCAAAGGCAGTGACATTGGTCCGTCGTTGAAGGAAAATGTGGCCGATGAACTGGACCATGTGAAATCGGCCCTCGTCGACCAGCTGGCGAATATGAGTGAATGCCGGAAAGAATCGCATCGTGTGACAAATCATGAGCGTGCGATCCACTTGTCGGGCCAAATCGGCCAGCTGTTCGGCATCGGCCAGCGTCATGGCCATGGGAATTTCCAGCAAGACGTGCTTGCCCGCATTCAGGGCTGCCGTGGCTTGAGGCGCGTGGAGGTCATTCGGGCTGGTGATGACCACCGCATCCACGGCATCATCGGCCAGCGCTTCCTCCAATACGAGCGTCTGGTGCGCAAATCCCCACTGCTCGGAAAACTCCCGAGCCGGCTCCACGCGGCGACCAACTAACCAGCGGAATTGGACATCTTCGAGCTTTTGCAGCGCACGCACATGATGTTCGGCAATCATCCCATAACCGATCAAACATATATTCACATCGTCTCCTTTGAGAACTAAATCCTCTTTGCCGTGTCATGCGTGACTTTGCCAACGTTTTCTGACGTAATGACAAAGCCACCAGACCGAATGAGTTCAGCTTCCCGCGCGTAGTCCTCGTCCGATCCTACAACCAGATAGTTTCCTCCCCACAGCATCCGGTCACGCCAAAGAAGTAAACGATGCCCTTCTCTCTGTCCAGGCACCATTCCCCCGGTTGATCGAGCTCTTCACTAAGGTTCTCCTAAGAAATAATCAGTTTACTACGCGGCACAACCTAACCCTGACCCCAGGTGCTGTAAACGGTATCCACCGTTGGCGATGTAATCCGTGAGGCGTTGGGGCAAATCAAGTAAAAGGCTCGCAACCGCCATATGATCAGCGGTCCTGCCGAGGGGCCAGCAAGAAAAGTCAGGCTAGTTTGCTTGGTACGGGCCTAACGCTTGGAGCTTCAATTTCGGCCCCAAAAATCCGGTCATTGCGTATTTCGTCACTATCCGGAGTTTGCTTGTCCACGGAACAGCCACGACGCTTACCAGCGCAAGCAGCACCAGTACCCCGGTCCCTGGCTCGGGGACCGATCTGGCCGCGGCGTTAGCGACCGACATGAACTTGTGCTCATTCCAGATGTTGAAGTCACGCACATCCGTAACCCCATCGCCACTAAAATCTCCCGTAATCCAGTCGGTCCTCGCGCTGAATCGATTGTCGTTCCAGAGGCTAAAATCGGAGGGATCGACGAACCCGTCGCCGTTGGCGTCACCGTCCAGCGCCAAGTAGTTTGTCAATTCGACCGTCGTATCGCCATAGGTAATATTGCGGAATAGGCCGTCTCCTTGATGACTGCGGAATGAGATTCCATCGCCCTCGAGAAAATCCATCGTGAGCGGAGCCCCTTCGTAATTCACCGTTTGGAACGCACCGACGATGTCAGCGGCCTTGACCAGCACAAAGTCATCCGCCGCGGCCGGGACGGCCGGATCGGTGTAACCGTCAATCACCAACAAGTCGAGTACACTGGCCAGGCTCGCCGTGCCGACCACGTTCAACTGATCGTGCTGGCCGCCGGGGACCGTACCGCCCAATTCGATCTGGGTTCGAGCCGACTGCCCCAGCACAAGGTCGCCACCGAAGCTAATGGCCGCGGTGCTACCGCCCGGCTTCAGGTCACCTTCCATCAATACCGTGCCGCGGCCTCCCACTCCGTTGCCGCTGTACGAACCGAAGAATACGACAAAGCTGTTCGGGATGACCTGGACGGAGCCGTTGTTGGTGACGTCATCGAAAAAGGTTGTGGGGCCGCCCCCGGAGGCGATGATCCGTCCAGTGGCCGAATTGGTCACGCGGCCGATAACATTGGCCATGCCGGAAAAAGAAGCGATACCGTCGTTGGTTAGTCCGCCATCGGCCCGTAGTGTGCCGTTGCCAAGGATGATTCCGTCGGTCTGATTGGTTACGTCTTGCTGGAATACAGTCGCGCCACCAGCGAGTGTGATCTGGCCCGCGTTCGTGTTGCCCGCACTGGCGAACGTGAGCTGGTTGCCCGTGATCACCATGACTTCTCCACCATCAGAATTGGCGAGTGAATTGTTGATCCTGCCATTGCCGTGGACCAATCCTTGATTACTGAGTGTGCCACCGCTAAGGCGACCGGTGTTGTGCATATGGAGTTCTCCCCGCGGAAACACGAACACTCCGGTTGCGGCTCGGACCTCGGCACCATCGCTGACTTCCAATGTCGCCTGTCCACCAGAAAAGAAAGGATTTCCAGCGATGTCCAGCCGATCCGCAATGTCCCATCGTGAGTCCGCGCCAGCGACTGTAACGTTGCCACTTCCGCTGGCTAAGGCGGCGATGGTCGCGCGAGTGCCCACGGTAACGATACCGCCGTCACTGATGCTGAGCGAGCCAGTGCCCCTTGCGACCACATCGAAAGTCGCACCCGACGTCATTTTTGGAACCAAACCCCCTGACCACGACCGTTGAGTGAGCGCCCTCATTCGTGCCACTCGTGAACTGGTCGGCAACGTTGACTCTACCACCGTCGATAATGCTTAACGACCCATCACTGGTTCTGCCAACATTAAGATAGTCGGGCTGCAAGGTCTTGCTGCCATCAATCACCACGGTGCCACCAAGGAGTGCTCCGGATTCAACTTGCAGCGCAGCCTTGACGGTCAACGTCCCGCTAGAAAAATTGAACGTTCCGTTGTTGATCAGCGGCCCCGTCGTGACTGTTGCGCCATCGACGGTGAGCGTACCGTTGGCCGCGATCGTCGTCGTGTAGGTCACACTCAGCGTATTTGAGCTGTCTAGAGTCAAACTCTCACCAAACGCACTCCCGGGACCGATCGTCACGCCTGGGGCAGCTGTCACGTTTAACGTCCCGCTAGAAAAATTTACGCTGCCGAAATCAACCAAGGTGGGAGCGGTCAAAGTGCCGCCTCTAAGATCGAGCCCCGCCGTGGCGAAAGACGACGTCGTGACGGTGAGGACCCCACCGCTAGCCACGTTCGTCAGGCCCAATACGGACAGCTCCTTGTCAACCGAGCGGATGGATTGGCTCGCTTTCATTGCAGCTGTTCCGGCTTAGTCACCTGCCCCGCCGCGCGAGGCCACGACGGGTAGGAACATCTAAGTTACTTGGCATGGTTGTGGTATTCTTGGTCACGGCGACAACCTCCGACTAATAACATGTCTCCATCGCTCGCAAGTCAGGCGAGTGCCACCGTTTTGCTACGGCAAAGCTGCCAACAGATTCCACAGACCGCTAGACGCTCAGTGCAGGCATCGTCTTGCCTGCTCGGCTTTTCAGCTGACATTGCCTCAGCACATCGAACAAGCAACACTCGATGTTAACATAGTTGGCCAGCGAATCGAGGCTGCTTGTGGAATTCAGCGCGATCTTGTCCGCTTGCTACACGACCGTCGCCGACCCAGAGTGTGTCGTTGAGTAAAGTGTCTCTTCTATATCCGGCAATCAGCAGTTCCCGGCGAGCTGATTCATTCTCCTGTCGCGATGGCCGACTGGGGAGGATCGGTCGTCTTGGGCGATCACGAAGCCTGATTGCTCAGAGTTGTCGTTCGGATTAGCATGA
>Ga0310121_10005492_pt1 | contig 10894 bp, 13 predicted proteins | sample CB27_Tmax_986_MG_FD_203504 | JGI IMG/M metagenome (GOLD analysis project Ga0310121, IMG submission 203504) | Marine microbial communities from Western Arctic Ocean, Canada - CB27_Tmax_986 | ecosystem: Environmental > Aquatic > Marine > Oceanic | place: Canada: Western Arctic Ocean | collected...
CTTGACGATCGCCACGAAGGCGTTGATTTAACTAACGTCTATCTTTTACGGACGAATGAATCGCATTTAGGTAAGCGAGCGGTTGAGGCATTTAAGGAATCTTCGGGAGATTATATTGCAGTATGGTCAGATGATAATCTATCTCATTCTACAAGATTGTCGTCACAAGTGTTAAAATCTGTTGAGTGCGCTACGGTAGTGTCTATGTCGTTTTATTATTTTTACGATAGCGACGAATTGTTTGTCACGGATTATCAACAACCTGGACGTAATATGTTGTCAAAGTGTGCGGTCAGTAGTTTGATCGTTACTAGAGAGAATTTTTTTGGGGCAGCTTTGCAAAACAGTTATCCGACTGCTCATTGGCCTTCGGTCTTGGTTAAGAAGTTAGCGTCTATTTTTCCGTTTCAGAGATATCGGCATTTGCCAAACAAAGAAGACGGGTTTTTATTTATGCAAGGGGTTTACGGAGATAATCATAGGGGATCTGAGTATCATCGGGTCATGGGAAGTCAATTGCCGTTGACTTGGACGAGGGACCAAGTGCTAGCTCACGCGGATGAAATTGATGAGATATTGGCCGGATATATGTTTCCTTTAAAAACTATAGACGTCGCTGGTCGAGATGCGGCTGCGTGTATAATTAAGGGAAAAAATATTAGTCAATGGCCTAAATGGTTTGATACAACATTATCGTCTGATAATTCAGTGCTGAGTGTTGAAGGATAAGTGTTATGGGCGTGGATATTACATTAAGTGCACGTGAATTAGACGTCGTACGTTTAATAGTAAAAGGTAAAAAATACCGTGAAATTGCTAGCGACTTGCAGCTTGGTTACGAGACCGTTAAAACATACGCAGCACGCATTCGTAAAAAGTTACGTGTTCATTCGAAAACCGAAATTGCGACTTGGTACTTATTAAAAACTAGCGGAAAAAACTGAGTCGAAAGAAAATTGCGATGGGTCATTTTGTATTAATAAGAACGAGTGAGGAGTGGAGTAATTTTAAGTTGAGTCTAGCGTTGCAACATGGTCTTGAAGATGGGAGTGTTAATTGGGGAGCTACTTCTACTCCTACGTCTTATCCGTGCTTAGTTTCAGGTGTAATAATAGACACCGCTATTGTTTGTGTATTTGTTTATGCTGAGGACGCAGAACGTTTATTAGCGGTAACGGCAGTACCTTCGCCTGCTACTTCAGAATCGTCAGAATTCGAAGCTGAGCAAACGAGTGTGTGGAGTCGTCACATGGTGGCCTTTTTTTTAGCTATGCTCCATGAGCTTGTTTCTGTGGGAATCACTAAGGAAGAACGGTTTGGGCCTCTAGTGGCTGAGATGTTAAATCTAGTGGAGCAGAAGCATGCAACAGACTTAGATAAAGTAAAAGAGCTTATAAACAGGGAATTTAACAAAGGAAGTGGATAAAATGGGACGGTATGGTGGTTAACTGAGTACAGTCCGGGTATATTGGAGATGTCTCCTTTGGGGGGACACACCGAAGGCTGAGCGAGGTGGAACCTTTCTCAGCCTTTTTTATTGGATTTTCTTATGGGCCGTCGAAAATCGAGCGCGACGATACATTTTGTTTATCGAAAAAATGACCAGGGGCATAAACAGCCTTGTGTGTTTGCGGAGTGCCATGCTTCTTCTAGCATGACGGGCCCAGTGTGGGGACACGGCGAAGCGTCCGTTCGTCGAGCGCTGGCGCAACTTTCAACGGAGTGTGAGTGTCCTGCGAACTATCATCGACATCAGGAATCGTTAGGATTGCGATCCCCCAAAAAGTATACTCGACGTTAACCTATGTTGCTCGCTATGATGGTGTGGATGACTTTATTGCGAGCGCCAATAGGTTAGGAGTCGATGTCTTGCAATGGAGGCACTTCACGACAGGTGTGTCACCATGGTGAAAAGACCCGGTGGCAGGTGGAGTAATGGAAGCGCTCTTTATTCATTACAAGTTTGATTGCTTAGCGGCGATCAGATACTGGTTCTAGGGTAGGGGATCCTAGAAAGTCATCAATTTTTACACGGATGGTGGGAGGTTCCAGGATGGGGCAGCAAGCAGATGGTGGATTGGACCGTTTAACTGTGGAACTCTTTACTGGATTGCGTAAGGATTACAACAAGGTTTCGGAGACTAACAATCAAATACTTCAGCGAGTATCTGCTTTGGACCAGAAGACGGTAGATATGAAGGAGGATGTGGAGTCACTTTGCCAGCTTGTTCGAGATGGGAATGGTCAGCCTTCCATCGCTCATCGACTTACATCGTTAGAACAGAAGATGGATTCGCAGCATGCGTGGCTAGAAGAGGTGGCCGGAAATTGTACAACTATTGCCGCAGCTCGTACGTTAACTCGGAGTCAGGTGGTTGCGGGTCTTGTTGTGATGTTAGTCACAGCGGTGATGAGCGTGATAGCGCTCGTAGCTGAGATCAATTATTGATCTACGGGAGTTTCCGGAAGCTTTTGATTAGCAGGAATAGTTTTTAAAAGCTCTTCCCGATGGATTGTGATTTCTGGTGGTGCTTTGATTCCGACTCGAATTTTGTCCCCCCTAATATCGACGATAGTAACTTCAATGTTTTTATTAATAACAATTGTTTCGTCTTTTTTACGAGAGAGAACTAGCATGTCCAGATTCCTTTCTTGGTGACATTCTATTAGACTGAAAAAAGCATATTAGTATCCTTCGGGGGACATCGTCAATAGCACTGTAAAAGAAAAGTTTTTGTCCCTGCACGGAGGACATTTGGTGACGAATAATAAAGTGGCACATGTCAGTAAAGAGCATGATGATGACGATTTTCCAACTGCTGGGCTAGTCGGCGCAGGGTTGGTCGGTGGCGGGGCTTTGGGGTTACCGTATGCTTTAGGTAGCAATAAAGAGTTTTCCGGTCTTCGTGCTGCTCTTCAGCGAGCAGAAAATGTTGCATTACCTCCAAACTCAACAGCACTGACTTCGTATCATGATGTAATGTCACGTGCTGCTGGTTTAACTCCTTTCGGTGTTCCCGTGGGGGAGTATCTTTCGACGGCTCGTCGGTCGCAACCATTCATGGATCGAATAGGAATGGGCGATTATACGACGAAGACGCCTCAAAGTTCTTTAGCAGCTAAGAAACATTATCAATCGTTTCGAGGCGGCGCTATTCCTGCTTACCACCATCAGGTTGGATTGAAGGGGATAGACGTTCCTGTTAGTGCAGGGGTAGAAGGCGGGAAAGGCAAAAGTTACGCAGATTTTATGATACCTAAACTGAGGTCTTTTTTGCGAAGTAAGGGGTATGGTGCTGAGCTACTACCAAATGAAATAGATACATCTCTTATCGATCGTGATAAACAAATTGAGTTAATGCGTGAGTTTCAAGCATCTTTACCAAAGGATGTGCAAGCGGAGAAGTCACGTGTAGAGACCGATTTGTGGGGACCAGGAATCAAGAGTAACACTGAGAATTATTCTGGACTAATTCAAGGAATAGATGACTTTAGAAATAAGTCAAAGACTTGGGGAAAATATGTCGGGGGGGCTGCCGGGATTTTCGGACTTTATAAGATTATTCAGTATTTGCGTAATAGGCGAAAGAAAGAGGAAAAGGAAGCTGCGTTTAAAGAGAGTTTGTTCTGTTTGCTTAAAGAGGCTGCAAACAGGGAGATTATTCCCACCAACGAGGATTCGTATTTAAGTACGTTGGCTCCCAAGTGGTCTGACAAATCGCATATTGTTGCAGCGCTACGGGATCACCTGACTGATGCCAGCGGAGCACTGGACACCGAATTGGAAGCCAAGGAGATAGCTGATTTAGCGCTTATCACCGACGCTTATCGTCGTGCTCATGTACCGCAGGAATTGATGGATAAGCGCAAAGCCAAGTTCGAGGAGTATGCTGCGTCTCCTTCTATGGGGACGGTTGATGATGTCTACGTTCAGAGTGCTGTGCCTGCTGCTTCACGCGCTCTTGTGAAGAAGCATGGTCTTCTGTCTGCACAAGCTCTTCTGGACAACCCAGAGGCTTTAGAGGCTGTTCTAGGTAGTCGTGAGGGGACGGACTGGGAAGAGGACGAGGAGACCTTTAAGAAACGTATAGATGAGAAGCTGAAGGATACATTATGGGGTGATTCGATGAAGGGTCCTAGTGTGTTTTTTGGTGAGCCTGATTCTGAGAAGATTACAGACGTTCATCCTATGCGTAAGCTCAAGGCTGAGATGCTTCGTGTAAATCTCAGCAAGTTGTTGCGAGACCATCCAAAGACACGTATTGCAGGTACAGAGCTTCAGCCATACGACCCCGAAGGTCCAGAACATCAGGGGGATTTACGGCACTACGACATAGATCTTGATAAGGTCAGAGAGTACGCTGCCATGGACCCGAAGGAGTTATGGAAGCATTATGACGAGCCGGAGGGGGTAAGTTATGCGGGCAATGTTCCACATGCACAGCTAATTACTTCTTCGGGAGGCATTGCACCAGAGTATCTGGACTTTGGCGAGAAAAAAGCAGAAGACGAAGAGAATTGGTACGTTGCTACTAGTGGAAAAGTTGGAAAAGGCTTATTTGCTGAGAAGGACTTTGAAGTAGGTGATAAATTATTTCATGCTGGCGAGAAAGACGAGGGTGAGTCAGGATTGATTGATTGGGAGATGACGGAAGCGTCCATGGCTACAAATCACGATCGAGATCCTAACGTTATTGTAACTAAGGATGGAGATACGCTCACAGCAGTAGCGAGGAAACCTATCCAAGCGGACGACGAGGTTTTTGTAAGTTACTTTCAGGTTACTCACGCTCTTGGGCCTGGATCTCGTTTGACGCATAACGGCAAAGCTGTTCCCACGAGATCCGTTGAGGAATTAGAGAAGTGGGCACGGCAGGAAAAAGTTGATTGGGCTGGTCTTGTTTATGGAAATGCCTGACATTAATTTGGGACAATACCCTAAAAGAACGTTTGAAGATTTAAGACTTCAAACAACAGATTCTTTGCAAGAGTGTTCACCAGCTTATTTCTATGTTTATCCTTCTCATCCGGGAATTGTCATTCGACAATTGCATTCTTCGTTATCTGGCTTTATACGTTTTGCAGCGCATTCAGATAGTTTACGTTGTCTTGTGTGGGGTCGTGCTGGAGACATTGTTCACGTGCATCAAGTTTTATCTCAATTTGAACGAAGTGTTCCTTTTAATTTACATGGAGTTGTTTCGAATCAAGACGACGAAAATTGGGTGCGGTCTCAGATAGTTGCAGATGTATGGTGTGAGGAACGTAAGGAGTGTTACGTTCAACCTCCGGTCCCACAAAATTATTTTAATTGTGTGTTGATTTTCGGAGAACATCGGCAAGAGTGTTTGATTTCTTCTTATGATTGTCTTTGTAAGTCGTCTCCGTATTTGTTGCTAGCAGTGGAAGACGAAAATAATCCGTATTGTTCGGAGTTTTCTGGTCGTTTTTTCGCTGGCGGTCCTGTTTGGAGGGCCGCATGACTCTGGAAGTACATAAGATAACTCCTCCTCCGGTATGGTTGAAGGAATTAGTAGATCATGTAATGCAAAGTATTGAACCTATAAGTCTTATGGGGCATCTGGGGTATCGTTGGCTACCGCCTGATCACGAGGTGAACGTACTAGGAAAATGGATTGTTGGCGTTTATCCGTGTCCTAATGAGGTTCGTGGTGGAGTCTCTGATGGGTCTATTGTTCATCCTGGTTTTAAAATAAATATCCAATCCGTGCTTTCAAAATTTTCTGTCGTTAAGGATCTGGTATGGATTCAACCATCTGTTTATAATGGCGGACTTGATGGTCCTCAATTGCGAATTGACGGCTCATGTGGCAGTAATAACGTACGGTTTCAACTTTTCGCGGCATCGCCATCAGGGGAGGACGTTTCTTTAGTCGTCGATCACGTAAGCGGTGATTGGTGGCCCAAACAAAGTGGTTAGCGGTAGGATCCGCTATTTTGGTATTTTGGCAATCGGTGTGTTCTGACGAGGAGATGTATTATGCAGCCTAAGGTTGTGCAAGGATCAGTGTCTCTCCATGAATTTAATAGTGAATTAAAACAACAGTTTGATGACAGTCAAAAACATTTTTCGGGACCTAATGGTCATGCACAACTGTTCCAAGCGTTTGATAAATTTGCAAGATACATACCCGACAAGAAACGCAGAGAACTTTGGCCCGAAACAGTAGATCGGGTCATTTCTTTTTTCCGCAAGCATGCGGAATCTAACGCATTTCAAATTCCAGATCGGACTTGGAGTCAGTTAGCTGACGGTCTTCTTAATCTCGAAGCAAGTCCATCTATGCGTTGTGTCCAGATGAGCGGTCCTGCATTAGATCGTTGTCACGTTGGAGTATATAACTGCGCGTTTCAGTTCTTGCGTAGTCCGCAGGACATGGCTGAAGAATTATACATTCTTATGCAAGGGACGGGCGTAGGGTTTTCTGTTGAGTATGAAGAAAGTGTTAAACATTGGCCCCGTGTACAACGACAACATGACGGGGAGATTGCATATCATACGATTCCTGATACGACTGAAGGTTGGTGTGACGCGTATAAGCTTGGGATGGAGACATGGCTTAATGGCGATGACATTGAATTTGATTTTAGTTTAATACGTCCTGAGGGAACTCCGCTTAAAATAAAGGGCGGACGATCTTCTGGCCCTGGCCCTCTACAGGATTTGTTGCGATTTACTCGTAACCGTATTTTAAATCGACAAGATAGTCATTTAACAAGTTTAGATTTGCACGATATTAATTGTTATGCTCACCGTATTGTGCAAATGGGCGGTGTTCGTCGGGCGAGTGGTATTTCTCTATCTGATTTAGATGATGTTGAGATGCAGAACTCTAAAGTGGGAGAGTTTTGGGAGACGAATCCACAACGTAATCAGGCTAATAATTCGGCGGTATATCGTGACAAGCCGAAGTGGGAGGTCTGGCAAGCTGAATGGAAATCTATTCATGCCAGTGGTAGCGGGGAGCGTGGTATATTTAATCGCGGCAGTTTGAAAAAGCAGTTTCCATCGCGACGAGTAACTGAAGGCCATGTATTTGGCACGAATCCTTGCGGGGAGATTGTGCTTCGTCATAAACAGTTCTGTAACCTGTCTATTGCGGTAGTTCGTCCAACTGACTCGTTAGAGGATATTGTTAACAAAGTACGTTTAGCGACTATCTGGGGTACTTTACAGTCAACTATGACGCAGTTTGAGTATTTAGGTCCCGAGTGGAAAAAGAATAGCGAGGAAGAAAGGTTATTGGGTGTTGATTTATTGGGCTTTCTTGATCATGCCATGCTCACGGGTGAGAAGGGAGAAGAGGTTCTTACGTACTTGCGTGACATTGTTAAAGAGACAAATATTTATTGGGCAGAAATCTTAGGTATTAACTGTTCTGCGGCTTTGACATGTATTAAGCCTTCTGGTGATAGCAGTGTTTTCTTTGATACAGCAGCTGGTTTTAAGGGACATCACGGAAAACACTATATTCGTAGGATGAGGGTAAGTGCGACCAATCCAATTGCAAGGATGTTAAAGGATGCAGGAGTACCTTGTCATGACGATTATGACGATAGTGGGTTGTTAGTATTAGAATTTCCAATGCAGAGCCCAGAAAATGGGGTTACGTTGGAAGAGCAGACAGCTTTAGGGCAATTAGAGCTTTGGTTGAGGTTTAAGCGTAGCTGGACAGAACACAATCCTTCAGTGACAATCTATATTAAAGAGGATGAATGGGATATTGTGAGTAGATGGGTCTATGATCATTGGGATGAAGTAGGTGGACTTAGTTTTTTACCGTATTTTGGTGGGATTTATCCCCTTGCACCTTATGAGACTATATCAGAAGATGAGTATCGATCCCGTGCGTCCGAGTTTCCTGTAATTGACTGGTCTCGTTTGATGATATATGAAACAGAGGACATGACCGAGCTGAATCAGCAGTACGCGTGTACTGGTGATAAATGCTCCATCTAAAGGAGTTTTCAGATGAGAGTTAAGTTGTTGTTAGGGGCGTTGCTTGTTTGTGGTCTGTTGACAGTCCCGGTCCCTGCTCAAGCAGGACATGGTTGTGGAGGAGGTTTGTTTAATGGGGATGGTTTGTTTAATGGGGATGGTTGTAACATCTTCAGTCGTCTGCGGAGCGGACGAAGTCGTCGCATGGCGCGACGAGTTGGACGTCACAGTGAACGAGTAACTCGAGTAGAGGAACGTAGCGTATTAATTATTGGTGGAAGAAGGTCGTGCGCTGATGGCAAATGTAGTATTACAGAAGCACCACCAGAAGTATTATCAGAACCGGATACGAATGATGGCGCACTGTTGGAAGTACATCCTCGTGGAACTTTAAGTAACATTGCGAGTGTGGATGTTGGTTCGCTTGGCGGTGGAAGTTTGCTTGATTTCAATAGTAATTTGCTTGGTGGAGAAGGAATTAGCCTTCACATCCCTAGTCCGGGGTCACTCTTGAGCGATATCGGTCTTGGTGGTTTGCTTAGGTGATCACAGCACTGTAAAGATAGAAAGTGAAACAAGCCCCCGATAACACGGGGGCTTGTTCTATACATGGGTAGGTTTGATTGTTAAATATGATACCAAAAAATCAAGTAACGGATTATTGGCAGCGTCGCACTTCAGAATGTGGCGCGAGAACCGTTGGGTACGGTGAGCGTCCTTTAGCGATACAGAACGAAGAGTACGAAGAGAAGTCTAACTTCATACGGAAAAAGGTAGACGCGTCGAAGAGAGTACTTGATTACGGTTGTGGAACTGGCAGGCACACTTGTTTGTTTGCGGCAAACAAGTATTTAGGAGCCGATATTACCTGCGAGCTTTTAGCCATAGCAGAAAAGGATCACCCGAATTACACTTTCTCTTCGTTACTAAACGTAGGAGACGTTCCTGCGTTTGATTTCGAAATATTTTTTACTTCAACAGTCTTGCAGCACAACTCGGACGAAACTCTTGGATTGGTATTCGGTAACGTAAAAACAGTTAAGCCAATGGGGTTTCAATTTCTTCTGTACGAAAATTCGCAAGTCTTTGCGCCTCATATACAGGCAAGATGTGTTAATGATCATGTTCGACTTATTTCTCGGCACTTTAACGTCAAAGAAGCTGACTCGGATAGCCATATAGTTCATGGCGAAAGACATGATTTGAGTGTGATAGAAGTGTGATTGGTATAGTGTTCGTCTCCTGTCTACTGCTTATTTGACGCTATATGTCCTTATAATTGCTAGAAAAGCTAGTAACGTTAAGTAATAAATAGCGTAACGGCGTTGGAGCTTTTTATGTTATTATTACGAAGTAGCGATATTTCCACCGGTATTGGTGCTCAGCATGCCCAGCTTTCACGAGATTGATGCGTATCTCTGGAGCCAAGTCCCAGAGCGAATAGATTCCTTGGTTGAGAAATGTGCAGCTCCTGCCTGGGATATACGTCCTAAGATAAGCGATATTTATACTCGTAATCAGGTGGGCTACTATTGGAATCCCGAAATCGAAAAAGCTGCGATTCATGTTCGTCCTGTTGTAGATGTCAACGAGACATCTTGGTGTAAGTCAGCGCTTGATCGGGCGGTAGGCGCTGACCATGTACAAGGCAGTCTTCTTTCGGATGATGATGTCTGTGACGGTACATGGATAAAAGTAGCGTATAGTCCAACGCTGGTTCGAGGTGGGGAGCTGCTCAATTTTTTTCCGGCTAAGGATATTCCATGGAATAAGCCAAGTCCTTTAGCAGCTATGTTGACTAGTGGTTTGATGGGGGCAGGGCTTGGATATGGTTTAGGTTGGCTTGGTGAGCAGATCATACCGGAGAAAATGCATCGTGCTGGACGAACGAGAAAATCTTTAGCACTCTTAGGTGCTTTGGTGGGGGCTGTTCCTGGAGCAGCCTGGGCAGGCATTAATAGAAAGACTGGCCTTCCTTGGAACAGTCCGGAATTATTAGAGAAAGAAGTTCAAAGACCTCAGAGCAATCGTATTGATACTTTCGACTGGAACGAGAAAGCTGCGGCGAATTTCGTTAAAATGGCTTTCGGAGACTTTGATGCCGGGGCACGGGGTGTTGAACCAGTTAACTTGAATCGTCTTGGGCAGACTTTGTGGGATATAGGGGCGACTCCTCAGACCGCAGCAGCTACAATGTCAAGTGTTTATGCTGCGCAGCAATTGCCAGGAGGTGTTGGTCCAGGGTATGTTACTCCTCATCAAACTGGATTACTTGGCACGATGATGGGTGCTGCTGGTGGCGGGGCGAAAGGTTATGCTGCTGGTTGGGGAGTTGGAAAAGGTTTAGGTCTCTTAACCGGTATGCCTTCGGCTACGCAAACGATACTAAAACGAACAGGAGCCGCTCTAGGTATTATCAACACCTTGGTTCCTAGGTTATTTAACTAAAAAGGAGATATTGATATGAGTACGGATGACAATGCGTTGTACGTGAAATTCTCGGAAGCTATTACGAATATTATTGATTCGTATAAAGAAGCTAAGTTAGATGGTGCAATATCTATCACTGACATCATTTCTTTGCTGGGTACCGCTGTCAGTGAAATGGTTGCTGTTGCTGAAGCTTTTCATGGTGGCGATGGTAGCGCTAAGAAGGCTGCCGTTCTAGCAGCTATTGATATGTTTTACGAAGAAGTTATAGCTCCTATTGATATCGACAAAATCCCGAACTTTATTGAGCCTATTATAGATAAAGGTTTGAAACAGCTTCTTATCGTAGTAGCGGACGGTGTTATTGATGCTGTCGTTGCTATTTTCAACAAGGGTGGTTGGCCAGATACACCAGATACTCCTGACACACCGGATGAACCCACGAGCTAACCTCAATAGTAGAATTTAACGATGACGTATTTGCTTGGAGTTTCACATAATGTT
>Ga0310121_10005493_pt1 | contig 10894 bp, 8 predicted proteins | sample CB27_Tmax_986_MG_FD_203504 | JGI IMG/M metagenome (GOLD analysis project Ga0310121, IMG submission 203504) | Marine microbial communities from Western Arctic Ocean, Canada - CB27_Tmax_986 | ecosystem: Environmental > Aquatic > Marine > Oceanic | place: Canada: Western Arctic Ocean | collected...
CCGGACGGGCAAGGGGGCGGCCAGCATCATCAGGCGTCGGCGATTCTGGCGCGCGAGGCGTACGCTGCCGCCGCGGATCCGTCGCGATTTCCGGAACAGCTTAAGGACGGGCTACGGCCGTGGCAACCTAAAAAGTTTTACTTCTCCGCGGGATTCCCTTTTCAGAGAGGAGGCGGCGTTTCCTCGAATGGAGCCCGGCGAAGGCGGCACTCTCCGCCCGATGCTACCGTGACAGCCATCGATGTCGGGGGCTACGACCCGCTGCTTGGCCGAACGTACGCGGAGATCGGCAGCGAAGCGCGTAGTATGCACAAGTGCCAAGGCATGTCAGCTCTGATCGCACTTCCCGGCACAGCCGTCGCGTCTTACCGGCTCGTCGAAACTACCCTACCTGGTAATGCAGGCGCGAGGGAGTCTTCGCTGTTCGATGGCGTCAACACCTCAATCGAAGGCCTGATTCGATTCGCCGGCGAGCGGCCGCCGCAAGACCTCGTTGTCGGCCTGACGGCCGTCTCCGGGCATGCGCGGACCGCGCTCGAGGCATTTGAGCAGGCGGGCCAAAAGGCCGCACGAGAGTCTATCCTGCTCGGGTTAGCAGCGGTCAGAAACCTGCGCGGGCGGCTAGTGGCGCTGCCGCTGTCCGACGACGCCCGCTGGGAAATCGACTTCCGTTTGGACGCCAAGGAGCGGCAGTTCTCGCGAGCGGCGGTACTGGCACACGGTCTGCGGTTCGAAGCGTTAGCCGATGATGGCCTGGTGACGCCCGACCAGCCGGTGACAATTTCAGCGCTGGTGGTAAACCAGAGCATGGACAATGTCGTCGTGGACCAGGTCAGCTTTGCTGGGTTCGACCAGGCCTCGGTGGCGTGCGGAGAGGAAGTGAAAGCCTCTGAGGGTATCGTAATCTACCAGTGCTCGTCTGAGCTTCGCATTCCGGCGAACGCCGAACCGACAGGCATTCACTGGACCCATGTGCCAGGAACGGCGCGCTACGCATTCGACGACAGCTTGCCGTTCGGACTCCCGTTCCGTCCGACCCCCTTCCGCGCCATCTTTGATATTGAGTTCTCATCTGGCCGAGTCAGTATCGAGCAGCCGATCGAATATCGATATGCTGACGACATCTTCGCGGGCGAGAAGCGAACGGCGCTCATCGTGGTGCCGCAGCTCGCCGTCGAGATTACGCCAGAGATCGTGATCATTCCTGGGCAGACCAAGGCGGCTCAAGAGGTTCGCGTGACGGTGACCAACACCGGTCGTGAACCGGCGACGGGTGAGGTCACGTTAGAGGTTCCGGCCGGCTGGAGCCAGACGCCTGACGCGACCACTGTCCGGTTTAGCCGAGAGGACGAAACACGCACGGTTCGCTTTACCGTCTCACCTGGCGCCACCACCATCGGATCGTACCAAGTTCAGGCGGTCGTCGAGACGCCGACTGGCCGCTTCGACCAAGGGTATCAGGTCGTCGAGTATCCCCACATCGGCCGACGTCACCTGGTTCGATCGTCGCGGGCAACGTTCAAGGTCATCGATGTCGCCATAGAGTCGAACCTCACGGTTGGCTACGTCGACGGCGTCGGCGATGCCGTGTCCTCATCGATCGAACAACTTGGTGCGCAGGTCGAGCACCTCGATGCCGATGCACTGGCGTGGAGCGACCTGTCACGCTACGAGGTTATCGTGACCGGTGTGAGAGCGTACGAGCGACGGCCTGATCTGCGCGCCAATAATGATCGGCTACTGCGATACGCTCACGATGGCGGGACGGTGATTGTCCAGTACAACAAGTTTGAGTTTAATGATGCCCAGTATGGTCCATATCCTGTGGAGGTGAGCCGCGATCGCGTGACCGACGAGGGCGCGCCCGTGACCGTCCTGGCGATTGATCATCCGCTCTTCACTTGGCCCAATCAGATTGACGAGACCACGTGGGATAACTGGGTCCAGGAGCGCGGCCTCTATTTCCTTGGAGACAAGGATCCTGCCTATCTTGACCTGGTTGAGCTCGAGGACTCGTTCGAGTGGAATCCTGGCATAAAGCGCGGTGCGCTGGTCGAGGCGCGTGTCGGTGACGGTCGGTGGATCTATATTGGGCTCGGGCTGTGGCGACAGCTGCCGGCGGGCACGACGGGCGCGTACGAATTGCTCGCCAATCTTCTCAGTCTTGGCCGGATCGACCGAGTGGAGTCATCCGGGATTGACCGATAGCAATGCAGCAGAGTCGTTGTGCGGCGCTCAGAGCCAGCCGTCAACCCTAGTGCTGAGCGCGGCCTCGACGTCAATCCTCGGATGGGACTTCAGAGACACAAACATCGATTGACGCGTCGCGCCAGGCTACCGTGGTCACCGCCCGCCGGGTGTTCGCCCGAGCAGATAGACCTCGTTGCTTGGTGTTTCGCCCCCCCCGTCTGGCTCTACGGTGATCGCTACGGCAACCGGAAGCCTATCCTCAACCGGCCGTTCGACCGTCGTGAAGATGCGGCCGGCGTCGTCCGCTTGCAGGAGACCGGCGCTGACAGCGTTCGCTGGCATCACGAACCAGAGCTGGTAGGTATGTCCCTGGGGCAGCGACGGAAGGTTGGTAGCTGCAAGGACGACGCCGCGCGTAGGGCTCCAGAAGGCATGGCCGTTCGCGCTTACCGCATCAGGCTGGCCGTCGAGCCTGACGGCCAGCAAGTCTGGCGCCGCGAGTATCGCCGCGAGGCTCCGCGCGTCTTCCAGTGCCTGGCGGGTACCGCTGGCGTCGATCTCGGCGATGTTCGCACGCAGGCTCGCTGCTCGAACTTTGGCCTGGAGGTCGTTCGCCAGGTTAACCTGCTTCGCCGCGTACCAGCCGAGGCCGCCCGCGGCCGCGAGGCACACGAGCGCTGCAAGCCTAAAAATCACCCTTTTGATGCTCCGGAGGCTCGGTGGTTTAACTGGCGGCGCCTGGCTGGCTGCCGCGCTTGCTTCGGCCGTTGCGGCCGGCGCTATACCCACCACCTGCTTGAGCACCCTGGCTCGGAGATCGATCGGGACTTCACGCAAGGCGACGCTCTGCGCGAGCCCCTGCGCCAGCGGCAGCAGCGACATCGTTTCGCCTACGCACTCCTGGCACACCTCAAGGTGTTTCTCAAATGCCAGTCGATCGGCTTCTCGGAGTGCGCCGATCGCGTACAGGCTGGCGGCTCCGTCGAAGGGAGTGTGTTGTGGCGCCTCGGTCATAGCGTTGCTTTCAGCACGCCGCTCAGCGTTGCCAGCCCGTCGCGAAGTAGCACGCTGACCTCATCAGGCGAACGTTCCAGCCGCTCGGCAATCTTCGATCGGGAGGATGCTTCGAAGTACGCCAGTTCGATCGCGATCCGCTGCAACAACGGCAGTTTGGCTAGCGCGTGACGGAGCCGTGCGGTCTGCTCGTTCGTCAGTATCGAGGGAGCCCGCGGAAGGGCAGGATCAGGAATCTCCCCGGCGCCAGCCTCCGTGGGGTAGCCGATGTCGAGCTTGGTTCGGATTGTTAGAAGTCGATCGATGGCCTTCCGGCGGGTCAAGACTGCTAGCCACACCGCAACCTCGCCTTTACGCGAAGAATCGTAGCTCTCCGCTTGCGCCCAGATCTCCGCGAATACCTCGCACACAACCTCCTTCGCCTCGTCTTGCTCCTCGACGATGCGGGCCGCCAGCGAGAAAACGAGCGACGCGTGCTCGTCGTAAAGATCAACGAGAGCCGCGGGTTCGCCGCTGGCTATACGGCGGATGATGTTTTCACGAGGTTCTTCCGTGCGCCCGTATCTTATCTCTGAACCTGCCTACAGGCCGCCCGTTCAACTCGCCGATTCAAGCGGGGGCGAGATGGTGAATTTGTTGGCATTTCGGGCCGTTGTCAGAATCGACGGCCGGGCTAGAGGTTAGCCGCCGTTTCTCGAAGGCGGCGATCTACCCTCGGTCTGAGGGTGAGACATCGACGACTCAATATCGATGCCCTTGTCCGACAAGTTATTCTTGATAATCGTATAACAGCGAATCTCCTTGGTGTGTTCCGCAATGTTGACACGCAAGGAAAGCAACGAGCCGACAGGCTAGTTCTCGGCCAGCTCGATTAAGGTCCCGCTGGCTGCCAAAATCGCTAACCGCCCGTCGACCTGCTTGGAGGCCCCATTGTGCTCGACTCCAATGGTCATCGGAACTTTGACCCTAGCCCGTGGATACCGTTTCCTCGGCTTAAACGCTTCTTCTGGTAACGCTTACCACCCAACGACGTAATCGTCCTTGGCCGGGCTCACGCCGCCGAACATCACGCCGGTCTCTGGATCGATCATCACCATTTTGACCGCGCCTGCCCCAGATATCGCCTGACGGTACGGCTGCTGTAGTTCGCCTATCTGTAGGGCGTGGCCGCGGGCCGCGAGATCGTCACCTACATGATCGGCAAGCACTTGGGGAAGCGCGAGCTGATTCCTGGCGCGCTGCGGGTAATTCGAACCCGCGAAGCTGGAGCTGGTCACGGTTGGCGCCTCGACCGCCTGCTGCACGTTCATCCCAAACTCGACAATCGCCAGGAACGCTTGCAGCATCGCCTGCGGCTGGTTGTCGCCGCCGGGCGTGTTCCAGGCAAGGAACGGCTTGCCATCCTTCATCGCGAGTGCCGGGTTGATCGTGTGTCGCGTCCGCTTGCCAGGCACGAGCACGTTCACGGCTTCCTCTTCTAGGCTGAAGTAGGGCATGCGGTTGTTAAGGACAAACCCGAGCCCATCGACGACCATCCCGCTACCGAACCCACCGTTCACGCTGTGGGTTACCGAGACGAGATTACCGAACCGATCGGCAATCGAGAAAGATGAGGTTTCGCCGCCGTCGTCGAAGGCGACCGGTGCCCGAGCCTGTTGACCGCTCGATGATGGTGTCTCGTAGGCGATCTCATGGCCAGACAGCACCGAGGAGCCGCCTACAGGATCGCCCGGCGGCGCCACTCCTGCGATCGCACGGTCAAGCTGGATCAAGCTTCGCCGTACGTCGCCGTAGTCCTGGGACAAGAGCGCGTCAACCGGCATGTCGACGAATCGCGGGTCGGCGATGTAACGGTTACGGTCCGCAAACGCCAGCTTGAGCGCTTCGGTCACGACGTGGACATAGTCGGCCGAGTTGTGCCCCATAGCCGCGAGGTCGAATCCCTCGAGAATATTGAGCGCCAACAGCAGGACAATCCCCTGGGAGTTCGGTGCACTTTGATAGACGTCGAGTCCCCGATATAGGGTTTGGATTGGCGCCGCTTCCTCCGCTTCGTACGACGCGAGGTCGTCGTAGCGGATAAGCCCGCCCTGTTCCCGATAAAATTCGTCAATCCTGCGCGCGATTGTTCCCTTGTAGAAGGACTTCGTCCCTTCGCGTGCGATGGTCTCAAGGGATCGTGCAAGATCGGTCTGCACGAATAAGTCACCTGGCTCAAAGGGCCCGCCGTTCTTGAGAAGGATTCGCGAGCTGGGGTACGGGGAGAGCTTGTCGATCGCGCGCGCGTGGTTGCCGGCCGCCCAGAAACTGAGCGGATGGCCGTCTCGCGCGGCCTTAATGGCAGGTTGCAGGAGGTCAGCGTAGCTCATTGTGCCGTACGTTCTCAGCGCGAGGTCAAATCCGCCAACGGCACCCGGCACGTCGCTGGCGAACGGACCGGCGCTCGGAATGCCTCCGAGTTCCAGATATTTCTCCCGCGTGGCGAGCTGCGGTGCCGGGCCGGTGCCGTTGATGAAGACCACCTCGTCTCGGTCCGCGAGGTAGGCGAGGATGAACCCGTCACCGCCGATCCCAGCCTGATGGTGCTCGACGACCGTCGTCATATAAAAGGTGGCCACCGCCGCGTCGATGGCATTGCCGCCTGCCTCAAGCGCCTTGCGGGCCGCCAATGCCTCGAGCGGATGCTCCGCGGCGATCATCGCCTCGGTCCCCATTACCACTGAGGGCCACAGGGGACTCTGCGCGCGGAGCACCCCGGAAACGGCAACGACGAAGACGAAAAGTGCGCACGCCGCCAACGTTATAGGTTTCGACACAACAGTCTCCTCGCGTTGATGACCCGTCCCGTGACACTTGAGCCAGGCTCGGCAGGGCTTAAATCTCGCACAACATGCCGTTTAGAGATATCAAGGAGGCAGAATACAGGAGAGTAAGGGGTCGTGGAAACCTAGGCGTGGGTTGGTTTGCCCGCCAGACCACGGGGTCCGATTGGAGGGGCTCGTTACACCCTTGGAATAATCTGACGTGTGAAGCCGAGGATGTTGATATTACGGGATATCGGTGTCGCCGGCGACCGCTAGCTCGGATCGAGGAAATCGACGTTGAGCTGGAATGTTTGACTGTGGCCTGTACCTAGTGGTCGCGCCAGCACTCATAAGAGAGCCGGGTTTATGGTGAAGTCGCTCAGTGGTATCGCCCTAATTGTTTTCGGTGCCGTTTCGATCAACACGATAGAAAGTGCGGACCGACATCTGGGCGAGGATCCAGACTCAGGCTACCGGTGGAGTGGCTCAGCTAGGCGTCTGCTTCGACTGCATCATCGGTCGTGCGGGTCGTGCAGAGACCCAGGAACGAAACGGTTCGGTGCGCGCCGGGCCAAAGGTGACCTCATGCCCACAGTTATGCCAGCAGATCAGGTTTTGTGGCTGCGGTCCTGACCCGAACGTAATCGACGACCCATGTGCCGTCGGCGGTGAGTAAGAGTGGCTCAACGAGCGACCGCACTTCGTCGATCAGGCCCGGGCGTTCGGATTCCGAGACGCCGCTGAGAAACGGCTGGGCGAAAATCCTTAGCCAGCTGGTGAGATCCGATGGCAGTGGCGTTGGCCTTGGGAAGAGGCTAATGAAATCGACCTGGAAGCCGCGGGATTTGAGCCGCGTCCGGTACGCCTCCGCGGTCGGGAAATACCAGGGGTCAAGCGAGCTGGAGTCGACCCCACGGCGGCCGAGCGCCTTCGCGAACGCTTCCCGAATCGACGCGACGCAGCCGTCACCGCCTAGCTCGGCCACGAAGCGTCCCCCCGGTTTCAAAGCGGCCCAGACCCGCTCTAGCGCCAGGTCCGCGTCCTTGATCCAGTGCAGGACGGCGTTGCTAAATACAGCGTCAAACTCCCTGTCGAACGGCATGGCAGTCACGTCGACGACCCGTGCGTCAAGCCCGCGTTTGGCCGCCGCCCAGACCTGCTCTGGGCTACTGTCCACGGCTACCACCTCGCATCCGGCCGCCGCGAGCCGCTCGGTCAACGCGCCGTCGCCGCAGCCGAGGTCGAGCACGCGCTCTCCCGGTCGTGGGTCGAGTAGATCTACGACCGGTGAGCCAAGGTCTGAGACGAACCGCGCATGCTGTGCGTACTCTTCGGGATCCCAGGCCTGCATTGCCGTTTTACCGCCGCTTGATGGCCCGGCCTGGAAGGGCGCCTTCGACAAGCTGGCCGTCCCGCACGACGAAGGTGCCCTCTACCAGGACGTGGTGGATGCCGGCCGATGGCTGGGACGGACGTGGAAAGGTCGCACGGTCCAACACCGTTTCCGAGTCGAAGATCGTCAGATCCGCGTCAGTATCGACGCGTAGACGGCCCTTGGTACGCATCTGTGGCACGGACGCCTCAAGGCGTCGAGCTGGCATGATCGTGATCTTACGCAGGGCGTCCATCAGCGTTAGCGTTCCCTTCTTCCGGACGTACCGGCCGAGTACACGCGCGAACGTTCCCGCCCCACGGGGATGGGCGCGGCCGTTGACGAATGGGACGCCGTCGCTCGCGATTAGCACGATAGGATCGGCTATGGCAGTTTCAACCGTTTCCTCTGGAATGATATGCGCGATGACCATGCCCCCTTCCTCACGGCGGCGCAGGAAGGAGGCCTCGCTCATCCGTTCGCCAGTGGCGACCCACTCGATGTCGCCATAGTCGGCGCCCAGCCGCTCGCGCCAGCCGGGGTCAAAGAGCGCTGCCTCGATGCTGGTCGACGCCGCGGTGTACGGATAAACCTCGGTGGTGACGTCGACGCCGCGAAAGCTGGCACCCCGGATCATGTCGAGGGCGACCGACACTGAATGAAGACCGCTGCTACCGATGTGGACAATGTGGACCGAGGCGCCCGAGGCGGCCGCGGCGGCGATCATCTCCTGCACAGCATCGACGCTGCCACCAGACTCCTGAAGGCCCCAGCCACGGACATGGACGAAGCTCACGACGTTGCGCTCGTGGACGAACTCGAACATTCGGAAGATTTCCTCGCGGGTGGCGCCTGGCACGTACTGGATCCCAAAGCCAACGCCGAGCGCGCCCTCGTCGAGCCCCTGGGCAAGAAGCTTCCGCATCTGCTCGATCTGTTCTGGGCTGGCGGCGTCGTAATGCGTTTCCTCGTCGATCCCGAGCACGCGCCGACGGACGCCGGTGTGCGACACGGTCACTCCGTAGTTGATGATGGCGACCCCTTCTCGCTCGGCGTACCATTCAGCGACTGGATACGCACCCCCTTCGAGATCAAGCGCCGTCGTCACCCCGTCTAGGGCCTGGAGACTGCTGCTAAACGTGTCCTGACCGTGGGCGTGCAGGTCGATGAAGCCGGGGGACACGACGAGACCGCCGACGTCTATCACCTGGGTGCCCTGGAGTGTCTCTTCTGTAATCGCGGCAATGCGCCCGTTCACAATGGCGATCGACCTGACCGCGTCCAGACCAGATTCGGGATCCATGACCCGACCGTTGGCCAGCACGAGGTCGTAGGGCTGAGCGACGGCGACGCCGTACTGCGCGAGGAGGAGGATGAAAACCGTCGACGCCAGACGATGGCCCGTAGATGTAACCATTCGGCCGCTAGCCTACCACGGCAACGGGCATTCAACCTGATTCGTGCTGGGAGGACGGCGCGATGGAGAGGCGGCCGGTATAGATCGCCATTCCTACGACCGCGTCGATTCCCGCCTTGTCGAGCACGTCGATCTCATCTTGAGTCGTGATGCCCCCGGCGGCGGTCACGCGCCGGGTCGTCGCCCGACGCACCGCGATGACGGCTGCTAGGTCGGTGCCTGCCATGAGACCTTCTCGATCAATATGGGTATAGAGAAACTCTTCGCAGTGCGGTTCGAGAACCGTTACTGCCTCGATCGCCGTCAACGCGATCGTCTCCCTCCAGCCTTTGATCGCCACCCGTCCACCCTTGCTGTCGACGGCGGCGATTATCCGTTCGGCGCCGACCGTTCCGGCGAGACGGCGAGCAAAGGCGGTGTGGGGACGCTCATTCTTAAACAACGACGACCCAACGATAACTGCCGTCGCGCCGTACCCCAATACTTCTTGCGCCCGTTCGACGGTCCGGATGCCGCCACCGACGCGACACGGAAGCTGGGAAGTGATCATTCTGATTAGCTGGTCGTTCGTGCCAGACCCCATGGCCGCATCGAGGTCGATCAGCTGGATTTTTGAAAATCCTGAGAATCGCTCGATCCACGCATCGATATCGTCGGTTTCGATCGCGAGCCGCTCACCTTGGATCAACTGGACGACCCGGCCGCCTTTGAGGTCGATGGAAGGAATCAGCATAGCCTAGAGGCGAACCGGAATGCCACGCTCTTGGAGATGGTGTTTCAGATCCTCTACGGCGTGCTCTTCGTAGTGAAAAATAGAGGCGGCCAGTGCCGCATCCGCTTTCCCTCGCGTGAAGACATCAACGAAATGATCGAACGTTCCGGCGCCCCCTGACGCGATGACCGGGATGGAAACGGCCGTAGAGACAGCCGCCGTCAGCTCACAGTCGAAACCGCTCTTTGTTCCATCCCGGTCGATCGAGGTGAGCAGGATCTCTCCGGCGCCTCGCTCCGTCGCCTCACGAGCCCACTCGACAGCGTCTCGGTCGGTCGGCTGCTGGCCGCTGCGGACGTAAACCTGGTAGCTACCGTTCTGACGGTTTGCTTGTTTTGCATCGATAGCAACGATAACGGCCTGGCTTCCGTATCGGCGGGCCAGCGTCGTGACTAGCTCCGGCTCCGCGAGAGCTGCCGTGTTAAGGCTGATTTTGTCGGCACCAGCTTCGATCGCCGCGTTGGCGTGCGTCTCACTGCGGATACCTCCGCCGACGCACAGTGGCAAGAAGATCTCCCGCGCCACGGCTTGGATTGTCTCAGCAAGAGCCTTGCGTCGCTCTATTGTCGCGGTGACGTCGAGGATAACCACCTCGTCGATCCCCTCGCGGTTGTAGCGCTGGGCGAGGACTCCCGGTTCGCCAGCGTTACGGAGCCCCTCGAAGTTGATCCCCTTGACCACGCAACCGTCTCGGACATCCAGGCAGGCAATGATGCGCTTGGAGAGCATACGGATCGTTCAACGGACCTCGTTCACCCGGTCTAAGAAGTTTCGTAAGATCTGCAATCCGACGTCGCCGGATTTCTCGGGGTGAAACTGCACTCCGGCGACGGAGCCTCGTTCGACCACGCTGGCAAACTCGATGCCATGCGTCGTCGACGCGACGCATGCGTCGGTGACGGGCGCGGCGAAGGAGTGCGTGAAGTACACCTGGGCGCCCTCTTTGACGCCGTCGAGCAGCCACGAGGATCGCCCCAAGTGCAGGCTGTTCCAGCCGACGTGTGGCACCTTAAAGAGACCCGACTCTCCTTGTTTCGACCTCTGTTCACTTTTCGTGATGAGCGCGCAGGTCCCAGCAAGAAGACCGAGCCCCTCGAGGCGCGGCGCCTCCGCGCTCCCGTCAAACAACCATTGCAGCCCGAGGCAGATACCGAGCAGCGAGACGCCGTGGTCTACGGCTTCGGTGATCTCGTCACGCCAGCCGTCATGCAGGGCGGCGGTAGCTTCGAAATTGCCGACACCTGGGACGATGATGGCCTTTGACGACGTGAGCGCGGCTGGTGCGGCCGGCGTGACGAATTCGGCATCTAGATGGTGAAGCGCCT
>Ga0310121_10005495_pt1 | contig 10887 bp, 8 predicted proteins | sample CB27_Tmax_986_MG_FD_203504 | JGI IMG/M metagenome (GOLD analysis project Ga0310121, IMG submission 203504) | Marine microbial communities from Western Arctic Ocean, Canada - CB27_Tmax_986 | ecosystem: Environmental > Aquatic > Marine > Oceanic | place: Canada: Western Arctic Ocean | collected...
AGTTACGTGACGAGCTGCTCAACCGAGAATTGTTCCTGAGTCTGGCGGAAGCTCGGTGGGTGATCGACCGCTGGCGGATCGACTACAACCACCATCGACCACATAGCGGATTAGACTACTGTACTCCAACCTCACCCTGCAGCACATGCCGCCGACGCTAGCCCACGGCTACATCCGGGAGCTCTGCCGTCTGCTCCGCCCGGGAGGGGCCCTGGTCTTTGACATACCCGTCCGCCCAGTACGGAGCAGGTCCCAGTGCGGGGTCGCCCTGTCCCACGTATACCGGGCAGCGCGAGTCACCTGGCTCCGCCAGATCCGACGCCAGCCAGTCATGGACATGTATGGGACACCCGCGAAACGGGCCCAGAGGCTGGTGGAGGACAGCGGTTGCCGACTGGTAGACACCCAGGAATCCGGATCCGCCGGGCCCGACTGGCTCTGTCTGCGTTACTGCGTAGTCCGCTGAATCGCCCAGGTCTGGTGCTGAAAAGCAAATTCCTATCAGTACTGTTGGTGGCGCAAAGATCCTGGTAGGAATCTCAGCTCGTGACTCGAAAAATCGAATCGCCCCACGATGAAATGGGATGCCGGTGAAGCGAGCTGCATTCTTGGGATTGAGCGCATTTCCTACTGGATGCTTCTTGGAAAACGCTTTACGGGGTCCCTTCTCAGGATCCGCCGGGTCGGGGGCGACCTGTGCCAGGTACAAGGTTTTTGTGACCTGGTAGATCAACTCCTCGTCAGTGTTCTTATGCGTGATCAGTTGCATTGAACCCACGTTGAGGGCGGCAAACGGCTTGGTCATTTTTGGATAGGTTGGCTTGCCACGTAATTCCAGTGGGATCGTGTGTGGCTGGTAGAAGGGGTACTTGGAGACCAGTGACGTTACGGCAGTTTCTTCATACGGTAGAAAACGCACGCTGGCAGTGGTCATCGCCCGACTTACCATGGGATGCGGTACCGCTCCGCCCAGGAAAATCGCATCTGCCTGTCCGTCACTAAGCAGATCGACGGCAACACCCTGTGGCTGAAAGAGCGGCGTGAAGCTGTCCCAGGGGACTCCGTGTTCTTCCAGGATGGGCCGTACGAACATCTCGAAGCCGGCGCCGGCGGGACCAATCACCACACGTTTTCCCTTCAAGTCTGCAATTGTCCCGATCCCAGAAGTCTCCTTGGTGATGAACTGCGCCACCAGCGGCGCCAGTGTAAACACCGCTCTGACAGCATACTTGCCCTCGGTCTGCCAACTCGACTGGCCGTGATAAGCGAAAAAACTGACAGCCGAGTTCGACATTCCCAGCTCGACTTGTCCATTTGCCAGCCTGCGAATGTTCGCCTGGCTACCCTTGGAACCCTTGATCTGGACCTTCCAGTTGTTGTCGGTACCAAATTGGTTAAAGACCTCGGCCATCGCTCCACCAACCACCGGAAATGTGCCGCCCACCGGAGCCGTTCCCATGCTGACAAACGTGCGACGACTTTCCGTTCCGGTCTCGCAGCCGACAAACGTCAGCATCAAAACCACAGCAGCAAGCGAAGAGACATTCGAGCCATGGTGACGCTCATGGAAGATCGTGGAAAATTAGGTCCAAGCAGATCACCAGGAGGAGGGCTGTGACTGCCATCGCAGCCTGTGATCGGTAAAGACAAATAGTAGCAGCTTGTCAACAGATCCGCTATTCGCACCTCGCCACTGACCTCTCCCTATGGTTCTGGCCAGTCCAGGTGCTTGTGTAGGAACTTGTAGGTGGCCACGCCGTTGATCTTGTGCGGCCCGTCAAACCACTCGATTTCCGTCTCACCAGGGATCTTCAGCTTGCCTGCATAGAGGAATCGAATCTTGGCGTATTCATAGGCCACCCATTCATCCACACCGACGCCATCAAAGTGGCCGCGTTCCACCATGAACGGTCGCGGGCAGATCAAGTAGGCCATCTCGGCATAATTGAATGTGCTACCCAGGTTCCATTCGAAGATCTCGTACTCACCCGTCCACATGTAACTGAACGTGTGCTGGGTCGACGCGTTCTTGCGAACCCACTCATTGAAATCCGCCGAGCAAATCGAAAGGCAGTAATCCGTTACCAGCGGGGGAATCCGCATGGCACTCTTGCCGCCGTAGGAGAGTCCATAAAACGCTATCCGCTTGCCATCCACAAACGGCTGTTGCTTGAGCCAGTTCACGATCTGCTGGTGCTGCGGCACGATCGTCGAAAACAGTGTCTTCTTGAGCAGGTAACTCTTTCGCTGTAGCGAACGAAACCGGTCGCGGAAGATGTACAGGTTCTGGGGTGCAAAGGTAACAAAGCCGCGTTCTGCCAGCACGGTGGCAAAGCGGGAGTAATACTGTTCCTGCTCTTCGCCAATCGTGTTTTGCGGTCGTCCCTCCAGCCCATGCTGGCAGACTACCACCGGTCGTCGCTCGTCCGGCTTGATCCCCTTGGGAATCGTGATCAGCCCATAGGCGATCACGTCCTCAAAGACGTCCAGCACGACTTCGTAGCGAGTCCATTTTTCCGTCTCCTCCACAAATCGAGTTTTTGGATTCGACGGCAGTAGCTCGAGGTCAAAATGACCGATTACCTCGTGACGAAAGTGCTCGCGGTACTGCTCGACCGACTTCTCGTAAGCCTCCACACTGCTGGTATCCAGCTTGCTCATGAAATCCTTGCGAACCAACGGGCTCTTTTTGAGTAACCACTGGTTGTGATCGTCAATTTCCTGCATTTGACGAGCCTGGCGAGCAGCGTTATCGGCCAACCCGGCCGTGTTTGCTTCAATCGGCTGGGGTGTAGCGACGGCAGTCAGGTCGGGATCCAGTGCCTCGAGCAGGGCGGCAATTGTCGCCTTGTCAGCGAACGGTCCGCTGCCATCGCCACTCTGGACCAAATGCAGCTTTCCAACCAATGCTGCCTTATTGCCAAGCAACTTCCGCGCTCGTTCAAACTCGGCCCGCACAACAGTTGGCTGGGGGGAATCGAGAGCAATCGGTGCCCCGGCACCACCTGTCAATTCCAGCTCGGGACCCCTGGCGGCCTCAATGATCAGTGCCCGGGGAGCAACCAGGCTGGCGATTTCGGCATCCCCAAATTGTTCCAACAGGCTGAACACGTTGCGCGAGACAGGCTCCTGCCAGGCATCCTGGCGTGAATCGAAATAGCCACTCACGCAGGTCACATCGATGCGCTGATCCAGTGCTGCTGAATAGAGTGCCAGCAGGCCGCCCTCACCCCAGCCCATCACGGCATATCGCTGGGTGTCGATACCGCGACGCTTGAACTGTGCATCCATCGCATCGATCAACGCCAGGATCTTCTGAACCTCGTAACCGACCAGATGACGACCCAGTTCGTATGCCGCCCGGTAGGCAAACTCCCGGTTCGTTATCTTGTTACCGCGACCGTGGGACTTGAATTCCCTGTTAATGATTGACGGCACGATCACCGTGCAACCACTCTGGGCCAGCAGGCTGGCAACCTGCTGCTCAGGCGGCAGGCCTTCCACCAGTCCTGCCAGCATTTCTGGAGTCTGGTCAGCGTCCGGGATCACAATCACGATCCGGTCAGTCACCTGCTGCTGAGGCAGCAGGACCAGGCCTTCACCATGCATGTTGCGGATCGAGTTCCAGCGAATGTTGGCGACCGTCAGTCCATCCAGTCCACTGCCCGCTCGTATCTCGCCATGCAAGGACAGTAGCTGGACCGTGTCCACATTGTCTGATGTAACTCTCTCGTCAACAACACCGGTGATTTCTGCCAGCCGAGCCCGGTTGCCTGCTACTGACTTGATATACGCTTCTGCTGAGGACAGGTCCCGCTGCCAGTGCTTTGCCCGGCTGGCGATCGAAGCATCGAGTTGCTTGAGCAAGAAGCGGTCAACTCCATCGACCAGCTGCGAGCTGATATCGCCTTCCAATGTCAGCTTGTCCGTGTTCGGCAACGGTTCAGCCCGGATTCCGCTGCCGAGGATGGCCAGGCCAAGTATGGCAAGTAGCGTTGATGGCAGATTCAGCTGTCGCATGGGAAGGACTCCGGGTGGAAGGAAATGTGCTGTATTGTTGAATTGCAGAGCGTGCTCTCGTGAGCCACCAGTATGGCGGGTCCTGTCCGCCAATCAACTTGGTCCTTGGTGATCAGCAGCAACTGACAGGCGCTATACTGGACCAGCTGGTTTTTTCATTCAGGTTCCACCAAGGAGATCCGCCGTGTTGACTCGCCGACTGCGACAATTCTGTCCTTCCCTGCTCCTGCTAAAAACTGGTACCGTCCGTGGGGGCAGGTCATTGTCTGTCCCACGGTCCTATTCTGTGCCGTGTTCATCTGGCCGACGCCGTATACGAAAGTGTGCAACCGCGGGCGCCTGTTTCGGGGGCGGTAGTGTACGTTGTGCGCATTAACCGCTTTACTGGTCACGTCAAATTGGTGTTTCCGCCCACAGGAAATGACCCTTCCAGGTGACATCCCCGCGCGCGTGGTCTCGCAATATCGCCGGCTGGTCCGGGGGCGGAAAGAGATAATTTGGTACCCGAGGGGCCGAACCGGTCCGCGGGTGGCGATGTTGCACCTCCGCGGGGTTGGCTACTCGTCAGCTTCGCCATGGGGCACTTCTGCTGCACGGACCATTGCGATGATGCCCGCTTTGACAGGTTTGGATAGCTCGTCCCACCGCTCGACGATGAACCGCAGACCGCTCGTTCAAATATGCAGTTCATAATCAATCGCGTGCATCGCCTCGCCAAGCACACGCGTAGCTTCCACGCGCGATCGCAGAATCTCATCCCGATGATCTGGCGTCTTGATGCAATCGACAGTGCGTCCCATCAGGTTGACGACCGCATCGGCGCCATCCAACACCGTCGTCCAATCGTTCACAGTCCAATCGTTCACAGTGCGAGCGTCCCACGTGACAAAGGCCCACGGTCCGGTCGTCTTTGGAGGATTTCGAGACAGGATAGTGACATCGGTGCCATGTTCCGCAAGATGTGCGGCAAGCGATATGCCTAAAAAGCCGGTGCCTCCCGCGATGACGACGCGTTTCCCTGTGCCTGCGTTGTTCACATAAGACCCCGTAAAAATCGGAAACGTTGCTCTACAGCCTTAACCGTAATCCCTAGGTATGCTTAACCCGAGGCGTCCGGCCGACAATCAAAGGGGCGCAACCTGCGGAGAATACCGCGATTGGAGATGGCATGGTCGCCGCGCTTCTATTTAGTCATCTTTAGTAGTGAAGCAACGCATTGGTCTTGTGATCAATAATTTGAAGCTGATTCGCTGCCACAGCAATGCCCCGCAGCGTTGGAACGCCGTTGTCGCCGACCAGCGGTCCTGCTAGACTTGCCGCCGCGCCGCCGACCGTCAAGCAGGAAACTTCGAGATGTAGCCATGCAACTCGTCTACCTGTCTCCGGAGAAGATCACCCCGGATCGCGCGCCCAGTTACCAGATCCTGCACACCGTGCAGGCACTCGCCGCCGCCGGCGTTCCCGGTCTGTTTGTCACTCCCTGGCCCGCCACCCGTCTGCAGCGGACGTGCCGCGAATTGATCGGCATCGGGTTCCCAGACGCATGGCGCATCGTCAGCGTTGGCCCAGGGCCTGATCTGCCAATTTTGTCGCGCCGCTGGCCGAACCAGGTCTGGACCGGTCTGTCCGCCCGCATCCAGCGGTTCCTGCTCGATTTCGCGTCGCACAATGCGGATGCGGTCGTTTACACACGCAGCCGTCGGATGGCAGCGGCAGTGCCCGAGGAGGTCCACCTGCCAGTTATCTTCGAGTATCACGAGCCTGAATCGATCGTCAAGAAAGAGGAGGGGCATGATCAGCGGACGGTGCAGCGGATCCGCGACGAGGAGCTGTGTGGCGCCCGTCGGGCCGATGCGTTGGTCACGGTAACTGAGTGTCACGCGCGGCAAGCGAAACAGTTGTACGGAATCGAGGCCAAGCCGTACGTGATCCGGAATGGCGTGGATACTTCGGTCTTTCAGCTGCCGTCCCGTCAGTGTGTACCCGGTCGATTGCTGTATATCGGGTCACTGCAGGCGTGGAAGGGACTCGACTTGCTGGCCCGCGCGGTGGCACGGGTGCCCCAGGCCACGCTGCACGTCTGCGGCGGTGTGCGCCAGTCGCAGGCGTGGAGGGTTTTCGCCGGACGCTGCCAGGCGTTGGGAATCCAGGAGCGTGTCGAGATGCTGGGCACGCTGCCGCAGACCGAATTGCATCGCGTGGCTGCAACGGCCGTCGCGAGCGTGCTGCCCATAGATGGTCGTTATCGCATCGCCCGAGAATACACGTCGCCCCTCAAGTTGTTCGAGTACCTCGCGCTGGGCCTGCCCGTGATCGCGACCGATCTGCCTAGCGTACGCGAGATCGTGGCACACGACCGGGAGGCGAGCCTGTTCCAGGATGGAAGTGAAGCGGCGTTGGCGCACAGTATCAACGAGCTCATCGCAGATCCGCGGCGGATCGCCGATATGTCGCAGCGTGCACTCGATGCGAGCGGTCGATATACCTGGAACCATCGCGCCCGTCAGATCATCGAAGTGGCACGCCAGGTTTCGCTTACCCGCGGTAGCCGAGCGGAGGCGGCGTAAAGATCTCACTGTGGGCCTCATCTTCGCGATGCGTCACTGCCGGCCAGGGCAGGGGAGCGTGCCCGTAGCGGAGCGTGACGCAGCGCCTGACCGAACTTCGCTCGAACGGCACCCCACGCCACTCGGTGATCGATTTCATCATCTACCCTCCGTCGCTGGCGGCCGCCCCGCGTAACTCGGGTTATTCTATCCATCCCCGCCTTGTCGTAACAGCAGAAAACGGAGAAAACAAAAGGGCTCAGTTTCCAGCTTTTCCACCTGTTCCGAGATCCTGAGACGTCCCACTGGCGAAACAGTGCGTGGCCGGCAGAATGATGTCCCGACCTGACCCCGACGATCCGCAGTCGACAGACGCCAAATCGGAGGACGGCGAGCGGTTGCGATTCCGCGCACTGTCTGCACCGGAAAGCGTTCCCGTATTCAGCTGCGTGGTCTACATTTCTCCCGCACGAGTTGGTGGCGTGCACGCTCGCGTAGCGAATCTGTATGGGATCGAGGCGACTGCGGCAAATGAGCGCGAGGCGCTGGCGAAAGTCGTCCCGGCGTTCAAACAGCGCATCGCGGAACTTATGGGCTCCGGGAAGGAGATTCCCTGGCTAGAACCGCCCGCCGAAATCGCGCCCGAAGAACAGGAACGATTGGTCCCGGTGCATCTCTAACCCGGGTTAACCGATCCGTTGGGCGGCGTGGTCGATCACTTGGGATTCGGGTTTCCGCGAGCATCTCTAGCTGGGTAAGTTAGGCAAATCTTGACAGTTATGCGGGTTGTTAGCGGTATCCGCCAGACTCGCGGCGATGATCGCCGATGAATAGTTGGTGAAGTCGTTTGGGGAAAGTCTGCAATAACACTCGCAGCAACCTGTGCGGTGCGTCACGATCCGCCGCAGTGATTGACTCAAGGGGGATAATTCGATGCAACGATTTTTCGCGCGAGTTCTACTGCTCGCGGTGATCACGACGGCGCGGGGATGATCGCAGTCCTGTCTGGCACAGACGCTGTGGACCGCCGAGGGAGGCAGCATCATCTTGAGCCGCGACACGTCGCAGGACCAGACCCTGGTCTTCGACGGCGCGGCTACATGCATCGTTGGCAGCGGAGACCTGGAAACGGATGCGGAAGCCGGATTCTATGTCGCCTTGACCCGCGATTTCGACGACCACGGGATCAACCTGCGGTACTTCGAAGTCATTGACGCGTCAGGTGCGAACTCAGCGTTCGCACCCACGGCGGCGTTCCTGTACCCATCGATGGGCGGAAACTTGGGTGGAAACGATACCTACACGCTGACCAGCCGGTTTACGTCGAGCTTACTGAGCGCCGAGGCCAACCTGGTGCACTTTCATCGTCCTTGGCTCGACTTCCTGCTCGGTTTCCGCTGGTTCGGTGTCGACGAAAACCTGGGCATCATTTTCGACGGTATTGCTACGGACGGCCAGTACACCGGTGGTGTGGCCAACGACCTGTACGGCATTCGGGCCGGTGCGGACATCCTGCTGTGGGACAAAGGTGGTCCGTTGAGCGTCGAATGCATGCTCAAGGGTGGCATCTTCTACAATGATATCAGCCAGCACTCCCAATATGTGAACGGAACCACCTACGGGTCGCTGGACGACGATCACACGACGTCGTTGGTCGGCGAGTTGCTGTTGACGGGTACGCTGTTGATCACGCCAAACGTGGCGATCTCCGGCGGCTTCACACTGGTCTGCTTAACGGACCTGGCACTCGCTCTGGATCAACCCGGTGCGATCGGCTGGGCCGCCGGACCTGGTTACGGCCAGGGTATCGGCGACAACGGGGATGTCTGTTACTACGGCAGCGTGATCGGCCTGATCGTGACGAACTAGGCCGCGCATCCAGTATCTGAGTTCGGTTGCGGGTCCGCTGCGCTAGAACAAGACGACGATCAGGATCACCAGTAGCAAGATCAGGCAAACGCCAACAACCGCGGCGGAGATCCATTTCCAGGGAAACTCTCGGCGCGGCTTTGAGGGTGCGGTCACCGATCGGTTTGACCGCCAATGGGTGTTCTCGTCCTCCGCCCCGCCATCGCTTGACTCCGAGTCATCTGCTTTCAATGCGGCGTCGACTTCCTGGGCGGCCAGGATTCCGGAAACCATGTCGCTGGAAGGACCCTCTCCGGGCTCCAGGTTTCTCAGGATAGCGGAATCGCCGGCCGCGATTTCCGCTTCGATTCGCGCTTCCAGGTTCAGGGTCGCGTAGTTGATCTCAACTTCTGGCGGCCCACCTGCAGCAGCATAGTCGATGATCCACTGGTCGACGGCTGAAATCACGTCTTCCGCCGATTGCAGGCGAAACTCCGCTTGCTTGGCCATCATCTTGGCGCACAGTTTGATCAATTCCGAAGGCGTATCGGGGCGTAATTCCAGGATGCTGGGCGGCATGGCATCCTTGTGCTTTTGCAGGATCTCGGCGTCCGTGCCGGCGAACGGTAGCTTCCCGGTCAACAAAAAGAACAACGTGCAGCCGAGCGAGTAGATGTCGGTGTGCACGGTCAACGGCTCCTGGTCGGCAAATTCGGGCGCCGTGAAGTCGACGGATCCTGTCGAGCATTCTCCGTCCGCATTGAGTTTCTCGCTAAGATCCAGCTCGATCAGGAGCCATACTGCCGGGTCCAGGACTTTCACAGTTCTGTGCGGGTCGACCAGCACGTGTGAAGGCCGGATGTCGCGGTGCAGAATTCCGGCTGCATGCAATTCCGCCAGCCCAACAGCGACCTGCCGAACGAATTTGGCACTCGCCGTGAAAGGCAACCGGCCTTTGGCCTCGACGACGAGCTGCAGGCTGGGACCGTCGACGTATTCCTGGATGAGATAGACGTGGCGACCGTGCCGGCGGACCGTATCGACCGCGACGATGTTCGGGTGCTCGATCCTGGCCAGCTTTTGTACTTCTTCGGCGAACCGTCGGAGGGCAAAAGGGTGACTCGCGAAACTTTCCGAGAGCAGTCTAATGACCCGCAGGTCACCTGTCTTATGATGTTTGCCGAGCAGGGTATTACCAGAGCGCCCCCTGCCAATACGGTCGACCAACCAGTATTCGCCAAGATGCAGCACGTGCTGGCGGTTCAATATCTGGTTGGCTTGCCAAGCGGTTAGGAATTGAGCGCTGACCAGAGATTCGGCAACCGCGGTCGCGTCGGTTGAACTGGTGGCCACCCGCATCGCCCGCGCCATCGCGGGTTTGTCGAGCAAACCGCTCTTTTGAAGGGTGACCAGAAAGGTTTCTCGATCAGTAACAAGCATAACGTTGGGGCTGCCCGGATGCCGTGATACACCGCCTCCGCATTCCCAGTTCCGCAGTCATTGTCGCAGTCCGATCACAGCGGTACAAGACAGCCGCGTTGCCGATAGCGGATCATTCTTTGTCGACGTTCATTCCCAGCTGCCGCATCTTGCGATAGAGGTTCGAGCGGTGCAGGCCCAGCCGGCGCGATGCGTCACTCATGTTTCCCCCGGCCGATTCGATATGCTTCTTGACATATTCGCTTTGGAAACGCGTCGTCGCGTCGGACAATGGCAGGTCCATGGGAACCATGCTCGGCGAGGCCCCGGAAGGAGACAGGATGAAGGCCAAATCCTCGGCGTCGATTTTGTCGCCTTGCGACAAGTAGGCCAGTCGCTCCATTAAATTGCGCAACTCGCGGACATTGCCCGGCCAGGCATGCTGCCGCAGTCGCTTCCGTGCCTCGGCCGTGAATTTGGGCAGCTTGCGACGCGCCTTAACGCAAAAGTCGCCAAGAAAATGTTCCGCCAGCAGTAACACGTCTGGGCCTCGATCACGCAGCGGCGATAACTCGAGCGTGACGACGTTCAAACGAAAGTACAGGTCTTCACGGAAGGCTTTGTTGCGGACCATTTCGGCCAGGTCCTGATTGGTGGCGGCGATCACGCGCGCGTCGGTGTGAATCGGCCGGGAGCCGCCGACGCGGACGACCACCTTTTCCTCGAGCACCCTGAGCAGTTTCGACTGACCTCCCAGGCTCAGGTCACCAATCTCGTCAAGGAACAACGTGCCGCCCGACGCCAATTCGAATTTGCCGGATCGGGCTTCGTGGGCGTCGGTAAACGCCCCCTTTTCGTGACCGAATAATTCGCTTTCCAAGAGCGTCTCGGTGAGCGCGGCGCAGTTGACGGCGACGAACGGCTCGTCACGTCGGCGGCTAAGGTAGTGGACAGACTGGCTTACGACTTCCTTGCCCGTGCCGTTCTCGCCCAGGATCAAGATGGCCAGGTCCGTGTCCGCCACGCGGCGAATTGTTGATCGCAATGCCTCGAT
>Ga0310121_10005496_pt1 | contig 10886 bp, 6 predicted proteins | sample CB27_Tmax_986_MG_FD_203504 | JGI IMG/M metagenome (GOLD analysis project Ga0310121, IMG submission 203504) | Marine microbial communities from Western Arctic Ocean, Canada - CB27_Tmax_986 | ecosystem: Environmental > Aquatic > Marine > Oceanic | place: Canada: Western Arctic Ocean | collected...
AGCCGGAAAAGTCATCACCATGTCTTCGGTTCACGGCCTGGGAGGAAGTCACTGGGCTTGTCTCTACGAAGCGACCAAGGCGGGCATTGCCAATTTCACGCGCGGGGCGGCCTTTGATCTGGCCGAATACAACATCCAGATCAACGCCATCGCTCCGGGCGCGGTACCCGTTCCCAACGATCCGCCACCCGACCCGGATTCGGAACTGCATCAAGCCTGGATGAACTACACACCCTGCGGACGTTTCGGGACCCCCGCCGATGTGGCGGCCGGAGCGGTCTACCTGGCCAGCAGCGACAGTGACTGGGTGACCGGCCAGGTGCTCAGTATCGATGGCGGAATCACGGCCGGTCCGTTGATTCCTTCCTTCATTCACTATGGCCCCAAGCCGAAAATGTGACGCCAGCAGATTATTTCTTCGCCGCGAGGTCGGTGACGGAAGACTTGATTTGTGGCAACTCCCCAGAGTCAATCCCAAGATGCGCTACGACGGTCCGAACACCGGCCCGTTCGTAAGAACGACAAGGCCGAAAGGATACATTCAATCCCCAGCGAGCAGGACCGTCAACTCACAAGACCTCTCCGCGTTATTGAACATTCCAACGTGTATCGGGTTCAAAGGGATACATGGGTCGTCTGCGGTCGTGAAACTCAAATTTGGTCACATCAGCAGAGGTGCAACCATCCGTGTTGACACGAATGAAAGTTGGACAGACCGATTGATAGGCCGCGATCGGGGCGTTCACTCCCTTGGCAACCAGCACGCGAAATGAACCGGGGTCAAGATCGCAACTGGTCAGCTGTCCCAAACTGAAAGGTACCATACGTCGGGAGGTGACCACCACTGTCAAACCACCGTCGGTCGTTAATACCACCGTCGGCCCCTGGTCGAAGGAACTGTACCCGCTATCAGTTGGCGACGATCTGAGCACCTCGCTGTTTCCGAGTCTCTCGCCCCAGTTGGATCAAGGTAAGCGGATGAAATCATGTCTGCATCACACGGCGTTTGACAACGCGCAATACAAGGATCACAGAGATCGACCGCCACCATACGGATGAATTCCGCACGTGTCGGGTCCGGGGTTGTTTGATCAATCGGGCTACAGATTCCGATTCCTGCCGCGTTTCATTTGCCGAGAAACACCGACATGCGATAGAATGAATGAACGCCAGGGCGCTTAAATTCAGCCATTGATTTACCGACGGTAGAATGAGAAGTCCGGGTGCGTGGTCCATCGTCCCGCGCATCTTAACGACTACAGATCAAGACGACGAACGGAGATGATCGGTTCCCCGTGCAAACAAAGACTGACAAATTGCATCGACAAGCGCTTCACGCCACGGCGATCGTGGTTCTGGCGATCCAAGCCGGTTTCGCCGGCGGGTTCGATTTTGACCGCGACATCCGACCGATCCTCTCGGATAAGTGCTATCGCTGCCACGGGCCGGATGCCAACGCCCGCCAGGCGGATTTACGGTTGGATACCAAGGATGGGTTGTTTGCTGATCTGGGTGGATATGCAGCGGTCGTCCCGGGAAACTCGCACGAGAGCGAGCTGATCAGGCGGATTACCAGCCCGGACGAAGACGAACGCATGCCGCCCGGCGAATCCAAGTTGCGGTTGTCGCCTGCCGAAATTGACACGCTACGGGGGTGGGTTGAATCGGGCGCGGCGTGGGACAAACACTGGGCCTTTCAACCGATCGTGCGTCCGGACGTGCCTGACGGCGAGGTCGCAATCGATTACTTCGTCCAGGCCCGGCTTCGAACCGAAGGGTTGTCCCTCATGGCGGAAGCCGGCAGGCCAAGACTGCTGAGACGCGTTACGCTGGATCTGACCGGGTTGCCGCCGACGCTCGAAGAAATCGATGAATTTCTAACGGACAATGCGCCGGGTGCGTATGAAAGGGTTGTTGATCGCCTGCTCGCTTCGCAGGCGTACGGCGAGCGGATGGCCTGGGATTGGTTGGACGCGGCACGCTACGCGGACAGCAATGGATTCCAGGGAGATCGGGATCGCACCATGTGGCCCTGGCGCGATTGGGTGGTGCAATCTTTGAACGAGAATATGCCGTACGACCAGTTTACGATCTGTCAGCTCGCGGGAGACCTGTTGCACACCGCAAAACGGCAACAGAAAATCGCCACCGGTTTTTGTCGAAATCACATGATCAACGGCGAAGGCGGGCGCATTCCCGAAGAAAACCGCATCGAATATATCTTTGATCAGACGGAAACGCTGGGCACGGTCTGGTTGGGTTTGACGCTGACCTGTTGCCGCTGCCACGATCACAAATACGATCCGCTCACACAACGCGAATACTACCAGCTCTTCGCTTTATTTAACCAGACACCCGTCGAGGGAGAAGGCAGTAATCCGCAGACGGAGCCGACAATCTGGTTGCCTACGCCCGCTGAGCAAAGCGAGATCGACACGCTGCAGCAGAAAATCGAAGCCGAGGAGAAAGAGCTGGCCGCGCGGAAGGAGGAACTTGCACCGCAGCAGCGCGCGTGGGAAGAGCAAACGTTGGAAGAAGCTGACCATCAGCAGACCGGGTCGGACGATGAGGGCAAAGCGTTGTTGGAAGCGCTTCGCGCCGCCCCTCGGGAGCGCAGCGACGAACAGGCGAAACAAATTACCGACCACTTTTTTGGCGTCGACAAAGAAATCGCCCGCATCCAGGAGGGAATCGACCAAGCTCAAAAGGATTTGGAGGAATCGAGTAAACTTGTTGTCAAAGTGATGGTCATGCAGGATATGAAAGAACGTCGGAAGACGTTTCTGCTGGCCAAGGGCCTGTACAACCAGCCGAGAGACGAAGTGACTGCGGCGGTGCCGCGGATTTTTCCGCCGTTGCCCCGCGATGCGCCCGCGAATCGGCTGGCCTTGGCGCGGTGGCTGGTCGATCCGTCGCACCCTCTGACCGCGCGGGTGGCGGTGAACCGGTACTGGCAACAATTCTTTGGACACGGTCTGGTCAAGACGGCCGAGGATTTCGGATCGCAGGGAGAAAAGCCCTCCTATCCCCGGCTGCTTGATTGGCTGGCCGCGGATTTTGTTGATAACGGTTGGGATGTGAAGGCGCTGCTCAGGCGGATCGTGATGAGCGCGACCTACCGGCAAACGGCCAAAGCCCCGGCACAAGGGCACCAGAGCGATCCGGACAACCGCCTGCTCGCCCGGGGCCCCCGCTTCCGGTTGCCATCATGGATGCTGCGAGATCAGGCGCTGGCGGCCAGCGGGCTGTTGGTAAACGTGGTGGGCGGGCCGCCGGTCAGGCCTTACCAGCCGCCCGGCGTTTGGGCCGAAGCTACGTTTGGAAAAAAACGCTACGAGCAAGGTGCCGGCGACCAGCTCTATCGACGAAGTCTGTATACGTTTTGGCGACGCATCATCGGTCCGACCATGTTCTTCGACGTCTCAAAGCGGCAGACGTGTACGGTGAAGACCGCCAGAACCAACACGCCGCTGCACGCTTTGGCGACATTGAACGACACGACGTATGTGGAAGCCGCCCGCGTGATGGCACAGCGGTTGATGCACGGTCGCGATCAGGCGGACGACCGGTTCACCATGGCGTTTCGGCTGTGCACGTCCCGACGCCCAACGGCAGCAGAACTGGACGTTCTAGCGGGACGCTTGAATTCCTTGCGCGATCAATACACTGCCGCACCGGACGAAGCGAAAAAGCTGTTGAAGGTCGGCCAGTCGCAACATGACGAAGAACTGGACGCGATCGAGCACGCCGCATATACGGGCGTCTGCCTGTTAATCATGAATTTAGATGAAACATTGAGCAAATAGTGCCGTAATAGATTTTTTATTGCGGACCGCCGCATGAAGACGAGTCATGGATCCAACAGCTCAACATAACGCACTCATCACGCGTCGCGCGTTGTTCGGCCACAGCGCCGTCGGGATCGGCACCGCCGCGCTTGCGTCGTTGTTGAACCCGGGTATCCCGGCGGCAAACGGCCAGTTGCCCGACAGGAAGCCTGTTGGCGGTTTACCCGGCCTGCCGCATTTTGCCGCCAGGGCCAAACGCGTGATCTACCTGTTCATGAACGGAGCCCCGACACACGTCGATTTGTTCGACTACAAGCCCGGGTTGAAAGAGCTTCACGGCCAGCCGATTCCGCAGGATTACGTCGAGGGCAAGCGGTTCAGCACCATGACAGGCGACCCGAAGGGGAAACTGGTTCTGGCGCCTGTCGAACCTTTCCACCAGCGCGGCCGGTGCGGGGCCTGGGTCAGCGAGTTGATGCCTCACACGGCCGGGATTGTGGACGATGTCTGCTTCATCAAGAGCATGCACACAGAGGCGGTGAACCATTCTCCCGGCATCACCTTCCTGCTGACCGGTTCGGAGATGGCCGGGCGACCGAGCATGGGGGCCTGGCTGACGTACGGCCTGGGGACGATGGCCGATGACCTGCCGGGATTCGTCGTGATGACGTCGGTCAGCAAGGACACATCGTGCGGGCAGATTTTTTACGACTACTACTGGGGCAGCGGTTTCCTGCCGTCCCGATTGCAGGGTGTCAAGTTCCGCGGCGGGGGCGATCCGGTGTTGTATCTGAACAATCCGGACGGCATGAGCCGCGCCGTGCGGCGCGGGTTGCTGGATGATCTGGCCAAGCTCAACCAGTTGCAACTTGACCAGTTTCACGATCCGGAAATCGCCACCCGGATCGCTCAATATGAGATGGCGTACAAGATGCAGGCCAGTGTGCCGGAATTGACGGACCTTTCCGGCGAGCCGGCACATGTCCTGGAAATGTACGGGCCGCAGGTTCAGGAGCGGGGCACGTTTGCGCACAACTGTTTGATGGCTCGGCGGTTGGTCGAGCGGGGAGTGCGGTTCGTGCAAGTGATGCACGCCGGCTGGGATCAGCATAGCAGCCTGACCACGGAACTTTATACGCAGTGTCGCGACACCGACCAGCCATCCGCTGCGTTGCTTCTGGATCTGAAACAACGTGGTTTGTTGGACGACACGCTGGTGATCTGGGGCGGCGAGTTTGGCCGCACGCCGTTTCTGCAAGGCGACATCGAGAATCGGCCACGTTGGGGTCGCGACCATCATCCTTACGCGTTCACGTTATGGATGGCGGGCGGCGGGATCCGGCGCGGCGTGACGCACGGAGCGTCCGACGATTTGGGAATGAGTGTGGCCTCCGATCCGGTGCACGTCCACGATCTCCAGGCGACGATTATGCACCTGATGGGAATTGACCATGAACGGTTGACCTTCAAATTCCAAGGCCGCCGCTACCGTCTGACCGACGTGCACGGACACGTCGTTGAAGAATTGATTGCGTAATAAACGACGCCGTTGGATTAGTAGCTTGCTGCATCAAGCAACTGGCCGCGTAAGGTGATCGTCCCCGCTGGCGTGCGGCCCGGCGCCTTACATCAGATCCGCCGCTCCGGCGCCACCCAGTTGGCGAAACAGGATGGCCTGGAGGCCGCAAGGCAATACCTCGGACACCGCACAGATGCCATGGTGTGGCACTATGTTGACGTGTCTTCGGCTTTGGGGCCAATGATAGGAATTTTAATCCCCCTCGGCCTGTCCCGCAACGTTTCGACGGAGGTTTTGGAGTTTCTTGCGCGACGAATGCGATTGTTGGGCGGCGAATGCGATTGTAACCCGTGGACGATATGGGTCCTGAACGAAAGTGCCTCGCGCCGGGGACGCTCGACTATCTGGCCGCAGAGTTTACCAATGCCGATTACGACGTAAAGTGGCTCTTCCAAGTCATCACATCGACGGACGCCTACCAACGTAAAAGCCGGTCCCGATCCGAGGCGGCGAAAGCCCCGCTGACCTCCAACTGCCCCCAACCACTCCGTGCCGACCAGCTTTACAACGTACTGACTTCAGCCTTGGGTATCACTGAAAGGGCTTCCAGCCTGGCCTATTCCGGCGGTCCCCGGGCTCGAACGGACAATATCCGCACGCAGTTCAATTTAAATTTCGGTTACGATCCCAGTCTCAGCCGCGACGAAGTTGCTGCATCGATCCCGCAAGTGCTGGTGATGATGAACTCGCCGCATCTTGCCAACGCTATCAACGGCCGCAGCCCGCGTACGATGTTGGGCAAGTTATTACATGAGCAGCATCGGCCGTCCGATCAAAATCGTCGAAGAAGGTCGCTGCGTGGATGAGCTATTCTCTTAGCACGCGCGGCGGCTTCGCGTAGCGGTTGCTGTCAATTTACCACAAAGAAAATTTCTGATCACAGAGGTCCCTCGCCCCGCTCGGGGTGAAATCGCCAATAGGACCCGAAATCCGCTCCCGCTGGGCCAGTCGGTTCGTCGACCGGGTGATTTCGATTACGACCGCTATTGTGGCACCTGTCCGCCACCCGCGTCGGCGTAAGCCCACTGAATCGCTTCATTCGTCTCGCGGCCTTCTTCGCCAGTGACTCTCGGATCCAGATCCTCGACAATGGCGGAAACAAAGTCGGCAACCAGCGGCCCGCAGAGATTCTCGGCGGGCGGATGTTTTTCGATGCGCCGCCCGTCGCCGATTTCCACAATCAGTTCGTCACCATTAAGTGGCCGCGCGGCAAGGCGTCCTCGGGTGCCGGTAATTGCAAATTCATCCGGATCCGCACAGCCGAAGTGGCACTGTAGTGTACCGATGGCGCCGCTTTGAAAGTGGAATAATAGTGTGGCGGTATCTTCGGCTTGATAATCAGCCGCAATTGTTTTGCAGATTGCCTTGATCTCGGCGATTTTTCCGAACAGATGCAAGAAGATGTTGATGCGATGGCTGCCGACATCCATCAAGGCGCCCCCTCCTCCGTCTGCGGGAACCGCCCGCCAGTACCCGTCTTCACCCGGCTTCATGTCCATCGGTGTGGTGGTAACCGCCGACACGGCCAACGGTGTGCCGATCGCACCGGTTTCCAGCAACTTCCGCATCCGATGAACCAGCGGATAAAACCGCCGGTAGTAGGCCACGCCAAGTTTCACACGTGCGTCGCGACATGCACCGATCATCAGTTCGCATTCGGCAACACTCATGGCCATCGGTTTTTCGACGAGCACATGTTTGCCGGCCGCCGCGGCCGCCACACTCTGCGGCATGTGATCTCGGACGGGCGTGGCGATATAAACGGCGTCGATGTCGGGGTCGGCGATCAACTCGTCCGCATTCGCAAAAGCGCGATCGACGGAAAACGATTTGCAGAAATCGCGTAGCTCCGCCTGGTTTCGGCGGCAGGCGGCCACCAGTTCGCTCCGCGGTTCGTCAATAATCGCCCTGGCGACACGCTTACGGACCACATCACCACAACCGATTATTCCCCAACGAACCTGGTTCATCGCAACACCCCCGGATTCCGCGCTTGACTTTAAAGAATCCAATTCTACTCGCGATTCAAGCGGTTTCGAAGGTGGCCAAAACCCGGCGGGAGAATTTTCCAAACGGCCACATCAATGACGGTGATGCTTCTTCGCGCCGCCAAACGCCTTCGACCAGCTAATGAAAAACTGCCAGTCGTCCTCCAGTTGGATGCCGTCTAGATCCTGGTAAACAGGGTGCAGCACTTCCGCGTTGATTAGGTTGCCGCCACGAAGCAGGATCATTGCGCCATATCCGAATCGCAACCACTCACCGCCACGCATGTCGGGGCGATTTGTGCTGATGATAGCTTGCGGTAGATCGGGATCGGCACCGTGATAATTGTCCTTCCACGCGCCTTCGATGCGGAAGCTGAGGGCCAACCAATCTCTCATCAAATGCGCGTACCAGGCGCTTAGCTTAAACGTCTCTCCAACCCTATATCCCTGGTCGCTGTAGTCGGTGGGAATGTCCGCTTCAAACTGGCAGCCGACACTGCTGCAATCAAAAAAACGCTTGTAGGTAACCGCCGGCTTAAAGTTAAATGTACCGCTGCCCAGTCGCATTGGATATGGATACTCTTGATCGAGCACACCGCCCGTGGGAACCTGCGTCGTGCGATCGATATCGCCGGTGGGCACACTGAAGCCAAAGTTAAATATCCACTGATCGCATTCGGATTCATGGAATTGCCACATCCCGCCAAGCGTTAGGTCTCCGAAACCAGAATTGTGGGTCGTAAACGGCGTGCCGGCCAATGGTGCGTTGGGCGGAAATGGCGTGTTGCGAAGATGATCCATGGTCAGCGAATTCCACATCGGCATGGCGTACAGCGTGACGCTGTCGGTCAACCCGTACATGATGTGCATCATGTGCATTTCCATCGTCATTTGTGTTGGCGTCGCCAACCCGTTTGTGCCGTCAAAGCCGAACGCCGCGGCATCCGGAACCGTGCTTGTACCGATCCGGTTATCTTCCATGTACATGTTCATGTACTTGTATTCAAACATCCACTCGCCGCGGCCGTGCACGTGATCGCCCATCAGCCCGGCCGGCGCGTGCTTGTCGGCCAGCGATTTTCGGCCGCTATCCGAGAGATCGGGAATGAGCCAGCCGCGGCCAAAAATACCGCTGTCGCAACAGTAGTCAGATGTCTCACAACTGCAGTTGCTCGATTCCGTGTCGCAACCCGCGGAGCAATTCGACCGGACTAACCGACTTGCCATAAAGGAAGTTGCGGCGTCCGATTCGTCCGCCGCTGCGCGAAGAACGTTTGCGGTCAAAACAAGGGAGATAACGAACAGCGGGCGCGATATCTTGCGCAAACCATACATTGCCATTTGTCGACTCCATTCTATACATTCGATCGGCAAGCGATCATTCGGTAGATCGTTCGATCAAGCCGCCGAACTCCGTCTCGCGGGTTGATTGACGGGCGACCCCACAGGATGCTATCGGCATACAGGCATCCCCATTTTTTATGCAATTTGGTGAAGCACAAAAACTAGCTGGGCCGCATTATTAGAATGATTGGCACTCGCCGTATGAATTCTGTTATCATGTCGGCTTGGTCGGGTTATAACGATTGATCGCCGATGAAATCATCCCGCCAACTGTTCGTCTGCGGTCCAACTGCGGCAAAGGAGCTGTGTCATGCGAAACGGATCTAGATTTGCGACGGCCCTGTTTTTCATCGCGATTGGTGGGTTCGCACTGGACACCGGCCTGCTGAGGGGCGATGTGACATTGGCCCCGGTCATCGGCAGCAACATGGTACTGCAGCGCGACAAACCGGTGCCCATCTGGGGTACGGCTGATGCTGTCGAAAAAGTAACCGTCAAGTTTTCCGGCCAAACCAAAACCGCGGTTGCGGGTAAAGACGGTCGCTACACACCTCAACCTGCGTTGGCGTTTCACTCCGACGCAGTTTAGTTCAACGGTCAAACTGCACCACGGCGGGGCAACCCGTGCGCCGAACTATATGCAGCGAAGTGCGGTCGGTCGATTTCCCCGCCGAACCTAGCGAAGTTCCATTTCTACCGGCGGGCAACTACAGCCGCACTTTCGCCAGTTGCCGTTTTTGCGGTCGGTCGTGCACACCGACTGCAGTTAGTGAGTAGCCATTTCGATCGTCGTAAGTGAACCCCGCGCACCTCCACCGACCCGGGCTAGTCGACCAGTACCGCAGTCACACGTTCTTACAGGTGGCCTTCGACCCGGTTCGTCCGGGCTCTCTCCAACGCGCTGGGGTAAGTAGCGTCTCCAATTACGTTCGTGTGCGAAACTTGCGTGCGACTCGGTTCAGCCGGGAATACGGCCTCATCTTGTGTTGCGCCAGTTGGCCAACCGCTCCGGGCGCGAAGACGGGGTCATACCGCAGTAGAGCTGATGACCTGTTAGCCAACAGGTTTTCCACGGCAGCGAGGCGCTCACGGGAGGAGCGCCTGGCGGCATAACGCACACGGCCGCAACGGTTTGTGAGCCTGAGACGCCACGGCAACAGCCAGAAGGCGTCCGCAGGGAGAATGCAGATATGTACGGATGTATACTTTCCCTCTATTGTCCAGCGCTGCTGGACCTTCCGACAACCGCCCTGGGGGCGCGCCGCTGGGCACCAGCGCCGTGCGCCCCGCGGCGCGGATGGGCTACCTGGTCATGACGCTTGCCTGCCCCAAACCGTTATCCCTGTATCGGCCACGCGATCCGCGCGCTTCCGATCTGTGGCGGTTGTTGGACGAGCATTTTGACTCCTTCCGCCAAGTCTACGACGAGCAGTTTCAGGCCAAGTACGGCTTCTGGCGACCGGTGGTCGACCACAGCGTGACCGCCTTTCTCAAGTGCGGCAATCTGCAGGAAGGTTTCGCCCGGGTCCGCTGCCCGGACTGCCATCACGAGATGTTCGTCGCCTTTTCCTGCAAGCAGCGCTGTACCTGTCCCTCCTGCCACCAGAAACGCACCTTACTGACCGCACTGCACGTAGCCGAAGAAGTTTGCGCCCCGGTCGCGCACCGGCAGGTTGTGCTGACGATTCCCAAGCGTCTGAGACTCCACGCTCGCTTCGACCGCAGCCTGCTGGGAAAACTCTCTCACTGTGCCTGGACCTGCATCCAGGCAGAAGTCCGGAGGCTTTTGGGTCGCGACGACGTCGTGGCTGGCATGGTCGCGGCCATCCAGACTCACGGCGAGCTGCTGCATTGGCATCCTCATCTGCATCTGCTTTTGACCTGCGGAGCGTTTACCGCGACGGGCGATTTTCTGGAACTGTCCGAATTGAATCTGGAGCGGCTTGAGGTCGCCTGGCAGGAAGCGGTCTTTGCCCTGTACTTGGCCGAGGAGAAGATCGAGCCAGAAGTCGTCGAGAACATGCGCACTTGGCAGCACAGCGGCTTTAGCCTCGATCAGTCGGTGCTCCTGCCTGCGGGCGACCGGGCGGAATTATCAGATCCTCTCGCCGCTGGATTTCCTGGCCGAATTCACGCAGCACATCCCTGCCAAGGGATCTCACCTGATCCGCTACTACGGCTGGTACT
>Ga0310121_10005497_pt1 | contig 10885 bp, 7 predicted proteins | sample CB27_Tmax_986_MG_FD_203504 | JGI IMG/M metagenome (GOLD analysis project Ga0310121, IMG submission 203504) | Marine microbial communities from Western Arctic Ocean, Canada - CB27_Tmax_986 | ecosystem: Environmental > Aquatic > Marine > Oceanic | place: Canada: Western Arctic Ocean | collected...
CACCCCGTAGCCGCCACGTTCATGAAAGAGGCGGCTAAAAAAGGGACGAAGTTGATTGTCGTCGATGTGCGACGGCACCCACTTGCCGATTTTGCTACACATTTTGCCCAGATCCGCCCCGGTACCGACGTTGCGTTCTATAACGGCTTGATGCACATCCTGATCCGGGACGATCTGATTGATCATGAGTTCATCGCCAAACGAACGGAAGGATTCGAAGAGCTTCGTGAACTCTTACTGAGCGACTATTCGCCGCAGCAAGCCGCGGCCATTTGCGGGATTTCGGCTGATGAGATAACGGCGATTGCGCGGACGATGGGTCGGGCTGCCAGCATGCTCGTCTTCTGGGGCATGGGCATCTCGCAGCACACCACCGGCACGGACAATGCGCGCTGTCTGATTTCCTTGTGCCTGATCACCGGCAACGTCGGCCGGCCCGGGACCGGGTTACATCCATTGCGCGGTCAAAACAACGTGCAAGGTGCCAGCGACGCTGGTTTGATTCCCATGGTCTATCCCGATTACCAGCCGGTCAGTGATGCTCCCAGCCGCGAAAAGTTCGAGCGGGCCTGGGGTGTTTCGCTGGATGAAAATCCTGGCTTGACGGTGGTCGAGATTATGGCCGGGGCGCTGAATAAGACCATTCGCGGCATGTACATCCTGGGCGAGAACCCGTTCATTTCGGATCCTAACTCGAACAAGGTGCGCCGCGCGCTGTCCAGTCTGGACTTCCTGGTTGTACAGGATATCTTTTTGACGGAAACAGCCGAATTTGCCGACGTGGTGCTACCGGCCAGCAGCTACCTGGAAAAGACCGGCACCTACACCAACACAGATCGCCGCGTGCAGCTTGGTCGCCGCGTGCTTGACCCGCCTGGCGAGGCTCGACAGGATTGGGAGACGATCTGCCAAATCGGCCGCCGCCTGGGCCTGCCCATGAACTATCCATCACCCAGTGAGGTGTTCGACGAGTTCTCGGCGCTGACGGTCAGTTACAACGGGCTCACGCACCAGAACCTGGGCAGCCACGGCAAGCTGTGGCCCTGCCCTGATCCAGCCACCGGGGACGGCACACAAATTTTGTTTGGCGACAGTTTCCCAACCGCTTCGGGGAAAGGCAAGTTTGTTCCTTGCCCGTACCAAGCCGCCGCCGAACTCCCTGATCGAGAGTATCCCTTCATACTGAACACGGGCCGCGTGCTGGAACATTGGCACACCGGCAGTATGACTCGGCGGAGCTACGCGCTGTCCCAGCTGGAGCCGACTGCCTTCGCCGCCGTCAACTCCCACGACTTGGCCCGGCTGGGAGTGGCTTCTGGAGGCTGGATTCGTGTCACCAGCCGTCGCGGCACCATCGAATTGGCGGCCCGCGCGGACGACTCGGTCGACGTCGGTTGCGTCTTCATCCCCTTCCACTTCCGCGAAGCGGCGGCCAATATCCTCACGACCGACGCCCTGGACCCGTATGGCAAGATCCCCGAGTTCAAATTCTGCTCCGTCCGAGTGGAACCGGCGTAACGATTCTTAGATAGTAGTGCTCTATAATCAATCGAAGTCGTCCGTACGCGAGAACGCGAGCCACAAACAACCCCTTGATGAGTAACGAGCAACCTCATGCCAAAATACGTAATCGAACGGGAGATTCCAGGAGCAGGAAATCTTTCACCCGAAGAGTTACAGGGAATCTCACAAAAGTCCTGCGGTGTACTGCGCAATATGGGCCCAGAGATCCAATGGGTTCAAAGTTACGTAACCGACGACAAGGTCTACTGCGTCTACATCGCTCCCAACGAGGACGCCGTCCGCGAGCATGCTTCCGCAGGCGGATTTCCGGCGGACCGAATTGCGCGCGTGACAACAACGATCGACCCGACAACGGCGGAATAGCGAACGAGCGTCCTTTCTGGACCTGAAACAAGGTTCCTCCGGCAATTTAGTGGCTCCATCCGATTGTTCTCTCTGCAAGGACAAGGACGTCGCGGAAGACCACGCCCATCACTTCGTTCTGAGCGTGCCACCCGTAATCACGGCTCATTATCCGGTGACTCGTCTTCCTCGACCGCGTCTTCACCCGCATCTTCCTCCGACGTGAGAGCCTCGAATGACGTTGAAATCTCAGGGCACGGTTCGAGCAGTGCCTGTATCAATTCATCCTCTTGACCTTCATCAAAGAGCTCATATCGAACCTGTTGCTGCTCGTTGTCCAGCAAGCCACTGCCCAAGACGTGCTGAAGTGCCCTGAAGTTCTGGTAGCAGTATTCCTCCAGCAACGGGATGATGTCGTCACGCAATGCTTGTTTGAAAGCCGTCAGGTCCTTCACGGGTCGGCCATCCTGTAACAGGAAGGCGTGCCCAATCTGGTGGTTGTGAGCCCCTCCGCCAATATGGGCAGCGATACGTCGGTTGAGGGCGTCGAACCAGGGGCCGAGCGGAATGCCCGCAATCAAGCCCCTGAGTACCGAACTGTCGGGCATCAATTGGATGAAGCCGAAACGGCGACGCACGACGGTGTCGAGCAGCGCCCCCGACCGATCCGCTGTGTTCATCGTACCGATCAGAAATACATTTTTCGGTACGGAAAGTGTCTCCCTGCTAGTCGGCAAAACGACAGGCTTGCATCGCTTGTCCTTCTCCAAAACTGTTAGTAACTCGCCAAAGACGCGACGGATGTCAACTTGGTTGATTTCATCGACGACCAGAAAAAAACGTCGATCCGGCTCGGTTTCGGCGTCCTGGCAAAGTTGTTTAAAGACACCTCCGCGCAGCGACAGCGTTATTTGGCCGCTGACTGTCTCACGTCGATAGCCTTCGACAAAGTCTTGGTATGCGAACGCACTATGAAAACAGCAGAGTCGCACCAGCCCGCCCCCCTTGTCACTTCCCAGCACAGCGTCCCGCTGATCCGTCGCGAGTTGCTCAAACGGCTTGCCGAATGCCCAATAGGATGCCAGATCACAAGCAGTCGTTTCGGCCCAATACGTCTTGCCGGTGCCTGGAGGGCCGTACAAGATGACTTGGTTCTTCCGCTCTAGAACGGATTGAATTCGCCCGGGAATCCCAGCAAGTCGCACATTTCCTTTCCAGGTGGTGGGTTTGGCGGGCGCGGACAAGCCGTCCCGAACCCGGCGCTCCGTTTCCAGAATATTTTCGTCGTATCTTCTGATCTGCCGAACCTTTGTGCGGATGCCCTCGTGGACCGGCATCTTCCATTCGTCCAGATTCAACCATTCCACTGGTCGCTGATGGGGAAACTCGAAGCGACGTTGATACGAGTAATCTCCAACGACACGCCCGACCCCCAAGATGGTTGAGCCACTAGCGGTCAGCACAACATCTCCTTTGCTGATACCCGCGACGAAATCAATAATCTGAGAACAGTCATCTCCAATCACAGATTGTTTGCTGGGGTACTTTTCCTCCAGGAGTGCCTTGAGTCTCTCTCGCGAAGCCTTCTTGGGCTCGACCCACGACAGATCACCGAGGTTGTGCCAACCAATGGCAATGCAGTTGCGGTCCTGCATCATCTGCCAAGGACTGAAGCTCATTGAACCACCGCGAGTCCCAATGCGCCAGTAGCGATACCGGCGGCCGTGCAGTGCATTGAGCACGAAACCGAGTGTGGCGAGCGGCAAATCGACTGCCTTGGCGATGGCGAGGAATCGACCGGCAAGAATGTAACGGCCGTCGCCTTGCGGAAGCTGCTGCAAGAGTTTGAGCAGATGAAATCGCTGCCAGCGTGGGCTATGGAAATCATCGAGTTTGTCGGGATACAGCAAACTAAAGTATTTGTGACCCCAAGCGAGATCACTTACATCTGGAGCCAACTCGTCCATCCGCTGCTGCAACGTGTCGTAGTCGGAGTCGCTGCCATTGCGTGGCATTTTCTCCAGCAGTTCCAGACTACGCAGTAATTGCTCGCGGTGCTTGCGTGCAATCGCCACTGCTTCTTCGACCGAGATGTCCCTAGGTTGATTCGCCTTGCCTGCCGCCTGCCAATCTCCGGTCTCCTTTCTGCGGAAGATACCGAACTTGAGGGCACCGCGGCCTGCGATACGACCGAAACGGACAGAGGGAAACTCATCATCGTTCTTGAATTCAAGCCAATACGGCAGGCTGTCTCGATTTCCCGTCTCGTGCATTAACTCCAACAACTCCAGACCATCAACGCTTTTGAGTCGCTCGGGACCAAAGCGACTTCGGAAAATCGAGTAGTACTGTGCCAACTTTTCGCGGCTAAACAGCTTGCCATTTGCCCTCAGTTGGCGATATTTCTCGAGTAGCCGCTTCTTAAAGATATCTGCGAGCATTAGAGGTCAATCATTTCCTGGTGTTGGGTAAGGCTCCACTCGATTCGTGTCCACGCCTTTAGAGGGCAAACGAAGATTCGCACTTTGCTGGGGAGCCAGCGCTCAATGCCATCTACTTTGGCACAAACCGCGACGATTTTAGCGGTAGGGCGCAAGCCCTCCGGTGAATCGCGAGCGTTTTCAGCACTCGACCGGGCGGCTTGCGCCGCGACCGCTACCAAAGTAGATGGCATTGAGCCAGCGCTGCCAGTGCCGCCGCCATCTCAATTCGCCCCGCTAGTCGCGGTACTGGACGACAAGGCCTATACATCAGCATAACCGCTGGAATTGGGGGAGCGACCGTCGGCAGGGACCATATCCACCACACCGTCTGCCGTCAGATCGACATAATCGGCAAGTGCCCTCCAACCGAACGTTGAATTCGGATCGAGCGTATTGTCCGATACGTTGAGGCCAAAACGTTGAGGCCAATACGTTGAGGAAAGAATCGCACAGCCTAGCGTAGTCCACGGAAGCACTTACGGACTCGCAGTAGATCGCTCGTGAATAATCCGCCTTAGGACTTCAAAAGAAATAAGTTGTCCGCTTCGGTCAGGGTGCCACCGGCTCTGCCTGTGCTGAATCGCTGTGTCCAGGTCGCATAACGAACACTGGCGAAGCCAGTGGCACCCGAGAAGAACCAATTAGGATCGCCGAGGAAACACCTTCAATAGTGAAAAGAGAGGAGACGATTTTGCGCATGCGTTGGCATGGCGCACGATCAGCGTCTAGATTATCGAGAACGTAACTGAGCCCGCGAAACGCCTTGTTCAAAATTCGGTGCAAAATGAACCACACGAAACCATCCAAGCTAGTCGTCACCGTTGCTACATTTTTTGGACTGGTAGCATGTGTGTCCGCCCTGTCCCAGGCTCACGCAGCGCCACCTGAATACGAATGGGTCAAGGTCACTACCAAGGCTGCCTTCGCACCTCGCGACGGGGCTGGGGCGTTGAGCTATCGAGATGGCATGTGGCTTATCGGTGGCTGGAACCCGCAGCCATCCGAACGCGAGTTCTTTCCGCGGATCTGCAATAACGAAGTTTGGAGCTCGCGGGATGGTCTCGATTGGACACTCGTCAAACCCAACTCGTTCACGGATCAATCGTTTGATGCGGTAGCCGATTGGGAAGGACGGCACACAGCCGGATACGCTGTGTTTCGCGATCGCATGTGGATCATCGGCGGAGACACCAATCAAGGTCATTATCAGAACGACGTGTGGAGTTCGCGCAACGGACGTGACTGGAAACTCGTCAATCGCGCGGTGCCCTGGGGGCCTCGGGCTCTTCACTACACGGTGGTTCATGACGACCAGATTTGGGTCATGGGCGGTCAGACGATGCCGGGCTTTGCGGAATCAGCCGAAGTGTTTTACCGTGACGTCTGGACAACTCGTGACGGTGTTCAGTGGAATAAAATCGAGCCGCAGGAGCCGTGTTGGTCGGCCCGCGGCATGATTGGCGCGAGCGCCGTGTTCAAGGGGCGCATCTGGGTCCTAGGAGGCGGTACCTACGACACTCCACAGACTCCCAGCCGTAAGTACCATAACGACGTCTGGAGTTCGGCGGATGGGCTGCGTTGGCAGCAACACGTTAAAGCCGCACCGTGGGAGCCTCGCCAATATCACGAAGTCGCCGTGTGGGACGACCGCCTGTGGGTGTTAGAGGGATTCTATCGCGAGGGGGGAAATCGCAACGACGTCTGGTACTCGTCCGATGGAGCTGACTGGCGGGAGCTTCCCAACACACCCTGGAAACCGCGTCACGCCGCGAGTGTCTTCGTGCACGACGATGCATTGTGGATGGTCGCCGGAAACAACATGGAGTCCGATGTCTGGAAACTGAAGCGCCGGTTTTGAAGTTGCACTGTGACGCGGCCGTTCGCTCCGAGGCCAAAAAAATCCCACGCTCGACGAACGAGCGTTTTCGGCGCGAGCGGAGCATCCTGTTGTGGGGCGGTCTCCCGCCACAACCAGAATACGGAAGTATTTGCGGACGACGCGACGAAGTTTGAGAGCCGGGTTGAATCATCCCGAGGAGATTTCGATGACGGGACTTTCGGCAGCGGACGGGGCCGTTCTGGGCGCCTATTTAATTGGCGTGACACTGATCGGAATCTGGACAAGTCGCCAGGTCAAGGACATGGCGGACTTCGTCATGCCCCGACGATTCGGCAAGCTGATGATGCTGATGCATGGATTTGGGACGAGCACGCACTCCGACCAGGCAGTCACCGTTGCCTCAAAGTGTTATACGAGTGGTTTGTCCGGGATCTGGTATCAGTGGATGTGGCTGTTCGCGACGCCTTTCTTCTGGTTGATCGCACCGATGATGAGGCGGTTTCGGGCGTTGACGACGGCGGATGTGTTTGCCGCGCGTTACGCCCCCTCGGTGGCTGTTCTGTTCTGCGCTTTCGGGCTGGCCAAATTTGTCGTCACGATTGGCAACATGCTGAAGGGATCCGGGGCGGTGGTCGAGGCCTGCACGGGATCTCAGATTTCTGCCGAGGCGGCGATTGTCGCCATGACCGTGCTGTTTGTCGTCTACGGTCTCGCGGGCGGATTGCGGGCCGCGATCATAACCGACTTTTTGCAGGGTCTGCTGACTCTCTTGTTTTCGTTTCTGTTGCTTCCCTTTGTGTTGCAGGCGGTCGGCGGTATCGCCGGAATGCGTCGTTCGTTCGCGGAATTGTCGCCCGATCAGGACATGCTGTCGCTGGTAACGCCGGGTGACATTGGCATCTTTTACATCGGCATGATCGCGATCAACGCATTACTGAGCGTCACGGTCCAACCACACAACATGGGCACTTGCGCGGCCGGACGCACAGAAATCGATGGCGCTGTCGGTTTTATGGGTGGCACGTTCCTCAAGCGCATCTGCACCGTTGCCTGGTGTCTCACGGGGCTGGCAGCCTTTGCACACTTTCGCGGCAGCGTCGCAGACCCAGATCATGTTTACGGCTTGATGGCGTCCGAGTTCCTGCCCCAGTTGATGCCCGGACTATTGGGTTTGTTTCTGGCGGGTCTATTAGCGACGGTGATGGGGTCGTGCGATTCGTTCATGATTTCGGCGGCCGGGCTTGTTTCGGAGAATCTCTATCGCCCACTGTTTCCCGGACGTTCTGAAACGCATTACCTGTGGGTAGCGCGTGCTGCGGGGCTGCTCGTTGTGCTCGTCGCCATCGGGTACGCATATTGGCTGAGCGGCGTGATTCAAGGGCTTGAGATTCTCTGGAAAGTCAACGCGGTCATGGCGCCGGCCTTCTGGCTGGGAGTGTTTTGGCGGGGCGCGACGACGGCAGGCGCCTGGGCGGCCACGCTTTCGACGGCACTGACTTGGTGGTTGACGAGCCTCACTGCGACCGCCAGCACCCTTGCTGCCTGGCCCTGGGCCAAATCGCTGGGTGTTGTGGCATCCCGGGAGGATACGTTTGTGGTCACAACGCCTTGGCAAATGCTGGCGTATCTGACGGCGGGATTTGCTGGTGGAATTGTCATCAGCCTCTGCACTCGCAAAAACGAACAGCGACAGCTTGACCGGTTTTATGAGCTGATGAGAACTCCCGTGCAGGCGGACGAAGTCATTTCAGCACCTTGTACTCTGCCGATCGGAGTCACTGCCCCGCCGCGACGCGTGCTGTTCTCCAGCAGCAGTTTGGAAATCCCTGTACCATCTCGGTGGGCGATGTCGGGTTTCCTTGTCGGCTGGTTACTCGTCTTCGCTATTATCGGAGGAGTTTGGTTACTGTTTTCGTAGGTAGGTATGCCGTGGGCATTTTTCTGTGTCCGGCCGCCGGCTCGAAATCATGCGGAAACACAGCTCTTGACCGGACATTTCAGCCAGGCCGCGGTATAACATCGTGAGTAAACCGAACATCTTGATCATCTTGGCGGACGGCATGCAGGCCGATACCTTGGACTCGGGCCACGCGTGTTTGACGCCGCATCTGGAGGCCCTGGCCCGCCGCGGGGTTTGCTTTCGCAACGCTCATACGACCTGCCCGACTTGCTCGCCCGCGCGGGCCAGCTTGATGACCGGCCTACTGCCCCACAACCACGGCGTGCTCGAAGTGGAACACGGCCGGGACGCCGATCAGTGTGTTTTACGTACCGAACATCCGCACTTCGCGCAGCGGCTGTCTGACGCCAAATATCGCACCGGCTATTTCGGCAAATGGCACGTCGAGCGGACCCAGAAAGTAGCTCCGTTTGGCTGGCAGGACAGCAGCGTGAAAGGCGCCGAACATGTCACAAGGATCGGCACAGGCGAGTTGGGGCCCAGGACGTTCGACCTGGACGAGTCGTTGAGTGGCTATGTTGATGGACCCAGGGGGTACAAGAGGATCTTGCACTGGGGTGTGACCGATACACCGTGGGACCAGCGTTATCCAGGACTCACCGTGCTGGAAGCCGAGCAGTTTCTCAAGCGGAGACTCGACGATTCGAATTCTTGGTGCTGTTGCGTGAGCTTTTCCGAGCCAAACGAGGCCCTGGTCGTTGGCCGTGAAACGTGGAATCAATACGATCCCGCGACGATTCCCTTACCTGGCAACTTCTTCGACGACCTCTCCGACCGGCCCAATATCTATCAACGCGAACAACAGATTGGCCGCAACATTTCGGAGGATCATTGGCGTGCTGCCAGGGCCTGCTATTTTGGCCGTATCACGGAAGTCGACAAGCTTGTGGGGCGCCTGGTTTCTCTCATTGAAGATGCAGGCCAGCTAAGTAACACAGTCGTGGTCTTTCTGGCTGATCACGGACGGTACGTGGGTGCGCACGGTTTCGACGCGCACAACTTTGGCGCTTTTGAAGAAATCTACCGTATCCCCCTGATCCTCGCCGGACCTGAAATCGCGGAGGGTGTCAACTGTGATGCCCAGGTGAGTATCGCCGACTTGGGTCCCACGTTGTGCGAACTTGGCGGTGCCCGGCCAATCGACGTGCCGGATTCACAGTCCTTTCAAACAGTGCTGAGCCAGCCCGATCCCAGCCCCCCACAGTTCGAGACCGGCTACGCCGAGTACCATGGCACTCGGTTTCCGCTGATGCAACGAATTCTTTGGCAAGGCGAATGGAAGTTCGTGTTTAACGGATTCGATTTCGACGAGTTGTACAACTTGAAGGAGGATCCACATGAAATGGTCAACCGAGCAGTTGATTCCGACCAGCGGCAACGCATCGAATCCATGATGTCAGAGATTTGGCGGCGGGTTCGCGACACAAGCGATCGAGCCATCTACGAATCCCATTACTTTTCCATGCGGCTCGCCTGCATTGGTCCCGACGCAGCACCGGCAAGCAGCTAAGCCGGAAGGACGGAAGCCACGGATCAACACAGATTTCCGTTAGATATTGGCCGATTGCAGGAATTCAAAAGGGAAGCCCGCAGATCACGCAGAGTGACGCAGATGAAATGCTCGCTGTCTTCGTCAATCTGCGTGATCTGCGGGCAATTACCCTGACGCCTTGTTTCTTGCGTTTTTTGTGTTCTTTGTGGCTATCTTCTAACGCCAGCGGGATGGCAGTGGAGATCTTCGCCCGGTCGTTTCCTGACGATTTCTCACTCATTCAGGTAATACGGCCGATAGCTGAACACTTGCGGATCGCTGGGATCTACGGACACGACAACGCCGGCGACGTTGGGCGAGCCAAAAACCTCCATGCGCGTGAAATGCAGATAGGTGCGACCGGATGTGTCCTTGAAGGGCTTGTCGATGCGGAAGTAGTGCGAGTCGCCGTGAATGCAGACCACGGGCTTGCGAAACTCCGACAGGAAGTTACGCAGCGAGGCCAGGAAGTCCCTAAAACCGGCGCCACTTCCCTTTTCAAAATCGGGATTGGCGTGAATCACAACCGCCACACCGGGCACGTCACGCGACAGCGCCTGCGCGAAGCTTTCTCGGAGAAACGCCGAGTTGGCCTCGCCACGTTGGCGAAATTCCTCCATGGACGGGGGGTGGTCGGCGCGGAGGTTGTTCCCGCTTCCCACGACGTGCGCGACGATAAAGAGCACACCGGCTTTGGTAAAGCGGTAGTTCTCAACATACTTAGAAAAATTGCCATCACGACCCTGATGCTCTGAATTCAACTGATTGACTCGTAGGACGCTCTGGTCCTTGAAGAACAACTCGCGCAGTTTGTCGAGCCGTTCGATCGGGTCGGCGCCCCCGCCGTGGCAGTCGGTCCATTCGTTGTCGCCGGGGGTGTAGACAACTGGTTTCGGATACGCCCGAAACAGGTCACGAATCTTGCCAAACTCGTCATCCGTGCAAGGTGCGCCCCCTGCCTTGAAGTCACCGACGTGCATCAGGAAAGCAAAATCGTCGCCTTCGGATTTCTTGAGCAGACGACGATAGTCCTCCTCCTGCTCCTGGGAATAGGGTAGATCCCCGGTTGCCAGAAAACGAAATCCCAATTCTTGTCCCCGGGCCGCCTGTACAGCGACCGACAGACCGGCGACTAAGAGTGTGAAATACTTTGTGATGTTCATCGTCGAATCCCAGAAGCTATGAAGCAGAACACAATCACGATA
>Ga0310121_10005499_pt1 | contig 10882 bp, 8 predicted proteins | sample CB27_Tmax_986_MG_FD_203504 | JGI IMG/M metagenome (GOLD analysis project Ga0310121, IMG submission 203504) | Marine microbial communities from Western Arctic Ocean, Canada - CB27_Tmax_986 | ecosystem: Environmental > Aquatic > Marine > Oceanic | place: Canada: Western Arctic Ocean | collected...
GTGTTACACTAAATGCGGAGCGTCACGCCGTACAAACCCACCGTGGCCCTCCCTCGACGTAAGTCATTGCGTACCAACTGGAAGTGCCATTCGGGTCTGACCCCAGAATACCTACGGGTCTGACCCCAGAATACCTAGTACATCGCATACCAATCGTCGGCAAGCTCCGGCGGACCGGAAAATTGATCGAACGGCCGGCCCAGCGCGTCGCAGACGGTGCGCAGCCGCTGCATTCGCTCGCGCGCAACGCCGTGCAGGAAGTGATTACGCGCTGCCACATCGAGCGTCACGGCCTCTTTCCAAACAGCGCGCCCCGCCATCACGCCGCTCGCTCCAGCGTCGCAGGCGATCTGCACCTGGCGGAGATAGACGTCGAATGTCACGCCGCCAGAAAGCAAGACCCAGGGCACGGCACAGGCATCGGTGAGATCGTCACAAGCCGACCGCCAGACCTTTTCATCAAGCTCCGTTACCGGGTCGACGGGAAATTCCGCTTTGAGAACATCGACGCCTAAGGGCACCAGCCGCCGCGCTGTTTCTACCACCACCTCGCGGCGCTCGTTCGAGGGCAAGGCGCTCCTCGCCTCATCGAGTGCGTGGGAGAGCGGCTCGAGGAAGAAGGGGATGTCATGCTTCGCACAGGAATCGCCCACTTGCTTCACGAGCGCCTCAGTTTCGGCGGCGTCCGCGGCAGCTGGGTGATAATAGATCAATAGTTTCACTGCCGACGCGCCGACACGCACCGTCTTCTCCACGCTCCAACCGCTGACAACCGATGTGGCTTTATTCATGGGGTCACCGGTCGAGCCGGTGTCGAGCGCCACGACAAGTGCCGTATCCCCGGGAAGCGCCGCTGCCGCAAGGCATTGTCCGGCGCCGGTCTCGGGATCGAGTAGCACCGCGGACGCAACCGGGCCAAGCGCGCGAACGATATCGGCTTTCAGATCCGATAGGGCGGTCGAGGGCAATTGTTCCGCCGAATCCTTCTCGAGACTTCGTCGCAGCGGACCGCGGTGATCGACCGCCATGATCGAAAAGGTTTTTGCGGGGCTGGCGACCTGTTGGAGTCGACGCCACTTGCCAATCGTCACCGACATATTGAGAGACCTCATCAGAAAGGAAATCTTGATCAAGGATCGACTTCGTCGAGTCCCAGTGGACGATCAATCTCGTCGAGTCTTACCGGACGGTTCTGCTGCGCCGAGAGTTTCGCGGCCTTGCCGATGACGACTGGAATCCGACCGTCGGCACCAGACACAGGCGCGGGCGATCCCGCGAGCGCCGCTTCAACAAATTGTCTGAGCTCCTCGACGTAACTCTCCAGGTAGCGGTCGATGAAAAAGTTTAGCGGCAAATCGCGACAGACAGCCTGCTCGCCGCGAATCGTCGCCGTATTGGGGTAATTGTTGCCGACGCTAATGCTGCCGCCGGCGCCAAATGCCTCGACACGTTGATCGTAACCGTAGACCGCTTGACGACTGTTTTCAATCGTCGCCACAATTCCATCCGCGAAATTCAGCATGATCACGGCTGTGTCATAGTCTCCAGCCTCCCCAATGGCACCATCGATCTGAACCCTACCTGTGGCATAAACTTCCTCAACTTCCCGGCCAAGTAGAAAACGGGCCATGTCGAAGTCGTGGATGGTCATATCGAGAAAGATGCCGCCCGACTTTTTGACGTACTCGATGGGCGGGGGCGCCGGGTCACGGCTGACGATATGCAGAAGATGGGGTTTGCCAATTTCGCCGCTGAGAAGCGCGTCTCGAACACGGCGGAAGTTGGAGTCGAAGCGGCGATTAAAACCGATCTGTAGCAACACTCCCGCTTTCTCGACTGCCGCCAACGCCCGGTCGATTCTTTGCAGGTCAAAATCGATCGGCTTCTCGCAGAAGATCTGCTTACCAGCCGCAGCAGCTGCTTCGATCATCTCTGCATGCGTGTCGGTCGAAGAGCAGATCAGCACCGCGTCGATGTCGGGGCTGGAGAGCAGGTCGTGGTAGTTGGCGCTAAAGCGACGCACGCCGCAGCTCTCCGCGCATTGGCGGGCAGCGTCGACAGCGACGTCGGTCACCATCTCGAGGCTGGCGCGCCGAATTCGATGGGCAAGATGGTCGGCATGCAGCCGACCAATTCTGCCGGCGCCAATCAAACCGCAACGGAGCGTCTCGGTTTCCATCGCTACACCCCAATCGACTGAAGATACTGTCGGTTCCGCCGGGCGCTTTCCAGCGGGGCGCCCATGCCGGGAAGAACGTCTTGCTCGACCAAGGCCCAGCCCTGATAGTCCTGGCCCCGCAGCCAAGCCAGAACGAACGGGAAATCGACGCAGCCTTGGCCGAGCTCACAAAAAACCCCGCCGCCAACTGCCTCGAAGTAGTCCGCGCCCTCTGCCCGGCACTGCTCGGCAATCCGGGGCTGGCAGTCCTTGAAGTGGACGTACCAAATCCGCTCTCCGAAGCGATCAAGGCTTTGACTGATCATGTCGACGTCGTTGCCGCCACTTCCGTACATCAAGTGCCCCGTGTCGAAAACGAGGCCCAGCAGCTCGGGGTCGGTGAGCTCAAGGAGTCGGGCAATTTCGTCGGGCGTTTCGACATATCCGGCGCAGTGATGGTGGAAGACCGTCCGCAGGCCGCTCTCCGCTTGGACTGCCCTGGCAATCTGTTGTGCGCCGCCGGCGAAAGTCTTCCACTGCTCGTCACTGAGCCCCAGGTCGGCGGTGATGCTACCGGCGTGCCGCGTGCGGAGGGGATCCGAGCCATTGTCGTCTGCCAAGATAAGAAACGGCGGGTACGCATCGCGCTTTCGCTCAAACACGGCTGCCAACAGGCTGGCCGTACGCACTGCCGCGTCCTGTCCGGCTTGATGACTTGACGTGTCGACCAGCGGCACTGGCACAAAGGCTCCTAGCAAGGCCAACTCGCGGCGCGCCAATTCCGCGACCAACTCGTCCGGATCGGTCGGCAGGTAGCCCCAATCGCCCAACTCCGTGCCGAGATAGCCGCTCTCCGCGAGTTCATCCAGCATTTGGCCGTAAAGAATCGACTCTCCGGCGACCTCTTCAAATTCCAGCGTGCCCCACGAGCAGGGTGCATTGCCGATTAGAATCTGTGACATCGAAGGTCTCTCATCGGGGCTCGCCACCTTCTCTTCCCACGTGCGGCGTCTGTGGAAGAGGTAGGTCACGTAGGAAAAATCGAGTCACTTTGGAAAGAAATAACGTTCGCGGACCTGTTCTTTTTCCCAACGGGCGCGTGCTTCTCGAACCGGCTCAGCGTCGCTGACCTCGGCAACGGGTACATCCCACCAGCTCTCATACCCGGGAACTCCCTCGTAGCGATCGTTGCGAATGTGTATCACCGTGGTCCGGTCGTTGAGCTTCGCGGCTCCCAATGCCGCGGTGAACTCATCATGGCAGTGACATTCGATCACGTGGGCGCCGAGGCCCCGCGCATTCATCGCCAGGTCGACTGGTAACAGGCGGACGTCGTCACCAGCTTCGTCGCCGGGAAGTACGTTGTTTTGCGGATAGAGATAGCGAGTGCCAAAACCTTGCTGCCCGAGCGAGCGACTCAGTCCGCCGATGCTATTGAAGCCACTGTTATCCATCAAGATTACGTTGAGCTTATATCCCTCCTGGATCGACGTAACAATTTCCTGCGACATCATCAGGTAGCTGCCATCTCCGACCATCACGTAGACCTCGCGATCGGGATCCGCCATTTTGATGCCGAGGCCGCCAGCGATTTCGTATCCCATGCAGCTGTAGCCATACTCGAGGTGAAAATTCTTCGGGTGACGCGCGCGCCACAGCTTGTGCAGATCGCCTGGCATACTCCCGGCTGCGTTGACCATCACACCACGGGGATCGCTCAGCTCATTGACTGCGCCGAGCAGCTCTCCTTGGCTCGGCAACGGTTCGTGCCGCACCGCATAAATGCGGTCGACCTCGGCCTCCCATTCGGTCTGAAGTCGCTCGCACTTTTCGCGATAACTGGCCGCGACCTGATATCCATCGAGCAGCGCGCTGAGCTCCTCGAGCGTGACGCGCGCGTCCCCTTCCAGCACCAGCGCGCCATGTTTGTAGGCGTCGAATTCAGCAACGTTAATATTGATAAACCGCAGGTCCGGATGCTGGAAAGCAGTCTTGCTTGCCGTGGTGAAGTCGCTATAGCGCGTGCCGATGCCGATCACCAGATCAGCTACCCGCGCGATTCGGTTCGCGGCGAAATTTCCCGTAACCCCAAGTGCCCCGAGATTTGAAGGTTCGTCGAAGTTGAGACTCCCTTTCCCCGCCATGGTTTCCCCGACCGGAATCCCCGTCTGCCGCACCAACTCTCGCAGCAGATCGGTCGCTCCGCTGTAAATCGTCCCACCGCCGGCCACGATCAACGGCTGTTTCGAACCCTTGATCCACTCGGCCGCGCGTTGCAGCGATCGACTGTCGGGACGATTGCGCGGCACGGTCCAGAGGTTCTTCTCGAAAAACTCGACGGGGTAATCGTACGCTTCGGTCTGTGTGTCTTCTGGAAGCGCGATTGTTACAGCGCCTGTGTCGGCTGGGCTGAGTAGCACGCGCATCGCTTCAGGGAGGCTCGTCAGGAGTTGATCGGGCCGATTGATTCGATCCCAGTAGCGGCTCACAGGCCGAAAGCAATCATTGACGGAAATGTCTTGCGTATGCTCCGACTCGAGTTGCTGCAGGACGGGAGCGACATTTCGCCGCGCGAAGATATCTCCCGGTAAGAGCAGCACGGGCAAACGATTGGTGGTTGCCACCGCCGCCCCCGTGATCATATTCGTGGCGCCGGGGCCAATCGAAGAGGTGCATGCCAGCGTTTGGAGGCGATTTTTCATTTTTGCAAAGGCGACCGCCGTATGCACCATCGCCTGTTCGTTTCGCGCTTGGTAATAGCGAAAATCGGGGTACTGCTGCAAGGCTTGCCCGATACCGCTGATATTGCCGTGACCGAAGATGCCGAAACAACCGGCAAAGAAGGGTTGCTCGACGTTGTCGCGCTCGACGTACTGATTACTGAGAAACTTGATAAGTGCCTGCGCCATCGTTAGACGAATCGTCTGTCTGCTCATCGATTTCTCCCCACCGATGGATTAATAGAACTATTCAATGGACGCTCCACGTTCACTGACAAAATCCATGACCTCGTCATAGGTTGGCATGAAGTTCGCGCAACCATGCTGGGTGACAACGATAGCGCCGCAAGCGTTGCCAAGGCGGGCAGACTTGTACCATCCCCAACCTCGGACGTGCCCGCAGAGAAATCCCGCCGCGAAGGCGTCGCCAGCGCCCAGGATGTTTTGCACTTCGACGGGAAAGCCGGGCGCCTCGATGAGTTCGATGGCACCGCCAGCACCGACTACGTGAATGCAGGCGCCTGCCTCGCCCCGCTTCTGCACGAGTGCCCGCGGCCCCAATTCCAGCAAGGCTTGGCTCGCCACGTTGACGTCTCCCTGGACGCGCGTATCGGAAATTGACGAAGTCGCTTCGACCTGGGTGGGGTCGGACAGCATTGCCGCTTTGATTTCATCTTCCGTCCCCAGCACGACGTCGACGAGCCGCAATGCAGAGCGTACTGCGATGCCGAAGGCGCGCGGGTCGTGCCACTGGTCAGGGCGAAAATCGATGTCGAACACGACTTCCGCGCCCGACTCCCGAGCACGTTCGCAAGCGAACAGGGTCGCGCTGCGACTTGGTTCCCGGCACAAATTGGTACCCGCGAACTGAAAAACTTGACAGTCGTCGATAGGTGCCTGCAGGACGTCGTCAATCGATAACGCGATGTCAGCGCAGTTTTCTCGATAGAAGACCAACGGAAATTTGTCAGGCGGTTCAATGCCCAAGACGACCGCACTTGAGCGGGTCCCTGCCTTCCGTGGAATAAAACGGGTCTCGACCCCTTCCGCCCGGAGGAACTTCAGTAAAAAATCGCCGACCGGGTCGTTGCCAATTCCGGTCAACAGCGAGGTCTTGAGACCGAGTCTTTTACCGCCAACGCTGATATTGGTCGGCGAACCGCCGACGTAGGCTGCGAAACTCTTGATATCCTCAAACGGAGCGCCCACGTCATTGCTGTACAGGTCGATCGAAGAGCGGCCCATGTGCAAGGTATCGTAAGTCGTCTGGCGGTCAGCCATCTGCAGTTCCTATTGACGGCGGCAGCCAATGTCGCTGTGCCACCGCCGTAAATCGCTTGCTCCGTGTAAAAACGATTACGGCGGGGGCTCATTAACCGCGCCGCCGTCAAAAAGTCGGTCAAAGCATCAATAAAGGGGCACTCGATCGTCCTTTTTCCGATAGTTCTCTTTCACCCAGGTATGCTGTGGATCGTCCTGATTGGCCAGACTTTGAGCACTTCCCGCCAAGACGTTTAAGTAGTACGTCGTATAGCCGGGCGCACTGACAACTGGATGGTACCCCTCCGGCACGAGCACGGCGCTATTGTGCTCGGCGCGCAGCAGTGCGTCGATCGGATAACCGGCTCGATGCAAGGGCGATTGATCGTCGGTGTAAACCCGCTGCACGGCATAACCGCCCGGCTTGTCGATCCGATAAAAGTAAACCTCTTCGAGGTCGGCCTCGATGAGCTGTCCGTCGGCGGCTTCGATATGGACATCGTGCTTATGCGGCGGGTAACTACTCCAGTTCCCGCTCGGTGTGTAGACTTCAACAAGCACAATCCGATGGACGGGCGATCCCGGTGGCAAGAGACTGTTAATTTGACGGCTCGCGTTGTCGCCGCCGCGAATCGAACAGTCGACCTGTTCTGGCAGGATGAGCCACGGCTCGTGGTCCTCGTCGGTCGGAACCGACGCCACGGCGTAGTCGCCCCCTTGCTCGGCAGTGACCGTAAACTCCGTATGTCGCGGCAGATAGAGGGCATGCGCCGCACTTTCAAAAACGCTCGCCCGGCCACCAATCCCCGACCAATTGCCACGACTGGAAGCAACAGCGTATCGCCCCGTTAGGTTCACCAGCGCGAGTTCCGAATCGCCAGTCGTAGACGACCAGCTCTCGCCAGTTCCAAGTCGTCGCGCCTGAAACGAGATGAACTCCCAGCCGGCAATTTCCGGGGTGATGTCTAACAAGAGCCCCGGATCCTTGGGATCTCGATCGTCGGGATGCGAAATTGGACGAATCAGCAGATCGTCCGCCGTATATTGCCTGGCCGTGTCGGGCTGTCGCCCGTCTGTCGATTGCATGGTCGCCGCTCACTGTCAGATTTACCGCCCATGAAGACGCAGCGGCCCGAGAAAAGACCGATCCTTCACGCTTTACGACCGCGAATATAGCGGAAGCGGGCTGGCAAAGATACCGTGCGGGTTAGCTACATAGCAGGTTAGCTATATAGCAGGTTAGCTACATAGCAGGTTAGCTATATGCAGGTTAGCTACATAGCGGACGCCGGCCTGTGACGCCCAATGCGATTGGCATTGAGAAGAAGATCGTGAGCAGCGCGGTCGATGGTTCGGGAACGGCCGCCGCGGCCGAGCTATTCGAGACGTAGGCTATAGCGCCCGCGAACTTCTGACCGTTCGAGTCGGTGTAGGAAAACGACAGGTTCTGAGCACCGATCGCCGTATTGTAGCCGGCGCCGATCGGTTGAGATCCGAAAGAGGAACTCCCGAGCAGAAAAAACTCCAGCAACTGATCGTCGGCTGCTATCAGCGTTTCCCACGATTCGCCGCCCGCGAGGCTCTCGCCGAGCTGGCGATGAATCTGCAAGAAATCTGCCCCGTCTGAGTCGCCATCGCCATCCACGTCGGCGCCGCCGCCGCCATAGGCCGTCGCCCAAGCGGCGAGGTCGCCCCCATCGACGGCGTGGCTATTGTCGACGTCAGTGGTAAGCGGCACAGCGGGACCGATGTTTTGGGCATCGAGGTTGCCTGCTTGCCAGAGGGCGCCGTCCAAAGAATTTGCGGGCCCGGTAATTTCGTAGCCGGTGATATCTTCCGCGCCGACGATGCTCATTTCGCCAGTTCCCGTATCGACCTGTAACATGGTCGGCGTAAAAACTTCGATGTTGTCGATCGCCCACCACCAATTGTTGCCGGCGTCGAACATACCGAAATTGAACCGCATGTTTGACGCTCCGGCCGGGTTGTCCAACGACAGAACGACAGTCTCATTGGTCGCGTCGGGCTTGAAGTTGGGACCGCTGACCGAAGTCCAACGAAAGAGCTCGCTCTCGGGCCCGCCGTCGTAGGATACAGTGAGGTTAGCGGTTTGATCGTTTTCACGCCTCCAACTGCTGTCAAACCGCAGTTGGACGCTGCCCGGCGCCTGGCCAGCAAGCGAGATTGTGGGAGTTTCGAGAAATGTGTTGTAGGTGCCAGCGTCATGCACCACATCGTCCCACTCGTCAGGGTCAGCGACGGCGATCGCGCCAGACGCTTTGTTGAACTGCGATCGCTGCTGGTCTTGGGCAACACTCGACCACCAGTCTCTATCGGCGAAAGCCCAACCGGCCCATTCGGTAACGCCGCCGGAAGGAAGGTCGGCGTTGTCGATCGACCAATCGTCTGGCGGCGTGGCGGTCCAGACGTTGTTTGCCGACTGGCCTTCGTCGACATTCGACCCGAGCGGCAGACTGTCGAAGTCTTCACTAAACAGGGTCAGGCCCATCGCTGCCTCTGGCGTCAACGACGAAAACATAAAAGCGCAGAGGGTCAGGCATGTGAAAAACGTATTACGGCCATGGCGTCGGCCGCGGCCACACCCGATCGAGAGCGCCGCGATCCCAATCCCGCAGATTAGCAGTGTCGAAGGTTCTGGCACCGCTTGTATCGTGGCGAACGCGCCCCTGCCGTGAGCATCGTCATAAAACTGCCTGAATAACACGACGTCGTCGATCGAGTGCGCGCCGTCCAAGTCAAGATCGCCCAACACATACGCGTCTGCCGCATCGAGACCCGCCAAGTCGGTGTTGGCGCCTGCCTTGAAAGCAAGCCAGTCATCGATATTGATCAGACCATCCTCATTCAAGTCGCCCGGAGCGGCCGGCGACGGATCGCCAGGTTGGACGAATTGGCTGGCAAACATAATCGCTTCGCCTGGCTGATTCAAGTCGATGAGCACTGCGTAGGCATTGTTGGTTTCGTCGGTCTCGCGGATGCGGTTTTCGGGGTCGACCGTCTGTTGCAGCCAATAGCGCGGACCGAGGGGAACATTGGCAATATTTATAAATTGGCCGCCGGCGCCTTGACCCGATCCAGCACTGTACAAATCGCCCCACCCGACGCTGATCCGTTGCTGGACGGTTTGGTCGGAGCTCCCGTACCTCGGTATATTTGCGGGGTAGCCAGGAAGCGGCCCTCGGTTGGCGCTTAAACGCCAACTCGTCTTGACCGTCTGCGCCACCTCATCTCCGAAAGTCAGCAAACCGTCGACCACAGGAGCTTCATGCAGCGAGAACTTCGAGAATTCCTCCAACCAGATAACGTTGGTATCATTGGGATTCGGCGATCCGGCAGTACCAGGGATCGGCGCCGTGCCGATCGACAGGTCTTCGAAAACGCTCCCGAAGTCGTCGTCGATGTAGACCCGCTGCAGTAGTTCATAACGGTCGGCGTCGATATTTGCGCCTTGTCGAATCTCGAAGAGCCCATCGCCCTGATTGGCGTAGATCGTATTGAATTGGATCCTATCGCCGCTCAGCTGCCAATTCTGCAGAGTCTTCAGGTTGGAAGGTGCGTCCTCCTCGACGAACGGAAAGATATCTGGATAGAGAAAATTCGTTCCAGGGCCAGCCCAGGCGGCATTCGATATCAGTACCAGCGCGAATCTGAGCAACCATCTCGCGAAGGTCGGTGCAAACGCGTCCACAATGAAACCTCCAGGGGAGCTCGAGAGCGGCACGTTTCCGCTGTGAGGGCGCGACCAGCCGACAAATGTTCCTGTACCAATTGTAGTCGACTGCTCCTTTTGCAGCAAATACTCGGTCAACGGCTGGCCGGTGTATCCCGTTGCGGCGATACCTCTCTCTCCTTGCTACCCGAGAGGGCCGCCTGCATTGGATGGAGGGGGTGATCCCACTCCTTACCAAGCGACCTTATTCCCTCGACAGTTCGTCGGCCGAAAGGGTGATTTCGTAGAGGACTTTGCCGGCGGCGTTTTGTAGCTCGCCGGTGAGGATAGGTGGGTCGACCCTGGTGTCTGCGGTGAGCAGCAGGAACGAGTGCGGCTCCCCAACGTCGAAGAGTAGGTCCGGGTGCGGAGCGTTGGCCGCCTCGATGATGCCATCGTGCATCGGAGAGGTGATTAATTCAACCAGTTCGTAGCCGACCGACTTAAACGTCCAGACAACGCAGTGATCGCCCTGAGATCGAGCCGACGCAGTTATCCTGCGCTGCGGACCATCCTTCATGTTCGCGATCACACACGCATAGTCGGCTGGCAAGTTGCCGCGCGCCCAGATTGTCGCGGTGGTCGAGGTGAGGTGACCGATAAATGGCCCGTGCGACAGACCTGCCTTGGGTGGTTCATCTGCGTAGTTGGCGCCGCAGACGATCGTTGTCAGAACAACACCCAACAGGTGAATTTGCAATTCGGCTCTGCGGCGAATCACAATTTGACTCTCCCGAAGGTGAAGCCCCAGACTCCGACCCTGGGCAGGAAGCAGATTCTCAAGGTGTGGCACGTCGTGATTCTCCTGATTGGTTTCAATGCCCTACACAACTCGGGGGAGCTACTTGGCCGGACCGACAGGTAGGGGCGGGGGGGAGTGCTTCGCGAAGCTCGGGTACGGCTCGCGGCGCTCCAATTGCTTTTGGAACACCACCGGGTTTGGAGTCGGCAGCTCGCATCGGCCGCGCTCGCACACATTACGGTCATCGGCCAGCCACTGCGGCCGGCGAGGAC
>Ga0310121_10005500_pt1 | contig 10881 bp, 8 predicted proteins | sample CB27_Tmax_986_MG_FD_203504 | JGI IMG/M metagenome (GOLD analysis project Ga0310121, IMG submission 203504) | Marine microbial communities from Western Arctic Ocean, Canada - CB27_Tmax_986 | ecosystem: Environmental > Aquatic > Marine > Oceanic | place: Canada: Western Arctic Ocean | collected...
CATGGGCATGTCAGAGACGGATTTGAACAAAATCAATCCTCCGTATCGTGCGATCACCCGAAAAATCACCCGACTGAAGCAAGTACTGCGGAAAATGGGTTAAGAGTGTGAGTACTCCGCGGTGCGAACGTCCCGCCGACCCGTTGCTGATCACAACGGCGTTACGGCCGCGCAGGCTGAATGCGCGGGAGCCTCGCATTGTTGACGTGACTCATGGCTTGAGCACCTGTGGTACAAGATCAGGCGCTGCGGTCGTTCGAATCCGTGCCAGCGCCTTGCTCCAGCCACGCGGGACGAGGGTTAAGGTTTGCGAAGGATTGCGATGAGTCGCGCCCACACGCCGGACTGACTGGCCCTTTCAATCCAAGACGGCCAACGCCCCGTCCGCGCATATTCTTCCAAGGTGGGCTGCATCTGATCCCGTAGACGCACCAGACAATGCCTCATCACGGCGCCCGAAGGCCGCGGTGTTGCCGACTCCAAGGCCGCGGCCAGTTCCCCGGCCGCCTTGCGCAGGGCGTCGGGAGTCGGTGGCCGGGCTTCGTCGGCCAGTCCGTAGAAGCCACCCATCCGAGGGCCCTGGGGCGCCTCCACGCGGTTCCAGCCCCATTCCCGTTGTCGCTCGGCCCGTGTCAAGTCCCAGAAAGCCAGTGCCTGTTCGCAGAAGGCCGTCTCGATCTCAGTCGCCTCATCGTTCCGCGCGGCCTCATTGAAGAACAAACGTAACGGCCGGGCCAGCAAGGCTTCGGCGTGCAGCCGGCGTCGTCGCGGGTCGGTGTAACGATGCATCGTCAGCCGTTCGCTCATCACGTCCACCCACCGAATCAAGATTTGGCGCCAAGGAGATCGGCTCTCCGCGACTGATCGAATCCAGGGGTCATACATCGCGATGGGCGACATAAACTCTTCAAGGCGCGTATGATGTTGGGCGGGCGGGTTGCCTTGACCGAGCCTGGAGTGAAAGGTGAAGACGAGGTCGACAACGAGCCGGCCCGTCTGGCGGTGGGCCCCGGACAACGCATGCGATAACTCATGGCCCAAGCCTGCCGCCGTCCACGCAATCTCCCGCGCCGATTCCGTAGCCGTGTCGTCTCCACTCGCCGCCGACTGATCCAACAAACGCAGGGCCTGAACGATCGGTCCGGCGCCCCGACGCTCCAGCGTACGACGGGCGTGGCGGACCAGTTTCCGCGGCGGCCGGATGGACACCTCCGGCATCAGGCTTTCCCGAGTTCTTTTTCCAGCGCGGCGTAAAGGTTGACCATGCGTATGGCCGCCGCCGCCGATTCAGTCCCTTTGTTGCTCTCATTGGGGCCGGACCGTTCGATGGCCTGTTCGATCGTGTCAGTTGTCAAGACTCCGAACAAAACCGGGACGGGGCTTGTCAGCGCCACGTCGGCGACCCCGCGCGCGGCCTCACCCGCGACGTACTGATAGTGGTCCGTGGCCCCTCGGATCACGCATCCCAATGTGATGACCGAATCAAAGCGCCCGCTCTCGACAAGTCGCGCGGTGACGGCTGGAATCTCGAACGCTCCCGGACACCAGACCACCGTGATATCCCGCGCGGCGACACCGCGGCGGACCAGTTCACCGGTAGCCCCCTCGATCAGTTTTTGAACGATGGATTCGTTGAAGCGCGAGGCTACCAGCGCGAAGCACCGACCCTTTACCTCGTCATCATCTTCGATCACGCGCGGATTGTCACCGGACCGGCTCATCGGCATGCTCTCTAGTTCGATCCGGGTCGTGCGCGCCGTCTTGCTCACCGTTGTCCGGATCGGCCGCCGTTGAATGTTCGCGGACCGGTTCTGAGGCGTCAAGCAAGTGACCCAACCGCTGGCGCTTGGTTTGGAGGTATTGTTCGTTGTGGTCGCACTTGCCGACCTCGAGCGGCAGGCGTTCGACGATCTCGAGGTTGAACGCCTCGAGGCCGACGATCTTGCGCGGATTGTTGGTCAGCAGCCGAATCCGCCGCACGCCCAAGTCAACCAAGATCTGCGCACCGATCCCGTATTCGCGCAGGTCGGGCTTGAAACCGAGTTCCCTGTTGGCGTCGACGGTGTCCATCCCCTGCTCCTGGAGCGCGTAGGCCAGCAGCTTGTTCTTGAGCCCGATCCCCCGGCCTTCCTGATGCAGATAGACGATCACCCCGCGACCCGCGCGGCCGATCATCTCCATCGCGGTCTGCAACTGCGGCCCGCACTCACAGCGTAGCGACATCAACGTATCGCCCGTAAAGCACTGACTGTGCATGCGGACCAGGATCGGGCGTTCATCGATCTTGCCCATCGACATCGTGACGTGCTGCTCCTTGTGAACGATGTCCTCATAAAGGCTCAACCGCCACATACCGTAACGGTTGGGCATATCGACGGTTACCACGCGCCGGACGAGTTTTTCGGTCTTCTGGCGATGGGCGATCAGGTCGCGGATGGCGGCGATGGGCGTATCGAGCTTCTCGGCGATCTCGATCAGATCGGGCAGGCGGGCCATCTCGCCATCGGGCTTGAGGATCTCGCACAACACGCCGACCGGCTCCAGACCCGCCAAGCGGCAAAGGTCAACGGTGGCCTCGGTGTGACCGGCGCGCGTGAGGACCCCGCCTTCGCGCGCGGCGATCGGGAAGAGATGACCGGGCCGGGCCAGGTCCGAGGGCTGGCTGGCGGGATCGGCCAAGACTTTGACCGTCGTCGCGCGGTCCTTGGCCGAGATGCCGGTCGAGACCCCATGGCGCGCATCGACCGAATCGGTGAAGTTGGTGCCCATCAAGGCCGTGTTTTTCTCGATCGGAAATGGATCCAACCGCAGGGCCTCGAGCCGCTCTCGGCTGGCCGGCACGCAGATGAGTCCGCGTCCGTGAGTGGCCAAGAAGTTGATTTTATCGCCGCTGACGTGCTCGGCCGCGAAGATAAAGTCCCCCTCGTTCTCCCGATCCTCATCATCGATCAAGATCACGATCCGGCCATCAGCAATGGCCCGGATAATCTCCGGGATGGGCGTGAATGGGATACTCATGGAAGTACTATACCAAATACGGGAAGGTCGAAACGAACGAAAAAGACGTCGGGGGAGGATAGGTGGCGAAATTAGTTGCCTCGGTTCCCCTCTGTTCGTGCTCGTGCTCGTGCTCGTAACTCGTAATCGATGTTTTCTGATTTCTATTCACGCGCCACGCCAGGATAATAAAAAAAGCCGATTACGAGTTACGAGCACGAGCACGAAATGGGGGGGGACAACGTCGCCTCGACTGTTAATCTCCTCGACCGCCCTCCGCAACCAACACTTCCTGGCGTTGCTCGTCCGCAATACCCTGGCCAAAGAATTTCGGTGGACTCTCAAGAGTGTAAACCAACGTCTCCTCCTCGATCGCGCGCCGCACGTTCAGCGGGAGATGAAACAGGCCCACCAGCGCGTGGCCGTCGAGCATCCGCAACCCGCCGCCGGTCTTCTCGGCCAACAACTGGTCGACGCTCGCGGGATCGGGATGAGTGTCGATCGGCCGCCCCATCGCCATCACGAATCCCCACGGCGCGGCATACGTCGGGACGTGGGAACCGTAGGAGTGCAGGTAGGGGAAAACCGTTTTGACCGTGTTGTGCAGCCGCGCGTGCAGCTTGATCTCGACCGGTGAGAGCGGTCCGGCCTGAACCACGAACACGCCGTTGTCGCTGAGGACGCCCGCCGCCTTCTCGAAATGCTCTTTCGTGAACAGCGGATAGGAAGGCCCCTCCTCGATCGGGTCCGAGAGGTCCGAGATGATCACGTCGAACCGGTCATCGGCCCGCTCCAGCAGCTTGACGGCGTCGTCGATCACCAACTCCAGCCGCGGGTCCTCGAAGGCCCCCTGATGCATCTCGGGCAGGTGGAGCCGGCAGGCATCGACCACCTCCTCGTCGATATCGACCATCACCACGCGCTCGACCCCATGCCAACGCAACGCCTCGCGCGCGGTCGCCCCCTCGCCTCCGCCCAGGATCAGGACCGAACGCGGATCGCCGTGGGCGAGCATCGCCGGATGGACCAGAGGCTCGTGATAGAGGAACTCGTCGCCCGTGCACGACTGCCACTTGCCGTCGAGCACGAGCGCCTTGCCGTAGGCGCCCGTCTCCAGGATCGTCATCTCCTGATAGGCGGTCTTCTTGCTCGCGAGGATGCGCGTCACGCCGTGCTGGTAGACGTCCCACGGCGTGATCGTTTCGTTTATCCAGAGATCGGCGCGTAGGTGGGCTCCGGGCATTGAACCATGATCTCCTGGTGTTGTGCGGCACCGTCGCCCGAGAGCACCTCGACGAGCGGGGTGGCCAGGCCGCGCGTGAAGCGCAGCAGGCTGTGACGACCGGGCCGAAACAGCTCGATCAAATGGCGACAGGCCGCCTCGGGGTCCGCCGCCTCGCCGCACGTGAACACATCGGCTGCCGCGTATGACTTTTCGGGCCACGTATGGATCGACAGGTGCGACTCGGCAAGCAGAGCCAGCGCCGTGACGCCTTGGGGATGGAATTGGTGCGTGATTTCCTTGAGCAGGGTGGCTTTGGCCCGTTGGGCCGCCTGGTGGAGCGCTCGCCGGACGAAGGCGGGATCATCGAGCAACTCGGATGGGCAGTTGTGCAGTTCAAGCATGCAGTGTGCGCAGACATTGGTCATCGAACAACCCCCATGCCATGAGATCAGTCATCGGGCGGGCAAACCCGAAGCAATTGCCGAATGCAAGCCGCCGTCTCGCGTTTCATCGGAGTATCTCCTTCTTTCATTCGCCGCGCGGCAGTTGAGGAGGGATCATGTTAGCGTTTTCCTTGGCCACGTCAACGCCAAAATCGGTCCGGCGAGCCAATTTTTCAGGCCCCGCGTCATGGGGGCCGCGGCCCGTCTTGTCACCGGCTTCCACCCCGTTTCGTGCTCGTAACTCGTAATCGGCCTTTTATCTTTGTCCCGACGCGATGGGCGAAAAGATCCGGGAGAACATCGATTACGAGTTACGAGCACGAGAGAGGCGCGAGCGGAACGCACCCCGCCCGCCGCCTCTATTGAATGGCGTCCCAAACCGGTTTTTCGAGAAATTCCGACAGCGCCCCCGCGTCGCCGCGGAGTTCGTCCTGGCTGCCATGATCGACGACATTGAGGCGTTTGCCGTCGCGCAAGACGAGATTCAACTCGTAACTGTAGTAAGAGTTCTTGTCCCCGCGGCAATACTCGGAGATGAGCTGAAGCGCGTGAATCTGGTCGATCTCGGTAAAGTCTTTCAGGGAGGTTTTGCGATACGTGCGGGTGGGCGATTTCTTCCCCTTCCAGAAGAATCCCTCGTGTTTGTCGAAGATAATGGGCGCTGTGAAGTGATGGAACATCCAGCCGCCGACGGCCACGAACAGCGTCCCGATACCGATCGGCAACAACGTCTCGACGCGCTGCGAAAACGTCCCGTTGGCGACTTGCGATCCGGTGAAGCCCACGGCTGCGCCGACCCCAGCGAGGATGAAGAGCCCGGAGAACAACTTCGCCCCCATCGACGCGCGGAATTCGATCCGGTTCAGGTTCGGTTTGGCTAATCGATGGGTGAAAAAACTCGCGCCTCCCCGCTTGAGCGGCGTCCATTCCACCTGTTCGGCGAACGGATCCCCAAAAACGGACGGATTGATGGGAGCGCGATTCGTCGCCAATTTACTCAGGGTATTCAGGAATTTCTTGAGCATTGGCCTCTACCTCTCCGACACGGTCTTCGGGGGCGACGTGGAAAGCGAGCTCAACTCCAATTGACGAATGCCGCCTGATAGACGCCACCGCCATTCAAGACACCATCGGGCCCGCTCCGCCGTTTCCAAGGCCTTCGCGCCACTTATATGTACATCGGCATACGAGAACGTCCGCGTAATCCTCGTGCCGAAAAGACTCGGCCCGGGCGGAGGCCTCAACGCCCGATTATCCCCGGTGCCAGGGATCTGAAACGCAGGATTCGGAAGGGCATTTCGGACCGGTCAACGCCCCCGGCCAGCAGCTTGGAGCGGTGGAGCTGAGCTGCGACAACATACATATAGTGACGCGGCCCGAAACTGAAGGCATCGGGCCAGCTCAGCAGCTCATCTTGGAACAAACGCCGGTAACTACGGTCCGGCGCAATGACCCCCACCGCATTGGCCTCGATCTCGCTGATGTAGATGTTGTCGGCCGAATCGATCGAAATCCCGTCGCAGTGGGGCTTGTCGCTATAGCGTTCGATCTGCCTCGCGAGGGCTGCGTCATCCAGAGCGGGGTCGGCCAGCGCGTCGGCGGGGATGCGGTACAGCGCCCCCCCCGTCATCGGCCCGTAATAGACCCACTCGGACTGGGCGTCAAGGACGATGGGGTTGACGCCGATTCGAGGACGGACGGTCGTGCCGTCGGGCCGGCTGATTTCCAGCGGACGCTCCTCGATGACGATATCCACGTCCTCGGGAACGACGCTTGAGTGACCCTGCAGCACGCGGCGCGACAGACCGGTGCGCAGGCTGACAACGATCAACGCGTCCTTGCCCCCGGCGACGGGGTCGGCGATGTAGCACATCGCTCGTTTGATGTCGATCGCCAGATCATTGAGGAACGATCCTTCAACGGTCGCGGGAGGGGGAATATAAATCACCCGTCCGACTTGATCTTTTTCCGCGACCCAGGAAATAAGCTTCGGCACGGAACCCCCGCGCATCCCGTTATCGAGCAGCCATACGACCCCCCGCGCATCGCATTGCAGGCCGAGCACCGTGTCCAGTTTCAACCCGTCGGTCGTTCCCGCATCGTTCGCCTCCGCATTGGGAAAGGGCTTCACGCTCACGGTCGTTCCCTCGTCTTCGATGACCAATTCGGCCAGCCGTAATTTCGGTTCGTAGAACTGGTGCATGCTGACGATGATCCGGCCGTAAGGGGTCACCGTGATGTTGCCGGGTGGGAATTCCATGGGCAACTCAGCCGCCACTTCGTACTCAATGGGGTCCTGACCATGCGCCAGGCCCCCCAAAATAAAAGAGAAGATGATTGTCCACGCGCGCCGCATAAGGCTTATTCCTTTCTCCGTCTGACTGCCATAATAATCTGCCCCATAATGATTGCAAAAAGTGTCGCCAGAGAGAAGCCCAAAAGCAGAGCCGGCAGCATGGGCCGGTAGACGACCTCGACCTCGGAGCGACCGGCGGGGACTTGGACGGCCCGCAACAAGTCGGCCACCCGCTGGACTTCGCGCGACTGGCCATTGACCCGAGCCCGCCATCCCGGCGTCCAGAGCTCGCGCAGCACCAGCAGGCACTTTTTGGGAGCGTCGACCGCCAGCCGCATCGAGTGATTGCCCCGCTCGAGCCAGCGCACACGATCGATGTCGCCCGCAAGCGGCTCAATCGTCGCCGCCTCGCGCGGGCTCTCCCCCGCCTCGGCCAGGAAGGCCCGGGGTTGGGCGTTCATAAATTCAAAGATCGGCGCCGGACCGTCCGCGTCGCCGAAAACCAACCGCCACGGATCCACGTCGGCGGGCGGAGGCGCGAGGCGATAGGCTTGGCCCAAAACGACGAATCGGAAGCGGGGATCGTCCAACTCCCACGTGACTCGCTTCACCCTCAGTGCCCGGCCGAAGTCGATCGAGCCGCGATAGTTTGCGCTCTGGTATTGATAACCCAACGAGGGAACAACGGCCGGCGTGGCCCACAGCCAGTTGGTGACCGCGACGAATCGAGGGTGCGTGAACAACACGGGTAAGTCGGGAGCGCGGGCGAAAGCCGTCTCGATCCCGTTGCGAACCGAGAACGTGAATTCGCCTTCCTCGGCCTCGACCCGCAGCCGCGCCACCTCGGCCTCCAGCGGGGTGCGGAGGGGACGGTCAAACGTGGATAGAAAGAGCCAATGCGTGACCGGCGCGGTCGTGCCCGCGTTATCCCAGGCCGAAACCGGGCGTCGCGGGGTTGCGCCGTCGAGAGTTTCAGGGAGCGTTGTGAGTCGACGGTCATGGGGATTGCCGATCAAATAACGCAGCCCGAGGGTCGCGAACAGTTTCTGGTCGGGTCGCGCGAAGGTGAGGTTGCGATACGGATCGTTGATCGGCGAGCGGCCCGCGGTGCGCTCGATCAGGTCCAGATAATTCAGCGTGATGAGCGGATCGAACCCGTTGATGTCTTCGAGTCCGTAGAAAGTGGCGAGGTTCGGCATGAAGGTCTGGAATTTGAGCAGACTCAGAAACTCGGTGTCGTGCAATCGAAGCGGATCGTATCCGGCGATGCGGAAAGGCTCGACCTGCGCGGCGGCCCGTTGCTTCAGATAAGACGCCTGCGAGGGCCGGTTGAAAAACGCGGTGCCTTCGACCGGTGGGGCCACGCGCGGCTTGAAGTGCCAGAGCAGCATGACAACGACCAAACCGGTCAGCGCGAATCCCAACCTCCGATACCGTCGCCCCAAGAAAAACACCAAGCCGAGCAGCGACAGACCAACGCCCGCCTCCACCCAGAGAAAGAGACGACGGCCCAGAGATTCGGGCGCCAGCAGCCACGCGATGAGCCAATCGTCGCCATACGGCGCCGAACCCTCCGGTATGTTCAATTGCCATGAGCGGGTGAAAAAGACCATGAACCCGATCGCCGCAAGCCCCAGCCAGACCAGTGCCCAGCGTTTCAGGCTTAGAAGGTGGAACCGCTCCAAAGCCAATGCCGTGAGGACCGCCAGCCCCAGCGCCGCCAAGACCAGCCCCCGCCCGGGCCCGGCGAGCTTACTGAACCCCGGGACCCACGGCATGATGAACTGGATCCCCGCGTTCTTCCCCAACGCAAACCACAAACCGAACAACACCAGCGCCACGCCACACCAAACCCTCCTGTCGCGCCAGGCGGCCCGCCCGGTGAGCAACGTCACAATCAACGCCAAGACGACGGGGCCGACGTAGAGCGCCTTATCGATGTATTCAGGATAGACGCCGCCCAGCGTGCCGCCCAGCAGGGCCGGAACCAACTCCCCCCAGGCCAGGGAATCGGCCAGGTTATCGGCGACGCTGGCATGGGTGCGCACCGACTTGGTGACGCGCAGGATGCCCGGAATGAGCGTCGGCATGGCCAGGACAAAACCCAAGGCCAAATGAAGGGCGGATCGAGTCGCTTCGCGCGCGGCCGGGCCCGGACCTCTTTCGCGCCACAGGGGCGACCCAACCTGGATCAGCCAGACCACGCCGAAACCGATGAATCCGTAAAACATCAAGTGGGGCGAGCCGATCGTGAAAATCATGGCCGCAGCCAGCGTGGCCAACCAATGATGGCGACGCCGGCTTCCCGCCGCCGCGGCCAGCAGCCAAGGGAGCCAACAACATCCGTAGAAGATCGTTGGATTGATGATGCGGCCCGCCATGTGGCCGCCCCCGCCGTAGACGAACGCCCCCACCAGCGCCGGCCAAGCGCCCAGCCCCAACGCGCGCAGCAGAACCACCGCGCCGGCCAGGGCCACCAGATAATGGATGAAATGAAACGGGCCGTAATAGCTTCGCCAATCCTCGATGAAATAGAACGGCCAGCGCAACGGGTAGAGCATCGCGGCCTGGAGGTTGTCCACCAACGGGGAACCCGACAGACTATAGGGGTTCCATAACGGCGGCCCTCCGGACCACTTGAGCGAGAAAAACGGCCCGTAAAACAGGGAGTGATCGGCCCCCACCGGCAGCGCGCCGAGGGCGTATGGTCCGTAAAGCAGGCAGCACCCGATGCCCAGCAACAACCACGGGAGCCATGATTCAAGTCGCGGACGGTTCATGATACGCAATGGTGCCTCACGCGGGCGGTTTCCGCAGCAGTTTGGGGCGCCTCGACCGAAAAAAACACCGGATCTCCGTTATCGCGTAGTATCGGCTTGGACCAAGGTCTGGCAGGGCGCGTCCACGGTCTCAGTGACCCACGGGGCGGTGCGCTTGACGGGGACGATCAGTGCAATGCCGGTCCGCCCAAGCATCCCATCGCACGATGTCACCCGGCGCCACGACTGGGTTCAAGCACTTTCGCTTCGATGTCCAAGAAACTCGCCGACCCAGCGGTGGATCTGTCCACCGCACTCGCCGCGATGACAGACGAATCCTTCGTCAAAGCGGATCACCGACCGCGGGGCGAATTCGATCGGGCCGCCGTCGAATTGGCAGACCGTGCAACCGGCCTCGGCCGCGATCAACGCCCCGGGCATGTGGTCCCACATCACGTCGGGGTGCCCGTCCTTGCGCCGCTCGCGCAGATAGATGTCCAGTTCCCCCAATGCCACGGCGAGGTACTTGGCCTGACTGTCGAGCTTGACCGGGACCGCCTCGCCGCCCTGTTCGAAGCGGCCGTGGGTGTTTCCATGTTCGAGGGACACGGCCACGCGAAGCGGCTTGGTGAACTCGGCGGCTTCGTTGTGGATCCGTTCAAACGTCCGCGGGACCTCGGCGCCGCCATGTTCGACCCAAGCGCCTCCGCCCCGCACGGCGAACGCAAGTGCCCCCCCGATGCGCAGCGGCTGACCCGCGGGACGCGCAGGAACGGCCATCGCGCCGAAAACGGGCTCACCCTGACGAAAAAAGCCGAGCGCGATCGCATAATAACGGCCCGCCAGGTAACCCTTCGTCCCATCGATGGGGTCGAAAATCCATACGACCTCGCCGCTCTCGGGCAGTTCGATCACCTCCGCTTCCAGCGCGACGCCGTAGAACTCCGCCGACGCGCGCACGGCCTCTTCGATGACTTGCACCTGAAGCGAGTGCGGCTCCTCGCTGATCAGGCCGTCGGCCGGGAATTCGCGGGCCAGCATGTGCTGGAGTTGGGATTGGTGCAGGAGGTCGGCGATCGTGACGGGCGATCGGTCGGCCTTGATGATGGTCCGGACGCCCTCGCGCAAACGCTCCGCCCCCCTGGCCTGGATGCGCAACAG
>Ga0310121_10005501_pt1 | contig 10881 bp, 5 predicted proteins | sample CB27_Tmax_986_MG_FD_203504 | JGI IMG/M metagenome (GOLD analysis project Ga0310121, IMG submission 203504) | Marine microbial communities from Western Arctic Ocean, Canada - CB27_Tmax_986 | ecosystem: Environmental > Aquatic > Marine > Oceanic | place: Canada: Western Arctic Ocean | collected...
CCAGGCCCTCCGCCGTGTTCGTGTGATAGGGGCCGACCTGAGCGTGCACCAGCTGCGAGAGGGGGATCTCTTCGGCTCGATCTCCGAAGGTTACGACACGGAGCGAGTCTCCAGGGAACTGAGTGCGAATCAGGTGTGACAGGGCAAGTGCTACTCTCTTCGCTGGGGAGAAGCGGTCCTCGCCGTAGAGCACCATCGAATGAGAGATATCGAGCATCAGTACTGTCGCGCAGGACGATCGGTACTCGGCCGGGGAGACCATCAGATCTTGGTACTCTAGGGGCAGCGGAATCCTAAGCCCCTCCCGGCGAATCGCACTCGAGAGGGTCGCGGGGATATCCAAATTAAGCGTATCGCCGAAGGTGTAGGGCAGACTCGCGCCGCCGGCCTCTACCCCGGTCGCCATATGGGGGGTATCGTGCGACCCAAGAGAGGACTTGCCCATGGCACCAAGGAGGTTGCGGAGTGCCCGATACCCGAGAAAGTCCAGCCCTTTTTGAGTGAGAGAGAAATCAACACCCTGTGCCGCGGCGCGTGCATCCTCAATGTCATCTTTCCCTTCGGACTCCGGACCGATTCCGGGGGGAGCACCGGGTCCGTCCAGCGACAGATATCCTTCTTCGACCATCCGCTGCACGAGGTCGTCGAGCATCTCGGCGATGCGGGCCCGTAGCTCGTCGTCACGCTCCCCTTCTCCTCGAAGCTCTCGGAGCATCTCCGGGGTCAGCTCCCCGCTCTCGAGGAGCGCACGGAGGAGTGCCTCCTTCAGAGAAGTCGCGGAGGACGTATCTTCTTCGCCCGACCATCCCCAGTATGGGTGGTAGTGCGGTCCCCCTGCGAACCCTCCGTCCAGCAAGAAGTCGGAGAGCCGCTCCATGAGCGCTTCCAGATTCAGTGCGTCGAGGAAGCTTCCTCGATACTTGGAGTAGGTTGTGAAACGCATCCGTTGGTCTGGCTCCGACCCTCATTCGGGTAGTACCGCCCTCGTGCGTCTGTTACCGGCCACCACAAGGCCGGTTCCGGAGACCCCGCGGAGTTCGCGGTCGACGATGGGATGAATTCCATTGATCCGTAGGGCTTTCGCGCAGACCTCCTCGCCTTCTTTGCCGAGCACCGTCGGCCGCTACCATGGAGACGGGATCGCCACCCGTATCGGGTGCTCGTTTCGGAGGTGCTGCTGCAGCAGACGCGGGTACGAAGCGTAATCCCATATTTTGACCGATGGATGGCTCGGTTCCCCGATGTGGCCACCCTCGCACAATCTGGCGAACAGGAGATCCTGAGACATTGGCAGGGGCTCGGTTACTATGCCCGAGCGCGAAACCTGCACAGAGCGGCGCGTGAGATCGTGGAGAACCATGGATGTGTGGTTCCCTCCGACCCAGATGTCCTTTGGAGTTTGCGCGGGGTTGGGCCCTCCATTTGATCGACCCCGCGGTCCCTGGAGATTTCGACCAGGCGCTGATGGAGCTTGGATCACTAATCTGTACTCCTTCCAACCCTCGGTGCGATCGGTGCCCGGTGGAGAATTCGTGCGCAGCCCGAAGGTCCGGCACTCAGTAGGCACGGCCGCGGCGGAGGGTTATCCGAGTGACTCTGACAGTGGAGCGGGTGCTCGCGATATTCCTCTGGGAGTCCCCAGATGGTAGGAGGGTGCTGCTCAGGCGTCGTGCCCCAGCCGGGCTTCTCGGTGGGCTGTGGGAGTTTCCTGGTGCCGAGGTGACCATGGGTCAGGCCCCCGAAGATGCGGCCAACGATGTGTCTCAGACCCTCGCACGGCGAAATCGCGCTGGCCTAGCGCATGTCCACGCCAGCCGGGCCGATGCCATTCGCCTACCGTGCCCGGACCATACCTTCACTCACATGACCGTACGCTATATCCCCTTCGTGTTCTCCGGTGGATCGGGCGGGGGCCGCTGAGCTGCCCATCTCCACGGTCCAGTTGAAGCTGCTCGACCAGGTTCTCGGCTCAAGCTAGGGGATCGAACCCCTGGAAGCTCTGCCCTGGACCCTTTCCGGTAGGCGATTGGTGACGCGCTCTCCCGTATCCGCCATCCGATCGAGATATACGGCGCCCCGCCACGAGCGCCTCGAGCACCAGCTCGCCCGCCGCGGCCCGAGAGCCGGCAGGTGAGCTTTCTCCGGCGAGGCCCACGGCGGAAACGAGGTCCATAAGGCCGGGAACCTGCTCGAACCCTTGCACGCAGGCGCGGGCACCGGAGTCGTCTGAAACCTGGAGAGCTCCTCCGGTTTCGAAGTAGTCCACAATTGCCTCGACATCCGCCCCACCTGCACGAGCCTGAAATACCTCCTGGGCCGAAGCTGAGATGAGCTCGCGCGCGATCCTGTCGGCACCGTGGAGCTCTCCGTCATACTCCAATTCGATCTTCCCGGTGATCATCGGGAGCGCCGCGTAAACGTCTCCGATGCGAGGGACAGCCTCGTCTTCCTCGAGCCGTAGAGCCCGTCTCTCCGCATTCGACACAGCGCCCTCCAGAACCGTGATGGGGAGCCGTTGACTGACCCCCGAACGCTGATCGATCCGTTTATCCCCTCGGGCTCGGAAGGCAACGCGCTCGATCAACTCCGTCACGAAGTCCGGCACTGTGATCGGGACTGTGTCTCGGTCCACCCATGCCTCCTGCTCCGTGATCGTAATGCCGGTTTCGATCTCAGCAGGGTAGTGGGTACGGATCTCCGCTCCGATACGGTCCTTGAGCGGTGTGATGATCTTTCCCCTCGCCGTATAATCCTCCGGATTAGCTGTGAAGACCAGGAATACGTCCAGCACCAGTCGGATTGGGAATCCCTTGATCTGGATGTCCCCTTCCTGAAGGATGTTGAATAGGCCGACCTGGATCTTCCCCGAGAGGTCGGGGAGCTCATTCAGGGCGAAGACCCCTCGGTTTGCCCTCGGGAGGAGCCCATAGTGGATCGTAAGCTCATCGGAGAGCAGGTGTCCCCCACGCGCTGCCTTGATCGGATCGACATCTCCGATGAGGTCGGCCACGGTGACGTCTGGAGTCGCGAGCTTCTCTACGTATCGCTCCTCGCGGGACAGCCACGATACAGGCGCGTCGTCGCCGGCCTCCTCTACCAATAGCCGCCCCTCCTTGGATATGGGAGCGAATGGGTTGTCATTTACCTCGCTCCCAGCAAGGACTGGAATATCGGGATCCAAAAAGTGGACCATCTGGCGGAGAATGCGACTCTTCGCCTGGCCACGTAGGCCCAGAAGGATAAAGTCATGGCGAGAGAGGATCGCGTTTACGAGTTGGGGGATCACCGTGTCGTCGTACCCCCGAATCCCAGAGAACAAAGGCTCTCGGCTGCGCAGCTTGGCCACTAGGTTCGCACGCACCTCGTCCTTGACCGAACGGGGATGGTACGAGGTGGCTTTGAGTGCGCCCAACGTGGACGCCTTGGGAGAAGGCATTTTTTTGGGATTCTCCGAAGCTTGCTATTGAATCACTGTCGCGTGAGGGCGATCCGAGGAGCACCCCCCGCGATAGTGCTTCGAGCGACCAAGGTCGGGTAAGAGAGCCCCAGGCAGGGCTCAAAGGTCCCGCAACCGTAAAGCGCCGAGTAAATCCTAGCGTACCCTTGGACGGCTTTCACGTAGGTGCGGGTCTCTTGAAAGGGGATATGCTCCATGAATACATCGCGGTCCTGATATTCGGGTTCGGAGCGCCAGTTCCGCATCCGGGTCGGGCCAGCGTTGTACGCCGAGAGTACCTCCTCGGCACGAGCGTCAAATCGCCGTACCAAGTCGGCAAGATAGCTGGTTCCGAGACGGATATTGTACTCCGGGGCCCGTACCGCCTCGGGCGTGTAGGTAAGTCCGAGGCCTGTCGCCAGCTCGTGAGCGGTCGCTGGCATGAGCTGCATCAGCCCTACGGCCCCTGACGAACTCTCAATCCTTGCGTCCCAACCGGATTCCTGTCGGATTAGACCCGCCACGAAGAAGGGATCCAGGCCGCGTTCGCCAGCTTCTCGGAGGACGATCTCCCGGTAGGGGAAGGGGTGGACAATCCTTAGGAGCCGTAGGTTCCAGACACCTTCCTCGGCCCTGATTCTACGACCCAGCACGATCGCCTGCAGGGGCAATCCACCGCGGATCAGCGCTTCCGCAAACTCGTACCGGCGTCCCAGATCGGAAAAATACTCTGTAAGGCGAGCCAGTTCGTATGCGAACGACCCGGTCGTTGGAACGAGCCGATGGACACGGAGCCGAAGTAGGGCGTTCTCGAGCTGCAGCCCGAGGCCGGCGATTGGCGACGGGCCATCCTGAAGGGCGGAGGACAGCACAGGCGCCCCGATCCGCTCTCCGGCGAAGATGCCGTAGTAGGACAGCGGGTCCTCCTCATGCACCGCCTCGAGTCGCGATCGGGCGTCTGTCTCCCGTCCAACACGCTCATGGCTGAGCGCAACCCAGTAGCCGGCTTGTTGACGCGTGGAGGAGTTCCGGCCGCCTTTCAGATACTGCTCAAAGGTGGTGGTGGCGGCGAGATAGTCTCGAGACAGATACTGGGTCGAACCGAGCTGGACTACCGTAGTGCCGGTCGCTCGGTTCCCGACGCCCACCTCTAGCAGGTCTGATAGGAATCCCTTGGCCCGCGGTCCGAAGCCGGTCTCCAACTCATGAGAGAGAAGGGCCGAGATCCCCCTCTCAGCCCAGGGGGAGTCGGGGTTCTCGTTGGCCAATGTCTGCAGGATGTTTTGGGCCTCGGACACCGCGCCCCTGGAGAGCGCTGCCCGCCCCGTCCAATAGAGGGCCGGCGAACGAAGCTCCGCGTCTGTGCCATCCACCACGAGCGGTTCGAGGATCGACTCTGACTGCGAGAAGCGACGCAGTTCGAACAAGACCCGTCCAACATCTAATCGCAGTCGGTCCCGGTCGGCTTGAGAGCCATACACGTCACCAACGACATGGCGCTCAAGCCTTGAGAGTGCCCGATTCCACGACCCACCCTGAAGCAGTGCCCTGCCCAGCCTCAAATCTTGGTAGTCCTCGACTGGCCAGGTGGCCTGATCAATCGCAATGGCCGCATCCTGTGCCCCTTGGTAGCTGGGACCATAGTCTAGCGCGGTCCAGAGGTCCTCGACTGCGCGGATTGAGTCGCCTGCCGCGAGCGCCAGCCTGCCGGCACGAGCCCACGCGGCGGACGCCCGGCTCGGATTCCGCTCAATGTGGGCCTGTGACCGAGCGGCGCTACCCGCCGCAGCGAGATCACCGGCCTCCTCAAACGCGTCTACCCGTGCGATCCAACCCCACCTCGACCAGAGATCACTACTCGGATCCACCTGCGCCAACTCAGACTGCACGCCGAACGTATCCCCTACCACTGCTCGGAACTCGGCTCCGATCAGTGGCCGCCAATCCGAAAGGGACGGGAGATCTGCGAGCACGGAATCGACCAGGTGGGCGCCGCGGACATCGTTCCCATCGTCCCAAATCTCCATCGCCTGTTCCAGACGGCCAAGCGCATCTTCGGCCATTTCATATCCAGGGTGCGGGCGTGCCAGTTGAAGAGATAGCTCACCCGAATGCTGAGATTGGGACGGATCTTGCGCGACCACAGGGAGCGCGAATAGGACGATAGGCACCAAGAGCACCAAGGAACCGCCAGGGTGGCCCCCGTATAGGGCCCTGGGATGGCGTCCCCCAAACCTCCGCGTATTTCCGCCCATGGATCTCCCCATCGGTCTCGGACCTACACTGCTAAGCGACCGAGCCTGCACCAACTTACCATCACACAGTCTAAGCGAGTGGTAAAGGGGAGTGAACCCACGCTTGGGCGGGAGAGCCGGTGCGGGGAGTTGCTCCAAAGGGGCGCCAAACTGGCAGAATGACCGCCGAACCGGCACACTTCGGTCGTCCCGGCGCTGGCAGGGATCCTGCAACACAGGCTTAGCTTCCAGCCCGCGTATCGATCGCGGCGACCCAATTGACCGAGTGAGGCAATAGAGCATGGGTGAACGGTTCGAGCTTCCGGTGCTGCCCCTGAGGGATACGGTTGTGTATCCCGGAGTCGCGGTACCGATTCCTGCGGGAAGACCCGGGACTGTGGAAGCTGTCCAGGCGGCGATGGACGGGAACCGACAGCTCTTCGCGGTTGCGCAGAGGAAAAATACCGAGGAGGCAACACCTGATGTGCTCTATACGGTAGGAACAGTGGTTCGGGTGATTCAGGCGCACCGCGCTCGGCCGGGGCTTCAACTCCTGGTCCAGGGTGATCAACGGGCGGAGGCTGTCCATTTCGAGGGTGGCGGGAAGGAGATGATGAAGGCCCAGCTCATCTCTCTAAATCGTTTCCCACCTCGGAATCCAGAGGATCCCGCATTTCAGGCGCTGGACAATGAGCTTCGGGATCGGGCTGCGGAGTTGGGGACCCGTCGGGGCGTACCTGCCGAGGCGCTCAATCAGCTGATTCAAGGCGTTGATGAACCGGGCTCGTTCGCTGATTTGGTCGCGTTCTACCTGCACCTCGAAACCCCGGACAAGCAGAAACTCCTCGAGGTACTCGACGACGAAGAGAGGATGCGACGAGCACTCGTGGCGGTCGAACGCGAGTTGGCCCGCATTGAGGCACAGGAGGACATTCAGGCGAGGGTCCAGGAAGAGCTCGGAGACCGTCAGAGAGAGATGCTTCTCCGCGAGCAAATGAAGCAGATTCAGCGCGAGCTCGGTGATGAGGACGAGAAGAAAGAGGTCGATGAGCTTCGTACGCGAATCGAAGCCCTGGACCTCGAGGAGGACGCTCGGGTCGAGGTTGAGCGGGAACTGAAGCGTCTCGAGCGGACCTCGCCTCAGTCAGCTGAATACCAGGTGATTCGGACGTTTCTCGAATGGGTGACGGAGCTGCCGTGGAGCGATCGCACGGAGGACAAGATCGATCTCGGGTTGGCGCAAGAGATTCTGCATGAGGATCACTACGGGTTGGAGGATGTGAAGGACAGGATCGTGGAGTTCCTGGCGGTCCGGAAGCTCCAGATGGATCGTAGCCCTGAGGTGCAGCCCCCTTCAGGAGGGGTTGAGGCGGAGGTAGACGCGGAGCCACCGACTACAGACGGTGATGACGAGATTGCAAGAGAGCTCGATCCGATCGATGCCAGTGGAGAAGACGAGGCAGAGGGTTCGGCACCTGATCCCCCGCGGGCGCTGGTCGGCGAGCTTGTTGGGAAGGGCCCCATCCTACTTTTTACCGGCCCTCCCGGCGTCGGCAAGACCTCGATCGCACAGTCGATCGCAAGAGCATTGGAGCGAAAATACGTCCGTATTGCCTTGGGCGGCGCTCGTGATGAGGCAGACATCCGAGGCCATCGGCGCACGTATGTGGGCGCCATGCCCGGGCGCATCATTCAGGGTATGCGCCAGGCGAAATCAAAGAACCCGGTGTTCTTGCTAGATGAGGTAGATAAACTTGGAGTGTCGTTTCAGGGAGACCCCTCCTCTGCGTTGCTCGAGGTATTGGATCCTGCGCAGAACTCGAGCTTCACAGACCACTATCTGGGAATCCCGTTCGACCTTTCGGAGGTCCTGTTCATTGCCACGGCGAACTATGTAGATCGGATTCCCCCGCCCCTCCTGGACCGTATGGAGCGGGTCGATTTTTCAGGGTATACGGAGCCGGAGAAGCTGGAGATCGCGAAGCGTTATCTGCTCCCCCGCCAGCGCGAGGAGGCGGGGCTAGCGGAGGACGAGCTGGATGTTAGCGATGACGCGGTACTAGTCATCACCTCCCAATACACCCGGGAGGCGGGAGTCCGGCAGTTGGAGCGCTCGCTGGGCAAGGTTGCTCGGAAGGTCGCGAGGAAGGTCGCCGGCGGGGAGCTGGAAGCCGTCACCGTGACTCCGGCAGAGGTGGGAGGGTTGCTTGGCCGACCGAGGGTCCATCCAGAGAAGATGAGAACCGAGAATGAGTCCGGTGTGGCGACCGGGATGTTCTATACCTCGATGGGTGGGGACATCATGTTCGTCGAGGCCAGCGTCGTCCCGGGTGACGGAGAGCTCGTCTTGACCGGACAGCTTGGCGACGTGATGAAGGAGTCGGGCCGAGCCGCCTGGACGTACGCGAAAAGCCGGCACGAGGAGTATGGCATCCCCAAGTCCCGGCTGAGTGGGACAGAGGTGCACATTCACGTTCCGCAGGGGGCGGTCCCCAAGGACGGTCCGTCAGCCGGTATCACGATGGCTACGGCTCTCGTGTCCGCCCTTTCGGGGAGGAAGGTCCGGAGGGATATAGCAATGACCGGCGAGCTGACGCTTACCGGGCGGATCCTTCCCATTGGAGGAGTGAAGGAGAAGGTTCTTGGCGCAGTCCGCGCGGGGATTCGGGAGATCGTGCTGCCAGCTGAGAACGAGCCTTCGCTGGAGGATCTCTCAGAGGCAGTACGGGAGATGGTCACCTTCCATTTTGCTAGAGAACTAGATGAGGTGATTGCCTTGGCTTTCGAGGAGGGGTCCGAAGTTGCTATCCCGATCCTGACGCACCAGGCGGGCCCGCTGGAGCGAGCCACGACCGCGGTGGGGTGAGGGCTAGGGCGCGTCCCTACGCGCGAGTTCCCGGACGACAATGAATTCGTCCGGCGCGACAGGCTGAACGGAGAGGCTCGGATTTCTCACGAGCACCATGTCACGTAGTTCGACGTGGCCTTGGATTTCACCGATGGGCACGAGGCGCTCTAGCTTCTAGACGAACCGCACATCTACGAGCCACCACTTCGGGGCATCCCGATTGGACTTTGGGTCGTAGTGCGAATCAGCCGGGTCAAACTGTGTAGGGTCCGGATACGTCTAGCTCGTGACCTCTGCGATCCCGACAACATCTGACGGCTTGGCATTGCTGTGATAATAAGGAACCAGGTCGCCTGGCTTCATCTTCTCCCGCATAAGGTTGCGGGCTTGATAGTTGCAGACGCCAGTCCATGGCGTCTTTCCCGTCGCGCGCGAGATCGTCGATGGAGTAGTCACCGGGCTCGCTCTTCATGAGCCAATGTCGAAGCGCGGTCATCCTGGACCCGCGCCAACTACGTCTGGCTCCACTCGGTCCGCGTACGCCTTGAAATTCTCCTGGAACATCATGGCGAGCTTCCTGGCCGTATCGTCGTACTCCTGGGGGTCCGCCCAGGCGTCCTTGGGAGAGAGCATGTTGTCGGGAACTCCCCGAACGGAAGTAGGAACATGGACCCCGAAGTGCGCATCTGGGACCGTATCAATCTGATCGAGGCTTCCCTCCAGGGCCGTCCTGACCATGGCGCGCGTGTGGCCTAGCGAAATCCGAGGGACGGTACCGGCCTGCCCACCAATCCAACCTGTATTGACAAGCCACACTTTGCTCGAGTGCAGCCGGAGCTTTTCGCCGAGCAGCTGGGCATAGACGCTGGGATGCCGGGGAAGGAACGGAGCTCCAAAACATGCCGAGAATGCGGCCTTCGGTTCGGTCACACCCCTCTCGGTGCCCGCAACCTTTGCGGTGTACCCAGAGAGGAAGTGGTACATCGCCTGAGCGGGTGTTAGGCGGGATATCGGCGGGAGGACTCCGAACGCGTCACAGCTGAGAAACACTACGTTGTCAGGATGACTTGCCCGACTTGGGACAACCGCATTCGGGATATAGTGGATCGGGTAGGATGCTCGTGTATTCTCTGTGATCGAGGCGTCATCGTAGTCGACCTCGCCAGAGTCCGTATCCACGATCACGTTCTCTAGGATCGTCCCGAACATCTGTGACGCCTGGAATATTTCCGGCTCCCCGGTTTGAGAGAGCCGGATGGACTTCGCGTAGCAGCCACCCTCAAAGTTGAAGACCCCGTCCGATCCCCATCCGTGCTCGTCATCGCCGATCAGACCTCGGGCTGGGTCCGCCGAGAGCGTTGTCTTTCCGGTTCCCGACAACCCAAAGAAAAGTGCCGTATCCCCCGCTGGTCCGACATTCGCCGAGCAGTGCATCGGCAGAATACCCTGATCGGGGAGGAGGTAGTTGAGCACGGAGAACACGGACTTCTTGATTTCGCCCGCGTACAACGTCCCCCCGATCAACGCTTCGCCCGCCGCGAGGTTGAGTACTATAAACGCGCCGGAGCGGGTACCATGGCGCTCGGGGTCTGCCTTCAGCTCCGGTGCATGGAGAATCGTGAAGTCAGGCTCAAGATCTGGAAGGGTGGTCAATGGCGGCCGGAGGAACATGTTGTGAGCGAAGAGGGCATGCCACGCCGATGTTGTAACAAGCCGCACTGCGATGCCAGCTCGCGGGTCCTCGCCGACCCGGGCGTCGCGAACGAGCAGATCACCACGGTTAAGATGATCTGTCACGTCTGCGCGAAGGCGTTGGTAGGACTCTGGTGCCATGGGGGCATTCACAGGGCCCCAGTCGACCGTCTCTCCCAGAGATGCTTCCCGCACGATGTATCGGTCTCCCGGTGACCTGCCCGTGTGCGGCGCAGTCCGCGCGACGAAAGCGCCGAAGTTGGTGAGTTCTCCCTCACCCCTACTTAGGGCAAGCGCGTAGAGCCGTGCAGGGGAAAGATTCCAGTAGGCCCGCACCGAGCCTTGGATTCCATGATTCTCGAGGCCGTGGCGACTTGGGATTCCCAGAGGACGAAGGGTGACGGGTTCTACTAGGGCAGGCATGGGGCTCCCGTAACGGTCGTCTGAATGAGCGATAGGCGCTTCGCGTGTTGACTGCCTTTCTAAGGTGGGTGGAGAGAGTCCTCGAGTCCATGGATTAGAAGTGCCAATCGCCCTACAAACAAAAACCTTTGACGGCTAAATCGTTTGTTTATAGCTTTCATATCCTTCGCCAAATTATTCAGGGCGAACCGCTCTACAGTCGTTACAAAGGTGCAACCGTTAGGCCCATAAGCATTTGTAATCACCCT
>Ga0310121_10005502_pt1 | contig 10881 bp, 10 predicted proteins | sample CB27_Tmax_986_MG_FD_203504 | JGI IMG/M metagenome (GOLD analysis project Ga0310121, IMG submission 203504) | Marine microbial communities from Western Arctic Ocean, Canada - CB27_Tmax_986 | ecosystem: Environmental > Aquatic > Marine > Oceanic | place: Canada: Western Arctic Ocean | collected...
GACCCGCGGCGGCACCAACGCCGTCACGGAAAATTCATCGGACGACACGGTTGCGGCGTGAACGCGATATCTAAAACTTGCGTCGACCGACGGGAGGCCGAGCTCGTAGGCATGACTGTCAGTAACCCGATCCATCTCGACTCTGCGTTCCTCGCCGTCGCTGGCAATCAGCGTCACGGCCGGCAGCGTTCGTGCTGGAGCGCCGATTGTGTCGCTGATCGTCGCCAAAATTCTGAGCGGCTCACCGGCTACAACTCTGGCATCGCCTGGCTCAACCACGAGGACGATGGTATTGGGAAACGCATAGAGCCAGGCCGTTCGTGCGATTCGTCCGACCGGCCCCAAGCCAAGCCCCAGTACAGCAATGAGCACCACGGTCGCTCCAAGCCCCCGGAGGACGGACCCGCGCAGAACAGCACGCGCGATGACCTGGTCAGGTTCGACGGCTCGTGCCTTGGTCGCGGCATCGCGCAGTACGAGGTTGCGGAAGACCAGCGGCCGTCCGCTTTCTGCTACATCGGTAGCACTCGCTAGATGATCTTCGAGCTCGGGACACCGCTCTTCGATATAACGAGCGACCTGCCGGTCGCTCGGACGTCGCCGCAACGGCCACAGAATCCCCAGCGCAAACGTGAGAACTACGACAACCGCCGTCATCGCCAGCACGACCATCGGCAGATCGGCTGGTTCGAGCCAGCTATCGATCCCCAAGACGAGCAAGAGCAGCGCAGCGGCAGCGGCAGCCACCCGGGATACGGCACGCATCGAAACCACGGTAATCCAGCGGCGACGCACGCGCGTCAGCAGAACCCGCACGTCATCAAGGTAGGTGTCTTGCATTATCGTAACTGCGCGTATTGTCTCATCTGGGCAAAACTACCAGCAACTCTTCGACAAGATGCGCGCAGGCGACACTCCACTATGCGGCTATCGTGCGCCCTAACCACGCCTCGGCGACCAGTAGAATAAGCATAATGAAAAGTGCGTACCACCAATAGCTCTGCTCCGCTTCCCGCACGGCGGCTCCTGTCTGCTCGCGGACCATTGCCCCGTCGGCGGATGCTGAGCCGATGTGGGTGTGGAACGCTTCTGTGGTGATCGCCGATGGGTTGGATTCTCGGGGGTCGACGTTCAGAGCAACCGACAAACCCGTCGCGGGATCCGTCACAACCCCAGGCTCGGGTCGAATGCCGTCTGGCGTATCGGCAATCAGCATCTGAAATGATCGCTCATGTTCACCAACCAGATAGCGGACGACCTCGTGCACGAATGGAACGAACGTGGGAAGCCGCGGAAAATTGTTCCACGCGTTGCCGAGGTCGGACGCAAAGACGATGGCCCGACCCGGCGGAACATCATATTCTGCCAGCGCGACCGAGCTGTCGTCGAAACGAGCCAGCGCGCGAACCGCGCCAGAATCGACGCCGGTTTCGCTTAAGCGTAGCGTCTGGTGAAACCGAACATGCTCCAGCGTGCCGAGGAGATCGCCGAATGAACGAAAGATTGGATGACGCGCATCGGTCACCGAGAAACTCATCTCACCGTCGGACTCAGGCGCCGCGAGCTCTACGCTGGTCACGCTCCCAAGCACGTCGGCCACCAGCAGAGTGTCGAGTGTAGGACCGCCCACAATCAGGAGTCCTCCACCCAATTCAAGAAACCCAGCGACCCGCTCTCGCCCTTGCCGCTCCAGCCCGTCTGTCCCTAACAGCAACACCGCGTCAACCCCCTCGAGACCATCCACCGTAGAATCTGAGAGTGCGCTCGGCGCGAGCAAGCGCACCTCGAACGGCCTTTCCTCCTCGTCCGCCAAGAGGGCGCGCTCAAGGTAGAACGTGGCGGGCGAGCTACGACCTTCGTTTCTCACGATCGCCAGCCGGGCGGGCTCCGCCGGGTCAAGCAGAAAGTACCGCCGGTCGTCAGCTGCGAAACCCTCCGCGTCATCAACCGTGACAACCAGGGCTCCGGTCGGGGGCACGTCGAGTTCGAATACTACATCACTCGATCCAGGTGACACCGCTAAGTCAACCGTTTCGATTACATCACTCCCGAGCCGCACGGTAACGGTCGTCTGACGAGACGCGGCCGCGGTGTTCAGCACGACGGCGACCAGGCCCATCGGGCTTCGGTCGACCGCCGTAACAGCCAGATTCGCGAGCGCGGCCCCGACCCCGAGAACTTCGACCGTCACGTTCGCCGGCACCATGGCGTCCGCCACGTCCCATCCGGACCGCTGAAGATCGCTAACCACGACCACGTGCCCGTCGCGAGCTCCAATCATCTCGACCGCCGCCGCCAGAGCGGCGCCAAATCTGGTAGCACCCGCGCCAGGAGTCAGCGTGCCGATGGCCGTCGTAACGAGACCCCTCCCAAGCGTCGGCTCCTGAATGGCCTCCGCCTTGTCATCGAACGCTACCAGCCCAACAAGATGGTCGATCGGCGAACCCGTTACCGCCTCCCGGGCCATTACCTGGGCCCGCGCGAACTGGCCCTGAGCCGACATGCTGAAGGACCGGTCGACAGCTACCACAGTCACCCCGCGGGTGAGAGTGCCGCCGGCGTCAAAGAACGGCCGTGCGAAGGCAACGGCTAGCAGTAACAGCGCCGCGATCCGCAGCGCGAGCAGGAGCAGCTCGCGAAGATAACGTCGCCGCGCGTGCGTTGCCGGCGCACGCGCGAGAAACCGGATGTCGCTGAACGGAAGCTTCGGAGCAACCTCGCCCTTAATAAGATGGAGGATGATCGGAATGGCAATCGCCAACGCGCCGACCAGAAAGGCAGGGAATAGAAAAGACATTACTAGAACAACCGGACGTCAATCGAGATTCTAGAACCTACCTCATGAATCCCCACTTGAGGATATGAATGATCTCCTGTTGACTTCGTACTCGACGGCATGAACATGACAGACAAGCCATAGAGCGTCCTCGCACCGCTATTCAGACCACCCTGCCTCATCCAGTAATGAGACCGGGCGTGCAAGGGCATGCGCACCGCACTCAACAGTGTGTTGAGGGCACTTCGAACCGGCGCCCCCTAGCACGACCTGCCTCCCATTATCTGGCGTATCAAACCTGCCATCGCCGCTTTCATCAGTCGCAACGCAGCGGGCTGCTACTGCGGACATTCCGATGCCTAGCCGAAAACTTGCACGGCCGTGGAAAAACTGAACGACTGTTAGCCTGGCTGCATACCAACCGGCACATCATCAAACGATGGGAACGGCAGGCGGATAACTTCCTCGAAAAATTTCACCTGCCGTCAATTCTGACCCTTCTGAGTCATTCATGAGATAGCTTTTAACTGTCCCCTGGGAACCCGTTCGACCCAAACCAAAGTCGACCGACCAGATCGTTGCCGAAAACTGACACAAGTGGCTCTATCATCCCGACCGCTGGCGGCGAAAATACTCCACCTGGAATCTGCGGACGTTTCGGTTGTGCTCGTTCAATGTGTTGGCGAATGCATGGGTGCCGTCGTTCCGGCTCACAAAATAAAGGTAGCCGACGTCAGCTGGTCGCAGCGCGGCCTTGAGCGCCGCCTTCCCAGCGGAGGCGATAGGACCAGGGGGCAAACCGGCATGCCGGTAGGTGTTGTACGGCGAATCGAATTCGAGATTCGCCCGTGTCAGGTTGCCGTTGTAGAGATCGGCGAGCTGTAGCGCATAGATGACGGTGGGATCACACTGTAGCGGCATCCCGATTCGTAGGCGGTTGTTGTACACCGCCGACACCAGTTCGTTCTCCTCAAGACTCCCGGTCTCCTTCTGAATCAAAGACGCGAGTGTCACCACCGCGCGCACGGTCATACGTCGTCGCTCCGCCTCCTCTCGCAGGTTCACGCTGAACGCCTGCCGAAACTCTGCCACCATAACCTCGACTAGATCGTGGGCCGTCGCGCCTCGCGGCAGAGAGTAGGTCTCTGGAAACAGGTACCCTTCAAGATCCGTCGCGGTCGGATCGAACTCCTCGATCAACTCCACGCGACGCGCCGCCGACAGAAAAGCCTCCGCGGTCCCAAATGCCGCGTCCTGGAACGTTCGCGCCATCTCGACGATCGTCAAGCCCTCCACAAACGTGATGGGGCGAAGATATACCTTGCCGCTGACGATCGTGTCGACCACCTCGACAGCAGACAGCGGCTGCTCAAAATGATATTCCCCCGCCTGCAGCTCCCGGTCACGCCCGCTGAGCCAACCAGCCAGGCGAAATGTCCAGTTGTCCCGGACGACGCCGGCCGCGGCCAGACGCTCTGCGATCGTCTGAATTGAGTCGCCAGGCTCGATGTCGACTAAAACCTCGGCGGTAGTGTATCCGCGATACGACGCCGCAATCCGATCGCTCAACTCGTTGACGACTACGGCCACCCCAATGCCGCCAAGCACCAGGAGCGCACCAACGAGGATTACGATTCGGCGCAACATCAGTGACAATCTAAGTAGTCTTGAAGAAGGACCGCCGCCGCCGCAGCATCGAGCCGAAGCTTACGCTTCCGCCAGCTCTTCTCGGTGACCGCTAGTCGACTTTCGGCCTCGTGGCTGGTCAGCCGTTCGTCCTGCACGGACACCGGAAGGAGCACCCGTTCCCGGAGGATCTCGACGAAATCTAACGCCCAGGCCGTCAACCGATGCGATTTACCGTTGAGTGCCCTGGGCACGCCAACCACGACGCCGGCCAACCCCTCCTCCTCGTCGTTTAGCCGTGCGATCTCTGCGGCCACAGTGGCGACATGTGCAGTCACGTCACCGACCGGCTGCAGCACAAGCAGAGGCCGCGCAAGCGTGCCTGAAGCGTCACTGATGGCCAAGCCGATTCGCCGCTTACCGACGTCAACGCCGAGCACGCGCACGAAAATAGCGTAGCGTCCGGCCGGCGGTCTGTCCACTCGTCTCGGCATGCCTTGCTTTGCTTCTAACCTGTCGAACTCCCAGCGAACAGACTTCGAGAACAAGTATCGCCAGCTCGTATCGTAACGGGCGTGCGGGCCAACCTGAACCGTCCGGAGCTAAAACGCTGGCAGTCATGAACCACCCAGTTCAAATGTAGGCTGGCTTATTCACCAGTAATCGTCTCACCCTTCGCACGAGCCTAGATCGGCTTGCGACCCGCGCCGTCGGCTTCTCTTTCGAGCTACACGTCGACGGAAAACTGGTTAATCCGGTAGAATGAGTCAAAGATTAGCCGAGGCGCGTCCAATGGGCGCCAGCCGCGGCCCGACAATCTTATGAGCACCCGAGCCCGCCTAACCGTTCTCCTGACCTCTGTCCCGATTATCGCCTTCATTCTTGTTGGGGGCTACCTGGGACGGGCAGGTGCGCGGGAAGACACCTACCGTCATCTCCGCATCTTTGAAGACGTCGTCTCCTTGATCTCGAACAACTACGTCGAGGAAGTCGAACTCGAAACCGTTATCCAGGGCGCACTCCGCGGTCTCTCGGACGGGCTCGACGCAGACAGCGCGTACCTGCTCGAGGAAGACGTCGAGCGCATCGAGACCGGTCGACCGCTCCCGGACGGCCGGATCGGCGTGGAGCTCACACGCCAGTTCTACGTAAAGATCGTAGCCCCGGAAGACCAGTCTCCAGCCACGCGCGCGGGATTACTAGCAGGCGACCTCATTCGAGCGATCGACAATCAACCGACTCGTTCTATGTCGGCACTCGAGGCGACGCGCCTTTTACGTGGCGAGCCGGGGTCGGCGGTTATGCTCTCCCTCCTCCGCGGAAACACGTCCGAACCCTATGAAATCAAGCTGATCAGAGAACGACTCGAGAGAGCCAGTGTTTCTGCGCGACCGCTATCGCCAGGCGAGGCATACATCCGAGTCGCGAGCTTCGGGGAAGGCGTGACACAAGAAATAGCGGCGGCAATCGCCCAGCTAACGAGCCAAGGGGCAACCCGGCTCGTCATCGACGTCCGGAATACGGCCGGGGGCTCACATGACGAGGGCATTGCGGCAGCCAGGTTATTCGTTGGGTCCGGGACGATCTTGCGACGTGCTGAGCAGGGCCGGCAGGACGAGGACGCGACACCCATCGAAACGACGACCGGCACCGACGCCATCGATACCCCAGTTATTCTGCTCACCAATGCTGGGACAGCCGACGCCGCTGAGCTGTTCACCGCCTCATTGGTCAGCAGCGAACGGGCCGAAACGGTCGGGCAACGGACCGCCGGCCGCGTCAGCCTGCAAAAGCTCGTGCGTCTGCCGGATGGCACCGGGCTTTGGTTGTCGTGGGCTCGCTACTTGAAGGCGTCCGGTGATCCGCTTCACCGGTACGGCGTCGAACCGACCCTAGCCATCGATTTGCGGACCGTCGAGTTGGGCGAACCGCTACCGGACGACGATGTGCCCCTCGAGCGGGCGATCGAACGCCTCCGCAGCACACAATTGTGACGGCCGGCGTTAGTGTTCCGTCGGCGGTCTCTCCTTGGCGACAAATCCTCGCTCATTAGATGGTAGATTTTTGCGATTTCTATACTCTTGTTTCCTGTTAAAATCAATGATTCCAATAGATAGGCGCGTAGCTCAGTTGGTCAGAGCGCCTGCTTGACATGCAGGAGGTCGGCGGTTCAAGTCCGCCCGTGCCTACCATGACCCAGCGCCCTTCCCCAATCGACAATAAGAACAGATGAGTAAGGTTACGGTCACACTCCCAGATGGCTCCACTCGGAGCATACCGCCGGGCACCACTGTCCTGGACATCGCGGAGAACATCTCGTCACGTCTGGCCAAGGAAGCGCTCGCGGCGTTCGTGGACAACCGCATGGTGGATCTCTCGCACGCGCTCGAGGCAGACGCTAAGGTCCAGGTGGTAACGTCTAGCTCGCCGGAGGCGCTAGACCTTTATCGTCACAGCACGGCCCACCTGATGGCGGCCGCCGTGACCAGCCTGTTTCCTGAGACACAGTGCGGCATCGGACCGCCCATTAATGACGGGTTCTTTTACGACTTCGTCGTCGACCGGCCGTTCGTGCCCGAGGACCTTGAAGCAATCGAAGCCAAGATGCGAGAGCTGGCCCAGCAGGATCTACCCTATGAGCGCAAGATGCTGGCCAAGGATGAAGCCAAGGCGTACTTCGGCGAGCGCGGCGAGCCGCTCAAGGTTCAACTCATCGATGAAAAAGGCGGACCAGAGGTTTCCTGCTATACCATCGGCGACGTCTTCATCGATTTCTGCATCGGACCGCACGTCCCGTCGACCGGGCGGCTGAAGGCGTTCAAGCTGCTCACCAGTTCGAACGCCTACTGGAAGGGGAACGCCCAGAACCAGCCGATGCAGCGGATCTACGGAACCGCTTTCTTTAAGGACTCTGCACTCAAGGCTCACCTGACGCGTCTGGAAGAAGCGAAGCGACGCGACCATCGAAAGCTCGGCAGGGAACTAGGTCTCTTCATGTTCCATCACTGGGCGCCAGGGGCTCCATTCTGGCAGCCGAAGGGGACGACGCTCTACACCTTGCTAGCCACCTACATGCGCGAGACGCTCGCGCCCGAAGGCTACCTGGAAGTGCGAACGCCGCTCGTGTTCAATAAACAACTGTGGGAAACATCGGGACATTGGGAGCATTACCGAGAAAACATGTTCCTCGTCGAGTCAGAAGGTGAACCATTCGGCCTCAAAGCGATGAACTGTCCCGGCCACATGCTGATGTTCGCCAGCGAGGTTCGCAGCTATCGCGACCTACCGCTGCGGTACGCGGATCAAGGAGTGCTGCATCGGAATGAGGCATCCGGCGTGCTTTCTGGGTTGACTCGCGTGCGGCAGTTCGCACAAGACGACGCACATTGCTTCATAACCGAAGACCAGGTCAGCGAGGAGGTCGAGCGCCTGCTTCGACTCGTTGGCCGAGTCTATCGCGACTTCGGCCTCGAATACGCTAGCGAGCTGTCTACCCGACCAGAGAAGCATCTCGGCGAGCTCAAGACGTGGACCCATGCCGAGACGCAACTTCGGCAGGCCCTTCAGGCGGCCGGCGAGGCCTACACGGTCTCGGAAGGGGAGGGCAACTTCTATGGCCCGAAGATCGACTGCCACGTGACTGACGCTATCGGGCGCAAGTGGCAATGTGCGACGATCCAGCTCGACTACCAAATGCCTGAGCGTTTCAGCCTCAAGTACGTCGGAGCCGACAACACCGAGCACACGCCAGTGCTCATCCATCGAGCTATCTTCGGCAGCTTCGAGCGTTTTATCGCTCTGCTCATCGAGAACTACGCCGGCGCGTTTCCACTGTGGCTGGCACCAATCCAAGCGACGGTTCTCCCGATCGCTGACCGCCATATTGACTACGCGCGCTCAGTGCGAGATCGGCTGTCTGCCGGAGGGCTACGGGTGGAGGTCGATGGGCGTCAGGAAAAGATCGGGTTTAAAATCCGTGAAGCGCAACTACAGAAGGTCCCGTATATGCTTGTAACAGGCGACCGGGAGACTGCCGACGGAACGGTAGCGGTGCGCGGACGAACGAATGGCAACCAGGGCGCCCAGCCAGTTGATGAGTTCATGAGAGCGGCGCTGGAGGAAGCACGGCTGAAAGCCGTGGCATAACGGAGTAAACTTACCAGAGAGGAGAGTCAACTATCCCATTTACACGCGGCCCACGCCGCGACTTTCGACAAAGCCGCACGAGGATTAACGACCGTATCAGGGTCCGGGAGATCCGTGTCGTCGACGATGAAGGCGAGCAGCTTGGTGTGATGACGCCGCAGCAAGCGCTCGTAATCGCGCGGGAGAAGGGCCTCGACCTCGTAGAGGTGTCTCCTACCGCGCAGCCACCCGTTTGCCGAATCACGGATTACGGACGCTATCAATATCAGGAGCAGAAGCGGACACGGCAGGCCAAGAAACACCAAAAATTCGTCGAGGTCAAGGAGATAAAGTTCCGGCCCAAGGTCGACGAGCACGACTACCAGTTCAAAAAGAAACACGTAGAGCGGTTCCTAGCGAACGGCGACAAGGTCAAGGCAACCATCTTTTTCCGAGGGCGCGAGATGGCGCACCCAGATTTCGGACGCCACATTCTTGATCGGCTCGTCGATGAACTCGCTGACGTCGCGACACAGGAGACAAGACCGCGAATGGAAGGCAATCAGATGCACACGATCTTGTCTAGCAAGGCCGGGTCAAAAAAGGGACGCTGAGGGGTAAAATGCCGAAGCTGAAGACGCATCGAGGAGCTGCCAAACGTTTCAACAAGACGGGCACGGGAAAAATCCGTCACAGTAAGGCGTTTGCGCGGCACATCCTCACGAGCAAGAGCACAAAGCGAAAGCGCGGAATGAGGGGAACCGTAGTTGTTGACGCCACCGATAGCCCCCGTGTTCGGCGCATGATTCCGTATAAGTAGACCCAAGGGAACAAACCAATGCCACGAGTCAAGCGCGGAACCGTCCGGCGCGCGAAACGACGAAGAATCCTCGCGCGAGCCAAGGGCTTCTATCAGACGAAGAGCAAGCTATATCGCGCCGCCAAACAAGCCGTAGATACCGCGCTCGAATACGCGTATACCGGCCGGCGGCGCAAGAAGCGGGACTTTCGCCGCCTCTGGGTGATCCGGATCAACGCCGGAGCGCGCGAGCACGGCCTGAGCTATAGCCAGTTCATTAACGGCTTGAAGACGGCCGGGGTTGCCCTGGACCGAAAGGCGCTCGCCGATTTAGCCGTCCGCGAGCCTGGCGCCTTCGCACATCTAGTGGCTCAGGCCAGGGAAGCACGGCTGGCACGCTAGTAAGCCTGCCAGCCTTTCCGGCCACGAGGCGAAGGCCGCTTGTCACACCGTCGATGACCGCACAGTCCATCGATCAACTCCGGCGCGAGTTCATTGTAGAACTCGAACGCGTCAAGGGCGAGCGAGATCTGCAGGAGCTTCGCGACCGCTACCTTGGACGCAAGCGTGGCGCCGTCGCCGCGCTCCTAAAATTTGTCTCTGCCGCTCCGGTCGAGCAACGCCCACAGTTGGGCCGGCAGGCCAACGAGCTCAAACAGCATATCGAACACGAGCTGACGGCTCGGCGTGAGGCGCTCCAGAGCCACCAAAGGGCGGCCAGCAGCGCAGACGTTACCCTCCCTGGACGTAACGTTCTCCTTGGGCACCGTCACCCCCTAACGATCATCCGTGAGCAGATCGAGGCGATCTTTTCTGGCCTAGGCTTCGAGATCCTGCAAGGCCCAGAGGCCGAGGACGACTATCATAATTTCGAGGCGCTCAACATGCCGCCGGAGCACCCGGCGCGTGACATGCAGGACACGTTCTACCTGGAAGAGCCATTACCAGCTTCGGCCGGCGCCGGGCCGACCACCCATCCAGCAACACTGTTGCGGACGCATACCTCGGGTATGCAGATCCGGTATATGGAGACCCACGAGCCACCCGTAAGGATCATCGCTCCCGGCCTCGTCTACCGGCGTGATAACCCCGATCTAACCCACTCGCCAATGTTTCAGCAGATTGAAGGACTACTCGTCGGCGAGAACGTGACGATGGCCGATCTGAAGGGAACACTAGAGTACTTCTTGCGGCAGCTCTTCGAACCTGACACGCGAGTGATGTTTCGGCCCAGTTTTTTCCCCTACACCGAACCGAGCGCCGAGGTTTTTATCACGTGTGTCTTCTGCCACGGCGGTGGCTGTCCGACCTGCAAGAAGACCGGGTGGGTCGAGATTCTCGGTAGCGGCATGGTTCACCCGGCCGTCTTTGAAGCAGTGGGCTACGACACGGAGCGATATTCAGGCTGGGCGTTCGGCCTTGGAATCGACCGGGTGGCGATCCTTAAGTACCGGGTCGAGGATATCCGACTTTTTTACGAGAATGATCTCCGTTTACTGGAGCAATTTCCCTATTGAGACTCTTAGTTTCGTGGCTGGGTGAGTTCGTGACGGTC
>Ga0310121_10005503_pt1 | contig 10877 bp, 10 predicted proteins | sample CB27_Tmax_986_MG_FD_203504 | JGI IMG/M metagenome (GOLD analysis project Ga0310121, IMG submission 203504) | Marine microbial communities from Western Arctic Ocean, Canada - CB27_Tmax_986 | ecosystem: Environmental > Aquatic > Marine > Oceanic | place: Canada: Western Arctic Ocean | collected...
GGTTGCCGGATACTGGGTTGCCGGATACTGGGTTGCCGGATACTGGGTTGCCGGATACTGGGTTGCCGGATACTGGGTTGCCGGATACTGGGTTGCCGGGTACTGGGTTGCCGGGTACTGGGTTGCCGGGTACTGGGTTGCCGGGTACTGGGTTGCCGGGTACTGGGTTGCCGGGTACTGGGTTGCCGGGTACTGGGTACCCGGATACTGAGTAGCACCATATTGGTACGCCGGCGTGGCGGCAACTTGTTGGTATTGGGGGACCGTACCAGCCAACGATGTCGGATACCCCAAACCGGAGCCTGGACCCGCAGCTTGTAATGGACACACGATTGTTCCGACCGCCAGAAGGGCGACGGATGAAAGAACTGACTTCATAAGACGACTCCTTCTAGTGTTCACCGCCAAGTTTCCGTGTCCGTCCTGACTGGCAACGTCCAGTTGCCAAACGGATCTTAAAGGCGGGCCTGCTCCATCAGCATTCGCGTCGTGCGTCGGACATCCTGTCCTTCTGCTCTTGCAGGTGAGAATCCGCGCGCCGCTAGCCCGGATTATTCATGAATTCGATCGCGTTCGTCGTAAGCCATTTGTCCGTAACGAATTGCGGCTATCTTACCTATTTCACACTACGCCAGCAGCAACACTAGCCCGAATGCGCAAGCGAGGAGAGCGACGGTGGTTCCACGAGCGCACTGAGTGTCGCTAAAAGGGGTGAGAATCCGACACCGCGCCAGCAATTCGATCCGCGTTCTCCTCGCTTGCGCATTCGGGCTGCTAGTGTTTGTGAATAATCCGGGCTAGTCCAATCCATCGTCGGACATCCAGACCTTGGTTTGCTCGTTTCGGTCAATAACGGAGGAAGTCACTTGGAGCTGGTGTTGGATTCGTCATAACCACTACATCCCCACGGCGACCTGCGAAGAAACCCGAAAAACTCGCCACAAATGCTAGCTTGACAGTGCCAGCTTGAAAGGGGCAACGGATGGGAAGCAGCGAGGCGGGCCAGAAAACGGCGAAACAGGGTTACGACGCAGGGGCCAAGCGAGCCGAGATGGCTTGGGGGAGCGCCTTGGCCATCACCTCCATGGCTAGCCGGCGGTAATCGTCAGCTCCATGAGATTGAGGAGCATACTCCAAGATGGTCTGGCCAAAACTTGGCGCCTCGGCCAGGCGGATATTACGGCGGATGTTGGTCTCGAAAGCGCACGCCCGGGCCCAGGGGGTGGTCGGATCGTGAACGCGTCGAAAGAATTCCTCCACGTCGCCACGAACTTCGGCGGCCAACCGGGTTCCGGATTCGTACATGCAAAAAACAATGCCACTCAATCGCAGTCGAGGATTTAATCGACGTGAGACCACGTCAATGGTTCCCAATAACTTACTCAGCCCATGGAGCGCTAGGAAATGTGGCTGCATTGGCAAAAACACCTCTTCGACAAAGCTTAGCGCGTTCAGCGTCAACACGCCCAGGGAGGGAGGGCAGTCGACGACCCGAAAATCATAATCTTGCTCGTAAGCGTTGAATTTGTCGCGCAACACCACCTCGCGACCGACTTCGCCAGCCAGTTCGACTTCCGTCGCGGCGAGATCGATATGAGCTGGAATAAGCGACAAATTCGGACGGATTGGTCGGCAAATGTCCACGAAATGGGCCCCACCCATCATCACATCGTAGACGGAAGCTTCGTTTTCGTGCAGCGTCATTCCCAGATGCAATGTCGCATGTGCCTGGGGATCCAAGTCGACCAGGCATACGCGTTGGCCAGCCTCCGCCAGCGCGGCGCTTAAGTTCACGGCGGTCGTCGTTTTTCCTACGCCGCCCTTTTGGTTGATAATGGCAATGGAACGCATGGACGCAACTCCCTTCGCTAGACGTTGCCCTTTTTCGACCCCAGCCGCTTTGCTCCCCCCAATTTGGGGTCCCACTCGTTGGGGCCCCTTTTGGCGCGGCGGATTATAGGGGGCTTTCGCCAAAGTTACCTAGACCGGCTTTCGCTAAAGGCGTACGTTGATAGCAAGGGTAGCTGAAAAGCGACTAGACCATTAAATTCGATGAAGGAGTAGAATATTCGTATGCCACACCCAAACAAACGGCCAACCAACGGGGCCAATCCATGAGATTGCTGGGAAAGATCGTCGAGTTGGGACAGGCCACGCTGCTGGCCGAGTACCTCGGTGTTCAGGGGATTGTGGTCACGGTCGAACCGGAAACGGACGGTGCGGCGATCTGGGTACGGGACGAGGATCATGTTGCCCGAGCGCGGCAGGAATTTCGTCGATTCGTCGATAATCCGTTGGATCCCGTCTATGAAGCCGCCCTGTTGCGTGCTCGTGAGCGACAATCCGAGGGGTTAACGGTACCCCCTCCTGCCGGTCTCAAGGCCGTTACTAGCGGTCCTTCGGCTGCTGCTACTAGCGTTGCGTCGGAAAAACAAGCAGAGAAACCGGTCCCACTGCCTGCCGCCCTGTTGCGTTCGCCCATAAAGCGTGCTCCCTTCACGCTGGTACTAATCGCGCTCAGCTTGTTGGTCGCGTTGATGATCACCTTCAATCAGGATCCATCGAGTCCGGTGAACCGAGGGCTGGCTTTTTGGGACCCGGTCCATCAGACCACGGAGCAATGGGACAGGAACAAGGGTTGGATTGACATCACCGGACGCGGCCAGATTTGGCGATTGATCACACCGGCATTCCTCCATCGCCTATCGGGACTGTTGGCGTTCAACCTCTTCTGGTTGTTCTTTCTGGGCAGCCTCGTTGAGTCCCGGCATGGCACGTTGCGGATGGCCACCGTGGTGCTGGCAGCGGCAATCGCGGGGAACGTCGGGGAATTCATGTTTGGCCAGCACGTTTTCTTTGGTGGCATGTCCGGGGTTGTGTTTGGATTATTCGGATACGCCTATGTCAACACGATGATGAATCCCGACTCGAAAGTACGAATCCCGCGCGAAGTCATTGCGGTTATGATCGTTTGGCTGGTGCTGGGATTCTCGGGCGTTTTGGAAAAGAACCTGCAGGTGGCCTCGATGAATTACACACAGCTTTTTGGGCTGCTGGCCGGCATGGTCATCGCCGCTTTTGCAGTGCGCAATAAGAACCAACAACCAAAAATTGCCTGAATCCGCGCCCGGCGTCGTCCTGACGCTTAACCTGGATTATTCAATAGCGGTCTACTGTGGCGGCGTCCAAGAATGATCGGAGTTAAGGATTCGTCTCGAATTGCTCGCTGAGGAATACCTCGAGTCCGTCGGCGATCTTCAATCCAACCCACTGCGGACGTTGCTTATGGCGAATTCGCCGATTGGTCAAATCGAGTAACAGCGTTTCTTGATCGGTCTCGCCAAACCGAATTGCAAATGTCCAATCTGTATCGTTGGTCGTGCCAGAATCGGCCCAATCGAAGCTCAGATTCTGGATCAAGGCCTGACGCGCGTGGACCAACCCGCGAGCCTTGGTAATTTCGCGTGAGGACTGGATCTGATAGGACTCCCCGTCGACGGTGAGGAGCGGCCCTGTTGCCCACACGTCTCCCAATCGTACAATCCGCTGGGCCCAGACCGGCTTGGCCAGGCGAATGGTCCGAGCGGTTTCACCTCCCCAAAAAGCCAGCGCCTGGTGGCCCTGGTGGAATTGAAACCACCAGGCAATTCCAGCCGCGAAAATTGCGGCGCCAAGGATGCCGAGAATGACAAGTTTACCACGGTTCATCGGAAGGTGGCGGTATTCGCCTATTGAAGAATGTTGGGTTCACAGACCACTTTAGAGTAATAGCCGAGTCGCGGCGGTCTGTCTGCCACTGGCGAGGACTTGTTGGCCCACTCCCATCGGATTGTTATTATACAACTCAAATCCTTGTTGATGTGGAACCCAGGGAGACCCGTGACCATGGCAGATAAATTCGATCCCTATCGAGAAGCGCTCGTGATGGAAACTGAGACCAAATGGCCAGCCGAATTCGATCATCTGGACGAAGAAGAAAAGCAGCGCTTGGCGGCGGCTGTGCACGCGGAACCGGAAAACGCCAGCCAGTTGACTTACGTGCGGACTCACACCGGATTCTGTCGTGAGATCCTCATCAGCGACGAAGACATCACACGAGTGGAGGGATGAAAGGCCCTTGACTAAGTTGCCCTCCGCCACCGTTCGCGTCCCCCTTGAGAACCGAGCCTACGACATTGAAATCGCCGCAGGTGCCCTCGAAACGGCTGCTGGGCGTGTCCTTCAAGTCATCGAACCCTCGCGCGTGGTGGTGATCACCGATTCGACTGTCGGCGACCTATACGGTGATCCGATTCGCGAAGGATTCATCCAGGCAGGACATGATGCCGTCCTGCTACGGGTGCCGGCCGGCGAAGCAAGCAAGTCGGTGGACCAGGCCCAGCAATTATGGCAACAGGTGCTCGCCTCCGGCGCCGACCGCAAAAGTGTCATTGTCGCGTTAGGCGGCGGCGTTGTGGGCGATTTAGCCGGATTTGTGGCGGCCAGTTTTGCTCGGGGAATTGCTTTTGTGCAACTGCCAACCACGTTGCTGGCACAAGTCGACAGCAGCGTCGGCGGAAAGGTGGGCATTAATTTGCCGGCCGCCAAGAACATGGTGGGAGCGTTCTGGCAGCCGCGACTCGTGCTCATCGATACGCTGGCCCTGAAAACCCTTTCCGATCGCGAGTATCGCGCTGGTTTGGCGGAAGTCGTCAAATACGGTGTCATTCTCGACGCCGACTTCTTCGCCATGCTCGAATCTCATGTCCAGGCCATCCTGGCTCGCGACCCGATCGTGCTAAGAGACCTTGTGGCGCGCTGCTGCCAGCTGAAGACCGACATTGTCGTGGAAGACGAGTTTGAGACCAGCGGGCGGCGGGCCGTTTTGAACTACGGACACACCTTCGGGCACGCCTTGGAAGCGATCACCGGTTATGGCCAGTTATTGCATGGCGAAGCCGTCGCGATCGGAATGTTGTGCGCTTCTCGGCTGGCCAATCTCTTGGATATGATTCCAGCCGGATTGACAGAACGCCAGGAAAACCTGCTACAGTCGTTGGGACTTCCCACAAAACTGCCCGATGTGGACGACGATGAATTGGTGACCGCCATGCAGCACGACAAAAAAACCGAACAGGGTCGCCTTCATTTCATCCTGCCGACAGAACTTGGACAAGTCATCCTGGTGGCCGATGTGCGACCGTCTGACGTGATTTCAGCTCTTCGCGGCTGAGCCCTTTGCCGTTGAATGAAACATGAGCCAAATTGAAAAACAACGGCGGCCTGATACATTGATCCAACTGGGCTAGCGCAATACCGGCACACAACCGAGGAAGGATCGATCATGGACTCTACCGGCGGCCATCAACAAGCTGTGAGCACATCGGCGGACGCCGACCAATTGGAACGTGACTGGCAGTGCCAGTTAGCTTTGACCACCGTTGCCGGTGTGGGCCCAGGACTGCGCCGGGCGCTGTTAATGCAGTTTGGAACGGCCGAACGTGTGTTCAATGCAGCGCCGAGCCAATTGCGGGAGGTACCAGGAGTTGGCCCGAATGTTACCCGAGCCATCGGCCAGACGGCGGTTGAGGAAGTTGTGTCGCGATGCATGGCAGACTGCCGAGAGCATCAGATCGATATTCTTCTGGAAGGAGACGCCAACTATCCGCGCGGCCTGGCCGAGATCCCCGACCCGCCCGGTTGCTTATCCGTCCAGGGGAATCTTGCGCACCAGGATCAGATGGCCATCGCGATTGTCGGCACGCGCCACTGCACCTCTTATGGGAAACGTCAAGCGGCCCGCTTGAGCCGATCGCTGGCCCGAGCGGGTATGACCATTGTGAGTGGTTTGGCGCGGGGCATCGACGGGGCCGCTCACCAATCGGCGCTGGATGCCGGCGGTCGGACGATCGCGGTGCTGGCAGCTGGTCTCGGCGAAATCTATCCGATGGAACATCGCGAATTGGCGTTCGATATCCGACAACAAGGTTGTTTGATCGCTGAATCGCCACCAGGGGCAAAACTGGCGCGTGGCAGTTTTCCCCGACGTAATCGCATCATCAGCGGCATGTCGCTGGGCGTGCTGGTCGTAGAAGCTCCGTTGCGTTCCGGTGCTCTCATCACCGCACGACATGCGATGGAACAGGGACGCGATGTGTTTGCGGTGCCTGGCCCCATAGATAGTCGAGCTTCGCGGGGTTGTCACGAATTGATTCGCGATGGCGCCAAATTGGTCGAGTCGTCTGCAGATGTGCTCGATGAATTGGGACCCTTAGTTGCAGAAACCGCCCATCCAGATGGATCCGTCCTGCGGCATCCAGCCGAACTGTTGTTGAACGACCAGGAGCTGGCCGTCCTGCAATGTATCGACAAGTCGCCAACCAATATCGACGTGGTCGTTCGCCAATCAGAGTTACCGGTCCATCGAGTGCTCGCCACGATCAGCGTCTTGGAAATGCGCCAGCTGATCCGCCGAGTCAGCGGCCAGACGGTCGTCCGCATCTAATCTAGTTTTCCAAAACGGGGCTCAGCTTGCCAAAAAAAGGGGGTAAGTTCTTTTCGCTTTGAGCTAGAGGCGGTCGGCCATCGACAGACGCTCGGCGATGGGCGGATGGCTGTGGAACAAGAAGACCTCCAGGGGATGCGGACTCGGATCGGACTTGTTCAATCGAGCCAACTTTTCGAAGGCGGATCGATACTGCCTGACCATTCCGGTGCGCTGCAATGCATACCAATCGCATTGACGCTCGAAGAAACGGCTGATGACGTTTTGGATCGGCTCCAACAACTGGGAGAACAAAGTGATCGTCAACGTCAGGGCTGGCAGCGCGTAGGCGGGAAAGTGATGATAATCCACGCTACCTTCAATCTGGCCAACCCAACCTGCCACGACCCAGTCACAAACGTAGAATCCTGCCAGGCTGAATCCGAGACCGATGATAATGAGCTTCCAAATGTGACGATGAACGTGATGACCCACTTCGTGCGCAAAGATTACCTCGATTTCATCCGGTTCAAACCCGTCCAACAAAGTGTCTCCCAGCAGAACTCGACGCGTCCGCCCTAAGCCAGCCAGCATCGCGTTGGCTTTTGCCGTCTCAGCGCTCATCTCCATTCGATAGACACCCTCGATTCGCAAACCGGTCCCTGCGGACAAGTTGCGAAATCGATTGCCCAACGTTTCATCCTCCAAGCGTGTAATTTTGTAGAACAGCGGCAGGATCAACACGGGCGCCAATTGGCCCATCACGACACTCACCACAAAGAACGCCCCGGCCGCGACCAACCACCACCAGGAGCCTGTCCACCAAATGATCGCAAACACCCCCCACGTCATCAACAATCCAAAGGCCAGTGTCAATAAATTGCGTTTGAGATAACGCCCTACCCATCGCCCCAACGATTGACGGCTGAGACCATATTTGTGTTCCAACAGATGACCTGAATAAAACGATAGTGGCAAAGAAATCAAAGCATGCATTACGGTGATCAACAGAAACATGGCTGCGACCCGCAGCCACAAGGCGTTTATACCCGCGTCGGCTTGGAACCATTCGTCTAAGGGCCGTGCCAACAAAAAGGTCGCAACGCTCAAAAAGGTGATGTCGATGGCTCGATCCGCCAGATCACACGATAACTGGCGATGTCCGTATTCCTTGGCCTCCGCGAGCTGTTGCGGCGTCATCGGTTCGCCCGTATCGGTCGGTGCAGAAATTGTCTCCCCCAATTCAGGCTGGCCGTCCACCGGCTGATCCTGGCCTGCGGCCGGAATCGCATTTTCGTCGGAGCTCACCATGTTGCTTTCACCATCGTTGCAGGACAGCAGATCTTGCGGGCCAGAAAATAAGGGGCTCTTGCCCATTTTTGCGGCCCAAAAAGTCGAAGTCTTACGACTTCAGCGGCTATTGGATACCGCAATACAGCAAAAATCTCGGCCGCTGACGAGGACTGGCGCCCAAGAATTTAACACAACCTGTGCTAATTCGAGACACTTAAGGCCCTACATCTGCCATATTGGCTAAAAAGCGCGTTCCCACAAAAAAATAGCGCGTTTCCAGACTCTGTAATTCCTTCCGACGTCGACGCATGGAACCACGCCAGCAATGGCATCATTCACGTAAGTACCTATCAGAAAATGATTTACAAAATGGGACGGCCCATGGAGGTCGAATTTTCGCTCAATCGTTGCACCCCCAGGCTCATTAATGGCGTCGCACGGATCGCCCAGGCTTTGAAACATCTACAAAAAGGAGTTTTTTGGTTTGGCGCATTAGGAGCTGATTGCAGGCGTCCATCAATACGTGTAACCCTCTATATTAAAACCGGTTACGTCATTTTCCAGGGAGTTTAATGACGCCTACCGAGAATTTTTGGACGACCCGTGGCATGGTTATTGCTCCTGTTTAGCATTTGTGTTCTTGGTAGCGTTTGTCAGAAATCCAGCGATTTTTTGGTTTATTGTGAAATCTTCGGCGGTTGAGAGCGTCTTAACGGATGTCGGCGACCTTCTGCAGATTCCGACGATGATCGCTGGTTCTCAGGGAATTGGCAGATGAGCGCAAGATTTTCGAGAACCGTCCTATCAAACAGTGCGTAACTCAAATGAACTCCGTGTACAGTAAAGATAATCCATCCGCCGACTTGTCCTCATTCCAAGCTGACCGGACTGATGAGCAGTTGCTGCTGGAATACCGGGAAACGGGTATGGAGGCGGTATTCGGCGAATTGGTCCATCGGTACGAGCGAGAATTGTTCAGTTATCTCCGCCGCTATCTTGGCAATGCGGAGATGGCGGAAGACGCGTTTCAAGCGACATTTTTACAGTTGCATTTGAAATGCGATCAATTCGATGAAGGACGACGGCTACGGCCATGGCTTTATATGATCGCGACGAACAAGGCCATCGACTTGCAACGCCGCAACAAGCGGCACAAGGCGATAAGTCTGAATACCGCACGATCGGACGAGCAAGACACGGGGCGGATGGTGGATTTGATTCCGTCAGCGGAAAACAACCCACACGCGGAGCTGGAAAGAGTTGAGGGTGGCGAGTGGATTACTTGCCAACTGGACGAGTTACCAGAACACCTACGATTGGTCGTGAACCTGGTGTACTATCAAGGATTGAAGTACCGGGAAGCGGCGGAAGTGCTTTCGATACCCGTTGGGACCATCAAGAGCCGACTTCATGCCGCGATCACGAAATTGACCAATGCGTGGGAGAGTTCCCAATCTGTAGGCGAGTGACTACGAGTGATGGAAGAAAATCTGCTGGGATATCTGTTGGGCGCTTTGGATGGCGCCGAGCATGAGGAACTGAAAGAACAAATTGAACGCGAACCTCAGTTGCGTGCGCAATTGGCTTTGCTCGAAGCAGGGTTGGTATTATTAGAGGCGGAGCGCTGGCAATACGAGCCTCCTAATGGCTTGGCAGCGCGAACCTGTTCGCTGGTCACCAGCTACGACTCGGCTGGGGAAAGGACTGTTCAGCCAGCTTCGCGTGACGGACTTTCACCCTGCTATGAGCCGGGTGGTGAAACGTCCAACCGTGGCTGGTCTGTGTTAGATGTGGTCATCGCGGCCGGCGTCTTTTTCGCCGCTTCGCTGCTATTCTTTCCAGCCTTATCGCACAGCAATCATCTGGCGAAGAAATTGGCATGTCAGAAGAAGCTGGGGGGGCTCGGAGAAGCATTGTCTCAATTCGCGGAAAAGACCAATGGATATTTCCCCTCCATTCCCAGCAACGGTCCTTACGCCGTGGCCGGGAGTTATGCTCCTCAACTCATGAATGCTGGTTTTGTTTCGCAGGACTCGGATTTTCTTTGCCCAGGTTCAGAATCGAAAAAATGGATGGTTTCGTTTCGAGTCCCCCGTCACAACGAGCTGACGGGCGCGCCGAAGACCCGTGTTGTGATTCAGCAGAAGCAAATGGGTGGCAGTTTCGCATACAACATGGGCCACTTTGACAATGGTCAATATCACGGCCCGCGAAACTTTGGCCGTAGTAACTATCCGCTGATGGCCGATGCTCCCAGGCTCACCTCCGTGGGTCACAGCAGTTTTAATCATGGTGGCAACGGTCAAAACGTTCTGTTCGAAGCAGGAAATGTGCGATATCTGACGGCCCCCACCGTCGATCCAGACGGCATCGACAACATCTTCGTGAATGATGAAGAAAAGGTCGCGGCAGGTTTACATCCAGGCGACGCGGTCATTGGAGCCAGTGGGGCCAGTCCCTTCCAAATTCACATTCGAGTCATTAGCAGGTCGCCTGACCGCCCCTAGGCGCGCATTTCTCACACGCCTTCTGCTGCGCGGTGGCCAAGTCCACGTCTGGCAGCGTCAGACATCACAATTTGATCGTCAGCGTATGCAATGCATGGTTCGTGAGGCGGCTCGTCGTTTCACCGACTGGTTTGATTCCTTCTCGCATCGTGTGGTGTATCTGCCTCACGTCAACGGCCGGCAGAGATGGGCCGCGCAGCTTTGATGCAAAGCCATAAGTCTATTGATATCCACCAGTTATCTCGCTGGTTGGCTCAAATCTCGCGTTCGCCGCCACTTTGGCATTGGGAATGCATGATTGAATGGCAGCTTCACATTCCCACAGCAAGTCCCCCGTCCCCTCGGACTTGTTGTGGGCCGCCCTAGAAATCTATTCCTCTTATCCTGGCAGTCCATGCACGCCCAACAAATTGCCGAGACGGCCGCGAATATCGCACGGTCCTGTTCCCTTAAGCTGCCGGACCCGGCCGTGATCAACGAAGCGGATCTCAACGTCTATTGGACAGCGGCCAAATGTCGTGTGGATCGTTGGCAGCGCCGACTTCAGTCAGCCGGTAAGTCCGGGCCAGTCACCCCGTTGGCGATCAACGAGTCGCCTACCGCCAACGTCGACA
>Ga0310121_10005505_pt1 | contig 10875 bp, 10 predicted proteins | sample CB27_Tmax_986_MG_FD_203504 | JGI IMG/M metagenome (GOLD analysis project Ga0310121, IMG submission 203504) | Marine microbial communities from Western Arctic Ocean, Canada - CB27_Tmax_986 | ecosystem: Environmental > Aquatic > Marine > Oceanic | place: Canada: Western Arctic Ocean | collected...
ACCCTCGCAACTCCCAAAGTATTTGGGGGTTGGACCTTGGATGCCTGGGAGTTCACTCTTTCAAGGTCTTCACGGCATCCGCGATGAGTGCCGTCAGTTCGCCGTATGTTAGCCGAATTTCTCCGTCCCTGCTTGCCTCCACCCGTTCCACCAGATCGTGCGGGCGTGCGCGATCAGGACCTTGGTCCTGTTGGAGCGCGAGCGAGACATCGGGCACGAGGCGCTGCTCCGGCGAATCCGGGGCCTCCAGTACCTGGCAGACCACTTGACCGCTCCCGGCCTCGGATGGATCGGCGCAGAGCGGCGCGGGAGCCGGGATGCCGTACATGCCGCGCAGACCCTGGAGCCGCTCAACCTCCTCGCGCGAGATCAGATGCTCGCCGCCGAGTAGCCGCGCCACCAGGCTTATCCTGGCGAAGTGCTCGATCGTCTCCATCTTGTAGTACGCGCCCAGCACATCGAGACCGCACGTCACCGCGCCATGATTGGCGAGCAGCATTCCGTCGTGCGCCTTGATGTACTTGCGCACCGCTTCAGGCAGCTCACTGGTCGACGGCGTGCCGTAGGCGGCGATCGGAATGCTCCCAAGCGTGGTGATCACCTCGGCAAGCACGGCTCGGGTCAGCGGAATCCCCGCAACGGCAAAACCGGTGGCATGGGGAGGGTGTGCATGCACGACCGCGTTGACGTCGGGTCGGCTCCGGTAGATCTCGAGGTGCATCGGCAACTCAGTCGACGGATCGCGCTCACCGGCGAGTTTGTTGCCGTCGTAGTCGACAATCACCATCATGTCCGGGGTCATGAAACCCTTGCAGACACTCTTGGGTGTGGCGATGAGACGGCGACCGTCGAGCCGCGCACTTATGTTGCCGTCGTTCGATGCGATGTACGCGCGGGCGTAGAGCCGGCGTCCGGCTTCCACGATATCGGCGCGAATCTGTTCCTCGATTCTCGTCATACGCAGTCCGCGGGCGATTGGCGAAAAGCCTACCGCCTGTTGCTGAACTCCCTCTGGCACTCCTCAGAGCAGAAGTAATGCGTGCTGCCGGCCGACGTGAGCGACAGTTCGGCTCGCGGCGGCACGTGGGTACCACATACTGGATCCCGCACAAGTCTCACAGCTTGGGCGTTTCTGTTGCGGTGTCCAGGCTGCGCCCCCCGCACGGCCCCGATGACGCCATCCATGAGCCGCCACAAGGCGCGTGCCACCAGAATGAACAGCAGCGCAAGCAGAATGAACCGGAGCATGACGCACCAGCCTCAGCTGCCCGGAGTCGGAGCGCCGACGGCGTGTCCCGGCGCCTTGATGCCTTCCAACGCGCGGCTCGCCGCCTTCCCCTCGGCGCTCTCGGGCGCACTCGCGACCACCCGCTTCCATGCCGTCTCGGCGCCCGCCAGATCCTGCTTGCCGAACGCCAGCACAATTCCCTGGTGCAGCATCGTCTTCGTGTGGCGGGGATCGAGCTTCAACGATTGCTCGAACTGCTGCAATGCGCGATCGGTCTGCCCCGTGTAGTAGTAGCTGATACCAAGGTCAGTGCTTACGTCCGGACTCGTGGGATCGAGCTGGAAGCTCGCTTCGTACCACGTGATCGCGTCAATGTACCGTTCGGCGTCGAAATAAGTGTTTGCGAGCTGCACGACCGCGCCAACGTTCTTTGGATCGCTCTTGATCACGGTCATCAGAGACTGGACGCGCCCTTCGTCGAGCGGCGGTGCCTGCCTGGCGCTGCCGGTCCCCTCGCCGGCCGGGACGGCGGAACTGCCCACAAACCGAGGCCCCGGGCGAAGGCTGGCCTGTTGCACGCCAATCACCCACCCGAGGATGACGCCGAAGCAGATGCCGGCGACGGCTAAGACGATGGACTCCGATCGCATTGGTTTAACTCGATCCTAGTTCACTCCAGCGTCTGCTGGAACCACTCCACGAGGGACCGGACGAGATCGGGATCGCCCGACAGCAGGGACGTGCCGTGCGCGGGCACGCTGGACCATCGCACTTCGCGAGGTCCCGGAGCGTCCCGCGCCAGCTCGCGGACCGATCTGGCCGCGTACGGATCGTGCAGGCTCGCGATCAGGAGCGCAGGGCGCGCGCCGTACCGCCGCAGCGACGCGTCAATATGAACGCCGCGATACTCGATCGAGGGCGAAATGAGTGCCATCGACCGCACGCTCGCATCAGAGGCCGCGGCGATAACCGCCAGGTTCGCGCCGAGTGAGGCTCCGGCCAGGCCGACGAAGCCTGGGCGAACGTCGGCGGGACGAGAAGCCAGCAACGCCACGGCGGCAAGGATGTCCTCGTGCCACGCCAGCAGCGCCCGCGAATCGGCGGGCAGGCTCAGAGCCGGAATGTCAATGGCGAATGCATTGATGTTGGCCTCCACCAGGCGCTGCGCAAGGCCCTGCCAATCATCCTTGGAGCGACCGAGCATTGTCACCAGGATGACGGCCGGTGCCGGCCGGTTGTTCACTTCCATGAACAAGCCGGTCGATATGCGGCCGTCGGCGGCGCGGAAGGTCACGGCGCGGCCCGCGGTGTGCGCCCCTGACACAAAGGCGCACACAATTCCCAAAACGCCGACACCCAACGCCCGACGTCGCAGCCTGGACATTGGGAGCGGCGGAGCCGGGAGTTAGGCGTCGTCATGAAAGAACGTCTAGAAATTCGCGCACGCTTCGGGCGAGGCCCACGAACACCGCGTGGCTGACGAGCGCGTGGCCGATGGACACCTCGTCCAAGTGAGGCAGCCTGCGAAACAGCACAAGGTTGTCGAGGTCAAGATCATGACCCGCATTCACGCCGAGACCGAGCGAATGAGCGAACTCCGCCGCGCGTGCATACACCTCGAACGAGCGGCGCGCCTCTTCGTCTCCTCGTTCGAACGCTCGCGCGAACGGTTCCGTGTACAGCTCGACGCGATTGGCGCCGAGGTCCGCAGCCCACCGGATTGGCGCCTCATCGGGGTCGACGAACAAGCTGACGCGGATGTGTGCGGCATGCAGCCCGCCGATCGCGCGCACGAGCACCTCGCGAGGCGTATCGGCCCCCCAGCCAGCCTGGCTTGTAACCTCGGCAGGCCGCACGGGTACCAACGTGCACTGATCCGGCCGCACCTCGTGGACCAGTTCGAGCAGATCGGGACGCGGGTCTCCTTCAATGTTGTATTCCGCGCGGCCGCCCGACGTCGAGAGACGACCGGCGATATCGCGGACATCGGCCGCGGTAATATGCCGGGCGTCAGCGCGCGGGTGCACCGTGATGCCGTGGGCACCCGCCGACAGGCAGATCCGCACGGCCTCACACACGGAGGGGACACGCCCTCCTCGAGAGTTCCGGATCGTCGCGACCTTGTTGACGTTGACGGAAAGCCTGATCACATCAAATCCCAAATCTCAAATTTCAACTCCCGAAGTCCAAAGTCCACTAAGATTCCACCTTCCCGGCGGGTTTGGGTTTGGGGTCTGGGGGTTGGAATGTGGAATTTGTGATTCGGATTTTGATGTGTTCCTTCACAGCGTCGACGATCTCCTGTCCCCAGCGCCGAATGTCGCCTTCATCGCGTCCCTCGAGCATGACCCGTAGCAGAGGCTCGGTGCCCGAATAGCGGACGAGCAGCCGTCCGTTGCCGGCCAGCCGGGACTCCACGGACGACAGCACCGCGGCCACTTCTGGAATCGTCTTCAGGTCAACCTTGTGCTCAACGCGGAGATTCAACAGCACCTGCGGATACGTCGTTAGTTCAGACGCCAGGTCCCCGAGCTCACGGCCTGTCGCGGCCATCGTCCGCAGCACGTTGAGCGACGTGGCGATGCCGTCGCCAGTAAACAAATGTTCCGAACAAATCACGTGGCCGGACTGCTCGCCACCGAGAGACAGGCCACGCTTCATCATTTCTTCCATGACGTACTTGTCGCCCACGGAGCATCGGACTGTCTCGATACCAGCCTCGCGCAAAGCGCGTTCGAGCCCAATGTTGCTCATCACGGTGGCCACGACGGCATTGCCCTTCAAACGGCCTTCTGCCTTCATCTGCTTGGCGCACATCAACAGGACGGCGTCGCCATCGACGATGCGGCCGGTTGCGTCAACGAAGATGGCGCGGTCGCCATCACCGTCATAGGCGATCCCGAGGCGGTACCCCCCCTCGACAACCGTTCGTGCGAGTCGATCGGGTACCGTTGAACCGCTGTTCAGGTTGATGTTCCGTCCATCCGGCTCGCAGCCAATGCAGCGCGCATCGAACCCGAGCTCCTTGAAAAGCCTCGGCGCGACCGTCGTGGTCGCGCCATTGGCACAGTCGACCACAATGCGCACCGACTTGTTCCGTTCGTCCGGCGGAAGAATCCTGAGCAGCTGCGAGATGTACGCCGACCGACAGTCGATATGTCCGACCTCGGTCCGGCTCAGGCCGGACACCATGCCCATATCCAGGTCGGCGACGATCGACTCAACCCGCTCCTCGAGCCGCTCCGTGAATTTCTCGCCAGTCCCGGAGAACACCTTGATGCCGTTGTCCTCGAAGGGATTGTGGGACGCAGAGATCACAACGCCGGCCGTGTAGCCCATCTGCTGCGTGAGATAGGCGATCGCCGGGGTCGGTATGACACCGGCGCTCGTGAGCCCGGCGCCCTGGCTCCAGAGGCCAACCGCGAGCTCCTGCTCGATCCAGGAGCCCGATTTGCGCGTGTCTCGCCCGGAGATCAACCGGACGCGCTCATCGGCCTGGCGCAGCGCGAGCGCCAAGGCGGCGCCAAGCCGTCTGACCGTCGGAACATCCAGCGGGTACTGACCCGCCTTGCCGCGAACCCCGTCGGTACCAAACAATCGTCCCATCGGTCTCCTAGCGAATCCGGACTCGCACGACCGGAGGCTCCACGCGGATGACGTCGACGCGCGCCGGTGGCGTCACCAGTACCGACAGCTGGAAGAGACCCGCCTGGAGCCCCTGGGTGTCGACGGACGCTTCGAAGTCCTGGACGGTCGACGAGCGCGATTCGCGGGGACCGCGAACGAACACCGTGACTTCGCCTGGCAATATTTCCGCGGGTCCGCCGTCGCGCGAACGGACCGGAATCCCCGCTATGGCCCATTCCACCGGCGCGGCCGTCACACTCACCGTGACCTGGGTACTTGCGGGTGATCGCAGCCGTACGGAGGGATCGGTGACGCCGATGTTGACCGTATCTGTCACCGTTCCGGTGGCGCCGGCAACCGAAACCGGCTCTGTTATCGCCCCGCTCAGCCGTGCGACGGCGCTGGAGGGGCCCACAACCTCCACCGTGGCAGGGTTTGCCTTCACGGTACCGACCACGTACCCGCTGCCTGGCTCCCCTTCCACCCCAGGGACGACCGGGACGACTCTCGTTGCTGTGGGCTCGAATGCGATCGGGATGTTGGACGGGGCAATCTGAACGACGTCGATCCCAAACGGCGCCCGGACATCGGCACCGGTCAGGTGAAAGAGGCGCTGTCCTGGTCGCGCCGCCCGAAGGTCGAGGATGGCGACCAGCTCGCCGGGCGCTACCCGGCTCAGCGCGCCAGACGACCCGCGAACCCTCACGTCCACGGCGGTCGGCGTGTCCCCGACCATTTCGAGCTGCGCGGGCAGGTTGGCGAACTCGAGCGGGACCCGTAGCGCGCGCTCGACAAGTTGCTCCCCCGACACGAGGAACCAGACAAGCGCCGCTAACACAATGGACAGGAGCTTCAGACCGATATGGCGAAAACCCGGGTACGCCATTCAGGTCATCGAGCTCCGCGCTTCCGCACGCGGAAGGTGGGCCCACCGACGTCTTCCCATGAGCGACCGCAGTCTGGTGCGCAGCGCCTCGGGAGAGATGCCGCGCTGGAGGTCGCCACCCAGAACAAGCGAGATGCGGCCCGTTTCCTCCGACACGACTATCGCGACCGCGTCATTCTCTTCGGTGAGGCCGAGCGCGGCACGATGCCTCGTCCCCAGCTCGCGGCTGAGGCGCGGATTTACCGAGAGCGGGAGAAAGCAGGCCGCAGCCGCGACGCGGTCGGCCTGGATGATCGCCGCGCCATCGTGCAGCGGCGACCCCGGCTGGAAGATGCTCGCCATCAGATCGTAGGTAACCAGCGCGTCCAGTGGGATGCCCCCTTCGGTGTAGTTGCGCAGGCCGATTTGCCGCTCGATGACGATAATCGCGCCAATGCGGCGCGATGCGAGGCTCGCCGCTGTCGCCACGAGATCTTCGATCGTTTCGTCAGTACTTTGCGCTCTCCCGAAATACCGGAAGAACGGCGCTCGACCGAAATGCGCCATCGCGCGACGGATGTCTGTTTGAAACAGAACGATGATGGCGAACGCGACGTACGCGGCGAGATTCCGAATCACCCAGTTGACCGTCTCGAGCTCGAACCACCGCGACAGGAAGAACAGCCCGATCATAAAGCCGCCGGTGAGGGCCATCTGCGCGGCCCGTGTTCCCCGGATGAGCAACAGCAGCTCGTAGATCAGGAACGCGACGATGGCGATATCGAGAAGATCCCACCAGGCAATCGTCGGGCGCCGGAGAAGCTCAGCCAGCCACATCATGGGCGTGTTCACGAATGATATCGCCGAATCTCGTCAGCTACGCGGACCACGTGCAGCATTTCGCGCACGGCGTGGACGCGAACGATGTGTGCGCCCGCAAGAACGGCCGAGGCGACGGCCGCCGCGGTTGCCCAATCGCGATCCAAAGGCGATACCGAGCCGAGCGGCTTCGCCAGAAACGACTTACGTGACGGACCGACGAGCAGCGGCCTTCCGATCTCCGCAAACTCGTCGAGACGGGCGAGCGCCTCATAGCTGTGCACCGCGTCTTTGGCGAAGCCCAGGCCTGGATCGAGCATGATGGACTCGGCGGCGATGCCGGCCGTCGTGGCAAACGCCATGCTCTGGCGCAACTCGTCGAGCACCTCGGCGACGACGTCGTAATACGACGCCTGCTCGTACATCTGCCGTGACCGTCCGCGTGTGTGCATCAGCACGATGGGAACGCCTCGTCTGGCCACGACTTCCGCCAACGCCGGGTCGTATCTCAGCCCGCTGACGTCGTTGACAAGGCAAGCGCCCGCCTCGAGCGCGGCAGCGGCGGTCGAGGCTTTGTATGTGTCGACCGAGACGGGGATGCGAACACGAGCCGTCAACCCTTCGATGACCGGCAACACCCGACGGCGCTCCTCCGCCTCGTCGAGTGGCTCGGCGCCTGGTCGGGTCGACTCGCCGCCGACATCGATTAGGTCGGCGCCCTCCTCCGCCATCTGCACGCCGACCGCAATGGCGTTGGCCGGATCGAACAGGCGCCCACCGTCGGAAAACGAATCGGGGGTGACGTTGACCACGCCCATGATCAGGGTGCGGTCGCCCAGCGCCAGGTTGCCGCCGCCTGGCAAGGGAATGGTGAAACGGCGACGCAGGGGCATGGGGGAGACAGTACAAGTACAAAGCGGGAAGTTGAAAGTGCAAAGTAAATTGGCAAGGCGGTGTACACACGAAGGGCCCGCACACTCGACGGGCCCACTCGCGACTTACTTTGCAGTTCGCACTTTGAGCTTTAACCTTGCCGGCCTACTCCTGGGTGACTGGCCGCGGCGACAGCGGCGGCACGAGGGCGGGCCGCTCCTTTTCCTTCGTCGCTTTCGGTTCTGGCGGTGGTGCGGGCGTCGGACCGGCCGTCGGGGTGAATTCCTCGAGCGGCAACCCCACGGCAATCCGCCGGACCTGCTCAGCGTCGAGCGTCTCGCGCACGAGCAGCGCGTCGGCCAGTTCGACCAGCTTCTGCTTATGCTCGAGGAGCACCTCCTGCGCCCGTGCGTAGTTATCCGTGATGAATTTCTTGACTTCCTGGTCGATGTGCAGCGCGGTGTCCTCGCTGTAGTCCTGGTGCTGCGCGATTTCGCGGCCGAGGAAGATCTGCTCCTCCTTCTTGCCGAAAGTGAGCGGGCCCAGCGCCTCGCTCATCCCCCACTCGCAGACCATGCGGCGGGCCAGGTCGGTCACGCGTTCGAGATCGTTACCCGCACCCGTCGTGGGGCTGCCGATCGTGATCTCCTCGGCGATGCGGCCCCCCAGCAGGATCGCAAGCTGATCCTGCAGGTACTCGCGCGAATAGTTGTGCTTCTCGTCGATCGGCAGCTGCTGGGTGAGACCCAGCGCCATACCGCGCGGAATGATCGTGACCTTGTGGATCGGATCCGCGTGCGGCAGCAGGACGGTGAGCAGCGCGTGGCCCGCCTCGTGAATCGCGGTTACACGTTTCTCATTGTCGCTGATGATCATCGAGCGCCGCTCCGCACCCATCAACACTTTGTCCTTCGCAAACTCGAAATCGAGCATGCGGACGGTCTTCTGGTTGTAGCGCGCCGCGTAGAGTGCCGCCTCGTTCACGAGGTTCGCCAGGTCCGCCCCTGAAAACCCCGCGGAGCCCCGCGCCAGCACCGCCACATCCACGTCGTCCGACATGGGGATCTTCTTCGTGTGGACGTCGAGAATGCCTTCGCGCCCCTTGACGTCCGGGCGGTTGACGACAATCCGCCGATCGAAGCGGCCCGGACGCAGCAGCGCCGGATCGAGCACGTCGGGACGGTTGGTGGCCGCCACGAGGATCACGCCTTCGTTCGACTCGAAGCCGTCCATCTCGACAAGGAGCTGGTTCAGCGTCTGCTCGCGCTCGTCATGGCCGCCGCCGAGACCGGCGCCCCGGTGACGGCCCACGGCGTCGATTTCGTCGATGAACACGATGCACGGCGCGTTCTTCTTGCCCTGCTCGAACAAATCGCGCACGCGCGATGCGCCGACGCCGACAAACATCTCGACGAAGTCCGAGCCGCTGATCGAGAAGAAGGGCACGTTGGCCTCGCCGGCAACGGCCTTGGCCAGCAGCGTCTTACCCGTTCCCGGCGCCCCCAAAAGGAGCACGCCCTTTGGAATGTGGCCGCCGAGCTTCTGGTACTTTTGCGGCTCACGGAGGAAATCGATGATTTCCTGGAGTTCGTCCTTCGCTTCGTCCACGCCGGCGACGTCCTTAAAGGTCACCTTCTTCTGAGTACTCGATGTCAGCTTCGCTTTGCTCTTGCCGAACGAGAGGGCCTTGTTGCCGCCGCTCTGCATCTGGCGCATGAAGAAAATAAAGAAGCCGATCATCAGGAGGATCGGGGCCCATGAATACAAGAGGGTCGCCCAGGGGCTGGTGGTTGGCTCACGTGCCGTCACCACGACGTTGCGCTCGATCAGCCTGTTGGCGAGACCCTCATACTGAGGTGGCGCGTAGGTCCGGAAGCTCTCATTCGCCTTATTGACGCCCGTGATCTCGTTGCCGGAGATGGTGACGCTGTCGATCTGACCCCCATCGACCGATCCCATGAACTCGCTGAAGCTCAACGGCGTGTGGCTGGTCTGGAACTGCGTGGAAAAGTTCCACACGAGGACCCCGATGACGACCAGGGCCATCCAGAAGACCAGGCTCTTCAGCGTCGAGTTCAAGACCGTCCCCCGCCTGACATGCGCTCTAACATTATCACCTTAGACCTTGCACCGTGGGGGTCCGACCGATGTGAACCGTCGCATCTGGCGCTCGCGTTGCCGTGTCGGTTGATGCGAGACCTCGGCTCGGTTGTTCTCGTATTGCATGGTGCTATGCGCCACTGACGGCATGACCGTGCGGTGAGCCGCCCTTAGCTGAGGAGCTTGTCCGTGATCAAGCGTCGTAATCCGCGGCCTTGGCCTTTCAACAACTTCCGGAAGAACCGAGCGGCCGCCTAGCCAATCGCGCCGGGACTGGACGAGGATGTCAATCACGTCATTGTCCTAGTCGACGGCCCGCCAGAGATACTGACGTCGGCCCTGAATGTTCACGAACAATTCGTCCAGATACCAGGTGTCGCCCAGCCGCCCGCGCCGATGCCGGAGCCGATGGCGTAGGCGGGGCCAAAGGTCTGACACCAGTGTCGGATGGTCTCGTACGTGACCCAAATGCCCCGCTGGGCTAGGAGATCTTCGGTGTCGCGGAAGCTGAGACAAAAGCGATGATAGAGCCAGATGGCGTGACTGATGACCTCGGGCGGAAACCGGTAGCCATGGTAGCTCGGGGCAGCGTCTTGCCTTCGGCTACTGTGCCAGTCGAGCCCTCAACCTAATACCGGAAAACTCAATGAGCACCTTTGACTTAGCCATCGTGGCTTTTTATCTCCTGGTTATGGTGGCCGTGGGACTCGCAGTCCAAAGGAAAGGATCTGAGGGCATCGATTCGTACTTCCTTGGAAATCGCAACGTCCCCTGGTGGCTCCTGGGATGTTCGGGGATGGTCTCAAACTTTGACATCACCGGCACCATGATCAACACAGCATTGGTATTTGTTCTTGGAATCAGTGGATTTCTTATTGAGATTCGCGGCGGGATTGGGCTTTTCCTGGCTTTCATGATGGTGCTCATGGGCAAGTGGAATCGCAGAAGCCGGGTCATGACCTTTGCTGAATGGATGCGCCTGCGTTTTGGAACGGGTTGGCAGGGCAATCTGGCCCAAATTATTGCTGCCGTTGGAATGATTCTTGTCACCATCGCGATGGTGACATACTTCTCCGCGGGTGCGGGAAAATTTGTGGCCGATGTACTTGGAATTCCGCCTGCCTTCGGTTTACCCGGGCAATTTTGGGCTGCCCTGCTCATGATTGTTCTCGCGATGGTCTACACCGTCACCAGTGGACTCTACGGTGTCTTGGTCACCGATCTTTTCCAGAGCGTTCTCATATTCTTGGCCGTCGGCTACCTGATCACTGTGTCCATGACTGAATTTGTTCTGCCCGATGTGTTCACCGTGTCCGCACCGCTCACAGAGGGTGGCTTTGAGCTCATCGAGACAACCAGGCAG
>Ga0310121_10005508_pt1 | contig 10874 bp, 9 predicted proteins | sample CB27_Tmax_986_MG_FD_203504 | JGI IMG/M metagenome (GOLD analysis project Ga0310121, IMG submission 203504) | Marine microbial communities from Western Arctic Ocean, Canada - CB27_Tmax_986 | ecosystem: Environmental > Aquatic > Marine > Oceanic | place: Canada: Western Arctic Ocean | collected...
ATATCCAACACTGATGAAGTACGCAGCTGCCATAGTTGGGGCTCTACCAACACCACCACCACAGTGAATATAAACTTTACCTCCGCTACCAACAGCCCTTTCTATAAAGCTTACACCTTTTGTTAGATCTTCTACCGTCGGAGCTTGATCATCTATTGTTGGTAGATAGCAATGATTTTTCAATGCTAATTCTCTCTCCAAATCGTTAAATTCACTCCGCATGTTAATGCTATAGTGAATTCCAGCAGCCTCTAACCTATACCTACCAGGTTTGCGATATTGAGGACCAACATAGAGCTGTTCGGTGATTTGGCTATATCGTAGATTAGGAATACCCGTAATCCAATCTCTTCCCCTAACATAAACCCACAGCAAGGTCGTCTTTAAACCCTGGTTATGCAAACGCCTTACAATTATTCCAAACAAATTAGGAATTCTTATTGAAAGCCTATCCATTATTCCAATCGCTAATCCAAGTCAATATCTGCGGGAAATATTTGATCTGCGTACGAAGTTTGGATTTTCGAAATTTTCAGTTCAGTTGCTGCTAGCATTTCACTGCAAAGCTTTCCCAGATTAATGCCTTCCTCATAAGTGTTAGTAGCATCAGTGAGAGAAAGTCCACCTTGTTCCAGACGTTGAACCACTTCTTCTAAACGAGAAAAAGCCTCTTCGAATGTAAGTCTATCTGAACAAGTTCCATCCATTTGAGAGTTTTCGATTTCTACCTCCTGCACTAATCTAAATTTGTTTCCTGACCCTGCATTCAACATTAATCATTATTGGACAGCTTTAACAGATTCCACTCTTGCTTCAAAAACACCTCGATGTACTGTCACCTGAATATTATTCCCGGTTTTAAGTTCCGAGGCATCTCTAATTATATTTCCACCTTCCTGACTTTCCACAATTGCGTAGCCTCGGTACAGGATATCATGAGGGCTGAGAGATTCTAACCTTTTCTTAAGACTCTCTAACATTGTCTTATGGATATTTAAGTTATGCTCATAAGATGCTCTAGCTGTTCTCATTAAATTATCAATTTGTATATTGAGATCATTAAGGTCAGGTCGAATTCTTTCAAGTATGTCTCGAACTTTCTGTAACTGTTCAGTTTTCGAGTTTAGTTGATTTGATATACTCGTGATAAGAGTTCGTTGTAGCATCAATATTCTTTCTATCAAGGACTCTCTATCAGGAAAAACTAGTTCAGCTGCTGCCGAAGGAGTAGAAGCCCTAACATCAGAAACCAAATCAGCTATAGTTTCATCGGTTTCGTGGCCAATGGCACTGACTACTGGCACCTTGCTTGCATGAATAGCTCTGGCAACAGACTCATCGTTGAAAGACCACAAGTCTTCCAATGAACCACCTCCTCTGGCCAAAATAATAACATCGACCTCAGGGAGATTATTAACTTTTGCAAGTCCCTCAATAATTCCTGGGACAGCCATTTCTCCTTGGACTGGAGATGGACACAACACAAGTTCAACAAGCGGATAGCGACGGGCCGCAATAGTTTTAATGTCATGCCAAACTGATCCGGTAGATGAAGTAATTACGCAGACACGCTTGGGGAAAATCGGGAGTAACCGTTTCCTCGTTGGCTCCAACAAGCCTTCTGCCTTAAGTTTCAATCTTAATTCTTCTAACTTTAACTGAAGAGGTCCGACTCCTTCAGGTTGGATAATGTCTACAATGATCTGAAGATCACCTCGTGGCTGATATATCGAAACCTTACCATGAATAACAACAGCGTCTCCAATTTCTAATGGTGATAGGCTATATACGTTTCGAAACATCACGCAACGCAGCATAGACGCGTGACCGCCTCTAAGAGAAAAATAAATGTGACCGGAACGAGCTCTATGCAGATCCCCAACCTCACCCTGAACCCACATATCCTGCAACAACACGTCTTGTTCTATCAAATCTTTGATGTTCTTGGAAATTTGTTCTACTGAGTAAATTTCCATTTTAGGACCTTGATAGATAATGTCCAGTCCTAGTATCTACCTTCAAAACATCGCCTTCATTTATGAATAAGGGAACGTTAATAACTAACCCCGTCTCTAACTTTGCTGGCTTAGTTCCTCCTTGAGCAGTGTCTCCTTTGACACCGGGAACAGTCTCAGCAACTGTCAATTCGACCGTGATCGGTAATTCTAAGGCTACAGGGTTATCTTTATATAGCAATAGATCGATTAAGGACTGTTCAACTAGGTATTGTAATTCATCCATGATTTGATCTTTGGATAAAGGGAATTGTTCGTATGTTTCCGTATCCATAAAATAATGCAAGTTATCTTCCCTGTAAATATACTGAGCGGAACGTCGATGCACCGAAGCAGGTGTAAAACTTACGTCGTAGCCTTGATAAGTCCTTTCCACAAGCTTTCCGGTTACAAGTTCGCGTAATTTGATACGCATGACTGGCGCACGTTGCTGCATCTTACTACGCTGGTAATCGACAACAACATAAGGAACATCATTCTCCTCAATAGACATACCTTTCTTTAATTCACCGTAGCTGATGCTCATTCGAGAATCTCCCTATGATTCTAATATAAAAAGTTTACGAACCCTATTAAACTTATTTTTCCGCGTTGCTAATCACACGTGCTCGACCATTTTCTAGGACAACCACGTCTTCAATCCGCACCCCACCCCAACCATTTATATATATTCCCGGTTCAATGGTAAACACCATTCCATTTTGAAGAACATCTATTGAATTGGGACTAATTCGTGGATTCTCGTGTACGGCAAGTCCCACACCATGACCAAGGCTATGTCCAAAAGCATCTCCATAACCTGCTTCAGTTATAATATTCCTTGAAATAGCGTCTACCTCTCCTCCTGTCATACCTTCCCTAACATTTTCTATGGCTGACAATTGGGCATTCAAAACTATCTCGTATACTTCGCTAAAAGTTTCATTCAGTTTACCAACTATAACGGTCCGAGTGAGATCGCTATTATACCCTTCATACCTGGCTCCCATATCTATCACAACGGCGTCTCCATCCTGTATAACTTTCTCACCTGCACGATGATGTGGTAAAGCTCCGTTAGAACCGGAACCCACGATAATATCAAAAGCGAGGCTCTCAGCTCCTCCATCTCTCATATCTTTTTCTAAACTCCAAGCTATCTCACTTTCCCTAGTGCCGGCTTCTATGTAGGGAGCTATTTTGTTGATTGCGTTATCAGATAATCCGATAGCATGAGTTAGCAGCTCTAGTTCGTGACCATCTTTCAAAATTCTTATGGTTTCCACAATTCCATTTGTTGGAATGAATGATGGAGGCCTCTCGTTTATATTTGATTCGTTAAGATTATCTTTGAAAAGTGCATGGGTTGCAAAGGTCAAATCTTGGCTTTCAAAGCCCATCTTTTTGATTCCAAGTTCTTGGGCAATATTAGGCAACCACGCATAATTCCCACCAACGCGTTCAATTCTAAATTCGGGAGATTGATTACTTGCTTGCTCTGTATATCTGAAATCTGTTAACAGGATTAATTCCTTCTGTGTAACAACTAGATATCCCGACGATCCTGTAAAGCCAGATAAATATCGTCTGTTATCAGCATTAGAGATCAGCATTGCATCTAATTCTTCCATTTGAAGTTTCCTACGTAGCTCCCGAATTCTTTGCTCGATTCCCATATCTAAGTTCCCTTATTTATTTCATGTGCCAAATATTCTAAAGCTAAGAGATAGCTGTGACTTCCCAAGCCAACTATTTGACCGATAGCGATATCCACAATTACTGAATGATGCCGGAATTGCTCTCTGGCATGTATGTTAGACAAATGTACTTCTATTACCGGTAAGGCTACGTCCAACAATGCATCTCTCAATGATAATCCATAGTGAGTAAGAGCACCAGCATTAATAATTATCCCAGAACTGTTTACACTGGCCGACTGTAGATAATCTACTATGGCACCTTCATGATTAGACTGAAAAAATTCCACCTCCACTTGGAGTTCTTCCGCTTTACTTCGTATTAAATCTTCTATTTCAGACAGAGTGTTAGAGCCATAGTGACCAATTTCTCTCCTACCCAAATTATTGAGATTAGGACCATTTATAACTAGGAATTTCATATGCCCCGCCTTATTTTAAACGAATACTACAGCCATTGTGCTTTACGATGGAGTACAGCTTAATCTCCTTCTTCAATCTCTTCAACTGTCCTGCCATTAGAAAGTTTTGCTCTGGGATGAGCAGAATGATAAGTGTCTCTGACTTCGCTTTGCGTTAAGTGTGTGTATATTTGTGTTGTGGCTGGATTTGAATGCCCCAATAATTCTTGCACTACCCTCAGGTCAGCTCCTCCCTCTAACATATGAGTTGCAAAAGTATGTCTTAGGGTATGGGTGTGCACTCCTGAATCAATGCCGGCCTTTTTTGCATATTTGCGCACTTTAGACTGGATGCTACGCTGACTTAGTCGCGAACCATATCGATTTAAAAACAGTGCTCTTGAATTCTTCGCTCCAGCCAGTTTTGGTCTTATATCCATCATATACGTGCCTAGCAGAGCCAAGGCCGGTTTACCTAAAAGTACTATCCGTTGCTTAGCTCTTTTACCTAATACTCTAACCTCTCCCTGTCCCAAATTAACCTGATCAGCATCAAGACTGGTTGCCTCACTAACCCTCATACCGGAAGCATATATGACTTCCAGTATAGTCCTGTCACGAAGACCCAAATCATCTGACGTATCTGGCGCTTTCATCAGTCTTAGAACATCTTCTTGTGATAGAAATCTAGGCAAACGGCTATCTAACTTAATGACACCTCGACCGGGCATAGGGTCTCTAGTTATCAGTTTTTGCTTCACCATCCAACGCATAAACGTCTTCAAGACACTCGATTTTCGAGCGATACTTGGCCTAACATATCCAAGATCAATTAGCCAAGCGAAGAAACCTCTTATGAAGGATCGGTCTATAATTTTGAAATCAGCAATACCTTCTTCGTTCAAATATTGGTAAAAGCTTTCTATGTCGGCCTTATAGTTTCGGACGGTGAAGTCCGACAGTGATCTCTCCCATTTTAAATGGTTTTCAAATCTACTAACGATCTTGCACCATTCTATTTTATCCATGTGCTTTAGAATATCGATGTTGAATGTGGAATTCTAGGGAATTAAAGTCTGAGTCGCTAGACTTTCGTTGCTCCATTATATTTTCTCGTACGAAATACTGCCGAGCGAATCAAGCATCGTAACTAACCGCACCAGGTGAAGATGACAATAGCTTACAGTTCAGATATATGAACCAAGCTGATCAAGTGTTACGATAAGGAGTAATTTAATCTTTAGCTCAATTGATTTATACAGTTATATTGACAGATTCTTCCTCAGGCACAGGCCCATTATAAGCGCAGAAATTACACCTAGCATTATCCTTTCCAGAAGAGACGAGCATTTTACTACATTCAGGGCATATTGCGGATAATGGACGTTGATTAACAGCGAAAGTACAAGTTGGGTAATTGGCACAACCATAAAACCTTTTAGCTCCACGCGCCTTCGATTTACGTTCAACTAAATCACCACCGCATTCAGGACAATCAACGCCAACCTTTGCTAGCAATGGTCTGGAGGTCTTACATTCTGGAAAACCACTACATGATAGGAATCTCCCATAACGACCCGACTTAATAACCATTGGTCTTTCACATTTTTCGCAGAATTCGTCACTTTCTTCATCTATTTCACTACTAGGCACTCGTTCAGCTTCTTTCATGGCTTTTTCAATAGCTTTATCAAATGGCTCATAAAATTCTCTAAGGACAGGGGACCATTCTCGTTCCCCTTCGGCAATTTCATCCAGATCTTCCTCCACTTTGGCGGTGAATCCTGTATCCATAATATTGGGGAAGTGTTTAGTTAGTAGTTTGGTAACAGCAATACCTAATCTAGTAGGTATAAACCTTCTCAGATCTTGCCTAACGTAATCCCGATCCATTATGGTCGCTATAATAGGAGCGTAGGTACTCGGGCGACCAATCCCTCCTTCTTCCAAGTCTTTAATCAAAGTTGCCTCAGAATATCTTGGTGGAGGCTGGGTAAAATGTTGTTCGGGAACGACATTATCGCATTCTATTAGTTCTCCTCGAACAAAATTGGAAGGCAGCGTTGTCGAATCATCTTTATCATCAGGAGTATCATCTGAATCTTCTATGTACAACGCGCGAAATCCTCGGAATTTAATTATCGACCCTGATGCTCTAAATATATATTGCTTAGATGATTTTCCACTCTCTGCCTTAATATCCACCCTTGTGGAATCGAACACGGCATCCTCCATTTGGCTCGCTATCATTCGTTTCCAAATGAGATCATAAAGTTTGAATTGATCTGTCGTAAGAGAGTGTCGAAGTAATGTTGGTGTCCTGAATATAGACGTTGGTCGAACCGCCTCATGAGCCTCCTGCGCACCTTTAACTTTCTTTCTATAAAATCTTGGGGAATCGGGCCTATACTTATTGCCAAACTCGCTTTCGATATATCTTCTGCAATCTACCAATGCTCCTTGCGACACATTTGTGGAATCAGTTCGCATGTAGGTGATAAGCCCTACAGTTCCCTCCAATTTAACATCGAGCCCCTCATATAACTGTTGTGCTATCTGCATGGTCCGGCGCGCGGTAAATCTTAACTTTCGTGACGCTTCTTGCTGCATAGTACTTGTAATAAATGGTGCCGATGGTCGTGAACGTGTTTCTCGTTTCTTTAACAATTCCACCGCAAACTTGGCTCCTTGCAAATCTGTAGTAATATCCACTGCCTTACTTTGCTGACCAATTCGAATCTGCTTTTTCTCTCCCACTATGGAATGAAGATAAGCTTTGAAATATTGATCTTTCTTACCGTCTGTACCTTTCTTAAGCTGTGCTTCTATGGTCCAATATTCGTCTGGAATAAATCCTTTTACCTGTTCTTCTCTGTCAACAACGAGACGTAGAGCGACAGATTGGACTCGACCAGCAGATAAACCCCGTCTCACTTTACCCCACAAAACTGGACTCAATCTATAACCCACCAATCGGTCCAAAATCCGTCTAGCTTGCTGGGCATCTATTAAGTGGTAATCTAACTCCCGGGGATTGTTAAAAGCCTCACGTATGGCTTCTCTCGTTATTTCATGGAATACTACTCTCTTGACTTTGGATTTACTGATCTTAGCAGCTTCAAGGAGATGCCAGGAGATTGCTTCGCCTTCCCTATCAGGATCTGTAGCCAGATAAACTGTAGTTGCCTCTTTGGAGGCTTTGGTAAGCTCAGAAATAATTTTTCTTTTATCTTTAAGGTTAGTATACGAAGGATGGAATCCCTTTTCATCCACCTCCACACCCATTTTACCGGTAGGCAGATCTCTAACGTGGCCCATAGAGGCTTTCGCGACAAAATCCTTTCCTAGGAAACGCCCAATAGTCAGGGCTTTAGCTGGTGACTCTACTATTACTAAATCTTTTGACATAAATTAACATACCACCAATATATTTTAGTTATAACGCCATATTCCAGTGAATACCAGTACTCATATGATATAAGGCGAAGGGATGAACATGAAAAATTCTCTGCTACAGGGGAACTAGAGTCTACAATCAAATTAAAAGATGTAAATTAGTTCGATCTTCACAGCGATAGAAACTTCTAATAAGCTTGTTTCATACTCTATACAGATCTTTTTTATCTACCATCCTCTATCCCAAATTTCACGTGCCACAGGTACATAGGAAATAAATCCCAAGTGTGAATATTACTACAAGGTGTCAAGTACACATTACCACATGCTTGATGTTTTGTTCATTATAAGACCGACAACTCCGCCAAAGTTTTTGGCGGAGAGAGTGGGATTCGAACCCACGGTCCCCTTGCGAGGACACACGATTTCCAGTCGTGCCTATTCGTCCGCTCTAGCATCTCTCCTGAAAAAAAGAAGGGTCCCATCTGACTGAAAGCTTAATTTCGATTCATTTACCCAACTTCTAACGGATGCGTAAAACTACAGTATTGAGATCACGATTCTTATTAAACGTTCCAAACGGAGAGAGTGGGATTCGAACCCACGATGAGATTAATCCCATACTGGTTTTCGAGACCAGCGCCTTAATCCGCTCGGCCATCTCTCCCCAGCATAAGGATTATAGCATAATGTGAATTCTGTCTTTTAAATGTGAATAGCATTTGGCACGCTTGGTTATGGACGACTATATCTTATCCTTGGGAGAATAAATTCCTCTATCGCGACAGCTAAACCATCACAATCTAACGAGGGTGCTACGAAGTCAGCTAAATCTTTTAATTCTTTGGGTGCATCACCCATCGCGATTCTCAAACCACTAGATCGTAATAGTCCAAGGTCGTTATAACTATCCCCAACAGCGATCATTTGGTCTGGGCTGATGCTCTGCAGGCGTGCCAATCTCAATAAAGCTGTTCCCTTATCTACACCATTCAGTGTGAAGTCCACAGCCCATTTATCGTTGTATGGTAGTATGACCTTCACTACGTTTAGACTAATATTAGATCTGAAATAAGAAACCAGTCTGTCGGCGTCAGTCTCGTCAAGATCCAAAGCAGAAACACGTGTAATCTTATGATCACCTATCATGGATACATCAGTAATGGACCCTGTAGCATGTGTTGCAATAAATGCTAAATCCTCAATATACAATTTATCTATAATACCCAGAGCTCGATCATTGCCTAACGGCGAACTCCAGATTTTATTACCGTTATTAGGATCTAGAATCAGTGCCCCGTTATCAGTTATCTGAAGCGTATTTAAACCTAAATATCTCGCAAACCTTACAACATCCTTTGGTTCTCGGCCACTAGCAATACTGACTTCAATTACTTTTTTTACCTCAATCACCTGATCATAGACCTTGGGTGAAATCTTCTGATTCCTCCCGATAAGCGTTCCGTCCAAATCTAGAATCAGTGACCTATAACCTTTGGGATGCTGTCTTGGTTGAACTTGTTGTCTATATCCCATTGGCCACATCCTAGAGAATATGATTTAATAAACTTTACATAAGGTACTATTTTTTATTTTCTCGGACAACTTTACAATCATCCAATTTATAATAGATACTATCGTTCTAAACAATCGCGGAGTATAATTCCATAAAACCTGTGAAGATAGAGTATAGTAGTAAGAATAGAGGAGCACAATATGGCAGATAACATCGCATACTTGAACGGGCAATGGGTACCCTGGAGCGAAGTAAAGATAGATCCTGCGGATAGAGGATTCTTAGTGGCAGATGTGGTTTTCGACGTCGCTCGTACCTTTAACGGCAAAACTTTCCGTATGAAAGATCACGTTGACCGCCTATACCGCTCCCTTAAATACGTCAGGATAGATCCTGGACTAACTTCCAACGAAATGCTCGATATTTGTGAAGAAGCCGTAAGACGAAATGAGCACTTACGTGAGGAAGGAAATGATTTCTATGTTCGCCCATTTATCACCCGAGGCCCAGGCAGATGGGCTCACACGGCTGGACCACCCACTGTGTGTGTACGTATTTATCCTCTCGACTATGCAAGATATGCTTCATCCTTTGAGAAAGGAGCTAGTGGTGTAATTACTAGAACCAGAAGCTATCCAGCGGAATCACTAGAGCCAAAAGTAAAGCATCATAGCCGTATGAATTTTAATTTAGCGGAACTAGAAGCAGCGGACGTCGATCCGGATTCCTGGCCAATCTTGACAGACTTAGACGGCAACATCACCGAAGGAACAATAAATAGTGTATTTCTAATTACAGACGGAGTTATACGAACTCCAGGAGACGAGGATATACTGCAAAGTATGTCTAGGGGTACTGTTTTCGACTTGGCTAAACAATTGAACATACCTGTAGTAGCAGAGAGTTTGCAACCCTATGATTTGTATACGGCCGATGAAGCGTTCTTCTCTTTTACAGGCCCTGGCATACTCCCCGTCACTAGAGTGGACAAGCGTCAGATCGGAGACGGTGATCCCGGTCCTATTACCCAGCAGCTATTAGCAGCTTGGAGTGAAAAGGTTGGCCTTGACATTGTAGATCAGGCCATACGCTTTGGATAATACGTGCCACCGGTTCGTTCATCAACTTTTAGGCCAGTGAATCTACGGTTTAATACATGGAATAGTCGGTGAAAAACTTGTTGGATCGTCGTCCGTTGGCTGTTTTGAGGCAAACTCTGATACTGTTTATGATGGACTAGAAATGCAGGTCCCTTCAAAGATTTATCTAATTTATAGAAGCGTACGATCGTCTTCGGTCTTAAATCCAGAAGTCTTCCACTTATTTATAGCTGCGTTTATAATATTTATCGCATTGTATTTTCGTGTTTTTGGACTCAATTGGGACAATGGCTATTACTGGTCCCCTCATCCCGATGAACGAGCAATTCTATCCAAAGTCGCAAGCATACACCTGCCTGAGCTCAATAATTTTAAGACGCTTTTCATAGCTCAAGAAAGCCCATGGAACCCAAGATGGTTCCCCTATGGCAGCTTCCCATTATATCTCTTAAAGGGTGTAAGCTACATATCACAACTCGCTACGGGGGAACCCGTCGCAGATCTTCGTGCTTTGGGGAGATCTATTTCTGCTCTTGCTGACGTTACTACAGTGGCCCTAGTTTTCTTCGTCGGTAGAATGTTATATGGGAGAACGGTCGGTATATTTGCCTCTTTATTTACAGCTCTGGCAGTCATACATATTCAATTAAGTCACTTTTTTGCGGTTGACACCATTCAAACTCTTTTCGCTATTTCAGCTCTGTTTTTCATGTATCGCATATCCACAATGGGGACTATTAAAGCATCAATCATGGCAGGTATCTTCATTG
>Ga0310121_10005509_pt1 | contig 10871 bp, 10 predicted proteins | sample CB27_Tmax_986_MG_FD_203504 | JGI IMG/M metagenome (GOLD analysis project Ga0310121, IMG submission 203504) | Marine microbial communities from Western Arctic Ocean, Canada - CB27_Tmax_986 | ecosystem: Environmental > Aquatic > Marine > Oceanic | place: Canada: Western Arctic Ocean | collected...
TGAGAACAGCTTCTTGAGCCTGATCGTTGTCGATGGTTATCTGCGGCGCCTGATCTCCCGACCAGGTGACGGCCGCCAGGCTGGCGCGGGCCAACAACGCATTCTCTCCGTAATCCACAGTCCCGGCGCGCACAATTTGCAAGTCGGCATAAGACGCCAGAAAACCGTCTGCTTCGACCAACTGAACCTCCTGATCAAGCTCGCCCAATTGTTGGCGCTCGCGTAGCGTACTAGGCCCATCTTCGCGGCGGTGAATCGTGGATTCCAGCTGCGAAAGCGACGTGACAGCTTTCTGGTTATCGTCAATCTTTCCCAGCGACAACGGGTTTTCGAAACTACTGGGCATGTCGTAACGAGCATATTCGTGCAAATCAATCAGGCGGCGCACTACGCCAAAGCGGGGAGCGTAGACGCAGACCTGGTTACTGGACGTAATCACGGTCCGACCATCGACCGTGTCGTAATGGGCAACCGTGTCTTCCTGCTCGAGTCCATCGATTCCCCAATCCTCGCGCACCCCCGCAGGCAAACCGGCATCTCCACCGTCGCAAAGATACTCGTCACGCGGTCCAACCTGGGCGCTCGGATCGCCGCAGACAAAGGGTCCACAGCTCCCAGGAGTACAACTGGGACAAGAACAGGCGGCAGGACGAACTCCGGCGGCATATTCTTCACGACGAACTGCTGGCGGCGGAGTATGAGGATCGACCCGATAAATCGCACGAGTGACCGGCGCTTGGGCACCCCCACGCTGCGCAGAAAAAAAGTTCGCCTGGTTAATCCGCCGTGCACTGGACGACTGTGGGTCCGGGAGCGCGGCCCGACACGAACACAACACAAGCGACGCAGCAATCACCACCCCGTATCGGAACCATGCCGGGGGACGTGCGGAGGATTTCACCACGATACGATGCGCGGTTGTCACAATGAAGTCCAATTGACTATTCTGTCAGGAGATGGTGCCAGAGCACGCGTGCTTTGGCTGGAACGAACATCAGGGTTGGACAAACCACTTGCCTTGCGTTAGCGGCACATGGTCGTAAACGACGGCCAAGGGTGCGCCGTACAGAAACGCGCTGCCCGGCTGATCGTTGGGTACGCGGCCTCCGAGCCGCAAAATGGCCATCGGCCTCCCTAAGTGGTCTGCCATCACCAGCGGATCCTCGCCCGGCCGCGCCTCCACCCAAGGCTGCTCATGTCCATCGCGCGCTAGGGCGGGAGCCAGGTCCGGATCTTCCAGGTAGATCACCCGTGTGATAAAGCCTCCCTCGGCTGCCCGTAAAAGTTCTTCCGCGGTGAGCTCAATAGGGATCGGAAATCGGAGTAATTCCCCGGCAGGTGGATAGAGCCGATCGATCAGTTCAACGGTAGGAAACAGCTCGATCCCAGGGTGCTCCGCAATCTCGGTCACGCGAAAACGATAGACAGGCCCAATGCGCAAGCCCACAAGCAAGCGATCCAGCTGGCCTTCAAGAAAGTCGGAATATGCCGCCGGCGCGATTCGAGCTCCCGCAGGTGCTCGAATCTCAACCGGCTGACAATATCCTGACAACGATCCGCCTCTCAAGAGTCGCTGGCGTCCAATCGCTCCCGGCGGCATGTTACCGGCGTGGTGCCAGTGTACTGGTGGGTCCTGTGCCAACACCGAAGTGCTGCACAGCAGACAGACCAGTACTGCCCTTTGAAGTTTACCGGCGACAAGCATGCGGACCGTTGTCATGTGTTTTCAAGCAGGTCTACGAATCACGAATAATTATTGGCACGTCCCTTCACGCGTTGCCTCCGCTCTAAGGACGGAGGAGCGATCCTAACTTTTTCATCGCTGAGGGAACCGCCGGTGCGAGCGTGCCCCCCCTCGCACGAAATCCCGCTCGATTGGTTTCTGCAATATTGACGTGATTCACTGGACGCGGGTAATTCATTCCCGGTCGTTGTTTAACATCGATCTTCATATTGTGGACCGGTGGCGGCATTCGCACGCGCGTATGGTTGCGCATGGTGTGCGATGTCAGGCCCGCCTCGTGTCCCAGAGGAAGGTGCGGCGGACCCGGCAATCCGATCGGTGTCCCAACGTGGGGCATTCCCCACTGAGGTGTGTTCATTCCTGAGACAAGGTGGGGAGGCACCGGCTGGGGTGCGAACGCCGAAGTGGGCATCCCCCGAGGCGCGCTCGGATGACCGTAGCCTCGGCCATATTCTTGCCCACCATATTCTTCGTAGCCGCCACCTTGCAGCGGCGCTTCGAGCGGCGCCAAGACTTCACCTCCATTGCCGCGGCTGCCGGAACCTTGGTTGTACATTGCGTGGGACGCGCCACCTTGCATGGCCAGGCCTTGACCGGGAAGCTGCAAATCAAGATTACCAATACGCAGAATCGCCATGATCGAACCGCGGCGGTCTGCCTCGGCGATCGGATCGACACCCGGATCAAGACGGGTGCTCACCAAAGTCATCACGCCCGATAATGCCAGCTCTTGGAACTCGGGATCGGGCAGATAGATCACTTTTGTGACAAAATTGCCGCTGAGCACCTGGTCCAGGTCCTCATCAGTATATTGAATTGGAATCGGAGCATGCGCGAGGAAGGCGTCAGTTCGCGGCGTGACGGGTGCGACTTCCAGAGTTGGATACAATTCAACGCCCTCGCGGTCGGGCAAATTCGTCAATTTCAGTCGATAGATTGCCCCTTGCGGAAAATTCTGCCGACCGGGCATGACCAGCGGCGCGCTATCGAATACACCCTGCCCACCGGAATCCCAGGAAACCTCGCCGCCCTCGACTCCGAGAAAGGCAATCTGAGAAGTGGCCGCCGCACCCACCGGGGCACAACCGGCCATTCGGCCCCCAATCATTGCCGCTGGGGCCACGCCCCCTGAAGGCGCGCGTGGCGAACCATGCATCAAGACCCCTGGACCGGGGCCTCCCACGCCGGGGCCAGGCTCCATCAGCCGCTGCGATGGTGGCAAATTGTAGGCGCGCTGTTGGCCTCGGCAGTCGCCCGCGGCCAACCAGGTCGTCGACGCGACCAGAGTACAGATCGTAATTATGCAGAACATCTTTTTCATGGCATTTACCCTCCGTGTTGGATCAGTTTCTCCTGCGGGTCGGCGCGACAGAATGCTAGCAAAGCGGCTCTGTCAGTTGCCGTGGACCAAGCCAGCGGACTCCCATTAGAATCCCAGCTACTGGCCGCGCTTTTTAGGCGCCACAAAACGGATTGCTCCCCGAACCCTCGGAGGAACTTACCCGCAAGTAATGGTCGGCGTCGTGTAACCGGAATCTTTGGCAAAACCGCCAAAACCGGCAAAGGAAATCTATTTTGCGCCCGTTAACAGTCTGCTTTATCGCGTGTGGCTTTTGGCTGGGTGCGGCACCCCGCGCGGTCGGTCAGGGGGATGCGCCGACCCGCAATGGCAATGTGATGCTGGCCAATGTTCTCTCGACGATCCAACGTCATGCCAGCATCTCCGCGCGGCTCCGCTATCAGGCCCGCTTGTTCGAGCACACTCAGCGGGGCTCTGGCAACTACTGGCAACAGGGGACCGAAGGGAAACCACGGACCTACTGGGAGATGAAGACACAAATTGCGGGGGAGACTGCCAGCTACGTCCAGGTTTTTGACGGCAACCACTTGTGGACCGACCGGCGTTTGCCCAGCGGACGTCAGGTGCGTCGCCTCGACGTCGCGCTACTACAGTCCCGCTTGCTGAGCGCTCCCCAAGCGCCCCGCGACTTGCTCCTCACGACAACAGGGCAGGGGGGGCTTATTCAGTTGCTGACGGAACATTTGCGAAAATTCGACTTCGAGGAGCCTCGCCCCTCTCAACTGGCCGGCATGCCTGTCCATGCACTGATCGGCCATTGGCGTTTGGCAGAACTAAAAGAGATCTGGCCCAACTGCGACGCACTTACCACGACGGAGCCGCCACCCTGGCCGGAGCAGATTCCGCAACACGTGTTGGTACTGGTAAGCCAAAACATGTTTCCTTATCTATTTGAGCAGCGGCGGGCGAGCGATACCTATCTCGCCAGCACGGTCGCCGGGCTGCGACCCACCTGTGATCCGCTGCTGCGATACGAAATCTTCGAAGTGCGATTTGCCACCGCGATCGATCCAAGTCGATTCGAGTTTAAGGAAGATGTGGATTGGAAGGACGAAACGGCGCACGTCGTGGAACGGCTTCAAAAGAAGCATGAAACGCGGCGATAAGACTCGAGGTGGCCGATCTCGGGGAAAAAATAAATCAGCCCTCAAAACTCCGGCGGGTCCCTCGCGCCGAGCGATTAGAACTTCGGTGAAACCGGCGACGCGCAGGCTGCCAGGCCGCACCTGGGCTAAGGCGCCCGCCATCGGTTAACTAATCGTGGCCCGCCGTTTGCCGAGATGCCAACTGAGCAGCGGTGATAATTGCGGCCACCATGCCACTTGGCTCTGCGCTGCCCTGCCACGCGCGGTCAAACGCCGTCCCGTGGGCAACGCTTGTTCTGATGATGGGTAGACCCAAGGTGATGTTCACCGCGCGGTGCATGCCCAAGAGCTTCAGCGGGATGTGTCCTTGGTCGTGGTACATGGCCACCAGCGCGTCGAACTCGCCATCGCGTGCGCGCCCCATCAGCGTGTCCGTGGGAAAGGGGCCCGTAACATCTAGCCCTTCGCTGTGTGCTTGATCAACTGCAGGGGCAATCACGCGCGACTCCTCGTCGCCAAAGAGGCCACCTTCTCCGGCATGGGGATTCAGCGCACAAACGCCGACGCGCGGTCGCACTAGTCCGAAACCATCGCGCAGAACGCGCGTCGCCAATCGGCATTTTGCCAAGACGGCACCCGTCGTCAGGCAGTCGAACACGTCGCGGAGAGCAATGTGCAAGGTGACGTGAACCACGCCCAATCCGGCTGGACAGCGTGGCACCTCCGCATGGGGCAGGTAAAGCATCATCGCAAAATCATCGACGCCACACCGCTCAGCCAATATTTCCGTGTGCCCCGGATAGAGATGTCCGGCTGCGTGGAGTGCGGCCTTGCTAATCGGCGCCGTCACGACGGCTTGGAACACGCCGCTCAAAGTATCGTCAATCGCACGTACAACCGCCTCGTAAGCCGCCCGACCTGTGCGGCCGTCGATGGTCCCCCGAGGGACCTCCAGCAAATTGTCGCCGACTACCGATAAACACGGAATCTTGTTGACCGCTGGCCGCGCTTCACCAAGCTGAGAAACGTCGGTAAGTTCCTCGATCTGGCAATCGGCCCCCACCAATTGGGCGGCCCGCCGCATGACCTCCGGATGCCCAAGCACGATAGGTTGGCACAATTCATGGATGCGGGGGTCCGCCCAGGACCGCACGATGACCTCCGGGCCGACGCCCGCAGCGTCGCCCATCGTAAGGGCAAGCAAGAGTTTGTTCTGAAGGCTGGGCAATGGAGTTGGAATTGGGCGGACGGATTCTAGCACCAAGGATCAGAAAACTATTCTATTGACGCCTGCGCTATTAATGAACCCCTGCCACGGCCGGCGGGCTCGCTACCTCCCGCCAAAACCGATTGCAGCGGTGGCTCACTCGCGGCGCCTATAGGTCAATCGAGCCCGGAGAAGAAAAGACGACGCCCCTGCCGCGACGTGTAACGACCCGTTAGAATCGAGCGGAGCCCCATGTCCATCCGCAATTACGTTCCAAAATCCCTAAACCGATGTCCCGGATCTTCCCCGCTCTCGCTGCAACTTCGCTGGTCTTGTTCCTCGGCGCGATCGTGCTGGGATTTTGCATCGGCGACCTTTACAACGATATCGACAGCACGACGTTCCGCATCCGGGGGGTCCACATGCTTACGGGCACTGCTGCCGCCCTGGCGGTGGTGTTTGTTCATTCGATCGCGATCACCTACTTTATTGGCACGAGCCGATGGTGTAAGGAAGTTACGGAAACCTATCGTTTAGAGCCTTCTTCGCTCAGGCGGAGCGCTCAACTCAAACGCCAAACTTTCCCCTGGTGCGTGGTAGGTATGCTCACGGTCGTTGTCGTGGGAGCCTTGGGGGCTGCTTCGGATCCCGGTACGGGGCGTGCCGATACCGCCTCGTGGGCTGGCATTCACAACATCGCCGCCATGAGTGGCATGGCGATTGTAGGGTGGACCTATTTTCGCGCGTGGCTTAACATCGTCGCCAATCAAGGAGTAATTCAAGAGATTGTCGACGCCGTCGCGCTTGTCCGCCAAGAGCGTGGCCTCGATCCGGAGGCTGCCAGCGAATCCCGGATAGTCGCCTCAAGATAGAGGGCGCCCGGAAACGCGGGACAAGCCACCGCTGCATCTGCCAGGACGCCGACACACACATTTCAGGAAAAATCGTGCATTTCCAACCATTGTCCGCCGATTTCATGACAGCCAGATTTCGGCAACTATACTAGAACCCATCGCAAGACTACCGCGCCCCCCTCATACTTTCCCCGTGAATTTTGTGCCAAGATAGGGTTTTGAAAATGGTTCTAGGGAACTATCCCAAAATTTTGTCGATGAGGTCTGTACTCTGATGTCCAAAGCCATGACGATCGCCGGTCTGGTCGTTGCGGCCTTGATTCTTTTGGTATTCAGCATCGACCTGTTTACGGGAATTCCTTTTGGATCCGAAGGCAAGATGATGAACATCGGCGCGATCACGGCCTCTGCAATCCTGGGCTATCTCAGCTTTAGCACCTTCAAAGAATTGCGCTAACGGGCGTCTCTTGCCACACGCCGGGTGCCGAATTCGAAACTGCCCGATTCGTAGCAACCGCTGGGGTAGAAATACGGGCTAGGCAGCCCGATGCAAAATGGAGCGCTGTGGCGTGCTTCTGCGGTGGCTTGCCAGTTCTGCAACCACCTCACTGATATTGGCTAGGGCCAACTGATTGTGGTTCGCGACGCGCGACACATTACGCAACAGCTTTTCGATGATTCGCAGGCTACGGCCGCTTTTGTGCTGCAGCTGGGCTGCGCTAATCACTGCGAGCGTGGTACCGGTTCTTTCTGCAGCCGCTACGAATTGTCTTGCGCCCGATTGACGTGCCCACAACAACCGCCACAGCCCAGGCGGCGAGGGCAACGTCACCTTGGGCTCGAGCTGCCACAATCCGCAAGCGATCGGACGAGGAGCCGCCGAGGCAATAGAAGCAGCCGGGCCAGCAGAAGCAGCCGGGCCAGTGACGGCCGAAGGACTCGAGAGGATCGCCCCAATTCCCAGCTCAGCCAGAATCGAGGCGCGCGCGCACAACCGCGTGACGTTGCCGACTACGAGCGAGGAGTGCGTTCCTGTCACATCACCCAGAGCTGCGACCCCACTTCCGACGGCCAGCCGAAATCGCTTAGCCGACTGGCTCTCCTTGACCGGCAGCGCGAGTGCCAATTCGCTATTGGCCAGCCCTAGCTGCCGATCGAATAGAAACCGTGCTTGCTCCGCGGTAGCGACCGCCCAGGTTGCCGGCAGCTGAAGGCGGGAAAACATTTGGGCCAGGGGGCGAATCGAGGTGTCGCCACCGCCGGTGGCTCCGTCACATCCTAGGTCGATCACAAAAGCGACCCGCGGCAATGGTGATGATCGATCCATGGCAGTTTTCCCCTGGTAGTAGAAGGGCAATCGTCGATGCAAGCAGTGGAGTCGGCGAGGGAACCTGTCAGTAGTTTCGGATGCCAGCGGGGTGCGACTCGATGAGACGGCGGGTCGCAGGAATCAGTGAATGGTGGCAAAATATGCGTGTTGCGTAAATCACCCGGCCAAAACGCCTCTTGCCCCTCAAATCCGGGTAACATAAAACAAGTTGTTTTGATAAATTGTGGAATCTCCACGAGCCCCGGATTCCCACGTAGGTTTGCAAGCCTAGTTTTTTAAACTTGTTTTCTGTACTGAGTTCCTACCCGGCCCATGCCCTATCCCTCGCACCAATGGGAATTCGTTCCCCAGCAGCTATTGGCTAACCGCCATGTACAAACTATCTTGGGGATCCATTGGCCGCGCCGCAAGGCGCCCTACCGGGCCACAGCGCATCGCGTTGTGCTCGACGATGGTGATCAGCTGGTACTGCACGAAGACCAGCCCAACGCTGGGGGGAACGCGCAGCGCACGGTGCTGCTGATTCACGGTTTGGCCGGCTGTTACAAGAGCACCTACTTGCGCCGGATGACCGAACGACTTGTCAAGCGGAACTATCGCGTGTTTCGCATGGACTTACGTGGCTGTGGGGCAGGGCAGGGGCTCGCAAAATTGCCCACGCATTGCGGACGGTCTGCGGATGTCGCGGCAGCACTGTATCACATTGCCGAGTGCTACCCCGATTCGAATACGTCAATCGTTGCGTACTCAATGGGTGGTACCATCACGATGAACATGCTGGCCGAAGCGGGTGAAATGCAAGTCGGCAATTTAGAACGATCCTTCGTTATCTGCCCTCCTATCGAATTGGCACACGTGGAGCGTCACTTCCGAACTTTTTGGGGCCGGCCGTACGACAAGTTCTTTGTGCGACTGCTGTGGAGGCAAATCACCAAGCGGTGGCGACTATTTCCCGAGACAGCGCCGGCAATAGTTCCCGGTCGGCCGAAGCATCTCCGCGATATCGACGAGCTGGTGGTCGCGCCCAGTGGAGGCTTCGACTCGGCCAACGATTACTATCAACAGACGTCGCCCGGCCCGAAATTGGCGTCGATAAAACAACCGCTCACGATTTTTTTCAGCGAAGACGATCCGATCGTACCGGTGGAGCCGCTGTTCAGCTACCCGCGCAGCGCGTCGGTGCAAGTTATCACCACACCCCGCGGGGGACATCTCGGTTGTCTTGCCCGCCGCAACGGCGACCCGGACTTCCGCTGGCTCGATTGGCGGATTCTCGAATGGCTAGCGGAAGCAGAGCCGTCGACGGAAAGCGGAAAGCCGATCTTGACGTCTCATTCCGGCGAACGGCGGTGCGCGAGTCCACATCACCAAAAGTCGGCGGTGACCCAAGCGACGGAATCTGCTCGCTAAATGCTGATGTGGCCGGGTGGTGGTGGTGCGCAGCCGATTCTAAGCGGCAGATACCGTAGGCCAACGCGATTCCCAACAGCAGGCAGACCGACAGTTTGATCCGATCGTGATCGTGAAACTGCAATTCGGGCAAAAGGTCACTCAGCGATATGCACAAGAATGTCCCGGCCGCAAAGGCCATGGCATAGCCTAGCGCGGCACCGCCTTCTCCCTCGCCGACAATGCCAACGTGAAAAATGACGGCTCCCACGGGAATGGCTAGCGCAAACGCCCCATTAACTAAATGCCGCCGCGGTACCGACCAACCGCCGCGGGCCATCAACGTGGCGATCGTCATCGAATCAAATGGTTTGTGCAATAGGATTACTAAAAAAGTCCCCAAACCAGCCAGCGGCATTCCTTGGCGTCCATGCCCCACGCTCGCCGCCAAGGCAACGCCGGCAATAATGCTGTGGAGTGTCAAGCCAAACGCGGCACCGCTCCAGGTAATGTCGTGGCCATGCCTAGGACTTTCCTTAGCAATGCCAGAGTGGTCATGCTCATGGTGGCAGGCAATTTCCCCATCCTCGACATCATGGTGATGAAAGCAGAAAAACCGCTCGATGAAGAACATGGTGAGCAAACCACAAAGCACCCAAAGCATTACTTTCAGATTGCTGTCGCCATAATTTTCGGCGCCCAAGCTCGCGTCGCGGGCCTGCTGAAACGCGTGAGGCAGCATGTGCAACAAGCCGACGCCCAGCATCACACCTGCGACAAAGCTGACGGCGCATTCCATCCAGCGGTGCGTCAGCCGAAACCAAATAGGGACCATTCCCCCTAAGATGGACGCGGCCAAAATCAGCAGACAGTAATAAGTTAATGGGACGACGGGGTTCATCTGCGACACCGAGGCAAGCTAAATCCGAACCATAGGGTGCGCCCACCAGGACAGACCAGCGGTAAGGATTTCGATACCCCAAAGTATCGCAGCCGGAAGGCCAGAACAAGGCCGTGGTCCGCACGACCAAACGAGCGCGTGGCATAGGTCCACCACCGGAGCGAAAAAGCACGTACTGCCTCCCAACCGCAATCTCCGGCGGACGAAGATAAGAAACAAGAATTGCGCAGCACGGCCTTGATTTGGCCAAATCGCATTCTTGCACCCGCACCACGGCCGGGCGCATCCAAGGCGCTGTGGCGGAACCGCGATTCGCTTGTTACCGCATACGAAACTGTCTATGCTGGCGCCCATGCGTGCGTGCCTTCAACGTGTCAGTCAAGCCAAGGTCGTTGTCGACGCGAAGACAGTTGGCGAGATCGGCAACGGCTTACTGGTACTTTTGGGCGTTACGTCGCGCGATACGGCAGACGATCTAATTTGGCTGGCCGAAAAAACAATCCATCTACGGATTTTCCCCGACGACCATGGGAAAATGAATCGCTCGCTTGTCGATGTTGGCGGCGCCATGCTCGTGGTGAGCCAATTCACGCTCTACGGCGACTGCCGCAAGGGACGCCGGCCCAGCTTTGTGGCCGCGGCACCGCCCGCGCAGGCCGAACGCATGTACGACGAATTCGTGGAATACGTCGCAGGGCAGGGCATTGCGACGGCCACCGGCCGTTTCCGCGCCGCCATGCAGGTCACGCTTACCAACGAGGGACCAGTGACGATGTGGGTGGATACGTTGCAACGTGAAGTTGAGAGTTGAGAGTGGCGAGTTGAGAGTGGAGAGCTGAGAGTCGTGCGACACCCGCGACGAACTCGGATGGCGTTCCCGCAAAACTCGGCACTCTTCGTTGCCCGCACAGCGTCACTCTCGTAGACCTTGCCAGATTCGTCGCGCGGTGTCGTAGATTGTCTGATCAACGGCAAACTGGCTCCGATCTGCTACCTCCTGT
>Ga0310121_10005511_pt1 | contig 10870 bp, 16 predicted proteins | sample CB27_Tmax_986_MG_FD_203504 | JGI IMG/M metagenome (GOLD analysis project Ga0310121, IMG submission 203504) | Marine microbial communities from Western Arctic Ocean, Canada - CB27_Tmax_986 | ecosystem: Environmental > Aquatic > Marine > Oceanic | place: Canada: Western Arctic Ocean | collected...
GACGCAACTTCTCAATAATCTGATCGGTCGTGTGCCGTGTCTTCTTCATCTTCAAAGAATCCTTTCCGGGCTTCGCCCGGATGCGATTCTCTCATGAAGACTGGATCAGTTTGAAGGGGGAAGGCCAATCCCGACAGCGAGCTGAGACGACAGTGGGTCGAGGAGCTAGGACTTCATGAGAACGACCAGCGACGGATCCGGCGAGAAACTTACGAGGCACTTCCCCAGAAGGCCAAGAAGTTATACAGACACTGGGTCGAGCGAGAGTGAAGCAGCATTGCGTGAAGATTCACGCGAATCAACACGCAAGATGTGTACAAACCTAAGGCCTCGCCCCGAGCGGCAACGCAGTGGATCGTATTGAAATTCGAAAAATGCAGGTTATTGGACGTAGCTGAAGTCGTAAGACTTTGGCCGCGATACCCAAAAGGCCAAATTCTTACGCTCTTCAGCTACCAAAATGCTCCACAGCGTTGCCCGAGCGGGAGTCGGGTTTTGAAATACGCTCTAGCTAGTCGGAAACTTCTGATGCCACCGGCAGTCGGTGCAGGTGGTCAGGCCACACTCGTGAAAGACGCCGCGGCGGAAGCGGTCTGGGTGCTGGCCGTTGGCTCGGCACAGCGGGATTTGTTTTCCGTCGGCATCATGATATCCAGCGAACGCCGGGCAGTCGGTGCGCACCACGTCGTCGGGGCCGGCTGGATCGTGGCGTCGCCAGGGCGTATCGAATGTCTTTTCGGGAAGGCGCGGACCGCGATGCAAAGCTAGAGCATCAGCGCTGCCTTGCGCAACGCGTCGAGGGACAGGTCACCGGACTGGCGATCAGGCGGCCGCAGCTCCATGCAGTAGGGATCATCGGCCGTGATGGTCGCCATAAAGATTTCAAACTCGCGGGCCCGCATCACGCCTGAAGTACTCTTGCCCACCGGGCCCGTGTTTAGGATTCCCGCCGCGCGGCACACGTCCTGCATGATGCCGGGAAATTCATATTGAATCCGCAAGCCGGACACGCAGTGATTGAGGTGTCTCTCCTGCGGCCAATAGTGTCCGACATACGGCACTTGCAAGATCTCTTCGTAGTAATGCCAGAGCGTGATGGTGTTGACCGCCACCCCCAACGCCAGCAGCCGACCGTCCATTGCTACCAATTCTTCAAACGGATTACCATGGCCACAGATCGCGGGCGTCCGGCGATGGCCGACCAGCAATTGCCGCGCGGCCGGCCCCAGCGCCACCCAGGAGTGCGTCTTGTGGCAGCTGCGGAGGCTACCCTCTCGTTGTCGCAGTCATTCGGTCAAAATGCCTTGAAAACCAGGTTGCTGACTCGTGCAGAGGCCGTCTTGGTTGTGGCAATCGCAGTCGCTGTTGGTGAAGTCGGCCGGATCCCCCCATACGCTGTCGCGAAACACGGGCACCATCAGCGTGCCCTTGCCGCCGATCGCATCCAGAATACCGTCGATAACCGTCCTCGCTTCGCCATCAACGGGCCCCAGCGCGCTGAGAGAGCTGTGCATCATCACCGCGTCGCCATTGGTGACACCAAGCGGGCGGAGTTGGTCGGTGATTTGACGACGTGTTAGAGCGGGCATGTTGGGTGAGGTACGTCCGAGTCCAATCGTGGATTCTGCGCTCGCTTTCACGCGTTGGTAACCCGGTGTGGGGAATACAGGTTGGCGTGTTCAGGATTCAATAAGGATTCACGTTCGCAAGCACGGAAACGCGTTTAACTAGCCAACTGCGTAAATGTCAACGTAGCAAGCCAACCAAGTGGTCATTCGGTCATGTAGGTGCTCAGGTGATTTCTCGCCGGAATACTGACGGTATAGGTCATTCCATCGGGCGCCACCGAGAGCTTAATGTGATGGCCGCGGCAATTCTCGGCTGGTTCGTGATTGGCAATGAATTCGTCAGGGACGTTATTCGTTCGCCCGTCGGGACGAAGATTCTTGTGAACCTGATAGATTGCTTTGAGAGAGGAGGTTTCTTTCAGATTCGCAAATACCTCGGGCATACACCCCTTCTCATGGCCGTTGTTCATGATCGCCACGCGGGGTTTTAGCGACTTTAACACGATCGGATTGTTGCTGGAGTCCAAACCGTGATGCGTTACCTGGTAGACGTCAACCTCACCAACCAGATTAAACGGGTGAACGAGTCTCTTTTCCTGGTTCCAGGTAAGATCGCCACCGTCAAAGAACTGGAATTTCCCGAAACGAAGCAGCATGACCACGCTGTTGGCGTTGTCCGAGCCGTCGCGGTTCTTTGGGAAATGCAACGCGCGAGCCGTTTCGTTGTTCTTCGCGTTAATCGAGTCTGGATCGACGAACGTTGTCCGAGCGCCCAGGCACTGTAATTTCCATTGGACCTTGGCGGATTCGTCCTGACGCAACGGGATGATGTCTCCGGGTTGGATGACATGCCGATGCTTGCAAGCGAATTCGAAATATTTCTTGCCCGGATTGTCCCGCATCCCTTCAAAGACACCATTATCGTAAACATTGTGAATCGGCAACAACCTCGAGAGCACTTCCGCACCACCGTAGTGGTCTCGGTGGTAGTGTGTGATGATCATGTGATCGACTGCCCTTAACTTGGCTAAGTCGGTTATCGCATGGTTGATACGGCTGGCATCGCGCAAGCCCGGATTTCCTGTGTCGATCAGCACGCACTCGTCAAGCGGCGTGACAATCAACGTCGCCGCGCCACCTTCGACGTCGACCCAATAGATGTCCAGACGACCGTCAACCCTGCCGGCCATGGCGTCCCGCGCGCATCCCACCAAGATGAACATGGAACATATCGCGTATGGAATAGATTTCATTTGTGCACTTATACCTTGGCGGGAGTTTCGACGATGGTGATAGTTTACCGCGGGCTAGGGCGACTCATCTATTTTACAGCATTCGGTCGGGTCCGAATGACTCCAGTTTTGACCGGTCCGTAAGCATTCCTAAGACCAATCGACGCTCGCATCCGCATCGAGCGGATAAACGCTACGGGCGAGTCGCGTGAATGGCAGCTTGCGAAAGTCCTGGGTAAATAGACTGGCGATATCGACATTGTAGATGGAACCGGCGATGGGATCGAACCCGCTACGAAAATGCCCGGTTGACTTGACACTGATGTAACGCAGCTGGCGACAGTCCAGCCCGAGACTGCGAGAAAAGGCCCAGTCGATCGGCTGGATGCGTTGGCTGATGACAGTGACGTGCACACCTCGTTCGTCTCAGCAGCACGGAATCTCCCGCGTTGTCCGTCACACCTTTCCACATCGGACCGTCGGAGAGCGACAAAATCTCGGGCGTAGGCTCAGTAAAGAGGAGAAGGCGAGGGCCCGTGGCACGGCGTCGGTAGTTTTCGGGTATGATTCCTGCTACCATCGCATAGACGTTGGACCGCCTGTAAAACGCGCACCACAAACGGATTCGAATGCGACAATTCAATAGAACTCCGATCCTGCCGGCCATGCTGATCCTTTGCACCGCGTGGTCGGCAAACCATGCCGGCGAGCCGCTCGAGTTTCCGATCGGCCAGCGTCAGCTTTTTCTCGACGACCGGGACATCGAGCGGATCGAGAACGTCCGGCGCGCCATGCACCAGCCGGTCAAACGCGGCGCCGTCATCAAGCCCGAACTGGCCTGGGAGACGGCACTCCAGGTACGGTGCGCGCCGGTGTGGGATCCGCGGCAGAAACTCTTCAAGATCTGGATGGTCACTTCCACACCTGTCCCCGGCGTCGGAGCAACCACCTACGCCCAGAGCGAGGACGGGATCACCTGGACCAAGCCGATTCTGCGTCAATGGGAATATGAAGGATCGCTGGAAAACAACTTCGTCTGTCCCGCCCCCAAACTGCAGTGGCCGGCCAACGCAATACTGAATGTCGTCTACCACCCGGACGCAGCCGATCCGAATCGCCGTTTTAAGGGGTTTCTCGGAGCCAATAGACGCCAGCCGATGGTCAGCCCCGACGGCATCCGCTGGAAAGTGCTGGAGACGGCCCCTCTTCCCTCCAACGACGAGTCGAACCTCAGCTACGATAAAACGACCCGCACGTTCATCGCCACGTTGAAGACCGGCGGCCCTCACGGCCGCGCGCACGCCATCGCCACCAGTTCGGATTTCGAGAGTTGGACCAAGCCACGACTCTTCTTCAGCGCCGATGATCTTGACCAGGAACTGGGGCTCAAGCACATCGCCGCACGTTTCGCCGACGCCCGCCTGCAGCAGCCCGTGGCCAACGATCCGTCACGCTATAACGTGGACGTCTATAACATCGGGGTCTTCCGTTACGAGTCGATGGTCATCGGCCTGGCGGCGATGTACCACGCCACCGGCCCGTCGGCAGACGGCACCAACACCGACGGGTTTCACCTGGTGCAACTGGCGGCGGGCCGCGATCTGAAAACATTGCACCGCCTGGGCGACCGCAAAACGTTCATCGGCCCCTCGCCGGTCGGAGACGGTGCCTTCGACCTGACCCAGATTCTCCCGCCGTCCGACGCGGTGGTTCACGGCGACGAGCTGTGGTTCTACTACACCGGCCTCAAATACCGCAGCCGCCCCGAGAATCCTGACCCGGACGTGGGGGCCATCTGCCTGGCAGTCCTGCGCCGAGACGGCTTCATCTCTTTTGATGCGGCTGATAGCGAAGGCATCGTGCAAACCAGGCCGTTTGTCGTGCCCGGCGGGAAGCTGCACGTCAACGCCGATGTCCCTAATGGCCAGCTGATCGTCGAACTACTCGGTTCGGACGGGAAGGTGGTGGGCAGGTCCACGCCGATCAAAAGAGATCATCCGGACGCCGAGGTTCAGTTTGGCCACAGCCACGCTGAGCTGGCAGGAAAAGTCGCGAGCCTCCAATTCCGGTTAATGAACGGAAGCATTTATTCATACTGGTTTGAATGAAGAATTCGATGTAAGCCAGGATCACAGATCGGCCTCGGCAGCGTCATGTAATGCATTCCCGTGGCGGGGCATTGCGCAACGAGTGCTGCATTCGTAACACGTTCGGGTGCAGCAATACACCGCGTTACACCGTGTGTTTGACCCTTGTTTTTCCGAAGCCTGGTACTGCACTCATTGAATCGTTGGATATTTCGAGTGCAGGTTTCAGAGCTTTGCCCGCACCCCTTGGGGGTGCGGTAAGTACTCTAGCTGTCTGCAAAATAGTGCGAGCACTTTTGGTGCGTGTGACACACAGTCGTAGGGTCCTGACACACCACTAACAACCGGTTGAGGGTACCCACCCGGTACCTGTGAAACTAGAATATTTGGTGGCCGGAGGGAACACGAATTGGCTTAGTTCTTGACACCACTTGCCCCTATGCAGGGAAGCATGCCTGATCACTCCTCTACCCCATCAGATCTCTCGCGGGACGATCTCTACGATGCGGTCCTTCCACTTCCGACGAATAGGTATCATTTAGAACAATTGCTGCGAGACGTGTCGGAAGTTATCGACAGTGCTGAGGACCGCCGCAGTGCTCTCCTTGCGCAACTGTCTCTTCTGCAGAGTGGCCTAGAGCGATCGGAAAGTCGTCGCCCCGTGACAGCTAGGGACTTTAACGTGAACGATTTGCAAGATCTGCCACGGCACCCCATCCCCACCAAAGAAAGTGAACTCTACAAGCAATTCAGCATGGCCACATCGTATAAATTGCAGGTAGTCCGTAATCGACGGCAGCGATACGAGCAGATGAGCGACCAAATATGTCGACTTCAACGCCGCATTCAACCAGAGGAGTTGGGAAAGCTCCTCGATCTGGGCAAAGAAATAATAGAATATACGGATGACGGTTTGTACGAACCTTTTCGTGAGCTTCGCAGGAGAATCTACCGGAAACTCGAATTACTAGACCAAGAAGCGACCTCACAATCCAGTCGCAGTACTCCTGAAGACGATGCTGCTTTGGAAAACCAAAGACGCAAGAAATTCAATGAGTGTACTAAAGGTGTGCGAAACGCCTATCTGTCCTATGTCCTCGCAACAGGAGAGAGATAAGGATTTAACCGATCCGCAGTCGCACGTTTATAAGGAATTAACCGATCGGCAAGCGTACGATTTTTTGGAAGCGTACGATTTTAAAAAACCGGGTCGAGAAGAAGAGCTTTACGACTACATATTACCCAGTTTCGATTCGTGGTCTCGGCAACTTCGCACGGCACGTAAAGTACTGGGAGAGGAGAAAAATCAGCCTCGCGGCGGGCGACTAGACGACCATTTCGCTCGTAGTATAGGCGAAATATGAATCGCACCTTTGCGATTCCCTTCTTGGCTGCGTCTATACGCAGCCTTTGGCGGCCCTCCTGTTCTCGCCCAACAGCGGACCGGTTCAAAAGCCGGATGAAACCGGAACAAAACCGGAACTTTGGAATTTTCTTCCGGCCACTTCTCATCAGCGCAACTCCTTGCGCTCCAGTGCGTAACGTCTTCTAGCGACATCTGACCCGGGACCCCAATCAGTTCCGGTTTCTGGCTTGTAGACCTGCCCATGTATCCGAAGTGGTCGGATCCTGTTTTGGGCACTTTATCTACTCCAGTTTCGGAAGGAACTCAGATGAAAAAGTCATTCGAAGAACAATCCGCAATCAAGACTCGCTTAATGACAGCCAGAGAGGCTGCCAAGTACCTCAACATCAGCGAAAGGACCCTGTGGACCCTGTCCAACGTGGGCGACCTGCCACGCGTACTAATTGGCCGGGCGGTCCGGTATGACGCTGCTGACCTCGAAGCATTTATCAACACTAAAAAGTAAGGAGGCTGAAAATGAATAGTCAGGAAAAACAAGCCGTTGCGGACCAAGATCCCAAAGAAGATAAGACACAACAGTCCCCCGCCGATACGGCGGGGGTGACTCCATCCGAGAAGACGGTGTTTGAGTTGTCACAGGAGGAGTTAAAAGGCATGCCTGTGGAAGTGAAGAGGGAGGCGATGCGCTTGCTCAACAGCTCTGACTTATTAGGAGAAATCATTGAGGACGCTGCTGATCTGGGAATTGCTGGCGAACCGGTATTGTTCGCTACTATTTATCTGGTCGCAACTTCTCGCATGCTAGATAAGCCTTTGGCAGTAATTGTTCTGGGGTCGTCGTCATCAGAAAAAACCTTTGTGGTAGAGGTTGTACTGAAATTGTTCGTGTTACGAAAACGAGCCTAGAATGGCGGCCCTCCTGAAGCGAAATCCGGTTCGCTGCGGCAATCCGGGAGACGGCGTGGGCTGCCCCGCATGCTGTAGCCAGCGGGTCACAACCGCGAGCGACTGTTTGACGTCAACGCGCTCGTGGCTTCTTACTGGCGGAAATTTGTCGGCTTAGGTCTCGTCGGTTAGTCCCCTCGCTTTCTCCACGCGGCCCGCTGGGCGTTGGTTATTGCCCGGGGCGTTGCCGTCTCCCAGATCGGCGCGGGCTTTCTCGGCCAATTCCATCAGCCGCCTCACGATATCTGGGTGCCGTTCGGCAACGTTTTTTGTCTCGCCGATGTCGGTAGCCAAATCAAACAACTGCGGCTTGAAGCCAGCGGCGTTTTGTCGGCGTGGCGGCGCGACCCGCAACTTCCAGTTGCCGCTGCGGACACACTCTAGATTCTTCACAAAGTAATAATAAAAAGCTTTGTGTGGCGACTTCGCCCCCGCTTTGGCCGAGGCGAGAGGCCAAATGTCTTTGCCGTCGATTATGCGATCGTTGGGCGGTGTGGTACCGGCAAGCCTCGCGAACGTCGGCATTAGATCCATCGAGCAAGTTAATTCGTTGCACGCAGCGGCGGCGGGAATCTTTCCTGCCCAGCGCATCACACAACAGACGCGTTGGCCGCCTTCGAAAGTCGATCCTTTGCCGCCCTTCAGCGGAGCGTTCGACGCGCCGTGGCGAGTTGCACCGCCGTTGTCGGACATGAAGACGACCATGGTCTTGTCGTCGAGCCCGTTTTCCTTCAGTGTGTCCAGGATGACGCCGGTGGACCAGTCGATTTCTTCTACCGCGTCGCCCCATTTGCCGTTCTTGGACTTGCCGGCGAACCGCTCACTGGCGTACTGCGGCCAATGCGGCATGGTATGTGGCAAGTACAAGAAAAACGGCTTGTCTTTGTTGCTCGTAATGAACTTCACGGCTTCCTCGGTATACCGTTTAGTAAGTAACCGCTGATCCGGTTCCTTTTCAATGACCTCTTCATCGCGCAACAACGGCAACGGAGGGTAGCGGCGATCGCGGCGGTCGGTCCAGCCCATGTCGTTCGAATAGGGAATGCCAAAGTAGCTGTCGAAGCCCTGCTTGGTGGGCAGAAATGGCGGCTGATCGCCAAGATGCCATTTGCCAACGATTGCCGTCGCGTAGCCCGCACCTTTGAGCACTTCGGCTATCGTGATTTCACCCGGGTTAAGGCCCTTGTTGCCGCGCGGGAACAACACCCAGCCACCGCGGTGATCCTCGTGCAAATTCACGCGCCGCGGGTAGCAGCCGGTCATCAACGACGATCGCGAGGGCGTGCAAACTCCGCTGGTCACGTAGAAACTCGTGAACCGCATGCCCTGTTTTTCCAGCTCGTCAATCCGCGGCGTGCGGTGTTTTGTCGAGCCAAAACAGCCGATGTCGGCATATCCCAGGTCATCACAGTTGATGAGAATAAAATTCGGCTTATCCGCGGCATCGGCCGCTGTGAACAAGACCGACCACGCAGCCATAGACGCAAGGAATCTCATGCCGGTCACCTTTCAAGAGAGTGAACCGCTGTTTGAATGCTGACATTAACGCCGATCAGCGGTTCCAAATCAAGCACTAAGGCGATCGCAGCCTGACGCGATTCTGCTTGGCGTTCGCGCCGAGATGAATACTGGCGGTAAACGGATAGTCGGTTGTGCCGCGCTGCTCGACTTGCAATTCTGTTTCGATCGTTTGATAGTCGAACGAAATCGTCCGCGCCGCCGTCAATTCGACATCGCCTTTAAGCAACGGACGCAATTTGAACGTGATCGGCTTGGTGTGATAGTTGCGGACGGTGCCGGCCCAGCGTTGATTTTTGTCCCAGCCGCTGACGTGGTTGTGGGCGCCGAATTGAACATTGTTGCGTGTCGTGTGAGTTTTGCGTTGCTCGTAAACAACCAAATCGTCCGGCCCCAAGTTCACTTCGATGTCGGCCTGGATCGGCACGTAGCTCAGGGACTGCTGGCCCAGGTAACTGAGTCCGTCATTGCCATTTTCGCGGAAGATGCGGACGACGCCGTTCGGCAGCGGGCTTTCGCCGAGTTTGTGCTCGGCATCGTTCTTGCAGGTGAAAAACCGCACGGGCCGCGGACCGTATTGATGAGCACGCAGTCGATAGACAATATCGAATGCCACGTCGTCGGCGTTGACCGCCGACATCCGCTTGGACCAGCCGTTGGGAATCGTCTCGGTTCCCTCGACGCTGAACATGAAGTACTCGCTGACGCCTTCTTTAACGACTTTCTTGGCTTGCTTGTCTTCCCTTTCCACAGCCTCTTTGGCCTTGGGAAATGAACGGTTTGCCACTTTCCGCCGCATTTCACTGAGATCTTTGCTGCCCGCCTCGGGAACCGGCTTTCCTGCTTGCCTGGCGAGGTCGGCGATTTTTCGACCAGGACGGTGATCTGGACTTGGCTGTCGCCGTGTTCGGCTATTCGCGCGGAGAAGTCCTGTGGCTGAAAAACCGCGGCAACTCTGGCGCTGATTATGGCTTTCGCGACCACCAGCTACTCGTCCGACCCGGCGCGATCCACGTCCCGGTCGGTGATCTGGACGGCGATGGCGACTTGGATATCGCCACGATCATTTCCCAATTCGAGGAGGAATTGTGGGCCTTCGCAAACGTCGGCGCGGGCCAGTTGCGCCGTCGAGACTTTTTGGTGTCGCGTCCAAAGTCTGACGACTTCAGCTACCACCGATATCCTGGGTTTTCCGAGATTCAAAATCCTTAACGGCGTAGTGGTCTGGGGGTTGCCATGACCACGGATTGTAACAACCCAGGATCGTAATGCCGACCAGGTATACGACGAGCAAAATCGCATCGATGGGATGAAGATGGCTCATCATGGAAAGGGTCGCGCGCGGACGGACGAGGGTCCAATGCAGAGGTGGCGGAGGACTACGGAATACTGGGAATACCGGGGCGCTGGGGCTCGGGAGCGAAGGGAATAAACTGGAAGCTGTACAGATCCGCGTCCTTCAGCACGAAGCGCAGCCACACCGGCTTGCCGGACAGCGGACGCACATCGCCGCCCGATTTCTTCCAGCGAACGACCTGCGCAATCCGGTCGCAGTAGATAGGCGGACAGTCCGCCAGAGCGTAGCCGTCGATCGGCTGGCCGTCGACGTCCCGGATCTCCACCCGCCGCGGAAGTTTCGAGATTCAGCACGAGATTGCCGCCCTCGAAGCGGATCGGCTTGGTGACGATCTCACCGCCGGCCAACGGTGCATGCGCGGAAACAAACCCGTCCAAACGCAGTGTCAAACGGCGGAAGCTTGTCGATTCGCCCTGCCAGTAGCCCTCCGACGCGTACATCGAGATCTCATTCGGGGCGTCTTCAAGCGTGGATTTCGTTTCCACTATGCCCCAGTGTATGTAGTTGTCGCCGTAAACCCAACTGTCCTTCTCGCGCGGACCTGGACGCAGAAAAGCCTCCGGCCAGCGCTTGAACGTCCTGCCATCGCGACTGGTCATGAACAACGCATCTGTGATCGCGGGGCCATACCGGCCATACTCTCCCTCATGGGAGGCTTCCACGCGGGTCAGGTGACCTTCCCCCCGTGAAAAGTACCAGTGCATGTGAGAGAGTCCAGCCCGGGCTTTAGCCCGGAAAGGATTTTTTTAGATGGCACAGAAACGTCATGGAGTTGACCAGATTATCCCGATGTTGCG
>Ga0310121_10005513_pt1 | contig 10865 bp, 9 predicted proteins | sample CB27_Tmax_986_MG_FD_203504 | JGI IMG/M metagenome (GOLD analysis project Ga0310121, IMG submission 203504) | Marine microbial communities from Western Arctic Ocean, Canada - CB27_Tmax_986 | ecosystem: Environmental > Aquatic > Marine > Oceanic | place: Canada: Western Arctic Ocean | collected...
GCGCCCCCACGTTCGCCGTTTTTCGACGTGTACCACAACGCGTTGGGATCGTCGGTCAAGTTTCCTTCTGAATCGATGATGGTGTTTGGGGGGACCTTTGTCCCTTTGTTAGCCGCAACTCGCGCCTTGCCTCCTGCAATGATGCTGGTCGCCATATCCAACAGGAAGCCTGGGCGACCGTCGCGCCCGGGCACCGCCGCGCAGAACGGGTTTGTGCCGAAGCGAGCATCAGCCCCTCCGTATGCCGCGACCAAAGGAGCGTGTCCGATCACATTTACAAGATGAAACGACGCGAATCCAGCCGATGCGCACTGTTCCGCCCAATGTCCGATTCGTCCGATGTGGTAGCTATTGCGCAGGCCTACGATCGCTGCGCCGTGAAGTTGTGCGCGTTCAATGCCCATCTGCATGGCTTCGAACCCGTTCACTTGACCGAATCCGGCTTGGCCATCAAGTGTCAGAAGTGGTCCACGATCTGTCACAACAGTCGGGTGGGAATTTACTTGAAGCTTTCCGTTGACCACGCCGTCCACATAGGAAGGGAGCATGCCAACACCGTGGGAGTCGTGGCCAGCAAGGTTGGCTTCAACTAACTGGTGTGCCACCAGTCGTGCCTCGTTTTCCTCGCTGCCTAACGCCCGACAGGTATGGGAAATGAATTCGCGAATCTGATCCGGATGAAATGTCGTCACGCTTTGAACCTTAGTCTGACCGGTTCAAGGCAATATTTTTGTCGCGGCTAGATAGCCGGGCTCTAACACCTCAACATCACCGTCAATTTGTCGTATCGCATCAATGAGGGGTTCTGTGTTGACCGGAATTGAAAACCCTGGCATCCAATTATCATGATGCCCAAATACGACCTTCTTGGGGCGCAATAGTTCAACTTGCTGAGCAACGAATTGCGCCAACGAACCCTGGATCGGTTCCCCATTGATGTTTCCGCGGCCTGCGGCCGCCAAAAGCGCAACATCGGGGTTGATGCGTTCCATAATCCCGTCATATCGTCCGGAAGTATCCTGAAACAGCACTTTCCCGTCGGGGGTCTCGATCAAATATATGAGCGCTCCACCATCGCCCCGTTCGCTATGGCCGGGCTGCGACTCGACGAGGTGAGCTTGTGTTGCCTCACCGGTCTCTGTAGCGAGGTAATCCATCAAATCCTGTAATCGGCTTTGTTGTTCGTGCCAATGAATGCCCAGATCGCCTAAACACACCGAATCTGGTTCTTGCATCTCAGCATGGGACCAGACACATGAATGTTGGCTCGGGTACACGGACACGGTCACCTCAGGAGATAAATCAATTGTTTCTCCACCCGCTACGCAAATCATTCTGTCGAGGGGAACACCTAAACGTTCCAGAACTCGCACCGATTCATAGGAGCCGATCAACATTGCGTTCGTGTTAGCGATAATGCGTTCGGCCCCCCAAAGATGATCGAAATGGCTGTGGCCGATCAGAATCCAATCCGCTTCGGTTATATCCGAAGCCGTGAGCCCGGTTCCTTCGGCTCCTTCAGGTCGATCGATGTATGCGTCCAGGAATATTGTTAAACCGGCCGTGCGAAGTGAGAAAGTGGCGCAACCGTACCAATCTAAAAGAGCGGTCATATATGAAACCTAGACGACCATGAAAAGTGAGACTTTGTAGAAATGAGTCAGCAGTCGATACCGTCAACTCGATCAATGCGGATCTTGCTCACAGCAGTGACAGTTCTTGTCTCTGTTTTTCTCAACGGATGTGGTTCTGGGTCCCACTCCATACGCGTCTTCGCAGCGTCTTCGCTCACTGAGGTTGTTCAGCGTTTGGCCGAAGAGTACGAAACTCGTTACCCGAACACTGATGTCGAACTCAATATTGCCGGAAGCGGCACCCTCGTCATGCAGCTACAGGAAGGCGCTGACGCTGACGTCGTAATACTCGCGAGTCACTCCCACATGAATCAGCTACGAGACATCGGTTTAGTGCTGGCTCCCAAACAAATCGCCCAGAACTCGCTTGCCGTCATAGTGTCTCCACAACTCACCAAAGACATCGATTCCATAGATGATGTTCGACGAGGTGCACTCCAAATCGCGATATGTGTTAAATCCTCCCCTTGCGGAGCATTGGCGTGGGCGTATGCATCTTCGGTAGGGCTCAATTTGTCATCAGCTACGCACGAATCCAACGTCAAGGCCGTACTGGCCAAGGTGGAACGCGACGAGGTCGATGTCGGAATCGTTTATATGTCCGATATCCGCTCGAGTCGCGAACAGTTGGGTCACCTTGCCAACGCAGGGGCGGATCAGTATTCAACGTCGTACCCTCTGGCGGTGACAGCAGACTCAAAGAAGCGGCGAGAAGCTGAAGACTTTGCAGCGTTGTTCACAGAACCGGTGGGGCAATCGATCCTCACTCACTTTGGGTTTCAACTGCCATGACGCCTCAACTTCCCCGCCTCCTGCGGCTTGCTGCCTTCATTGCGGTCGCCGTTGTAGCCGCTCCATTATTGTCACTTCTATGGCGGATTCCGTGGTCGGAGCTACCGCGACTTCTGAGCACTGAAGTCGTAGCAGACGCCCTCGTTCTTTCTCTTGTGACCAGCCTGATAGCAGCGCTGTTGGCTCTTCTCATCGGAATTCCGATCGCATTTCAGTTGTCACGGATGACGGGCATATCAGCGTCAACCCTTCGAGCTGTGGCGACATTGCCGATGGTTTTACCGCCAGTCGTCGGCGGTGCAGCACTTTTGTTCGCGTTCGGGCGGAGGGGACTAATCGGTGAGACACTTGATAATGCTGCCGGTTTAGTCCTTCCATACACACCGGCCGGTGTTGTCATAGCTAACGCTTTTGTTGCCACTCCCTTTGTGGTGTTGACAATCGAATCAGGATTGAGGGCACTCGATCCACGTTATGAACTTGCTGCCGCTTCGCTCGGCGCCAGTCCCTTGAGGGCAACCCTTCGCGTAGTCCTACCGATGATTCGTTCTTCAATTGTGGCTGGCGCGTTTCTCGCGTGGGCACGAGCGTTAGGTGAATTCGGAGCAACTATCACCTTTGCTGGCAACGTCCCTGGGCGAACCCAAACGCTTCCCCTCGCCGTTTTTGTGGCAATGGAAGCGGATCGCGACGCTGCATTAGCAATGAGCTTGGTGCTTGTGTTTGTTTCCCTCATAGTGCTTGTTTGCCTTCGCGACAGGTGGTGGCCGGCGAAATGAACGACCAACTCAATCCTCTCTTGGAAGGTCGCATTGTCGTTGAGCGTGGTGCTTTCAAGCTCGATGTCGACGTGAGCGTAAAGCAAGCTGAGATTGTGGCACTTGTGGGCCCGAATGGCGCCGGTAAAACCACTCTTTTAGAGGCGATCCTCGGATGGCTACCGCTAGCCGACGGAAGCGTTTTACTGGACGGCCGGATGCTAGAAGCTCACGGCGAAAATAAAACCGTTCCAACTCATGAGCGCGAGATCGGCATGGTGTTCCAGGATGGCTTGCTGTTTCCACACCTCAATGTCATGGGAAATATTGAATTCGGAATCGGAACATCGTTGACAAACGTCAGCGAACTGCTCGGATTATTGGAAATAGCGGATCTTGTCGGTCGATACCCCAAAGAGCTTTCGGCCGGTCAACGGCAAAGGGTTGCTCTGGCTCGAACGCTAGCGACTGCCCCCAAAATGGTGCTGCTAGACGAACCCCTTGGAGCATTGGATGTCACCGGTCGCGCTATTGCACGCAAATTGATCGGTAACGTTTTACGTGCCAACGGCGCAGGAGCGTTAGTAGTAACTCACGACCCTGCTGATGCTTTCGCTCTAGCCGACCGGATCCTCGTATTAGAAAACGGACATGTCACTCAGTACGCGCCTCCTGATCAAATTCGAACCCGGCCTGCAACGAAATGGGTAGCCGAACTGGTTGGGTGGAATTTTTTTGAAGGTGACGGTAACGGTTCGCTCGTCAACCTGGCAAACGGCGTCGAAATTGCCACCGCCCATAGTGGCCTTGACGGACCTGTCGCAGTAACGATCAACCCAACTGCCGTTGCTCTCTACACGGAAGAGCCCGCGGGGAGCCCACGAAATAGTTGGCACTGTCACGTCGAATCAATTGAGTTCGTTGCCGATGTTGCCCGAGTGTCATTGGTCGGGCCCTTTGATATCAGCGCTGACGTTACGAGGGCGGCCGTGGCAGACCTTGGGATCGACACTGGCAGTGCGGTTTGGGCCTCGTTGAAAGCGACCGAAGTGGGAATTCAACTACTCCAGGGCTGACACTGATATCAACTCCCTGATGCTCAGCGGCACTCATTTTCCTCACACTTGACGGTTTCTGGCGATATTTAACCCTTCGCCTTTATAAGGAAAAGAACTTGCAGTAGCTGGCCGTCATCAAGGCGTGTTGGCAGTGAGGCTCGCGTCATGCAATGGGTTTGAGTACGGTCTGCCGGATGCACATCTCAGAACTTTTTAGCGTAGAAGGCAAAGTTGCCGTAGTCACCGGAGGAAGTCGCGGAATTGGTTACATGATTAGCGAGGGGCTTGTGCGCAACGGCGTCCGGGTGTACATCACCGCGCGGAAAGCTGACGCGTGCGATAACGCTGCCAAGGAGTTAAGCCGCTTTGGTGAGTGCATATCCCTGCCGGCTGACCTGAGCGATGAAAACAGCATGGCTGGGTTTGTGCGCCACATCGAAGAACGTGAATCGCGCCTCGATATTTTGGTCAATAACGCAGGCGCCGCTTGGGGCGCTCCGCTTGGATCTTTTCCGGCAAGCGGGTTCGACAAGGTATTTGACGTCAATGTCAAAGCGCCTTTCATGTTGACCCAGGCCTTTCTTGACTTACTGAAATCGTCTGCGAAACCGGACGACCCCGCACGAGTAATCATGATCGGGTCGGCCGACGGTATACGGGTGCCATTCGGAGACAACTACTCCTATTCGGCGTCCAAGTCAGGAATTCACATGCTTTCGCGTCATTTGGCTCACCATTTGGTGCGAGAACACATCAACGTCAATGTGATAGCGCCCGGACCGTTCGAGTCAAAAATGATGAGTTACATGCTCGATGATCCTGAACGCAGAGCCGGTGTAGTGGCGTCAACCCCCCGGGGACGCATCGGCGAGCCCGAAGACATCGTTGGTGCGACGATTTTCCTTTCGAGCCGTGCGAGTTCGTGGCTAACGGGCGTCACTATTCCGGTCGATGGTGGAATCTCAACGCATGGGTGATCGTCCTCGATTGACCATTTTGGTCGGAAGTCTCCGGGCAGGATCGTTCAACTACGCAGCGGCCCAAGTTGCTGAAAGGTACCTTGCTGGCAAAGCGGACGTAAGTTGGCCGGATTTATCGTTGGTGCCGTTCTTTAACCAAGATGTCGAAGAATTAGGCGACCCGCCAACGGTGCTTGCACTGAAGAAGGCGGTTGCCGTCAGCCAAATCGTTTTGATCTTTACTCCGGAGTACAACTTCGGTGTACCTGCCGTAACGAAAAATGTGATTGATTGGCTCTCTCGGCCCTTCGGCAACGGTTGTTTGACTGACCGGATTGTTGGCATCGTCGCCGTGGGACCCAGCTCTCGTGGTGGCGAGAATGTCCGGGAAGAGTTGCTCCGAATTTGTGGAACGCTCAGCGACCGGGTCTACCCAAAAACCCTCGGAATACCGAGAGTGTCCGAACTCGCGAATGGCCGGTTGCCTGAAACAGCTGAGAGTGCTGTGCGCCTATGGGTGGATGAGATGTTGGTTTATGGCAAGCGGTGGCCAGACGCGATCAGTTAGCGAATCATTTACTCCGACGCCTATTTCCGGATAGTGGTCCATCCCGTTCGCTCGCTATCGTCGAACGCCGCCGAATACCTGTCGGTCAGGCCTGTATCCACATCAAATGCGACTTCCGCGACTTGCGTCATCGCCCTCTTCCACACATCGATCAAGCGGTCTTCGCCTTCATAATCGAAGAGATCGGAAAGAGAACGTTCTGCAGAACCACCGCGTTCTAACGGATTGTCAGCCAAATGCCGTGCCGTTACTGACAGACCCTCAACCGGGTCCACTACATCCCGATAACCAAGGTCGAACATAGCTTTCTCGCACGAGGTAACTCGGTGATGAGGTGTCCCTCGAACTGTAAGACGCTGAGCGAGTGTCGCGTATTCCCACGGGACGTTGACAATCTCAAACTCATGGCCGAGAGCTTCGGCAATTATTTCGACCCACTGCAACAAGGTGGGCGTCCATTCATCCGAAGCGTTGTAGATCTCGCCTGCGGCGACATCAGGGTTGTCGACGATGGTTAAAAGCATCTGTGCTGCGTTGACGGCGTAGGCCCTGGACTGAAGCGTCATCCCTCCGTCGGGAAGTATCAAATGCTTTCGACCCTCGAGGATCCGACGCACGATGGACCATTCAAGGCTCGCTACCTGTCCCGGTCCGTAAATCCACGGATATCGGAGGTGTGAACCGGTCGGATGATGTTCCAATACCACTACCTCGGACCGGCCTATGTTGGCCACCTTCCTGTTAACCGCAAAACCTGTTGGTTCATCGACAACAAGGCGAGCCGTTTCTCGAGTGGGAACCCGCATACCCGCGGGCCACAAAGCATCGGCGTCTCCCCAACCGGTGTAGGCAGGCACGCCTCCAACACTCACGAACTTCTCCGTCCGACCTTCAAATAAGGCAGCCAATTCACGTAAACGGCCGTACATCACGATGGCTAAATCGAAAGTTCTGTTACCAAGAGCGTTCGTCGTTTTTTCCGAGTCGAAAGGGTCGGTGTGGATGTGTTCAACTGCGTCGGGGATCGCTACCGACTCGTGCGCTCCGGTATGGAGGATCGTGACGTTGAATCCCCGTTCAAGTAGTCCGTTGACGATGTGAGGTCCGGTAGGTCCTGTCCCACCGACGACGAGTGCTGTCTTCATTCAAAGTCCTCCCAACCGTGCCTGAGCAGCATAGGGTCGAGAAAACCTACGTATGGGCAGAAAGAGGACCGGTGAATTCCACTGACGCCTGGGGCTTGGCGATGCAGGGTGACTCAGATGAAATCAGGCTGCACAATCGGCTTATTGACGATTACCTGATGTTCGCTCCCGGCTTGGCGCAGACAATGGAGTCCGCATCGCTTTCGGCAGCGCCTCTTAGCAAATGTTTGGTTGGGCAACTACTTCTAATGGCGAACAGCAAGGAGACGCTAGCTGCCGCTTCAACACTGTTAGAAGAGGTGGACACTCGGTCACTTAATAATCGCGAGAGAAAACATCTCGATGCCCTCAGCCGAGAAATCAAGGGGGACTCGATAGGAGCTTCCAACATCTTGGCTGATTTGGTCGCCGAAACACCGTCTGATGTTGTTGCTCTGAGGCTTTTACATTTTTCTCTCTTCAACCAAGGCCGGATCGCCGAAATGGTGAACTCGGTAAGAACCGCTAGGGAGAATTGGAATGATGGTTTACCTCGAAAGTCTCTTCTAGACGGAATGCTCAGTTTTGCTCTCTGCGAAACTGGGGAGTTTTCTTTTGCCGAACCCTTGGGGCGTGAGGCGGTCTTAAGTAATCCAAACGACCTTTGGTCCGTGCATGCCGTTACTCACGTCTTGGAAATGCAAGGGCGATGGGATGCGGGAATTCATTGGATACGTGAGAGCGAGAGGGCCCTACAGGCAGGCGGAAGTTTCGCTGGGCATATTTGGTGGCATCTTGCGTTGTACTTCCTTGAAAGCGGCCGCCACGATGATGCCCTTGCCTTGTTCGACGAAGTGGTTTATCCAACTCCCTCGGTAGAAGGCCTGGTGTTGTCCAACGCTATTGCCCTTTTATGCCGGCTCGAGTTTGTTGGTGTCGACGTAGCGGAACGCTGGGAAGGACTCGCCGAAGGCCTCGTTTACCGTTTAGGACACCACAGCCATCCTTTCAATGATTGCCATTATTCGTTCGCCTTGGGGCGTCTGAATAAAACGAGCGAACTGGAAGTTCTCCTCAAGGGAATGGAACTGTGGTCCGGCCTCGATCAAGAGCTGCATTCGAGCTACGTCCTCCAGACATGTGGCCTCCACGTCGCCAGAGGAATGGGTGCCCTCGGGTCCGGAGATAGCAACCTTGCATGCTCTCAACTCACAGAAGCGGCCGATTCTTGGTGGCGTCTCGGCGGAAGTGCCGCCCAGCGTGATTTGTTCAGCCAAGCACTACTCCGTGCTCAAATAAACTGTGGAATGGATCAATCAAACAATCACGCGATGCTGCGAGTTAATGCGCGACCCAGATCTCCTCAAGCCAGGATTTGGCAAGCATTCGCGATTGAAGCCACCGGTGGTAATGGGTCATCTGCGCAACGCGAAGCGATTGCTCTTGGCTGGCGGTCCGAAACGGACGTCAAATCTTTGAGATGACTGAGGCGTGAGCGTCGCAACCGTCTACGCTCAGTTCTCATGGCGCCTGAGAGTTCGATCCTGAAAAAGGGAACCCGCGTGGTTCTCATCGCGGACCTTCCTGGAGTGGGCGCGGGCACGGTGGGCCGAGTCGGACGAGCTATCGGCATTAAAACCACTCGGTACCGCGTTAGCTTCGACAACGGCGTCGAATCACTATCGGTTGCCGCAGGCAAACTTGTCTCTCCAGCAGCGTGGGAGTACATCCAAAACAACTCGATTGAATTAGGGAATGGTGAGAAAAGTAGAGCGGTTTCGCCCGCTGTCCTAACAGCAGCAACGCCGCCTGTAGCGGCGGCTGTGGTCACCGGGCCAGCTAAACAACCCGTGATGGATGCTCCCGCTCAACCGGCGGCCCAGAAACCCGCACCGGTTGAACCGCAGGCTGCAACTGCAGGAGATAGTGCAGCTGCAGATGATCGCCTCGCGGCGCTAACCGCCAAATCTCGTGACGCGCGCAAAGCTGCCGGCGTGGACGTCGATGCTGAGACGGTGTCTAACGACCCGGTCGAAGATGTGGCTGGGGCCGAAGAACAAGAGCCGGATGACCAACCCGATGTCAACTCAACTCCCGAGCCTCTGAAGGAAAGCACTCCCCCATTGGTCGAACTGCCGGAGGGGTATTACCCGCCCGATAATCGAATCGCGGATCTTCTTTCCTCCGTCCGCTCCGAATAAACGAAGGGTTTTAGGTAGGGAGTGCTTCAAACGGCGTTGGGTCTAAGAAGCGCCGCACAACGTTCTCGGTTATGCGCGCCACGTCGTTGTCGTACTCATTTCGCGACAAAGCCCCAAACCATGAGATTGACCCAACGCTGAACACTGCTCCGTCGCCGGGCGTTTCGAAAAAAACCATGTCTGCTCTGACAAATGGATCAGGATTTGGGAACGCGACCGTTCCTTCGAATTCTTCTTTGGTGCGAAGCATGTCCGGGCCGAAGTCCGTGGCGGACGCTAAGACCACTGCATGGGACGGCGATCCGAGTTTGACGTCGAAACGGTCGACCTCTTGGCCCGCAGCGCCTCCACCGAGGCCTGACGTTCCAATCTGCTCATCCTCTACCCCTTCCAAAACCCAAGCGGCTCGCGACTCGAGAGCTTCTGGGTCGCGAACGTAATACGTCGCCCTTTCAAAACCCTGCGCCGCGAACCCGATTCCGACCAACTGGTTCGGAGCTCGGCCGTTCCGACGCCACAGGCCACCGTATTCGCCGCCCCACGCGTGGTAGTTCTCACCATCGCCGGTTTGCCAGTTGCGAACACCATCTTCAGCCCTGCGAAGTTCTATAGCTCCAGGCCAACAATCGCTGAAAGACACCCGCCAGTAAAACCCGTTCCCACCCAGGTACATCAAGCGGCCCCCGCTGCGCTGCCACTCCTCCAAAGCGTCCAACATTGCCGTGGACCAATACTCCGGATGTGTGCCGGTCACGATGACCCGATAAGGCGCTAACGCGGCTAATCCTTCGGTGTGTACATCCTCATCACTCACGATGTCGTGATTGACCTCTAAGTGGGTCAAAAATGCGTTCAGATCGGTATCAGGAGTGAAGTTCCATCCGTCGGCGCCGGGTCGGAGCTGAAGCACGGGGCGACGTCGCGAGCTGAACATCACCCCACTTCCGTCGGGGTGCTTCTCGTAGTGGCTAAGGCCAAGATCGCGATGTTCGGCAAGGTACTGGTGTTCGGGCCTCAGGTTGTTTCGTGCCCCAACAAAATCGGCGCCTTCGATAAGCATTCGGTGGTTGGCATAAGCCATATAGGTACACGTCGGCATGAGGAGGGCGATATCTGAATGGGTAGCGGTGGCGGCGGGCCGAACGAAGAAAGGAACCCGGTCCGTGCCGGCATCGCCTTGGTACCGAAAGCAGTAGATGCCGCTCGGTAACTCTTCGGGAAGATCGAGTGTCAACGTCGGTGTCCAGCCAGCATCATAAAGATCGTCGTGATGAAAGTGAGCGGCGTCCCATTGGTCCGGAGCTTCGGTCCAACGTTGGTGTTCTCCATTCCAATGTGGCCCGGTTACCCCGCGGGCGGGTAACTGGTAAAAAGCCAGCTCGGTGTCTCCGCTGATTGGCTTGACTACCGCGGATTCCATATCGTCAGCGAAGGACCAGATGTGAGTTGCGTCGTCAATGACGATTTCGGGTGCGGCAATTCTGCCGTCCCAACGACTGCTGTCGATCCCGGCTGCAAGTCGAAAAACGATGCCGTTAAATGCGATAGCGGGTATCTCGAATTCTGTCGTGTCTTCGCCCAGTTGGAGAAGGTCTCGACCGGGCGACGCGCTTCGCTGAGTAGCCACTTTCGCCGTCACTCGGCGGTCAGATAACTGAATATCGAGGTGGAGGAAATACCAGCGGCGTCTCTCAAGAGGACGTTCTCGAAGTCGGAATTCGGCGCCACCGAATCGGCCGAACAGGTAATCGCCTTTGTTTAAAATTTCGAT
>Ga0310121_10005514_pt1 | contig 10865 bp, 7 predicted proteins | sample CB27_Tmax_986_MG_FD_203504 | JGI IMG/M metagenome (GOLD analysis project Ga0310121, IMG submission 203504) | Marine microbial communities from Western Arctic Ocean, Canada - CB27_Tmax_986 | ecosystem: Environmental > Aquatic > Marine > Oceanic | place: Canada: Western Arctic Ocean | collected...
GATGAGTACGGCGTCTCCCTGTCCCACATCTAGAAACGTGACCCTGACTGATTCACCGACTGGAGCTGGAGCGGTAACGCCACAGCCCAGTAAAGTTAGGAGCAGGACTCCGAAGCAAATGAAGCGGGGGGCTCGCATCATATTCGCTGTTAGATCAGCGCTTCTGCCGAGGGCTTTGTACCCTGTCAGCGTCAGAGCCAGATGTCCGAGAGGGAGGCGTTGCTGTCTCGGTGGGACCAAGAAGAAATCCCTATCTGCTCCTGAATGACAAGCACGGATGACCAGTACCATATGGGTTGCCCGAATAAGTCATATCTGCTCCCACACGATCTTCGAAAAGGAAAAATCCATCCCTCTGAGCTGTACGAACATTCACATGGGGATTATCGACTTGATATGCAGAGCCACTAGCACCCTCTACAGCTCTCACCGTGATTCCCTGAGAGAGGAGCTTTACTCCTCGTTCACAACGCGCACCCATAGATTCTGGTACTCTGATATGCTCCAGGGTTACGAATCCCAACAAGTCTTCAACTCGGTAGTCCTCCCAGAAACGACTCTGGGACGTGTCATACCCTCCCACCCACATCGTCACTTGCCCCGGGATCGGCAGCTGGTCCAGAGCTGCGATCATCCCAGAAAACATGTCTCCTGGGATCACTCCCGGATGAGCTGGAAATTCTCTCCGCCAAACACCGGACGAGTCTACCACCACCGTATTCCCATTGGTGCGCCAGCCCCAAGCACCAGCCCAGCCGCTGAAACGATTATCGTACGGAACAGTCGACCAATTAGTACCGGCCCCGGAACCATCAAGGTTGAAAAACGAAACCAGGGTATTCTGCGCAACCCTTTGGTCACCCCACCAATATTCAGTCAATGCAGCACGTTCAAGTTTTCTTCCACCGGATGGGATGGGGAGTACTCGGTAATTCGTAGTAATTAGGAGATGGTACTCTCCATCGATAGTGTGACTCCAATACGAAGTACCGTGTAAGGCGTCTGCATTTAGCTCTAGCTCCGTGTTCATAGCAGGAAGAGAGGATGAGCTAGAGGACGGGGATGGGTCACGTCCTGGATCTTCAACATTTGCTCTAGAAATCACCTCTACGTCTGCGAGTGCTTGTAGAGGCCTGGACGCGGCGAGAGCAAGTTGCCCGCGTACATAGTTGATCGGCAGAGCAAAGTTAAGGTTCTCCGCTCCTTCCGCGTTGATTCCAAATACAACCAGTCCAATAACTTGACCTTGTTCTGTGATCACAGGACCACCGGAATTCCCTGGTGACGTGGGTGCACTGATCTGGAGAACCCTGGTTCCGCCGTCTAGACGATCTGCAGCTATCAACCCATCTGACACGGTTCCTGATAATCCTATAGGGGCACCAATTGCGATGACTCTCTGGCCTACCGAGACGTCATCTGCGTTCCCTAGTGGGACCGTCGGCAAATCAAACCCAGCAACCCGCACGATGGCGAAGTCCTTCTCACCATCAATTGCAATCACACCTTCAATATTTAGCTCCTCACCATTTTGAAGTCTGACCACTGCAGTGGTTGCCCCTTCGAGGACATGCGCAGCAGTAATGATCAAGCCGTCACTGGAGGTGATAAAACCGCTTCCGGAGCCAGCCCCTTCCGGGCCAACCGTCTCAATGGTCACTGTAGCCGCAAGGGCAGTTTCTATAGCAGACTGGGCCAACACCGATTGAGCGAAGACACCCAGCAAGACCGGGGCGTAAAGCCAAATTCTCTTAGGATAGGACCGAATGCTTCTGGCTGTCCGTATCACACTGCCTCCTTACTTGCTCTAATTGTGTCCCTAGATCCTACCAGTGCGCAACTTGTTCGAAACCGTTCCCAGGTTACCTGAGCCCTGGATTCAGCGAATAACCGATCTTTCCGGCTACTAGGCCCGCTACTAACCCGATAGCTCCTGCAAAGAGGCCTTCCAACCAAAAGACTGCTATAACCAGGCCAAGAATGACTGGTGTTAACGCTATCTCAATTTTCAGGGTCTGGGCGCCATGACAACCAGCATTGAACCCAAAGATAAAGAAGACGATGAGCAACGCACCGTAAAGGGCCATTTTCCTCTCCATATTCGGGTGAAACCCGCAGTCCTAAGAGCGTCAGAAGCTTGTACTAGTTTGAGTTCTATTCGAACCTATATCAACTTAAGTAGTACTAACTATACGATAAGAATTCGTTGCGCATCTAGAGAGATCTGATATACCATTAATGAAGCTTAATAGCACACTCATGAAGTACTGGCCCTGGCCAGGAGGAGGCTCCATGCATCACCAACAATCGACTTCTCTCCTTGGGAAGGTCCGCCTACCAGTTGCGGGGCTAACCACTGTACTACTCCTCACAGGTTGCGCTAGCGGTGGTGGTGGTGGTGGCTTTACCGAAGTACAGAACTTGCCTGACTTCATGGAGGGTGACGTCACGAGATTCGCTGAGGGTGAGCCAGGCATCGTATTTGGCCGTGGCACAGGAGAATCCACTCAGATGCGGATCGCGAGAAGCATCGCTCGCTCAGTAGCACTCGGCGATCTAGCAGAAGCTATGACTGTGCAAGTGGAAAACTGGACCAGGAATCTGGATGAACAGATGGGGACAGCAGGTGGCACGGTCACCCAGGCGTTTACAGAGGCGCAAGAACAGGTCCTGTCTGAGGAACTAGTCGGTGTCCAAGAACGGGATAACAGGATTCTTCAAAATGGTGAGATCTACCGAGTATATGTGCTTTTAGCGCAGGATCCGGGCGCAGCGAGTGCAGCGATCATGGCCAGGATGCGCGAACAAGAAGCCGCTTATGCGCGCTTTCGCCAAACCGAAGTGTTTGAGGAGATGGAAGATGTGATCGAGAGCTATCGTCGCCGTCGGAACAGGCACTAGCATAGCGCATTCTCGATGGAGGCACCCCCTCGCCAGATGGCTAGTCCTCACAGGCCTGATCGCAGCCACAGGATGTAGTAGCGCTCGTCCCAAGTGGACGAGTGGAGTAGCCGGACAAGGGTTTCAGTACCGTTACGCGATCGGTCAAGGCTCGAACCAAACCCCTGATTCAGCGCTGCGCGCTGCTGCCGTTACGGCACTCAGCGACGCTGCATTCTCTGGAAACTTCGATATCATAGGCGTAACGGATATCGCCTCAACAGCCACCACTCAGGACCGTGTTGCTACTGCTATAGAAGACATATTTAACGAGGACATCCAAATCGTAGGTGCCCCAATCAATATCCGGGGCTGGGAGTTGGTGGACTCGTTCTTGGAAACTCTGCGTGAGAATCGGGGCTACAGTGCGTGGGTAATGTATCGTTTCGAGCGCGGAGCTAACCGCAGGCCTCCCCCAAGCCGTTTCGGGTGGATCGCTAAAAGTGCGCTTCTACCGGGCTGGGGACAGCGAGCGCGCGGGGCAAAGACCCGAGGAAATGTTTTCATGACCTCTTTCTTAGGAGCCGGATCGTCGTGGATTCTTCTCGATCAGTTGAGAAAAAGAGAGATCAACAACCTCAATGCTGCGATAACTGCACCGGCGCAACAGAACGCGCTTAATAGGGCAAATCTGTATGGAGATCTGCGAAATGGAATCCTAGCTGCACTCGGGGCGATCTGGTCGATCAGCGTTGTAGACGCGGTTTCTGGTGACTCACAACTACTACCGTTCCGGGTATACGGCACAGGTAGCGAAAGCGGTGTGAGCTTATCAATCCAAGTGCCCTTCTAGGCTCGCCAAGTTTGTAGAATCTGGACTGGCGTGGGTAGTGAAGAGCGACACATCTTGTCATTCGATTTAGACGGAAACAGGCCACGGAGTACCAGATGAAGCTGCCTGTCACGGACTTGAGCTGGGGAAGGATTTTCCTGCTGATGTTGCTATGTCTAGGCATCGGTACGTGCGACGAACCCATTATAGGTCCTCCGACAGTTGCTCCAACCATCACAACGAGTGAGCTGCCAGATGGTGAAGTGGGTCAACTCTACAGCGAACTCCTACAGGCCGGTGCAGGTACTGGCGCCTACAGCTGGTCACGGACGGCAGGCGACTTGCCGTCAGGTCTGGACCTTTCGTCAGCCGGGGCCATCACCGGTACGCCGACGACGGCCGGGACCAGTAATTTCGAGGTAACGGTAACGAGCGGAGGTGCTTCGACTTCGAGGACGCTATCCATCACAATAATCGACCTGGTCGCGTCATCGATCACGTTGTCACCAACGAATCTCTCGTTCACGTCAGCCGGATCAACGCAACAGCTCACGGCGACGGTCAAAGACCAGAACGGTGCAACGATGAGCGGTGCCCCGGTGACGTGGACCACGTCCGATGCGTCCGTGGCTACGGTATCATCATCTGGTGCGGTCACATCAGTCGGTGCGGGTAGTGCGATGATCAGGGCGACGTCGGGCTCGGTGAACGCCACAGCATCAGTTACAGTCACCCTACCCGTCGCGTCATCGATCACGTTGTCATCGACGATCTTGAGCTTCACGTCGGTGGGCGAGACATCCCAGCTCACTGCTACAGTCATCGACCAAAACGGTGCGACGATGAGCGGTGCCCCGGTGACGTGGGCGACGTCCGCTTCTTCCGTGGCTACGGTCTCGGTGTCCGGCCTGGTCACGGCGGTAGGCTCCGGCAGTGCGATGGTCACGGCGACTTCGGGCGCAGCGAGCGCAACAGCTACCGTCACGGTCACCTTGACGATCCCGACAACGATCACGCTGTCACCGACGAGTCTCCCGTTCTCGACAGTCGGATCGACACAACAACTCACTGCTACCGTTGTAGACCAGAACGGCAGGACGATCAGTAATCCTACGGTCACGTGGACCACATCTAATGCGGCTGTGGCTACGGTATCATCATCCGGTGCGGTCACATCGGTCGGTGACGGTACGGCGACGATCACGGCTACGTCGGGTTCGGTGAGTGCCACCGCGTCGGTTACGGTCATCGTATTGGTTCCGACAACGATCACACTGTCACCGACGAGCTTGAGCTTCTCGTCAGTCGGATCGACACAACAACTCACTGCTACCGTTGTAGACCAGAACGGCACGACGATCAGTGATGCTACGGTCGTATGGACCACATCTAATGCTTCCGTGGCTACGGTATCATCGTCCGGTGCGGTCACTGCGGCCGCAGTCGGTACGGCGACCATCACGGCGACTTCGGGCGCAGCGAGTGCTACGGCTACCGTGTCGGTTGCTGTCATGGTCCCGACAACGATCACACTGTCACCGACGAGCTTGAGCTTCTCGTCAGTCGGATCAACACAACAGCTTACTGCGACGGTCAAAGACCAGAACGGTGCAACGATCAGTGATGCCACGGTGACGTGGGCCACGTCTAATGCTTCCGTGGCCACGGTATCAGCGTCCGGTGTGGTGACCGCGGTCAGTTCCGGTACGGCAACGGTCACGGCGACTTCGGGCTCAGCGAGTGCGACGGCTGCCGTGTCGGTTGCCGTCATGGTCCCGACAACGATCACGCTGTCACCAGCGAGTCTCTCGTTCTCGTCGATCGCAGCCACATCAACCCTCACTGCTACGGTCAAAGATCAGAACGGTGTGACTATGAGCGATGCTACGGTGACGTGGACGTCATCGAACACAGCGGTCGCTACGGTCGTCTCATCATCAGGTGTGGTGACCTCAATCAACAACGGTACGGCGACGATCACGGCAACTTCGGGCTCGGCGAGCGCGACCGCTGCCGTGTCGGTCGCTCAGGTCGCGGCACATATCACGCTGTCACCGACGAGTCTCTCGTTCACAACAGTCGGATCAACACAGCAACTCACTGCTACGGTGATGGACGCGCGTTGGGCAGTGATGTCTGGCGCTACGGTGACGTGGACAACCTCCAATGCTTCCATGGCTACGGTATCATCCACAGGTCTGGTGACTTCGGTAGCAGGCGGCAGTGCGACGATCACAGCGACATCGGGCGCAGCCAGTGCAACTGCGAGTGTAACGGTAACGGTCGCTCAAGTGTTCTACCTCGCAGAGAACGGCGTGACGGTCACCTGCTCTGCTGCCGATGTGGGCCAAACGGGCGAAGTGAACGACATCGTATATACCAAGCGATCGAAATCTCAGATCGACGCACTTGTTGATGCAGAGGATTACGCGTCCCTGGTGACCACATGCACCAGTGACGTCACGACCATGAGAGAGATGTTCGACAGCGTCACGGCGTTCAATCAGGACATCGGTTCGTGGGACGTCAGCAGCGTCACGGACATGTACTACATGTTCAGCAACGCCGCCGCGTTCAATCAGGACATCGGCTCGTGGGACGTCAGCAACGTCACGAGCATGTGGGGCATGTTCAAGGGCGCCATGGCGTTCAATGGAGACATCGGTTCGTGGAACGTCAGCAACGTCACGGACATGGAAGCCATGTTCAGCAACGCCGCCGCGTTCAATCAGGACATCGGTTCGTGGAACGTCGGCAGCGTCACGTACATGACCTCCATGTTCTACGACGCCTCGGTGTTCAATCAGGACATCGGCTCGTGGGACGTCAGCAACGTCACGTACATGAGCTACATGTTCCGCGACGCCGACGCATTCAATCGGGACATCGGTTCGTGGAACGTCAGCAGCGTCACGACCATGTACGCTATGTTCTACACAAGTCCTGCATCCGAGACCGTAGCGACCGCCGTATTCGAAGGCGACCACGAAACCGTAGCACCCGATATCGCCGTCCCACCAAGGTCCCTCACGGTCGATGCTAGTGTCGCCAACACCTCGGCGTTCAATCAGGACATCAGTTCGTGGAACGTCAGCAGCGTCACGAACATGAGCTACATGTTCAGCAACGCCACGTCGTTCAATCAGGACATCGGTTCTTGGAACGTCAGCGGCGTCACGACCATGTCGGGCATGTTCAAGGGCGCCACGTCGTTCAATCAGGACATCGGTTCGTGGAACGTCAGCAGCGTCACGGACATGTACTACATGTTCAGCAACACCGCCGCGTTCAATCAGGACATCGGTTCGTGGAACGTCAGCAACGTCACGAGCATGTGGGGCATGTTCCTCAACGCCACGTCGTTCAATCAGGACATCGGTTCTTGGAACGTCAGCGGCATCACGACCATGTCGGGCATGTTCAAGGGCGCCTCGGCGTTCAATCAGGACATCGGTTCGTGGAACGTCGGCAGCGTCACGTACATGAGCTCCATGTTCTACGACGCCTCGGTGTTCAATCAGGACATCGGCTCGTGGGACGTCAGCAACGTCACGAGAATGTGGGGCATGTTCAACGAAGCCGACGCGTTCGATCAGGACATCGGTTCGTGGAACGTCAGCAGCGTCACGGACATGAGCTACATGTTCCGCTACGCCCTCGCGTTCAATCAGGACATCGGTTCGTGGGACGTCAGCAGCGTCACGAGCATGAGACAGGCGTTCAACGGAGCCTACGCGTTCAATCAGGACATCAGTTCGTGGAACGTCAGCAGCGTCACGACCATGTACGCCATATTCTTCAACGCCTACGCGTTTAATCAGGCCATCGGCTCGTGGAACGTCAGCAGCGTCACGGACATGTACGGCATGTTCTTCCACGCCTACGCGTTTAATCAGGCCATCGGCTCGTGGAACGTCAGCAGCGTCACGAGCATGGAGCTCATGTTCAACTACGCCACCGCGTTCGATCAGGACATCGGTTCGTGGGACGTCAGCAGCGTCACGACCATGAGCTACATGTTCAACCAGGCCAACGCGTTCAATCAGAATCTGAGCGGCTGGTGTGTGTCTCTCATCACTGCCGCGCCCACTAGTTTCGATACCGGAGCGACTTCTTGGGTTCTGGCTCGCCCGGTATGGGGGACGTGTCCCTAGACAGCTCCGTCCCGGTTAAGGTCATCAACCCGTGGTAGCCTGACACCGATGCGTGTGGGCTAGCAAGCACTCTAACTGGCCAGATTCTCTAACATCACCGCAGATTACAAGCATGCGCTGCATTCGATCTCACACCCAGATTTTCTTCCTCGTACTCATGTGTCTAGGCATCGGTACGTGCACAGAACCGGTCGGTTTAGAGAAACTGAACTTCAACACGACCACTCTGCCGAATGCAACACAAGGAAAAGGCTATTCCTTCACATTATCAGCGAGTGGAGGCGACGGTTCCTACTCCTGGAGAATATCTGAAGGAAACCTGCCACCTGGCCTGTCACTTTCAACTGCCGGAGCTATTTCGGGAACGCCGACCGAAGTTGGGTTGAGTTCATTCACTGTAGAAGTCACGAGCACAGGAGCGGCCTCTTCTAAACCGCTAACTCTCGAAGTTGTATACGGCGCCCCTGACATCACAACAACCGAGTTACGTACCGGAACGATCGGTGAATCATATGCCGACACGCTCAAGGCTACGGGAGGGGATGGGACTTACGCCTGGAGCGTTATCGGGAGCGACATGCCTCCGGGGATCACCCTAACTCCCTCAGGTGTTTTTCGCGGCAGAGCCAGAACACCTGGCGAGTGGGCGCTGACGCTTCAAGTCACTTCGGTAGGGCTAGCGAGCCAAAAGGTACTCAACCTTTACACGGAGCACCCTGATGTCGCCATCCTCACAAGGGATATCCCAGGTGCAGAGGTGGGTATCACGTACAGTAGTTATCTGCTCGCTGATGGCGGTGATGGTGAATACGCTTGGTCAATCGCGAGTGGTGCCCTGCCCCAGGGTATGAATCTGTCGGAGGCGGGAGAGATTTCCGGTACCCCAACCGTGACGGACACCACAAGCTTTAGCGTTCGCGTCACTAGCAGTGAGCAAACTGCTGATTCGGTACTCGCGATGGAAATCGTAGCAGGGCCTCTCACCATTACGACGTCGTCTCTCTCTTCTGGTGAAATAGGCAGTAATTTCGACCAAACGATCGAAGTGACCGGCGGCGATGGTACGAATTACGCCTGGTCGCTGACCAGCGGCGAATTACCACCAGGCCTAGGATTGGGTAGTAGTGGAAGTATCACGGGTACCCCTACAGCGCCCGGTACAAGCAATTTCACAGTCGGCGTAGAGAGTGGGAGCAAAATTGCCAACAAGCCGCTCTCGATCACCATCGTCGATTCTTTGGCCGTTTCCACCAGTTCGCTGCCAGACGGCACGGTAAATGCTCTTTATAGTCAAATCCTCGAGGCGGCTGGAGGTAGTGGTACCTACAGCTGGGCACTGACCGCCGGAGGATTACCAACGGGACTAAGCCTTTCATCAACTGGATCTATTTCCGGAACACCTACAGAAGCTGGGACCAGCAGCTTTTCTGTAACGGTAACCAGTGAAGGCATCTCGACTTCAGCCACGTTATCCATTGCCGTAAATAACACTCTATCGATCTCGACAAGTGCACCGTCTGATGGCGTAGCTGGGCTAACCTATGAATACACGCTAGAGGGGATTGGAGGTGACGGATCTTATTCGTGGTCCATCCTCAGCGGGAGCCTGCCCGACGGCCTGAGTCTGTCCTCAGTTGGAGTGATTACCGGAACACCCACAGCAGCAGGAACCAGCAGCTTCAGTGTAGAAGTCACGAGTGCAGGACAAACTGCTTCCAGAACCTTGTCCCTCACAGTCGCTGAAGGGCTGACTGTTACCACCAATTCTTTACCAAGCGCTAGTGTCGGCGTGGCTTATAGCCAATCACTGGCTGCTCAAGCAGGCGACGGAAGTTATTCCTGGTCGCTATCGAGCGGCACGCTCCCGACCGGTCTCACTCTATCGACCCAGGGCGTCGTGTCGGGAACACCTACCGTAGCCGGAACCAGCAACTTTTCGGTCCAGGTGACGAGCGCCGGTCAGACGGCGACCAAAGCTCTGTCAATTCTTGTTTACGACGGTTTGAATATCACCTCTAGCGTCATGAGGCAGGGCATAGTGGGCAGTACCTACAGTGATACGCTGGAGGTGGTAGGAGGAGACGGTAGCTATACATGGTTGGTAGCAAGCGGAAGCCTGCCTAGTGGCTTGAGCCTCTCTACGGCTGGTGTGATCTCGGGAACACCTACCGCAGCGGGGACCACCAGCTTCACGGTGCAGGCCAGCAGCGCTGGTGCGACTACATCCGGTACGGTCTCGATTGAAGTACTTGCCGAACTGAGCATACCTGGAGCTATCACGCTGAGTTCGGGCATCGTCGGTCACGCCTATAGCCATACGCTATCAGCGACCGGTGGTGACGGCTCATACTCATGGACATTGCAAACTGGAACCCTTCACGCTGGACTGAGCCTTTCTGCCCAGGGTGTCATCTCAGGTACTCCGACCACAGCCGAAGCCAAGACCTTCGCGGTTCGTGTCGCAAGTGCCGGTCAGGTGAAAGATAAGAGCCTGTCACTTACGATCGGGGCAGCCGTCAGCATTACGACAAGCGCTTTACCAAATGGTTCCTTGAATGCCGCCTATAGCCACAACTTGAGTGCCACGGGTGGTGATGGATCGTATAGCTGGTTCTTAGCGAGTGGTACTCTGCCAACCGGCCTAAGTCTGTCTTCGGCTGGAACTATTTCGGGCACACCAACCGCTACCGACACAACAAGCTTCTCGGTGAGCGTGGTCAGTGCAGGAGATACGGCTTCCGCCTCACTCTCCATCATAGTGACAGAATTGGGTGAGAATGAGATCCCATTTGGTAGCACACTCACAGGTCTGTCGGGTGGTAACGATTTCCCTGTGTGGACCGTGGAAGTCCCGGCAGGTCAGTCACAACTGGTCATTGAACTGACAGGTGGAAGCGTCTCGGCATACAACTACCAAAAGCCTCAGCTCTACGTAGCACAGGGAACTTCAGTAGGCACATCGTCCAGCCAGTACGACTGCTGGGACGGTTCGTATCCCG
>Ga0310121_10005515_pt1 | contig 10862 bp, 9 predicted proteins | sample CB27_Tmax_986_MG_FD_203504 | JGI IMG/M metagenome (GOLD analysis project Ga0310121, IMG submission 203504) | Marine microbial communities from Western Arctic Ocean, Canada - CB27_Tmax_986 | ecosystem: Environmental > Aquatic > Marine > Oceanic | place: Canada: Western Arctic Ocean | collected...
TTTACCCAGGTGCCGCTCCCCGCGGTGCATCGCCTTCAGCAATGGCTGCAACTCATCCTCAAAAGTTTCGTAGCAGGCCGGGCAACCGAACTGTCCCGTCTTCTTGAAATCAGATTTTCGCATATGACACTTGGGGCAGGAGCGTTCGAACTCGACGCTTGCCGTTTCCGTCTGCGGAGAGGAACCGCCGAGCCCCAGCAGGATATCGGTGACTGATGTGGGACCCTCCACGTCGAACCCGCTCTCAGAGGCGCACTCCTCGCAAAGGTGGAGTTTTTTCACCTGGCCCTCAATCACCTGCGTAAGGTGAACTGTGGCATCGTTGTCGCTACAGCGCTCACAAAGCATTCTACGTTTCCCCTTCTCGAGCGGGTAACAACGCCGAGATGATCAGACAATCGGTGTTCCCGTTTCGTTGGCGTACTTGGAGAACGCCTTCGAAAGGGACTTCGTCACCGGGCCGGGTTTCCCGTCCCCGATTTTCCGCTTGTCCAAATCCACGACTCCGATGATTTCCGCTGCTGTTCCAGTCAGAAAAACTTCGTCAGCCGTGTATAGATCATAACGCGATATTACATCTTCCTTTATAGTATACCCCGCCTTCGCCGCCAGGTCCATGACGACATTCCGGGTGATTCCCTCGAGCGCCCCGCACCATGGCGGCGGCGTGGCAATCGTCTTTCCTCGGACCGCGAACACGTTATCGCCCGTCGCCTCCGCCACGTACCCTTCCGAGTTCAGCATAATCGCTTCCATAACCCCGGAATTGATGGCTTCAATCTTGGCGAGGATGTTGTTGAGATAGTTCAGGCTTTTAATTCTCGGATTGATGGCCTCCGGAATGTTGCGCCGTGTGCCCACGGTGATCAACTTCAGCCCGTTGCGGTAATACTTCGGCGGGTAAAGCTGAATCGCGGATGCTATGACAATAATCTGCGGCTTCTCACAAAGGTAGGGATTCAGCCCAAGCCCGCCGACGCCCCGGGTGACGATGAGACGGACATAACCGGCCTTGATACCATTTGCCTTACAGGTCCGTACTACATTTCGGCTCATCTGCGATTTGGAGATCGGAATCTCCAGCGCAATCGCCTTGGCCGAGTCGTACAACCTGTCGATATGCGCATCGAGCAGGAAAACGCGACCGCTGTACGCCCGAATCCCTTCGAAAACACCGTCCCCATAGAGGAGACCATGGTCGAAAACCGACACCTTCGCGGCCTTCTCCGGAACCAGCTTTCCATTCAAAAATACTTTCATCTCACCCGCCTGTCATAAAAGCCAATTTCGTGCCGATGACCTCGAATTGGCGCTCTTGCAAGAAATCGCCCACGGAGTAGAAGAACTACGCCGGGAAAGTGAAAAACGCCCGCCGCTTCCGTCTATTCCATCTGTGCCGTGGACACAAAATTTTACTTGTCAACAAATCTGGACAGGAGCGTACGGAGGTAGGGATCGGGTGGCAAATGAAATTTGGGCCCTGGCCGGAAATCCGGGACAGGCGGTCAGCACAGTGTCCCATCCGCCAATGTCATCGATCTCGAACACCGTTCGGCGACCTGATCGTTGTGGGTGACCATTACCAGGGTTCTGCGCCGGGCGACGACCAGGTCGAAAAGCAGGTCCAGGACTGATTCCCCGGTCCGCGAGTCCAGGTTGCCTGTCGGCTCGTCGGCCAAAATGATATCCGGATCATTGATCAACGACCGCGCGATGGCTGCGCGCTGCTGTTCCCCACCGGATAATTCCGCCGGCCGGTGCTCCAGGCGCTCGGACAATCCTACCTGATCAAGCAGTTCACGGGCACGCTTCTCTGCAACGATCCGAGTCCGCCCGACCCCGCTCAACCGCATCGACGGAAGCAGAACGTTTTCCTCAATGGTCAACTCCGGCAACAAATGATAGGCTTGAAACACGAATCCGATCCGGGTTCCCCGAACGCGCGACCGCTTTTTTTCCCGCATCATGTACACATCCGCGCCGGCGATTTCGACGGTACCGCTGTTCGGCTGCTCGAGTCCGCCAAGAATGTGCAGTAGCGTCGTTTTCCCTGCCCCGCTGGCGCCACGGATGCACAAGGTTTCTCCAAACGATACATCCACGGAAATGTCCCGCAGCACCGGGATCTTGTGTTTGCCGAGAACATAGGTCTTCTCGACCGCCCTCGCACACAGCGCATTGCCGGGACCTTGTTGCTGACCGCTCATGTCGTACCTTCGAGCTTTCTATTCATAGCGCAGTGCGCTTGCAGGATCCAGTCGTGCCGCGCGGTACGCGGGGACCAATGCCGCAACCGTGCACACGACCATGACACACACAACGACAAGAATGCTGTCCTCCACCGTCGTCGTCGAGGGAATCTCCGTCAGATGGTAATACTCACTGGGCAACAGCTCGAAATCCAACTTCCGGTTCAGTAGCCCAAGCAGGTCATTCCGGAACCGGAGAACAGTCAGACCGAGGCCGAACCCGAAAACGGTTCCCGTGATTCCCAGCACCCAGCCCATGCAAAGAAAGACTCTGAGAATATGACCGGGAGCAAATCCGACGGCTTTCAGCAGGCCGATTTCCCGGGTCTTCTGCACAACCACCGTAATGAGCGTGTTGCAGATACTGAAGGCCGCTACCACCGCAATGCAGAGTACAATGAGAAAAATGATGTTCTTTTCGACTTCAAGCGTTGCGAACAGGGTACTGTTCTGCTCCTTCCAGCTTCGCACGATCATCCCCTCACCCACGGACTCCATGATCGCGTCCAGTACCGGCTCGATCTTCAGGGGATCCCGGGTCATTGCCTGGATTCCATGAACGCCTTCCCCGACCTGGAAGAGGTCCCTCGCAACGTCGATATGAATCCAAACGTAACTAGCATCGAAATCCCACATGCCCAATTCGAAGATTCCCGCGATCGTTACTTCCTGGGGAAGATATGCGATATCCTCTTCGGCCCCGAACAACATCTGGGGCGAATACAGGAGAATGGTGTCACCCACCATGATGCCCAATTTCAAGGCAAGATCCCGGCCGATCACAGCGTGATCATAGTCGATCAGAAACTCGCCTTCCTTAATGGCTTGGGGAACCTGGCTAATGTCCTCCTCGCGGATAGGATCGACCCCTCGCACCATGACCGGCGAACCTTGACCTCCAATCCTTAGATAACCAGCGTCCTCGATGTACGGAGCAGCGCCTACAACTCCGTCAATCTGCTCCATCGCAGCCAGGACTTCCAATTCGCCGTCCAGGACGCCATACGTCTGAATCGAAACATGGGCATTAAAGGCCAGGATCTTCTCCCGCCACATGTCGTCGAAGCCGGTCATCACCGACAACACGATGACCATCACCGCCACCCCGAGAATCACTCCCAGCACCGAGATCACGGTGACTACGGAGAGAAATGTTCGCTTCGGTTTGAAATATTTGAGCGCCAAGTAAATGGAGAAGGGCAGACGCACTGAATCAATCATCTCTTGGTTTCAACTGCGGAAACAAGATCACATCCCTGATCGTTTCGAGCCCGGCCAAAATCATCAGCACTGTCCGGCCCGCCTGGCCCGCTTTGTGGACAGGTGACCCAAGGGTAGGCAGGGGGAATAGGCAAGTCAAGGGCGGGGCGGGCAAGGTTGGGCTCTCCGCCTTATGTCACGTCCTGAATTACCGTTGTCATATTTTTGGCGTTGGTGACACGAATGGACACTCAAAATCGGTCCCCTCCAGAACCACGAACTTGCCCTTGTAGGCGGAAAGCGAGTGCTCTTTGCCGGAGCAATCCTTCAGGGCAAAATCAGGGGCCGTGTCGCCGGTGGCGAGAACGGATATTGCGAGGGCCTAGGTAAAGACGCCTGCCATGATTGTTGTGGTGTACTTATTCATGTGACTATTCCTTTTCTTTAATCGGAACGGTTTAGCTCCGGGTTAACCTCACAAACCTTCCAACGCATCAATCACAATCCTCTTTGTCAATAATTCGGGCAGGATCTGAGGTTCTGAATTTTCGCCGCTGCCATATAGAACATAAAGGGGAACGCCATTTCGCCCGTAGGACGCCAGAACACTTGTGATGGGCTCCTGCTGCTCAGTCCAGTCCGCCTTGACCATCGCTACTTCGTTTTGAGCGAATACTGCCTGGATCTTTCGCGTATTGAGCACCAGTTTCTTGTTTGCTTGGCAACTCACGCACCACGACGCTGTAAAGTCGATGAAGACCGGTTTTCCCTCGCTTCGAAGCTGTTCGACCAAATCTGGTGAATAGTCGAGCCATTCGACGGGCTTCGGTGGAAACATGGCGTAGGCGCCGCCGGAAACGAGCAGTGCAAGGGCAAGAATACAGCTACGGACTCTCGTAGGCGTCGCGCGTGAAATGGCGCCCCATCGTCCGTAGACCCAGGCTGCAATCCCAACAACAAGCAGGCCGGAAAGAAGACGCCCCAGTCCTTCCATGCCGCGCATGTCGGCAACCACCCACACCAGGAACAACGCAAAGCCGAGCAGCAGAAAACCCATGAACTGTTTCAGTGACTCCATCCACGGACCCGGCCGGGGAATCACTTTCAACCAACCCGGAAATCTCGACAGCAGCAGGTAGGGCAAGGCCATCCCGAATCCCAGGGATGTAAAGATCGTGATTGCAACTACAGCCGGCTGCGACATCGCGAACCCGATTGCCACTCCCATGAAGGGGCCAACGCAGGGAGTAGCAACGACGGTAGCCAATACGCCGCTGAGAAACGTTCCTGTCTTGCTGTGCGAGTCCTGAACCCCGCTCCCTGCCGAGGTCAGCGTGGTTCCGACCTCGAAAACCCCGAACAGGCTCAGCCCCATCAACAGGAACAGGATACACATGCTGATGACAAAAATGGGATTGGTGAATTGGAAAGCCCAACCCAGCGATGGATTCGACGCCTTCACTACCAGGAGAAGACCCGCAAGAGCCCAGAATGAAACCATCACCCCCGCAGCGAACAGCAGGCCGTGGCGCCAGACCGTACGCGGATTCTCCCCCGCAAGGTTCACGAAACCCAGGATTTTCAACGAAATGACTGGAAAAACGCACGGCATCAGGTTGAGAATCACCCCGCCGAAGAGGGCGATGAGGATTGCTCTTCCCAGAGCCATCGACGAGACGGTGGCCGGGGTGCCGGCAGCCTTGCCCACGAAAACAGCATCGGTCTCAACGCCCTGGCGTTGCCCCTTGCCATCCCAGCCTTTCTCGGCGGCAAGCAACCCGCGGATTCCCTTTTCCGGAACGCCGTCGTTCGTCGGGCTCAACTTGGCGGACAGGTTAAAACGGTTTCCTTCCCGTGTTACAGGGAGTCCGTCTGAATAATCGAACAGGTACTCCGGCTCCGGGAAATAGCGTACGGTCCCCACATCTTCGGCGAGGTTCTTCGGGCCGATGAACTGGATGTCGATTCGGGAATCCCCCTTGGATGCGGTGGCGCTCCATCCGGAGCCATCTCCAGGAAGATGCTTTCGGGCGACCTTAAAGAGTTTTTCGGCGTTTGCGCTCTTGGCTGGTGTTTCCGCTGAAACCGGGAGGGTAACAAACAATTCTCCGCTGCCTGGGATACAGATGTCGGCGCATTCCAACCAGGAGACACGTCCGCCCAGGCGCACCGAGGCGCCCGCCGCCAGATCTTTCGGAGGGAAAACCTCAAACAGCAGCGAGGTAACCTCTTCGTAACCAAACACGGCCAACCCCGCCATGGTCTGCCATGCCGGAACGGGCCAGTGAATGGCGGAGACCTCAAAACCGTCCGGCAGTTCCCAGTTTACCGCCGTGGGAAACCCTGAGTCGCCGGGATTCTTCCAGTAAGTGTGCCAGTGGGGATCATGAGTTAACTGGAGAGCAACCCAGAAAGAGCTTCCGGGTTGGATGGATTTCACCTCCGAAACCCATTCCGCGCTGACGTTGTTCGGTTTGATCGAATTCGCGGCCCCTGCACAGGGCGAAAAGAGAACGGCCGCGAGCAAAAGCGAGGGAAACAGGCGATTCATACTCTATTCATCTCCACTTACCAACCTTCAGACAGCAATCGAGTTTAAATGCTCAAAGTCGACACGCCCAACCGAAGCCTCGGCCGTGGCACGGCGCCTCCGGCCCTTGTCGGAACAAGGGCTGATGAGAATTCGAGCACGAATCGTGACCACTTTTCCCGTGCTCTCTTTATCGTCCCTTATTTGCGCAGACACGGGCCGGAGGCGCCGTACCACGGTTGGATACACTACTGCACATATCCCAGCGCGTAATTATAGGAAAAATCTTCAAGGCTATCGAAATCCCTCAGCGGAGGAAGGCTTTCGAACGCAACACGCTGCGCCTTGGCACGCTGGAGAACCTCCTTGTACATATCCTGCCGGGACCAATCGAGCTCCTGGAAGAATTCCGGATCGAATTTTTTCACGCCGATCAGGTAGCAGCCTCCGTCATCCGTAGGTCCGATCACAATCTCGTTGTCATCGAGAGCATCGACGGCTCGCTTGATTTCTGACTTGGAGAGGGCCGGGCACTGGGACCACAAGACGATGATTTTTCTGTACTCCCGATCGAAGTGCGAACCCACGTCTGCCAGGCGCGCGGCCTTTCGCGTTTCTCCATGCTGAGGTATTAACGTGGCCCGGTCGCCCAGCCACCGAATCATCTCCTCGCGGACAGCCTTCGGCTGGTAGAAAATCAAGGTATCGGTTTCTCCGGATGATCCGTTGATGCTGTTGAGAATATGCTCCACGTTCCTCCGGTAGATTTGCGCGGACCGGTCAGCGCCGACTGCATCGTCGAGCCAGGTATCTGAGCGGCGGGCTTCCGGCCTGTCCAGCAGCATGATCACGGCATTCCGTCCCGAACCGGATTGGTGACCGTTTACGGGGGAAGGTCCTCCCTGTTGCCATGACCAGAATGTGCCGGCATCACTGCAGAAGCGCCGGCAGACACCGGGGCCCGACCATCGATCGCCTGAGTGCACGGCGGCGCGCCGAATTTGTATAACCACCCCCTCCTCCCCGTAACGCTTACACAATTCGAAGTCGGCGTGAGATGTATCTTCCGCAAAAAGCGGCTGACCTCCTGCCAGATCCGCCCGTACAAAGAGGGCCTGGCTCCCGCGAGCCGCTTTAAACAAGAAAGTGCGCATTGTACTCGTCCACTCAATCAGCCGGTACAACGGGTTTTTACCCTCTATAGAAAGTCGAAAACAGCCCACCTTGAATCCGGGCTTTTCCGCCGCCTCTTCAACGAATGCCGGCCACCCACGCTCCAACCAAACGCCTGGCTCCAAAAACAGAAGAATATCACCTTTGGCCTTTAGCGACGCCTCGTTCAGGCCCTGGTTTCCCTGGGCTTCTGTCTTGATCAGGCGTACCCAGGGCATGGTGCGGAGCGATTCCTCCGCACCGTCCACGCTGCCCCGGTCCACTACGATGATCTCATGCCCGTCTTTTTCAGGGACGAGTGACGTAAGCGTCTGCTTCAGCAGCACTACCTGATTTTTGACAGGAACAATAATCGAAATCATTCTGATGCTCCCAAGTCGGCTGGTTGCGCGTGTCTATTTCCGGTGCGTGCGGACTGCGAAGGAACGCGGATGGAACACCGGAGCCGCCACACTACCCGATGTCCAATACCGTCGCAACCTCTAAGCAGAATCTGCTGTGCCTTGTCCCGTCTCCCGAAAGCAGGTACAGCCTGCCTCGAGTGCTCTTGAACCTGCGCCTGATTTCGGGGTACCGTAGTCAGTATGACAAGCACAATATTCGCGAAAACCAAGCAATTCCGGAGCCAGATTCTGGTAACGGCCTTCTTCCTCGGAATCGCCGGATTCACCATCCTGCTGCTTCTTATCCTGATCCCTAACATCAGCCACCTTCGACAGACAAAAGGGGACACCATTCCGCGGTGGAAGTGCATGGAGATTTTCACCGGGGATCGAATCAGGGTAGAGAGTCATGATGGCGAGTCTCATCTGGTTCATATCCTTGGCATCAGTTGCCCGCCTACCAACCGATCCGCGGCCGCTCAGGCGGCCAGCGAGAGGCTCGGGTTGCCGGAGACCGAAGCGGTGAAGCGAGGACAGGTTTCCCAAAAAACACTCTACGCCTGGATCAACAAACGATTGGCATTACTGCTCCCAAGCCTGACACAAGAAGATGAGGAGTGGCTCGAGGCCTACGTCCGCGTTGGCGGCGTTGATGTCGGCCGGAGAATGCTTCTGGGCGGCCAGGCGTACGCACTGGATACTCCCCACGGCCTGTTGGCTGAATACCAGGAGTACGAAGCGAAAGCCAAAAAAGAGAAAAAAGGCCTCTGGCGAGATCCGTAAGAGGGACCGCCAAAGGAAAAGACCAGCCCGCATATCTCACACTTTTTCTGCTGCGAGCGCGGATGTCACGGCAGATCAAGGAGTTAACGGCGATGCGTCAGGCGACGACCGACGAAACGCGAAGGATTCGCTCAACGGCTTCCAGGAGATCAGACCGTTCGAACGGTTTGGTAATGAGGGACTGGTCTTGGTTTACTTTTGATACCATCCGATTGTTTTCCTCCACCGTCCGGTTATAGGAATCGACGTCATCCTTCACGGACATGGAGGCAAGTCGCGCGCTCAGCTTTCGATAATTCTTCTGCTCCTGGGCAAGCTGTTTTCGAGTCGCCCCCAACCTCCGAATCGCCACCGGCATCTCCTTGGCGGAGTTCAGCGCACTCTCCCGCATCCCCTTCAAACGGTCGAATCCCGTCATGATGGGGTGCAGGTCCGCCGGCAGGTCAGCGGGCGGAATTTAGGTCGTTCGCCAAATCTTTCGGGTCTGGTCGTCCGCTGCCGAATCGGATCGATCAATATGGTCAATTCTTGAGGCCGCGATCGTGGTCGAGCCCATTCCGAGATCCAGAACGACCCCTTTCGCCGATTCCTTCTGGATCACGCCCCCCAACTTCTGACCATTCTTCAAGTGAACGACATCGGCGAAAACCGATCCCGGAAACAGAAATGCCCACCAGGCAAACGCCGCGATCCATCGGCAATTTAATGGTAATAAGGATTCTCACCTGACGAGTGATCGGTGATATCGATCACTTCGCGTACTTGCGGCACGACCTGACGAATGGCCGCCTCGATTCCGTGCCGCAGCGTTGCCTGGGACGCGGCACAGCCCTGGCACCCACCACCCATTTCGAGGTATACATCCCTCTCCTCGACCTTGACCAACCGGGCAAATCCCCCATGACTCGCGAGCGCGGGATTAATCTGCACATCGAACAGCTTCTCAATCGTAGGCCCTATCTCTTCGACCGGCGAGTCTCGAACGGAAGCGATCGCGGCCTCGGAAACCGCCGGCCGATCGTCCAGCAGCGCCTCGCGAATTGCCGGCACGACGTCCCCGACCAGGTCGGTCCAGGGCGACGGGGACTGCTTGAGAACAATCACTTGTGAATCCGTGACACGAACGATCGCTACTTCCTCCACGCCGAAGAGTGATTCCGCGAGAGGAGAATCGTGTGTGGGCTCCCCTCGAACGAATACGACCGTCCAACCCTCTTCGACCAAGGGCTCCGGCACATGAAATGTGCACGAATCGGGATCCGGCATCATTTCGCCGCGAATCTTTATTTCTTCGGCCATATCGTCTTGAAAAAGATAGAGAAGTCAGGACGCATACGCAAGCAAATCGTGGAACCGCCAGACAACCAACCGGTCTCCGGTTTCACATTTTGTTGGGCGTACGGACTGATTATTTGGATTCGAAATCGTCGCCCTTGTCCATCGATGCTCGCAGTTCCTTCGCATTCTTGAGGAACATCTCCCGATACTGCTGCGTATAATACGCAGTAGCTTCGGACTCCGTCTGGTCCGGATCGGTCTGACCACTCAACCAATTGTAAGCATTAAAACGGGCGGCGGCATACATAAGGGTCGCGCTGACGCGTGTTCGCGGCCACTTTTCGCCCAGCGAATTGGCAAGAGTAACAAACTCATTCGACATTTCTGTAAACTCAGGGGGGATTTCGTGATCACTATCCATAATCTGCTCATCGTCGTTAGGTAAATCCATATTGACACGGCACCGCATTGTCCCACGGCATACACGCACCAACCTGCAAAGACACTGTCTCACGTCGAAAGCCCAGGGACCAGACAGAATTTTCCCCTGGTAGAACAACGACGATGGTCTATGCCACGGATTTAGCGGATGCTGGGGTTCCGCAGTAGGTTCCCGCAGATGGGATACCAGTACCGCGGATGCTGAGGTTGCGTTTGAGGTATTGCGTCCGAATCGTCAATTCACGTTTGAGGCCTGCGTTCCTGGAATCCTCATACTGGGCATCCGCATCCCCAGACACCACCAGCAGAAACCCGCCATCCGCAGCACTGGTATCCCATCCGTGGGAACCAAACCACAACTCCGGCCGCGGTAGGCCGGCTGGCCAACCCTCGGGTTGGAGCGGTTCCCTGCAGGTCAGCGGAATTGCTGGAGAAACTCGCCGGCAAGATAGACGGATCCTGCAATGCAGATGATGCCGTCCCCCATCCGCCGGGCCCATGCAATCGCATCCGGATAGGCTTCTGACAGTTCGGCAGCTTCCACCGGCACCCCTGCCCTCTCTGCAGCGGCGAGAACCTCCTCCAGTGGAAGTTTTGCAGGATTCCGCAACTCCACCACCCATACCCGGTCGAAGTGGGTACCAATCGTGCGCAGGAACCCCTCCGCGTCCTTTTGCTTTGAGAACCCGGACACCAGGCCCGAAGGTCTCCCCGGCCAAAGGCCCTTCGCCATCTTGACGAGCGCATCCGCGCCGGCGGGATTATGCGCGCAATCGAGAAGCGCCGGCGGATCACGCGAGACAAGCTGTCCCCTGCCCGTCCAGG